>Ga0070727_10001780_pt1 | contig 21885 bp, 20 predicted proteins | sample tdAd472_FD_66722 | JGI IMG/M metagenome (GOLD analysis project Ga0070727, IMG submission 66722) | Marine sediment microbial communities from the Atlantic coast under amendment with organic carbon and nitrate - tdAd47.2 | ecosystem: Environmental > Aquatic > Marine > Coastal > Sediment | place...
CCATTGCGTCAAGATCAATGTGGCCATCATCCGTCAGCGGAACAACATCAATATGCGCGCCAACCCGCTGCGCCACCATCTGCCAGGGTACGATATTGCTATGATGCTCAAGTTGCGAGAGCAATATGCGATCACCCGCCTTGATATTCGCATCGCCCCAGCTCGCCGCGACCAGATTAATCGCCTCGGTCGCGCCGCGCGTAAACACGATTTCGCTGTCAGACGCCGCACCGATAAAGCCGGCAACCTTGCGCCGCGCCGCCTCGAAAGCGAGCGTCATATTGGCCGAACGCGCATATACACCGCGATGCACCGTGGCATAATCCTCACCCATGGCGCGGGCAACCGCATCGATAACGGCCTGCGGCTTTTGCGCCGTCGCAGCCGTGTCGAGATAATGCCAAGTGCCAATGCCGGGGAATTGGGCGCGAATATCTTTTGCATCGAATGGACCGGATACAGAAGCCCCTTCTGGCCCTGATACAAGCGTTATCTCATTTGCAGCATCGCTCATGACAGCGCCTCCAGCTTCGCCAGCGCTGCCGCCTCGAAGCGTTCACGCTCCGCATCATCAGCGATGCCGTCAAACACACCAGCTACAAAGCTGCGCAACAAAAGCGTCCTGGCCGTCACCGGGTCCATGCCGCGCGACGCCATGTAGAACAATGCCTGCTTGTCCAGCTCGCCGACAGTCGCGCCATGTGCGCATTTCACATCGTCAGCGAAAATTTCCAGTTCCGGCTTGGCGTTAGCTGTCGCCGTGCGGTCCAGCAACATCGCCTTGATCGACTGGCTCGCATCTGTCTTTTGCGCATGGCGCGCTACGGCGATCTTGCCGAGATAGCTGCCCGTTGCATGCCCGCCGAGAATGGAACGCACCGTCTGCTCGCTCGTGCCATCAGGTTCCGCATGATTGACCGTGGTGACGATCTCCAGCGTCTGGTCTCCGCCGCCAATAATGGCGCCATGCAAACCGAAATGCGCGCCGCGTTTCAGCATCACATCGAAGGTCACCCGGCCGAACTTTCCGCCGCTATTAAGCAGGTGGAAATCGAACCGCGCCCCTGCTTCCAGCACGATTTTATAGTCACGCACGATGACTTCATTATCCGCACTTTGCTGCAAGAAATGTTGCGCAGCATTTTCGCCTTCAGAAACGTGAATTTCTATCGGTGCGGGCACAGGCCAAACGGAAGTGACAGCCGCTATATCACTATAGCGCCACGCCTCATCGCGCTGCGTCGGGAGGGCAAGCGCGCTCATCGTGCAGCCTCGATCAAGCGGCGCATTTCAGACAACATCTGCGGCTTGCGATTGTCTATGCATGTAGTGATTTCGGTGCGTGATGTATCGCCCTGCCCGGCGCAGCGCTTCGCCGTTTCGCACAATTTTTCGTCCAGACGGCGCTCTCCGGTCGAGCTGCTCAGACGGCACGTCACCCTGCCGTTCGCATCCCGCCCGGTCGCCACAGACACTCTGTCGAGCCGCATTTCAAGCAGCGTCATGGTGCTGTTGTCCAGTATCGGCGGCGAAGCGAGCGTCGTCGCAGCGGCAAAGGCAAGCGTCGCATTCATGCAGCGATCCCCGCGCCGACAACATCGACATAGCCTTCGCGCTCCAGCTCCAGCGCCAGTTCCGGCCCGCCGGATTTCACGATCTTGCCGCCCGCCAACACATGCACAAAGTCCGGCTTCACATAATCAAGCAGGCGTTGGTAATGGGTGATCAGCAGCACCGCCTTGTCAGGGCCCCCTTCTTTCTGGCGCATGATGGCGTTAATGCCCGCGCCAACAGTCTTGAGCGCGTCAATATCGAGGCCGCTATCGGTCTCGTCGAGAATGGCGAGCTTCGGGTCGAGAATGCCCATCTGCACCATCTCGTTGCGCTTCTTTTCACCGCCGGAAAAGCCGACATTCACCGGGCGCTTGAGCATGTCCATATCCATGTTCAGCAGCGCAGCCTTTTCCTTGGCGAGCTTGATGAAATCACCGCCGGACAGTGGCTCTTCGCCACGTGCACGACGTTGACTGTTCAGACTCTCGCGCAGAAATTGCAGGTTCGATACGCCGGGTATCTCAACCGGATATTGAAAGCCGAGGAAGAGGCCCGCCGCTGCGCGTTCATGCGGCTCCAGTTCGAACAGGTCCTGCCCGTCGAAAGTCGCGCTGCCGCCGGTCACTTCATAACCGGGCCGCCCGCCCAAAGTATAAGCGAGCGTAGACTTCCCCGCGCCATTCGGCCCCATAATCGCATGGATTTCCCCCGCGTTTATGGTGAGCGACAAGCCCTTTAGAATCGCCTTATCGGCAATGGTATTGGAGAGATTTTCAATTTTTAACATAGGGGTTCCGATATCGAAAAATCTTCGCGTCTTCGCGCGAGAAATCTTGATGGTTCGCGCGAAGACGCGAAACCACGAAGGGCTATGGGAGAATTAAAAACTTCGTCATTCCCGCGAAGCCGAAGGCGTTGCACAGCAACAACGCGGGAGTGACAAATGGATGGGGAAGCGCTCCCTGCGCCTGGGCCGGATCGACATTCAGAAGATGCCGTGGCGAAAATGCTGGTTTTCTGTGACCCGGAGCGCAGCGTACTACAGGTACGTGAGCACCGGAAGCACGGAAAAGCGGCGTTTGCAGACCGGCAGGGCTGAATGTCGATCCGGCCTAGATCATTACTCGTGCATAGACGATACTGGTATGCTCGGCGGCGGCCGCTTCGATCATCGGGTCGATGCTGATGAGCGCGCCCTCGGCCTGAGACAGGGCAGCCTCCTCGCTGTGCGCCGCGTTCGCTGCGCGAATGTCCGCTGCCAGTTGCTCCTGCAACTCGACGCGAGAGAGGACGCAGGCCGACATGGCCTCGTTCACCATCTGGCTCTTGTCGCCCGGAGCCTGCTTGTCGACCTGTTTCAATACGCAATTGCGATAGCGCGTCAGGGCGGAAGCGAACTGCTCGGTGAAGGGCATTTCTGCCTCGGCCGGAACAGACGCATTTGACGGTACGGTTTCGGCCAGCGCAGGCACAGCTTGCGCCCCAAGCGCGGTAACCATAATTGCTGCCCAAATCCGTACCATATAGCGTCTCTCTTGCTTCGGAACCAACGCGATTCTGCGAATCGCTGCGGTTAGCAAGAGGTAAACGCGCATGCCCGGTTCTGGCAAATCCGTTAAGCACGAATATGGGGTTAACGCTCATCCGACGCTGCCTTCAAGGCTGATGCCCAGCAGCTTTTGCGCCTCGACGGCAAATTCCATCGGCAGTTGTTGCAGCACCTCTTTGGCGAAACCATTGACGATCAGGCCAACAGCATCTTCCGTCTCCAGCCCGCGCTGCATCGCGTAGAAAAGCTGATCGTCGCTGATCTTGCTGGTCGTCGCCTCATGTTCGATCTGGGCGGAAGGATTTTTCACCTCAATATAAGGCACGGTATGCGCGCCGCACTGGTCGCCCAGCAACAGGCTGTCGCACTGGGTGAAGTTGCGCACGCCTTCCGCATTCGCGCCCACGCGCACCAGCCCACGATAAGTGCCATTGGACTTGCCCGCGCTGATGCCCTTGGAGATGATCGTCGAGCGGGTGCCCTTGCCATTATGGATCATCTTGGTGCCGGTGTCGGCCTGCTGATGATTGTTCGTCACCGCCACCGAATAAAATTCGCCAACACTATTCTCGCCATTGAGCACACAGCTCGGATATTTCCATGTAATCGCGCTGCCGGTTTCCACCTGCGTCCAGCTGATCTTGCTGTTTTTGCCCTGACACAGCCCGCGCTTGGTGACGAAATTATAGATGCCACCCTTGCCTTCGCTATCGCCGGGATACCAGTTTTGCACGGTTGAATATTTGATCTCGGCATCGTCCATCGTCACCAGCTCGACCACGGCGGCGTGAAGCTGGTTCTCGTCGCGCTGTGGCGCGGTGCAGCCTTCGAGATAGGACACATAAGCGCCCTTGTCGGCGACGATCAACGTGCGCTCGAACTGGCCTGTATTCTCGGCATTGATGCGGAAATAGGTGCTCAGCTCCATCGGGCAGCGTACGCCTTCAGGGATATACACGAAGGTGCCGTCCGAAAAGACCGCGCAATTGAGCGTGGCGAAATAATTGTCATGCATCGGCACGACCTTGCCAAGCCAGCGCTTCACCAGCTCGGGATATTCCTTGATCGCCTCGCTGATCGAGCGGAAGATAACGCCCGCTTCCTCCAGCTCCTTGCGGAAGGTGGTGGCCACCGAAACGCTGTCAAACACCGCATCGACCGCAACCTTGCGCGCGCCCTCAACACCGGCGAGCACCTTCTGCTCCTCGATCGGAATGCCAAGCTTCTCATAGACGCGCAATATTTCGGGATCGACCTCGTCCAGCGAGCCGAGCTTGGGCTTTTCCTTGGGCGCGGCGTAATAATAGGCGTCCTGATAATCGATCGGCGGCACATTGAGCTTGGCCCAGTCCGGCGCTTCCATCGTCAGCCAATGACGATAGGCCTTGAGGCGCCACTCGAGCATCCACTCCGGCTCTTCCTTCTTGGCCGAGATAAAACGGACGGTATCCTCGCTCAGCCCTTTGGGCGCGAATTCCTGCTCGATTTCCGAAGACCAGCCATGCTCATAATCGGCAACTCTGGCGGCGGCTTCGCGCGCTTCTGCGTCTTTAATTTCTACATTGTCGCTCATGTGTGAGCCTCCATGGCCGGACGCTCAGACGCCAGGCTCGCTAATGTCACCTTTAACAGCGCCCCACGTACAGCATCATTCACTGCGCCCCAGTGCGGCTGCACCTGACAACTGCCTTCAAGCGCGCAATCATGCTTGCCCGCCTCGACACAAGCCGTCATCGCAATCGGCCCTTCAACCGCCTCAATAATATCCGCAAGTGTAATCGCAGCAGACGGGCGCGCCAGCTTGATACCGCCACCGGCTCCGCGCACCGACTTCAAAAGCCCTGCTCGCGTCAATGCGCTCACCAGTTTTTGCGTAGTCGGCAGCGGTATTCCGGTTTCCGCCGAAAGCTCAGTGGCGCTGGTGCGCACAAGCCTTTGAGACGACGCCGTCCCAAGGCCGGCTTGGCCACAATGACGCGCCGCGGCACCCATCATCACGACAGCATAATCAGCAAGACTGGACAGCCGCACAGACAGACACTCCATTTAAATCAGATCGATTCGTTCCGATTACGTAAATGGGGATGAGTGCGGCTAAAATCAAGGGCTGAAGGCCAGGTCGTGACAACATTCAGCCCTGCCGGTCTGCACATGCCGCCTATCCTGCTCCGGGTGCGGACACAGCTTTGCCATGCTACGCTCCGCAGCACAAAACCGGTGCGTTTTATGATATCATCCAGCTGTCAATATAGTCAGGCTCTAACTGATGCGATTAATCTTCGTTATTCCCGTCAATGCGCGCCGCTGCACTGTCAGACGGGCAACAAGCGTTGGGTCGTTAAGCAATTGATGCGGGGTCAGCCCCAAAAACTGCTTAATTTCACGAATGAAATGTGACTGGTCATAGAAATTGCCATCATCGCACAACTCCGTCCAGTTCTTCTTGTCGATCACAATCTGCGATGCGCACCGCAACGCACGGTATTTTCGCGCTAACATCTTGGGCGGTGCACCATAAAGCTTGTTCGTATATCGCGCCAACTGCCTTGCAGACAGGCCTGTCGCCTCGACAATCTCTTCTATTTTTGGTGATTCGCTATCACTCAACCAGGCGTCAATCTGTGCAATCAGATCAATGGTGGAAGACTGCACAGGCTGTAACTGGCCTTTGAGAAACACCCATAAATTCTCGACTGCATGGTCTATGCTTTCTGGCGCGACAGCCTTCAACTGCGCCAGTGCTTCAGAAAATTGTGGGCCATGCTTCTCTTCTGTATCGTAGAGCTGATCAACCCATTGATGTGCGCTCTCACACCCCATGGCAAGCCAGCCCAGAGGCAATACAGACACACCAAAAACCAGTGCTTCACTCTCCAGTGCAAAGCGGGTTGCCCCCATGGTCGGCCCAAGCATGCAGATTTCAGGTGTAGGCATAATGCTGCCATCATGAAATTCGTAATCCCCCCCTCCTGCAAGCATGAACCGCAATTGCGGCATATCAGCACGGGTCATATCGCTATATTTTGGAAGGCGCGACTGGAACACATAGATGGACCCAAAATAATAGCGCAAGTCGGCGGCCGGTTCCCAATATTGGAGAGTGACCGGTTTCACACCATCATCTGTAGTGCTAATATTCGTCATATTCGCCAGCCGCCCCTTGCTGCGAAACTATCACATATGTCGGCTTTGACTGTCTGTGATCCTCGGCATATTTTCATGATATATAGTGTCGACTCGTGAACTGAACAATCGTTCCCGCTGTTCAAAACAAAAATGACCCGGCAGCGCAAGGCTGCCAGGTCTAAGTTGAAAAGGTCTCTTGGCTATAAGACCAAAGAGCCCTTCGGGTCGCAGCGCCTCTCTACAAGATCGATACAGGCACCACTTGTATGAATTGGACATAAATGCTGCCCTGTTGAAAATTATGAACGGATTTGGATCGACCCTTTGCAACTATCTGGACTCTTTAGAAAAAAAAGCAGAAGCCTGCGCTTTGACGAATGGCAACCGGCTTGGCATAGCAGAATGATGTCCTACAAACTGATCCGCCCCCTGCTATTCTGTCTCAAAACGGAACAAGCACATCATCTCACGATGGCGCTGCTGAAAAAAATTCCTGCCGGAACGCCGTTTAGCCCCGATTCGAGTCTAAAAAGCCATGTTGCTGGTCTTTTTTTCCCGTCTCCCGTGGGCCTTGCCGCCGGATTCGACAAGGATGGGCATGTAGCCGATAGAATGCACCATTTTGGATTTGGTTATGCCGAACTGGGCACGCTGACTCCCCTTCCGCAGTCTGGCAACCCGCTGCCACGGCTTTTCCGACTGACCGAAGATCGCGCTGTCATCAATCGTATGGGGTTCAATAATGGTGGCCAGCAGCAAGCCGCAGCACGCATAGCCACCATGGCCCGCGAAGGGCGTGTAATCGGCATTAACATCGGCGCGAACAAGGACGCCACCGACCGCATCGCAGATTATGTCAGCGGTGTGCGTACCATGGCACCGCTCGCAGACTATATGACCGTCAATATATCCTCGCCCAACACACCAGGCCTGCGCGCGCTGCAAGGACGCAAGGCACTGGACGAACTGCTCGGCGCAGTCATGGAAGCGCGTGGTGCACACAGCGCACCTATTTTCCTCAAGGTTGCGCCAGACCTCGAGCCAGCCGATATTGACGATATTTCCCATTGCGTCGTCGATCATAAGGTGGACGCGCTGATCATCTCCAACACCACAATCAGCCGCCCGGCGTCGTTGCGCTCACAGCTGGCAGATGAAACAGGCGGCCTGTCCGGTGCACCATTGCATGACCTCGCACTGGAGCGCTTACGTAATTTCCGCGCAACACTTGGCGCATCCATCCCGCTTATCGGCGCAGGCGGGATCGCCAATGCTGACCAGGCCTATGCCCGCATTCGTGCAGGCGCATCACTGGTACAAATCTATAGCGCGATGGTCTATGAAGGCCCTTGGCTGGCGACCAAAATCAATCGCGGTCTCAAGAAGCTGCTCTACCGCGACGGCTTCAATAATATCACACAGGCTATTGGTATTGACGTACCGGGAGAATAAAGCGCGTTATGGTCCGTATTTTCCTCGCATTCATTCTGCTTCTTGCTCCGCCCTGCCAATATGCTCTGGCGGCAGGCACTGTCAGCTCCGCCGATCCACGCGCCAGCGAAGCGGGCATGGAAATGTTGCGCAAAGGGGGCAGCGCAACAGACGCCGCCATGGCCATGATGTTGACGCTCACCGTCATCGAACCACAATCAAGCGGAATCGGTGGTGGTGGCTTTTTGGTTCATCATGATGCGACGCATGGCCTGACCGACACTATTGATGGCCGCGAAACCGCGCCCACCTCTGCGCATGCAGCACTCTTCCTTGGCAGTAACGGTGCACCGGAACCTTTCATACAGGCCGTTCTGGGCGGCAAATCTGTCGGTATTCCCGGCAATATAGCGCTGATGAAGAAAGCACATGATGCATGGGGCATATTACCCTGGGCTGATCTGTTTGCTCCCGCCATCAGACATGCACGCAATGGCTTTGCTGTCAGCGAGCCATTGGCCGCACGCCTGACGCGGCTCGCACCTTTCTGGGAAAAGGACTTTCCCAAAGCCCGCGCTCTCTATTGGCGGGATGGCAAACCCGCCGCACAAGGCACAATGCTCCATAACCCTGCACTGGCCGATTTTCTTGAAAAACTGGCCAAGGATGGGGCCGGTGCATTCTATAGCGGTGATAATGCCCGTGCGATAATCGATGCGACAGGCAACAGCAGCCAGAATCCGACCCGGATCACGCTAGAAGACATAGCCGCCTATCGTGCCAAGACACGCCCGCCTGTTTGCTCTTATTATCGCAGCTATAAAGTCTGCGGCATGGGCCCGCCCTCCTCTGGCGCAACGACCGTGTTGCAAATATTGGGCATGTTGGAGCGTTTCGACCTGCGCGCCCTGGGCAAGGACAGCCCGCAAAGCTGGCACCTGATCAGCGAGGCGATGCAACTCGCTTATGCAGACCGGGGTAAATATCTGGCCGATCGCGACTATATCCATGTACCTGTCGCAGGACTGATTGATCCAGCCTATATGAGTGCACGTTCCAAACTGATCTCCCGAAAGCGGGCACGAGGCCATTATGAAGCAGGCACGCCGCCCGGAGCCGAACAGCGCACGCCAATATGGGAAGAAGAAACACCCGGCACCACACATTTCATCGCTGTTGATGGCAATGGCAACATTGCCTCCATGACCTCAACAGTCGAAGGACCATTTGGCAGCCAACTGATAGCGAACGGATATTTCCTCAATAATGAGCTGACCGATTTCAGCTTTGCGCCGGAACAGAATGGCGCGCCTGTTGCCAATCGGGTGCAGCCGGGCAAACGACCATTATCGTCAATGTCGCCAACCATAGTCTATGATGAAAGTGGAAAGCCTGTCTTTGTAGTAGGCGCTGCGGGCGGCAAGACCATCATCATGCAGGTGGCCAAAGCCATCATCGCCCATCTGGACTGGAAGATGGAGGCAAGAGACGCCCTGAAACTGGGCCTTGTCTATTATAATGATGCAGGCCTGATTTTAGAAAGCGGCACCGGGTTAGAGCCTATGCAGGCAGCGCTCGAAAAGCTGGGCCATCAAGTAACCATCAAAAGCCTCGGGCTCAAGGCCAATGCCGCTGAACGCATGCCCGATGGCAGTTGGCATGGCGCGGCCGACCCACGCAGCATTGGGGTAGCCCTCACGGAATGAGGGCGTTATAGGCTGAACATGCCTTGCTTCACTATGCTGGAGAAGTGCTGCATCGGCCAGCACCCTCCTGCATCCCGCGATACGAATGCGCGGAGCAGGCCCGGTGGACAAACATCACCCGCATGTGTTGTACATCATGCGGAGAACGATCAGGTGCAGCGCGACCTACACAGTCGCCGGCAGTATAAAGGTATAGTCGATGCGAGCGTTCGAGCATTTCCCTAACCTCGTCAGCATGTTCTTCACCCGCGCCGAGGAGCAGGGAAACAAACCCTTTCTCTGGCGCAAACAGGATGGACGCTGGCATTCCTTAAGTTGGGCAGAGACCGCGGAACAGGTCGCAAGACTGGCTGCAGCACTGCGCGCCAATGGGATAAAAAAAGGTGACCGGGTGGTGCTGGTCAGTGAGAATCGTCCCGAATTCTGTATTGCAGATCTCGCGATCATGGCTGCAGGCGCCATCTCTGTTCCGACCTACACCACCAACACAGCGCGCGATCATGAGCATATCATGACCGATAGTGGGGCACGGGCGGTCATCGTCTCAACCGCCAAGCTCGCCAAGCCGCTCCTCCCCGCTGTGCTGCGGTCCAATGCCAAATTTGTAATAGCCATGGAACCTCTCGGGCAGACCCAGCTCGAAACACTCGATGTATATCAGTGGGATGCGCTACTCGAAGCCCATGCCAGCGACCCCAATGCCTCAGTCGCATGCTGCATCAAGGCACAGACTGCCATGCGCGCCGACCCGGCCTGTATCATCTACACCAGCGGCACAGGCGGCGCGCCGCGTGGTGTGATGCAGCATCATGGCGCAATCCTGTGCAATGTTGATGGGTGCATTGATCTTATCGCGTCTGATTTTGGTTGGGGCGATGAGATATTCCTCTCATTCCTGCCCCTCTCTCATGCCTATGAGCATAGCGGCGGCCAATTCCTGCCTATCGGTCTCGGCGCACAAATCTATTATGCTGAGGGTCTGGACAAGCTCTCAAGCAATATTGAAGAGGTCCGGCCAACCATCATGGTCGTGGTCCCGCGCCTCTTCGAAATATTGCGCACGCGGGTCCTCAAGGCTGTCGAAAAGCAAGGCAAGCTGCCCGCGTTCTTATTGAGTCAGGCCTTGCGTATCGGTGACAAGGAAATGGGTGCGGGCAAGCTGCCGGTCTGGGAATGGCCAGTGCGTATGTTGGTTGACCGCACCATCCGGCCCAAGGTGCAATCACGCTTTGGCGGACGTATCAAAGCTCTGGTATCGGGTGGCGCACCGCTCACACCGGAGGTCGGTAATTTCTTCCATGCGCTGGGCCTCACCCTGCTGCAGGGCTATGGCCAGACCGAAGCGGGCCCAGTCATTAGCGTTACCCGCCCCGCGACAGGTCTCAATATGGATACGGTAGGCACCCCTCTCAAAAATGTCGAGGTGAAGATCGCACAGGATGGCGAGATCCTCGTGCGCGGTGAGCTGGTGATGCAAGGCTATTGGCGTAACCCGGAAGAAAGCGCACGGGTCCTCAATGATGACTGGTTGCACACTGGTGACATTGGCGAGTTTGACGAAGGCGGGCGCCTGCGTATCACAGATCGCAAGAAGGACCTGATCGTCAACGACAAGGGCGAAAATGTTGCGCCTCAGAAAATCGAAGGCATGCTCACCCTGCAGGATGAAATCGCGCAGGCGATGGTAAGCGGCGACAAACGCCCCTATCTGGTTGGCGTCATTGTCCCGGAAGCCGAGTGGATGAACGCATGGGCAAAGAGCAATGGTAAAGAAAACAGCCTTGATACGCTAAAAAGCGACAAAGCTTTTCACGCGGCACTGCGCATTTGTGTTGACCGCGTCAACAAGGAGCTGTCGGTAACGGAGCGGGTGCGCCAGTTCATCATCGCAGATACCCCGTTCACGATCGAGAATGAAATGCTCACCCCATCGATCAAGATAAGGCGGCACATGATCCGCACTGCATATCAGGACCGTCTCAACGCGCTGTATAAAAGCTAGGGTCAGGCCCTCGTTTCAGCTTTCGATAGATAGAATCAGCGACGGCCACTGGACCAATGCCGCCCCCGCGTGATGATGTGACAAGAAGCGCTTCCCACTGTTTGTCAACACCACCTAGCACATTATTCGCCCAACGCCACGCCGCGTAATATCGCACGCCGGCCTGCCTTCTATAATCGTGTCGCCTGAGCCGGTAGCAACCACCCTGGCCGGACCATCGACTGTCATGCGCACCAGACCCGGACCATCATTGGCAATGCTGGCATTATGCGCCATCAGGCCTTTGGCTTCCAGCGCGCCGGGGCCATTGACCGACGCACGAACGTCGCGTGCTTTGCCGGATATCGTCAGCTTTCCGCCGCCCCCTACATAGAGGTTAAGCCGTTCGACATCAGCATTTTCGACGATCATCTCGCCATTGCCGCTCATCGACAATTCCACCTCAATACCGGACACTTCAGTAATTTTGAGCGCCCCGCCGCCAATGACATTGGCGCTGCGCAATTGCCCCGTAGAGAGATATAACGTCGGCACTTCGGCCATGCCATCTTCAAAGCTATTATCAGCCCGCTCCGCCATCCGCACAGTCAGAGTGCCCCCCGAAACAGCGAGATTCACACGATCCAGCGCCTCGCGTACACCCTCACCGCTTCCTTTGGCGCCTGCCCCCGTGCGCAATAATATACGGACAGGGGCCTCTACACGGATCGTATCGAAATTGGTGACGATATAGCCGCGCATTGCCGCATGCGCAGGACCCGCTCCTATCATCAGGCTAACAAGGGCAAGCCCTGCCGCTACCGCCATAAAAAAAGCAAAGAAAAAGGGGCGCCGATTGCGACGCCCCTCTCCAAACTGTCTGGGCAGAGACACGCTTATTCTGCCTTTTCCTTGGCATATTGCGGCGCAGCCTCATTGAGTATCTCAAGGATTTTGGTCAGTGCGCTCGGCTCGTCTGTTTCTTCCATAGCGGCCAGCTCACGCGCAAGACGGCTCGATGCCGCCTCAAAAATCTGGCGTTCGGAATAGCTCTGTTCCGGCTGATCGTCAGCACGGAACAGATCCCGGGTCACTTCGGCGATCGACACAAGATCGCCGGAATTGATCTTCGCTTCATATTCCTGCGCACGGCGCGACCACATAGTGCGCTTCACCTTGGGCTTGGCCTTGAGCGTGTCAAGTGCTTCGCTCAGCGTCTTGTTGGAAGACAGCTTGCGCATGCCCACGCTTTCCGCTTTGTTGGTAGGTACACGAAGTGTCATGCGCTCTTTTTCAAAGCGCAGTACATAAAGCTCAAGGTCCATACCCGCAATCTGCTGGCTTTGCAGCTCAACCACACGGCCAACACCATGTTTGGGGTATACAACATAATCACCGACATCGAAGGACAGGGCTTTAGCAGCCATTGCGAACCTTTCTCTCATTATAATGCTGAGATCAGCAACGAACAAAAATGGATGAGGAAGAGTGCCTTCCTGAAGCTTGTCCGGCTGACCAGAGGATCATCTGTTAAGTCTCCTGACGGGATGCAGCATCCCGTCTACAGCAGTATTTTAACAGATTCGTAACAAAATTTCCACCCATCGCCGAATTTGCGGCCGACAAGCAAAAATATGTATTATTTTCAAATGATTAGGCCGTTAATATTTAGTCGCCCTGACCGGGTTCAGCAGAGAAATACTTTTCAAGTTTGCCCTCTTCACCCTTATGCTCATCGGCATCATCAGGTGCCTCACGCTTGGTCGTGATATTAGGCCATTCAGCAGAATATTTTGTGTTCAGTTCCAGCCATTTTTCAATATTGTTTTCCGTGTCCGGCAAAATAGCCTCGGCGGGACATTCCGGCTCGCACACGCCACAGTCAATGCATTCATTCGGGTTGATGACCAACATATTATCGCCCTCATAGAAACAGTCTACAGGGCAAACTTCGACGCAATCCATATATTTGCAGCGGATACACGCATCAGTCACAACATAGGTCATTTGTATTATTTCCCTTTTCAGGCGATGCGCCCATGAGCGCAACCTCGGCTTTGTGCTCTGCTATTCCGGCTGCGCGCCCTCGTCAATAAACAATAACTATAGCCCCCCTCAACGGCGCTTCATCTGATCTCCCGATCTAGGTGGTGTTGACATTCAGAAGATGCCGTGGCGAAAATGCCGGTTTTCTGTGACCCGAAGCGCAGCGTACTAAAGGTACGTGAGCATCGGAAGCACGGGAAAGCGGCATGTGCAGACCGGCAGGGCTGAATGTCAACACCACCTAATCTCCAAGCTGCAGCTCCTCGTACCAGCTGTCTACCATATTGGCCGGTCCACGCCGGTCAGGCAACGCAAGCACACGCACAACGCATATATTGTCAGCCCGCGCCAATGTAATGAGATCTCCTACGCGCACCAAATTATGCGCCCGCTCAATCCGCCGCCCATTCAGGCGCATGATGCCGCGCTCGGCCATGGCCCGTGCTGCCGAGCGGCTTTTCGCAAGCCGCACATACCATAGATATTTATCGATGCGCTGGGTTGGCGCATGGGCAGGCGCGACCATATGGGGAATCAAACCACCATCTCTGATTACTCGTTACGTCCCAGCAATTCTGCCAGTCCGGCAAAAGCACCCCCGCCTGCAGGTCTGTCATCGGCCTTTTTCTGCGAAAACCGCCCCGGAACAACGTCACGGTTTTGGCGGCGATCATTACCTGGCCTTTTACGGTGCGGCTTGTTGGACGGCTTGGCAGACCTCTCATCGTTCCCACCGCCTGATGCGCGATCACCAGTGCCTTTGGTTCTGCCCGAGAATTGCCGTTCACGCGGACGGTAACGCCCACGGAAAACCCAGTTCGCACCGCCTGGTGCAGAGTCAGGTGCGCTCTCGACTTCAGGCGCGTCACTCTTTTCCGATTGCGCAGCTGTTCCGGCGGCATCAGCTGTCAAATCTGTCGGCTGCTCAAACTCGCTGGAGACCAAAACCGCATAAAAGGCCGCGCTGTCTCTACCCTCAATAACAGGCTCAGGTTCCGGTGTAACGCTCCCCTGTTCATTCCCGACAGCTACCCCGCCTGCCTGCACCGCTGTGTCAGGAGCGGCATCAGTAGCATTTTCCGGCGGCGCTACCCCAACCTCATCAGCGACAGGTTGGGCCTTTGGGACAACCGGACGAAAGCCGGCATTGCGCATGATATGATTGAACACTGACTCGGACAGCCCCAATGACACGATGAAGGGCGAAGCGGCATCATAGCGCTCATTTTTGGCAATGGCTTCATGCCCACCGCGCGCGATCCGCTCGATCATGTCAATGCGGATCTGATTATCCTCAAAACTGCGATAGCCCGCGTGGCGTGCGCCCATTTGTTCTTCCCGCGCTTTCAATGCCAGCAAGACAGCGCCAGCCTGCGGCAAAGGCAACATTGGCTTGTCCCGCTGCACCGCCATCAGCGCCAGACGCCATAGCGCAGCACCAGGTTTGAGCAGTGCATGATGATAAATATCGAGCACGCCAATGGTAAAACCCGCACGGCGCAATATCTGGCGCTGGTCCTTGTCGAGCAGCTTGAGCGCCTCATCGATATCGTTTCGCGCGATAATGCCGCCGGCCTCAGCCAGTTGGATAAACAAGGCGCGCACCACTGCCGGCGTCTCTTCCTGCGCGGATTGCTCTAATATTTTGAGCATGGGGGCGAGGTGTTTTTCATGCTGCGCCTTCATCCATGCCTGAAGCCGGGCCGCTACCCTATTGGCGACATCCTGCCCCAGCGCCAGAATCGCCTTGTCGATACGAATTTCGGGGCTGAGTAAGCTGGGCCCATGATGCAGACTCGCCACGGCCTGATCTTTCCAGCCTATACCGGGCATAGCCCCCGGTGCTGCCATCAACACAAGTGCGCTATCGGGCGCAGCAATCAGTTCTTCAGCCTGCACGGTCAACATCTTTCCCAAACGCCGCTCGGCAGCGGCCAATAACAATTTCCGGTCCCCACCTCGCGCCTGTGGATCGACAACAAAACGGAATCCATTCAACATCCCTAGCGCCTCACCATCGACCTGCACAGCCCCATCTACGCCAATATCGACTGGAAGATGCTCTGCCTTGCCGCCCATATCCCGCAGCAAAACCGAAGTACGCCTGTCAACGAACCTCTGTGTGAGCGCATTGTGAAGCGCATCAGACAATTTTTGTTCGAGCAGACGGGTACGTTCGGCCATCTCGGCAGGATCCGCAAGCCAGTCCGGCCGATGCGCGATATACGCCCATGTCCGCACCGCTGCGAGCCGCCCGGACAGTGTATCCACGCCGCCCTGCACAGTGTCGAGACGTGCGATATTCTGCGCAAACCAGTCACGCGGCACAAGGCCATTGCCCTCGCTGCGATAGCTCCATAGCCGGGACACCAGCCGCCCATGATGCTCTGGCCCCAGTTTCTGAAAATCCGGCAAACTGCATACATCCCACAAACGCCGCACCTGTTGCGGGCTGCGCACGCGCTGGCGCACCGGCTCGGTGTCGGCCATGGCCTTGAGCACGGCAAGATCAACCGCTTGTGGCGCGGCGCGCAATTCCGGGCGCTCGGGCCGTGCTTCCAAGGCTGTAATCAGCGCATCCAGCGTATCGAGTGGTGGCGCGCCATCGCGCCAGAACATCTGCTCGATACGCGGAAAATCATGCGCCTCAATCGCCTCGATTTCTTCAGGGTCAAAAGCACTCGCCCCTTCCTCACCGCCCAGTGACCCAAAGGTGCCGTCCGTATGATGTCGTCCTGCACGCCCTGCAATTTGCGCCATTTCCGAAACAGTCAGCCGCCGCGTGCGCCGCCCGTCAAATTTGCGCAGGCTGGCAAAGGCAACATGCTTCACATCAAGGTTAAGTCCCATGCCAATCGCATCGGTAGCGACGAGATAATCGACATCTCCGTTCAGGAACATCTCGACCTGCGCATTGCGCGTCGAAGGCGAAAGCGCACCCATCACCACCGCCGCGCCACCACGCAAACGTCTGAGCATTTCGGCAACGGCATACACCTCTTCTACCGAGAAGGCGACGATGGCAGAACGCCGGGGCAAGCGGGACAGCTTCTTGGCACCCGCATAGCTTAATGTCGAAAAACGCGGGCGCGAGCTTATCTCGGCATCGGGTAACAGGGCGCGCACCATGGGCGCCAAAGCATCAGAGCCCAGGAGCATAGTCTCCTCTCGCCCCCTCGCTCGCAACAAACGATCCGTGAATATATGCCCGCGCTCCGGGTCGATCCCGATTTGCGCTTCATCCAGTGCGACAAAGGCGAAATCTCTTTCCAGCAGCATCGATTCCGCTGTGCAGAGATACCAGCGCGCGCCGGGTGGCTCGATTTTCTCTTCACCGGTGATCAGCGCAACCTCACCCGCTCCCTTGAGCGCGACAACCCGGTCATAAACCTCACGCGCCAGCAAGCGCAGCGGAAAACCCATCATCCCGCTCGAATGCGCGCACATACGCTCGACAGCGAGGTGCGTCTTCCCGGTGTTGGTAGGGCCGAGCACCGCCGTAACAGAAGCGCGGGTAAAATGAGCCATAGGCCCTTTTCAACCAAGCAAAAGCTGCGCGCAAGAGCGCGACTCGACGCTTTTCACCCGGCGCAGTGCACATTTCATCGCTTCAAACCTCTGTAAACCACCATATTAATTTGACTTTAACCATCTGCTTCCACAAAAAGTCCCGCAAATCGGTGCAGAGCGGGTGCATCGATAATGAAATAAATGCCCGGAGGGTCACCGGCTTGTTTGCAAAGAATGATTTTGGGCAGTCACAAGGCAGTGCTGGCGCATCAGGCGCAGCGCTCTGGCTCGCCCGCACGCAAGAGCAGACAGGTGCACAAGAGCAAGCCCCTACATCAGGCCAAGAGAGTGAAACCCGTGCCAAAGCGCAGCAGAACGAAGCGCGGCACTGGCGCGACCGCCTTGCCCATTGGGCACATGATGTCGATCTGACCCCGGACCTTGGACAGAATATCGGCAGCATCGAATGGATACGTGGTGCTGCGACATGTTTTGCGCTCTGTTTCGCCGCCATCAGCATGCGCCCCGATTTCGCTGCACTTCCGGCCGCGCCGCAACCTGCAATGTCATCGGCCAGCTATGACGAATTCCGTTCGCAAATGATAACGCCGCTGGCGCTCGGCGCGGATAGCGGACGGCATATGGGGCCAACCGATGCGGTCATGCCGCTCAAGGAAACACCCGAACGCCCGATGATCCAGCTGAGTGCTGCCATTGGTTCAAGCGACAGCTTCCAGCGCACGCTCTCCCGGGCAGGGGTCAGTAGCAAAGACGCAAAAATGGTCATCGATTTGCTCGGTGACGATGTTGCGCCCGGTGCTGTGGCCGCTGGCACGCGCCTCGACCTGACACTGGGCCGCCGCGCGAACCGCAATATCCCTCGCCCGCTGGATGCACTCGCTTTTCGCGCACGGCTGGATATGGCCATCAATGTGACCCGTCAGGACGGCGATCTGGCCGTCACACGCACTGCCATTGCCGTTGATGACACGCCGCTGCGCATTCGTGGCGTCGTCACCGACAGCCTCTATCGTTCCGCACGGGCAGCAGGCGCGACACCTGGCACTATCCAAACCTATTTACGCGCCATCAAACAGCAGGTTCCACTCAATAAAATCGGGGCTGGCGACAGTTTCGATATCATCGTCGCGCACCGCCGCGCGGTCACCGGCGAAACCGAAACCGGCGAACTTCTCTATGGCGGCATCAAGCTCGCCAATGGCAAGAAAGCCGATATGCTCAAATGGACGCAGAACGGCAAAACCGAATGGTTTGAGGCGTCAGGCGTCGGCAAGAAACGCCCTGGCCTCATCAGGCCCGTGCGCGCCGCGCGTCTCTCCTCCGGTTTTGGTATGCGTTTCCACCCGATTCTGGGCTATTCACGCATGCATGCCGGCGTTGATTTCGCAGCATCGACAGGCACGCCTATTTATGCCGTTACCGATGGCCGCGTGACCTTTGCGGGGCGCAATAATGGCCATGGTAAATTTGTGAAGCTCGACCATATAGGGTCACTGGCTACCAGCTATTCTCACATGAGTCGTATCGCCGTTTCAGCTGGCCAACGAGTGAAACGCGGTCAGGTGATCGGTTATGTCGGCTCCACAGGTCTCTCAACCGGCCCGCATCTCCATTATCAGGTCTATCGCAATGGCAAGGCCGTCAACCCGATGTCGGTCAAGTTCGAACAATCCTCGCAACTGGCCGGGAACGAGCTGCGCGCCTTCCGCACCCGCCTTGCGGAGCTGAAACGCACGGCCAATGGCCCAACCATTGCCGTTGTACCCGCCAGCATGGTCAAGCCGCGCGTCGAAGATGAAAAACCAAAGGCCAAGCCAGCCAAAATCGCCATGCGGTGACGCTACCCGCTTGCCGGTCTGCATATGACCCCGTAAAGCTTGCCTCATGTCGAACCATAATGCCTCCTTCCCCGCACTGCGCATGCGCCGCACCCGGGCCTCCGGCTGGAGCCGCGCGCTCTTTGCGGAAAACCACTTGCGTCCCAGCGATTTGATCTGGCCATTGTTCGTGACAGAGGGCAGCAATATCGAGGAACCCATAGCGTCACTGCCGGGCGTTTCGCGCTGGTCGGTCGATGCTATTGTCGGTTGTGCACGGCAGGCGCGCGATGCGGGCATAGCCTGCATTGCCCTCTTCCCCAACACACAGGCAGACCGTCGCAGCGATGATGGCAGGGAAGCGCTCAATCCGGATAATCTGATGTGCCGCGCCATCCGCGCTATCAAGGACTCTGTGCCGGACATTGGTATTCTCACAGATGTCGCGCTCGACCCTTATACCGCCCATGGGCAGGACGGACTGGTTGATGGCGAGGGCTATATCCTCAATGATGAAACAATCGATATTCTTGTTGGTCAATCGCTCAATCAGGCTGCGGCTGGTGCAGATATTATCGCACCCTCAGACATGATGGACGGGCGCGTTGGCATTATCCGTGCGGCACTGGAGGCCAATGGCCATCAGAATGTACAGATCATGGCCTATGCCGCCAAATATGCGTCTGCCTTTTATGGCCCTTTTCGCGACGCCGTTAGCTCACGCGGGCTGTTGAAAGGCGACAAGAAGACCTATCAGATGGACCCTGCCAACGCTGAAGAAGCATTGCGCGAGGTCGCGCTCGACATATCCGAGGGCGCAGACAGCGTTATGGTCAAACCCGGCCTGCCCTATCTCGACATTATTCGCGCCGTTAAAGAGCGCTTCACGATACCCGTCTTCGCCTATCAGGTGTCGGGCGAATATGCGATGATCGAAGCGGCTGCGGCAGTTGGCGCAGGAGAGCGTGATGCGCTGGTACTGGAAACTCTCCTCGCCTTCAAACGCGCGGGCTGTACTGGTATTTTAAGCTATCATGCGCTCCATGCTGCGCGCCTGATAGCCTAGGCGGTGTGACATTCAGCCCTGCCGGTCTGCAAATGCCGTTTTTCTGTGCTTCCGATGCTCACGTATCTTTAGTACGCTGCGCTTCGGGTCACAGAAAACCAGCATTTTCGCCACGGCATCTTCTGAATGTCAACACCACCTAGTGTGGTGGATTTGAAATTCGCCACATTGAAACGGTCAGGTGCAGAGCGAATTTCAAATCCTTAAACCGCACTAGATTCATATAGTTACTAGAGTCAGGTCCCTTAGGGCTGTTGCAAACCTGCTCTCAGCGCATCTATCTTGAGCTGCTGGTCAGATACAATATTTTGTGCACGGACAATCGCATTTTTTATCTCGGCAACACCGTCCTCTGCCTCGCCTGCAGCGATCGCCTGCGAGCGGTCAGCGTAAAGCGTGTCCAGCGCTGCCAATGCATAATTGCTCGGGTAACGCGCCTGTTCCAGACGACTGAGGTGCATTTGTGCCACCACCCATTGTTCGCTCAACAAGGGCGCGCTCCTGGCTATGCGAATACGCCCGGCCACCTCCTTATAAAGCGAATCGAACATTATATTGCTATTGGATGCCTGCGCGGCAAGCTCAGCAATTTTCTGACGCAACTGCGGGAGACCGTCTGAACTTGTGCCAGCCTCTATTGCGACCGCACCCTGCCCTGCCGGTGCCCCATCCTCGATCGGCCGCTTCATAAGTGAAGGGTAGCCCCGCCCGTCCTGTTCGGCGCAGGCAGAAAGCAACAACACAGGAAGAGATAGCATAAGCAAGGCACGCATGGTCATGACATCGCCCAATAGAGCGCCAGTCAGTGCCGCGCAATGGGGTCATAGCTCCATTATCGCCAGGCCGCTAAACGACACGGACATAGAAAACCCTCGCTCAAAGCATTTGGCATATGCAGGCAATATGCATAGGGGATGAAAATGCTCACGACCTTTCTCAGCATATTGCCTGTGTTCACGCTCATTCTTGCAGGCTATGGCGCTGGCAAAAGCGGCATCATCCCGCCTGCCGCCAATAAGGAGCTGAACCGCTTCATCATCTGGCTGGCATTGCCTGCGCTCATGTTCTCGATTGTCGCGAAGACTGACTGGAACAGCTTTTGGGACAGGGACTTCATCATCGTAATCATGTCGGCTAGTGTCATTATTTATGTAATCGGTATGGTTTTGGGGCGTCTGCGTGGCTTGCCCGTAGCAGACATGGCCATTGATGGCCTGAATGCCAGCTATTCTAATGCAGCCTATATCGGCTTGCCGCTTTTCCTGATCGCCCTTGGCCCCAAGAGCAGCCCATATGTCATCGTCGCGGCAACATTGATGCTGCTGAGCTTATATGCGCTCAGCATTATTTCGATCGAACTGGGCCATAATCGCTCTGAGGGGTTTGGCCATGCCATTGGCAAGGCCGCCATTGCCCTGATTCGCAACCCCGTGATGATTGGTCCGCTGGCAGGTTTGTTCTGGTGGATGAGCGGCCGGACCTTGCCCACACCCATTGATCAATTCACGCATATGCTCGGTGTTGCAGCCAGCCCTACGGCCTTGGTCGCTATTGGCCTCTTTCTCGCTGAGAGCCCCTTGCAGAGCGCTCTTACCAGCCGTCCCATATGGGCGTTAACAGTCACCAAGCTCGTTCTTCATCCGCTGATCTCGGCATTAATCGCCGGACCGCTGCTGGGCATGAGCGGCTTTACTGTCACTATGGCGGTTGCAATTGCGGCATTACCGACAGGCACAGGGCCATTCATGGTAGCGGGCTTTTATGCGCGTGATGGCAAAGTCACCTCCGGCACTATTTTTCTGAGCACGATTATCTCCGTGATGACCATCACCGCAATATTGACGTTGCTCCCGCATTAGCGCCTGTATGATGAGCGGCTGGACCAGTAACGGAAAAGCAGGCGTTACAGGACGAATACCCTCGCAAAACAATATCGGGAACGCCCCATTCCGGTTGACAGGCGGGTGATCATCCACTAACGGCCCACATTCCGCGCAGCCACTATGGGTAGCCCCACTGAGTCTGCGCACAGCAATTTGTGATAAAGAGATAAAGCCATGTTCGCTATCGTGCGCACA
>Ga0070727_10001781_pt1 | contig 21876 bp, 25 predicted proteins | sample tdAd472_FD_66722 | JGI IMG/M metagenome (GOLD analysis project Ga0070727, IMG submission 66722) | Marine sediment microbial communities from the Atlantic coast under amendment with organic carbon and nitrate - tdAd47.2 | ecosystem: Environmental > Aquatic > Marine > Coastal > Sediment | place...
CCTACGACGAGCAAGCAATGGGAACTGACCCGCACGGACATCGAGCAACTCCGTGAACTCGGGTGGGCCCTCCCCGGCGGCTCATCGATCGCCCAACTCTTCCAACCGTATCAGGTCATCGATCGATCGCCGAGTCCTGTAGCCGCGATCGAACGCGGGATCGCGGAATCACGCCGTGTGATGATGCAAACCTACCTCACTTTCCTGCGTCTCTTCCAGGGATCCGTCGAGGTGCGGCATCTCAAAGGGCCCGTCGGGATCGCGCACCTGGGGACTCAGATCGCCTCACAGGGTTTTATCTGGGTGCTGTTCTTTATGGCATTGATCTCGATCAACCTCGCCGTGATCAACTTTCTCCCGATCCCCATCGTCGACGGCGGTCAGTTCCTGATGCTCTGCTACGAATGGATCCGTGGCCGGCCCGTACCGATCGTTGTGCAGAATGTCGCGACCCTCGCGGGGCTGCTGTTCATCGGGATGATGTTCCTCTATGTCACTTTCAACGACATCAAGAACATCTTCGGCGCGTGATCGGGTGACGGATCGGAAGACTACCATCGCACCATGACCCCTATCCTCGGGCTCATCCAGATCCTTGCGATCGGGTTCGTGATCGGACTCGTGGGGTTGATTTTGACGACGGCGTGGATGCTCACACACCCGCCGCGCCGTTCCTACGCATGGGCAATCGCGCGTTCTCAACCGGGAGAGCCGAGCGAACTCGACGAGCCGCTCCGCTTTGAAGACGAGATCATCGACACCAAGAGCGCGATCATCCCGATCTGGGACATCGAGGGGCGAGATCCCAACGGCCCCGTGGTGCTGATGACGCACGGGTGGGGTTCGAGTCGTCAAGGAGCGCTTAAACGCATGTTCCCGATCATCGAGCATGCGTCACGAATCATCGCGTGGGATCTGCCCGGGCACGGCGAAGCGCCATCGCATGCTCGAATGGGTGTTGATGAACACATGATCGCCATGGAGTTGATCGAAGCGCTCGGGATCGAAAGCACGCCGATCGTGCTATTCGGTTGGTCGATGGGCGCAGGCATATCGCTCGCATTGTGCGCACATATTGAGCGTTCACACGATATCCGAGGAGTGATATGCGAAGCCGTGTATCGCACCCCCCCGACCCCGGCCCGTGCGGTTCTCGATCTTCGTGGGATGCCTCATCGACTGAACCTGCCACCCGCGATGGCATTGATCGGCATGAAACTCGGGGTTGGTGCTCGTTGGGACGGATTCGATCGTGCCGAGATCGCATCGGGAATCGAAGCACCGATACTCCTGATTCACGGTAATGCAGACCCCGTGAGCCCGATCGAAGATTCACGAAGCATTGCGGACGCAGCGAAGCAAGCGGATTTGTGCGAGATCGAGGGCGCAGGGCACAACAACATTTGGGCGGATCCGATCTATCGAGATCGTGCAACCGAGACGGTGCGTTCGTTTATGACGCGTTTTTGTGCTCGTTGATCGCGTACTGCAACGCGTGCTCGGCCATGATGTCCGACGAGTTGTACAACGGGACATCGCAGACCTCGGGCGTGATCAGGAGCGGTGCCTCGGAGTTGCCCAGGATGATCCCCTCGCACCCGCGTTCACAGAGCCGACGGATCACATCGAGCATCGCCTCGCGGGATTCCTCTTCAATAATCCCGTACACGAGCTCGGAAAAGATGATGTGGTCCAGCAGTTCCGTGTCCTCGTCATTTGGGCGGACAAGTTTTATCCCTTTGATCCCCAGCCCGGTCTGATACGCCGAGCCGGATGTCACATATCGGGTCCCGATGACCCCCACAGTTTTGCGTTGATCTTCGATGATCCGGGCCGCAACGGCGTCGGTCATTTTTAACCATGGGATCGCCGAGTTGGTCTTGGCGAGCTGCACCGCGTGCTGTATGGCGTTGTCCGGTGAGAAGCAGAACTCTGCGCCGATGCTCGCGAGCCGATTCGCGGACTCACTCAAGTAGGTACCGACCTGGACCCAGTCATCCCGACGCACAGCGTCGATGTACTGTGCGAGAGGCACATTGTGCACGCTCACTGTGGGGTGCAGGTGCGGCTCGAGCATGATCGCGGCGTGGCGGAACAACTGTTGATAGCACAACGCGGCGCCTTCTGGGCTCACGCCAACAATTCCGATGTGCATCGTCATGGGTCCCGGCCTTTCTGTGTCCTCGATCCGGTTCGGACACACCATCGTCGCGGATCAACGCGTCCGCGTCAAGGAGACGGGGCATCTTGTCCCCACATCGGGTGATTCCCATCACACGCTGCGAACAGACATACCATACGCGAATGACGCAAGAACAGTTGCAGAACCCGTATGAGACGCTCGGAATCCCGATGCGCTACACGATCGAGCGTGATCAGGTGGAACGCGCGTATCGTGCGCGATTGACTGCCGCCCATCCCGATGCGGGGGGGGCAGCGGGCGAGGCTGACCCAGCCACCCTGAATAAGGCCCGTCAGGCACTCCTCGACGACGAGCAACGCGCGGTGATTCTCCTCACGCTACTCGATGGACCGGGGGCCTCGGACTGCAAAGACCTTCCCGATGGGTTCCTGATGGACATGATGATGCAGCGTCAAGAAATCGAAGAGGCGATCGAGTCCGGGGGGGAGCAGGAACGAGAAGATTGGGAAAGGTGGGGGATTGAGCAGCGCCGATCCTATCGTGATCGGGTTGAGGCGATGTTCGCCGCGCTCGGCGATGACCCGAAAGCGGAAGATCTCCGTGCGATTCGGGTTGAGCTGAACGCATGGCGATACATCGAACGGCTGATCGAACAGCTTGATCCTGAATACGACCCGTCACGGGCAGATTTTTCCTGATACCCTGATCTGCCCGAGTGATGGGCGCTCGCACATGGACGCATCGGATACACCATTTATCATCGTACTCGCGGTCCTGCTAGTCGGGTCCGCTTTCGCGTCGGGATCGGAAACGGCGCTCTTCGGGGTGACGCACGGGCAGCGTGCCACGCTCCGGCGGGGGAATCCAACGCTCGCGAAGATGGTGGATTCGCTGCTCTCGCGTCCCCGAGAGCTGTTGATGCAGGTTTTGCTGCTCAACATGGTCATCAATGTCAGCTATTTCATCGTGACCAGCGTGCTGACAATTCGTGCGGAGACTGCGATCGCGAGGGTCATGATCTCTGTCGTCTCGCTCGCGACGATTATCCTGATGGGGGAGGTATTTGCGAAACTGTTCGCTTCAGGGGCCACGCTTCTGTTCCTCCGGATCGCGGCACCGGCGCATCTGTTCATACGCGGTCCTATCGCAGGATTACTCCGGGTGCTCGATGTGTGGGTCGTTTCTCCGCTTTCGCGGCTCGTGGCGCCCACAATGTCGGATGAGCCCAACTCGGATGTGACGCCCGAGCAGCTTTCCACCCTGATCAGCATGAGCGCTGGGGAGGGTGTGATCGATCGTGGCGAACAACTCGTACTGACCTCGATTGTCGAGATGGGGCACCTGCGTGTCGAGCAGGTGATGACGCCGCGGGTGGATCTGGAATGGGTCTCGCCTGACATTTCTCTCGATGAGCTCGCGTTGGTTTGCAGACGGACCGGGCGAACGCGCACGCTTGTTTGCGAGCGAGATCTGGACGATGGGCTGCTGGGGATAGTTGATGCCCGGATTGTCTTTGAAGGGACACCGCTGCGAGATGCGATCCGTCCTGTGCTCTATGTCCCCGAGCAGTGCCGGCTCGATACATTGATGGAGCAGCTCAGGGAATCGGGGCGGCGTGTAGGCGTCTGCGTCGATGAGCACGGCGGGGTCGCTGGCGTCATCACAATCGCGGATATCCTCAAGGAACTGCTCGAAGAGCTTGAGCATCCGGATGAGCGGGCAGCGGTTTCAGTTGAGAACCTTGGGGATGGTCGTTGGCTCGTCCCTGGGCGTCTGAGCATCCGGGATTGGTCGGTTCTGTTCAAGGATCGCTCCCTGATCGAGCACACCAAGCATGTCAACACCCTCGGTGGGCTGGTCATGGTCCTGCTCGATCGGGTCCCCCAGGTGGGTGATCGTGTCCATGCCGGGGCTATTGAGCTGCATGTTGTGTCGATGGATGAGCGTGCGATCGAACAGATTGAAATCCGGGTTCACTCGGCTTCAGAGGATGAAGCGGAGGAAATCCGATGAGCACGGGCGAGGTTATCCTCTGGGCAGTTCTCATGCTCGTCGGCATCGGCGGGTCTGCTTTCTGTTCCGGGCTGGAGGTCGGGCTCTACAGCGTGAACCGGGTCCGCGTGCAGGTCGAAGGGGCGCAGCGATCGGGTGCCCGCGCCCGGAGACTGCAGAAGATACTCAATGAAATGGTCCCCTCATTGACGGCGCTGCTCGTTTGGAACAACATCTTCAACTACATGGGAACGCTCGCGTTGACGACGCTCGTTGCCATGTTTGGATTCACTGATCTGGGAATGATCCTGATTCAGGTTGTTGTGCTGACTCCGATTTTGCTTGTCTTCGCCGAGTCGACGCCCAAAGAAGTGTTCCGGGCGAATGCGGACATATTGATGCCAAGGTTCGCGATCGTGCTCATCTGGTTGCGGCGATTGGTGACATGGCTACCGATCGTGCCGGTTCTTGGATGGTTCGCAGTAACGGCATCCAAGCTCGTCGGGGTCGGATCGCTCGGGTCGCTCGGGGATGCCCGCGAGCGGATCGCAGAACTCCTCAAGTTCGGGACGATGTCGATGAGTCAGGCTCAGGTGACCCTCATTGATCGGGCACTGCAGCTCGAACACGCCAAGGTGCAGGGGGAGATGATTCCCCTTGGTCGTGTGCGAAGTCTTCGGGCAGGTTGGACGATCGAGCGGGCCAGGGTAGCCGTGCGCGGACGCCCATACTCACGATTCCCGGTGATCGGCAAGGACGGGCGCGTCGCGGGTATCGTCCATGCGATTGATCTCTACACGCATGAGCTTGCGTCAGACCCGTCGATGCCGATTGACCAACTGATGGTCCCTCCAGTCTTCCTCGCGCCCCAGTTGAGCGTTGAGCGAGCGTTGCGAACCATCAACCGATCCGGCGGGCACCTCGGCATTGTGCGTCGCGGGGATACGGATCTGGGAATTGTGACGCGTAAGGATCTGGTCGAGCCGCTCGTTGGCGAACTCGAGGAGTGGTAGTTCGGGAATAGAGATCCCCGCATACGAGTTATTCGCATGTGATCAGATGGTTTCGACTCGTTATGGAGATCCGATGAGCAACAAGAAGAGTGTTTTTCCCGTTCTATTGATCATCGTGTTGCTGGCAATGTCACTTCCCAGCATCATTTCGCTGATTCGTGGGCCTGCGCCGATGCCGGATGTCTTTTCGGACGGGTACACGCTTGCTCAGGCGCGAGAAGTTTCCGCAGAAACCGGCAAACCGATCTTCGCGTTGGCAACTGCAGACTGGTGCGGGCCGTGTCAATCGCTTAAGCGTGGGGCTCTTCAGGATCCCGAAGTCATCGCAATGATCAGCGATTATTCGGTCCCGGTTTATCTTGAAGATGGCGAAAACCGCGATGAAATCAAGCGACTCGGGCTGCGTGGCTATCCCACGAGTTTCATCATTGAGGGCGATCAGGTTGTCGCCGCACTCCCGGGTGGCGACAACTACAAGCAGTTTCTGCAGCAGGAACTTGTTCCGGTCCAGTGATTGGGTCTGAATACCCAATCCCATGAACCGGAGCGAACCGATCCGCCCCCAACCCGGTATAGACTGTATGTACGCGGAGTGTGCCCCGGCGATCGTTGCGCTCGAGGGTTTGCCGCGGATTGGAGTCTGAAGATATGAGCAAGCGATCGATTCTGCCTCTCGTTGGGATTCTGGGCGTTGCTGTGGTCGGGTCCACGATCGCTGTCGCAACCAACGCGGTTCGGATGAATGACGACCAATACTCATTTTTCGACCCAATTGTCGATGTGAGCACGCTGATCAATGCGTTGTATGTTGAAGAGGCGGATATGGACGCCATGCAGATCGGCGCGATCGAGGGCATGCTCGATGAACTGAATGATCCCTACACGACTTTCGTGCCCAGACGCGATACGGAAGAGTTTTCGAAGGACCTGACTGGTGAGTATGTCGGGATCGGCGCCGAGGTGCAGATCCGCGATGGCTGGCTGACGATCTCCTCGCCTCTTGACGGCTCCCCGGCATGGAAAGCGGGGGTCATGGCGGACGATCGGGTCATCGCGATCGACGGCAACTCCACAGAGGGGTTCACGATCGACGAGTCGATCGATTTGCTCACGGGTGAACCCAAGACCAAGGTGGTCATCACGGTTGAGCGCGACGCGGAGACGCTCGATATCGAGATCATCCGCGATCATATCAAAGTCCAGGCGGTCAAGGGGTTCATGCGTGAGGACGGCGACGGCGAGTGGATGCATCTGATCGATCCCAGCACGGGCATCGGTTACATCCGTCTCACGCAGTTCACGCCCGGCTGTGCTCAGGAAGTCAAGGACGCGATCGAGCACACGAAGCGTGAGCTTGGCGGCGACCTGAACGGGCTGATCCTCGATCTGCGTTTCAATCCCGGCGGGCTGCTTGATGAGGCGGTTGAGATTGCGGATCTGTTTATTGAGGATGGCACGATCGTCTCGACGAAAGGGCGTGTGTTCGAGGAAGAGATCGATCGTGCAACCCGTGCGGGGACGATCACAGACCTGCCGCTGCTCGTGATGGTGAATGGGCAGAGCGCCAGCGCGTCAGAGGTTCTCTCTGGAGCATTGTCGGATCACAACCGCGCCGTGATCCTCGGCACTCGGAGCTTCGGAAAAGGGTCCGTACAGACCGTCCGCCCGTTGGAATCGGGTGCGGGGGTCCTCAAGATCACAGAGCAATACTACTACCTTCCATCCGGACGGCTGCTCCATCGTCGCGACGATTCAACCGAATGGGGCGTAGATCCGACACCTGGCTACTTTGTCCCGCTGACGAATGACGAGACTCTTGAGATGCTGCGTGCCCGTCGCGAGCAGGAGATCATCGAGCACAACGACGAGTCCGAGCAGGTCGATCTGCGTGATACGGACGCGGTGCTCGACGCGCTCAATGATCCGCAGTTATCCGCTGCGGTATCCGTGATGCAGAATCGCGTGAATACGGGGGAGTTTGCGCCCACGGGGATCGAGGAGAACGAGCCGATGGATGTCGCGCTCGCCGAGCTCAACACCCTGCGTGCACAGGAAGAGCGACTCCTGCGTGAACTCGCGAGGCTCGATCGGCGCATGCAGGCGGCGGAGCAGGAGGTCCCCGAGGAGATCATCACCCAGGATCCGCGTGATTTCTGGGACGACGAGACGAACCTTGAGGGAGGCGAACTCGTCGTTCGTGACGCGGACGGCAATGTCGTCACCACCCTGCAGATCACAGGCAACAACCTCGAGGCATGGCTTGTCGACGCGGATGTCGAGAAGAAGGACAACGCGTCCAAGGGCGAGGATTCCGGTTCGTGATTGTTCTCGGGATCGAGTCGTCTTGTGATGAGACCGCCGCGAGTGTCGTTGTCGACGGGCGCGAGGTCCGCTCGAGCGTTGTTGCGAGCCAATACGATCTTCATGAGGAGTTCGGGGGGGTTGTTCCTGAGATCGCCTCGCGTGCCCACGAGCAACACATCCTCCCAGTCCTGCGCGATGCGATCGCGAAGGCGGGGATCCAGCCATCCGAGATCGATCTGATCGCGATAGGGCATCGCCCGGGGTTGATCGGGTCGTTGCTTGTAGGGCTCAGCGCTGCGAAGGCGCTCGCGTGGTCGTTGGGGGTGCCACTGGTTGGGGTGGATCATGTTCACGCGCACTTGTACGCGGGTATGCTCGGACGCGAAGAGCCCGCGTATCCAGCGCTCGGTTTGGTTGTCAGCGGCGGGCACACATCGATCTATTCAATCAAGAACGCACTGCTGGTAAAACGGATGGGATCGACGATCGATGATGCGATCGGCGAGGCGTTCGACAAGGTCGCCGCGATCCTTGGGCTTGGGCATCCGGGCGGGCCTGCGATTGATCGACTGGCGCTAGAAGATGGGGCGAACGATCGGGCGTTTGATTTTCCGGTCTCGCGATTGAAAAAGGACTCCCTCGATTTCAGTTACTCAGGGCTCAAGACGGCGGTGTTGTATGAGGCGAAAGGGCGCCCCGCGCCGCCAGCATTGCCCGGGCGTGACCCGTTGCCCGCGCCGGTGGTTCCTGAACTCACTCACGAGCGGATGCGGGACATCGCGGCGAGTTTTCAGCGGGCCGCGGTTCGTGCGCTTGTGCTCAAGCTCGGGCGAGCGATCGAGCGCGTCGATGCGTGCAAGACCCTGATCGTGGGCGGCGGAGTGAGCGCCAACACGCTCGTGCGATCGGAGATGGATCGTTTCGCGTCGGAGCACGATCTGGAGCTCATCATCCCGCAGATGGGGTACTGCGTCGACAATGCGGCGATGATCGCGGGGCTGGGCGCAAAGCTGCATCAGAACGGGCAGGTCGATGATCTGACCCTATCCGCGGTTCCTACGACGGCCTGCTGAGATGGATTTCAGTTTCCTCGACAATCTCGATAAGCCGGTTGAACGCCCCGTCCATCCCGCGGCGCTCGAGCTCGATGCGCTGATGAAGGAATGCACACTCACGCGTGGGCGTACATCCGGGCCGGGCGGGCAGCATCGCAACAAGGTCGAGACACATATCACCATCGTGCACAATCCGACAGGGATCGAGGGGCAGGCGGGGGAGCGTCGACTTGCGAAAGAGAACCAGCGCGTAGCGCTGAAAAGACTGCGACTGAATCTCGCGACAGAGCATCGATTATTCGTCCCGGATGGGGAGATCCGATCGGATCTATGGAAGTCGCGTTGTAGGAACAGAAAAATCGTGTGTGCGGTCCGGCATGCCGATTACCCGTCGATCCTTGCCGAGGCGATGGATGTGATCGACGCGTGCGGGTATGACACACGCCAGGCGTCGGTGCGGTTGCAATGCTCGGGCTCGCAGCTTGTCCGGCTGCTGGCTGATCACCCCCCGGCGCTCGCGAAGTTCAACGATGAGCGGCGTTTACGGTCGATGCGCCCGCTCAAGCCGTGATTTTCTGAAGATCGCGGGTACACTACAGGTCCATGCCAGAACCCAAAGAGCGTCAGAGTATCAAGGTCCAGGCCGAGCGAACGGTGCTCGCAGCGGTGCGGTTGCCCGAGTCGAAGTTCGATGAGCAAGATCCCTTCGGGGAGTTGCGTGAGCTGTCGCGTCAGGCGGGCGCGGTCGTAGTTGGTGAGATCGAGCAACGCCGTGATCGTCCCGAAGCCGGCACCTATATGGGCACGGGGAAGATCGAAGAACTCAAAGGCATGTGCGAGGCGCTCAACGCGAAGACCATCATTTTCGATCACGATCTTTCGCCCAAGCAGATCGCGAAGATCGAGCAAATGACCGAGCGCAAAGTGCTCGATCGATCTGAGTTGATTCTCGATATCTTTGCTTCGCGTGCGACGACGCACGAGGCCAAGCTGCAGGTTGAGATCGCGCAGCTCGAGTACACCTACCCGCGCTTGCGTGCGATGTGGTCGCACCTCGAGCGTATCGTCGGGTCCGGCGGGATCGGAGGCGTGGGGACGCGCGGCCCTGGTGAGCAGCAGCTGGAAATTGACCGTCGATTGGTGCAACGCCGGAAGACCCAGCTCCGGCGAGAGCTGGAAGAGATCCAGGCACGCAAGCGGCGCGCGGTTGAGAAACGCAACCAAGACTACTTCACGGTTGGGCTCGTCGGGTATACCAACGCTGGCAAGAGCACGCTGTTCAATACGCTGACGCAGGGGGGCGCCTACGCGGACGATCGTGTATTCGCGACGCTCATGACACGCACCCGCGAGTGGGATCTGGGCGGCGGCCACATCGTGATGCTCTCCGATACCGTTGGGTTCGTGCGAGATCTGCCGCACCATCTGGTCGCATCATTCCGAGCAACCCTTGAGGAAGCAACGCACGCAGACCTGCTACTTGTGCTGCTCGATGTCTCGGATCCGAGTGTGGAGATGCACTACGAGACAGTGGTCGGGACGCTCGAAGAGCTATTCAACGAAGTCGAAGAGCGAGAGGTCAAACGGGCCGAGCAGGCGAAACGCGACGGGGCCGGGGATATCACTCGGTACGAGCGACCGCAACTGCTGATCGTCCTCAACAAGGCGGACAAAGATGATGTTGATGAGCAGGATCTGCTCTATTGGCAGTCCCGTGCGGTCGGGGCGATCCCGCTCTGCGCACTCGCGGGCGATCCGGATTCGGACACCCTCCCGATGGGGCAGGAGGAGCTGATCGATCGGGTGAAGGCGTTCTCGATCGGACCGATCGAGGAACTCGAGATCACCGTCCCGATGAGTGATTCCAAGACCATCCACACGATCGAGAATCGCGCAGAGGTCTTGAGTCGGGAGTACGGTGAGAAAACAGTTACCCTCCGTACGAAGATCGGCAAGAATCAGCTCGCGAAGCTGCGATCTGCTGGTGCCAAGATGTGGGTGATGAACACGGACGGCGAGCCGTACTTCAGGGATGATGAAAAACACGGCTGGGTTTATGACCCAGCCGCGATCGATATCGATTTCTGATTTCAACCCTCAGGAGAGCGGGTTGACCCAGAGCCCCGTCGCGAGCTTGGGGTAGAAGAAGGTGGACTTCTGAGGCATCAGCTCGCCCGCACGCGAGATATCGCGGACCGCATCGAGCGGAGTCGGGCGGACAATGATCGCGAGCTGAGGTTTTCCGCCGCCAGCGATGGATGAACCGGTCTCTTCACCCTTGCCGATCGCGATGACCTCGTCGATGGAGTGAGGGAACGCCCATTTGACGGGTTCGTCGTTGTTGAGAGCGGGCTGGCAGACCTCTTCAACGATGAGGTGCTGGATGAGCGCGACATCGAGGGTCCGCCAGGCTTCGGACTGGTTGGGGAACTGGGCATCGAGCGGATCGTTTACTGCCGGCCAGGCGCCGAAACAGAGCCCTGTCGCGTAGTCATAGATCCCGAACACATTCTTGGTGTGCTCGCGTTCCGCAAGGGTTTCCATCTGGGACTCGAATAGGTGCGGGTCGTTGTCGATGGGTTCGATGTTGAGGATGCCGGCGGAGGCTTCGATGAACTTCTCGATGGAGTAGTCTTCCATCCCGCCCAGCACACGGTGGGTCGGACCGATCGCGAGTCCTGGGTCGGACATCGAGACGAGGACATACATCGTCTTGCGAGCGGGGTGATCCGCGGGGACATCGCCAAGTGACTCGAGGTAGTTCAGGGCCGTGTTGTAGCGGTGGTGCCCGTCGGCGACGAATATGTCCTCGCCTTCGAGCGCCTTCTGGTACGCACTGATGGTGGCTTCATCGTCGATCGTCCAGATTTCCTGCTTGATCCCATCCCCCATGTCCGCGGTCATATCCGCTTCGCGTGAGTCCATGACGGAGTGGATGATCTTGACGGCCTCGCCGTCCTCGTCTGGGTGGAGCCCGAAGATCGGGGAAGTCTGGGCCTGCGTGGCCTTCATGAGGGCCATGCGATCTTCCTTTGGGCCGCCGAAGGTCTGCTCGTGGGCGAGGATTCCGCCTCCGTCGCGGTTGCCAAAGGGCACGGTATCGACAGTTGCGACCATGCCGCAGCGCTGGTAGTTCTCGCCCTGGAACTCGAAGGTCTGCCGGTAGGCATAGATTGCGGGCTTGTCCGATTTGGACATCGCACCCGATTCGATCATGGACGCGAGCTTATCGGCTGATGCCTGATATGCCTCCTTGGGTCCCAGTTCCTTCGCGGGGACATGGGGCAGATCGACCGAGACGATGTTGTCTTCGTTTTTTTCGAGCAGTGCCTGTTTCTGGCTGAGATCAAGGACATCGTATGGGGGCGCGATCAGATCGCTGACATCGCCTTTGCCTTGTTTGTACTGAACCGCTTGGAACGGATGGATTGCGGGCATCGCTGAGTTCCTTGTTCGTCGCCTGGTTTGGGCGCAAGATTCGAGTTGGTACGGGATCATCCCCTGCGTGCAATGACGCGTTCTTGCGATCATAGCGCCCGTTCCCCGAAACCCAAACTCGGGTTGGGGAGAATCGGCGTGGGCAATGATGCGAATCGGGTCTACGATCATGCATGAGCACGCCCAGCGCCTTGGTTATCCGCACAGCGGGGATTAACTCGGAAGTCGAACTGTGCCGGGCGTTTACGCTCGCCGGTGCCCAGGTGGAACTTGTCCATCTGGATCGATTGATCCAGGACCCGACACAGATCCGAAGCTTTGACCTGATCGGGTTCCCCGGCGGGTTCTCTTACGGAGACGACATCAGTTCCGGACGCATCATGGCGATGCACACCCGTCAGAAACTCCTCCCCGAACTCGTCTCGGCGGCGGATCGCGGGGTCCCGATGATCGGGATCTGCAATGGGTTTCAGGTCCTCACCCAGATCGGGTTGCTGCCTGGATTGGATTCGGATCGCAACGCGAGTGTCGCGTTGTGCGAGAACACGAGCGGGCGTTTCCAGGACGATTGCGTCGTGATTGAACCCGACGCCGCCTCGCCTTGCATCTGGACGCGGGATCTCGTAGAACGCACAAACGCAGACAACGGCGAGCCCGAACTCCTCATGACCATCGGTCATGGCGAGGGCCGATTCGTGACCAAGAACAACGCGGTGCTCGAGCAGCTCAAGCAGAACAACCAGATCGCGTTGCGGTACCGAGACGATGTGAACGGCTCGGTGGATCGCATCGCCGGGATCTGCGATCCGAGCGGTCGCATCATGGGGTTGATGCCCCACCCCGAACGGATGCTCGATTGGAACCGTCACCCGTATTGGACGCGTTTGCCCAAGCGTGTTCGTGAGACGCCCGCGCCAGGACTTGGAATGTTTATCAGCGCGGTGGAAGCGGTCAGCACCCAGACGGTTTGAGCGATCGGAGCGATCAGATGAGCGAGAGCGCTGTGTATGCCGGGAGCTTTGACCCGCCTACGAACGGGCATGTGTGGATGATCGAGCAGGGCGCGCTGCTGTTTAAGAAGCTGATCGTCGCGGTGGCCCACAACCCAGAAAAGGCGTACACCTACCCCCTTGAGCAGCGCGAGCATTGGCTGCACGAGATCTGCAAAGCACACGACAATGTCGAAGTCACGGTGATCGAGAACGAGTTTCTCGCGCATTACGCATCTCGCGTGAATGCAAGGTTCGTGATCCGAGGAATCCGCAACGAGGTCGATTATCAGTACGAGCGTGCGATGCGCTATGTGAACTCGGACCTGAACCCGCAGCTCACGACGGCGTTTGTGATGCCGCCGCGTGAGCTGTGTGAGATTTCGTCGAGCTTCGTCAAGGGCATGATCGGCCCTGACGGCTGGGAACCAGTCGTAGAGAACTATGTGCCCAAGTGCGTTTTTAAAGATCTTCGCCACGAGGCGGAAACCGGGGAAATGCTCGATGGGTAACGAACATCAAAATCCGAGCCAAGATAAGACGCCTCGATCAGAAGGTCATGGCGATGCGGATCGTCACGATGCCCAAGGAGACGAACCCGTACGGGACGATCTTCGGCGGGATTATCCTGAGTTACATCGACCAGGCGGGTTTCGTCGAGGCACGCCGTCATGGCGATCTCGATTGGGTGACTGCTGCTATTGATAAAGTTGAGTTCCACGCCCCTGTGCTCGTAGGGGACATCGTGACTCTCACGACTTGCACGACTCGGTTCGGACGCACGAGCATCGATGTGCAGGTCGAGGTAGAAGCCGAGCGGTTTAAAACCCATGAGGTCGTGCATGTGACGAGCGCGCGACTGACGATGGTGGGGATGCGCGATGGCGTGCCTCACCCGTTCCGCGAGCACCCGATCCAGTGTCCCACGGATTGTGAAGAGGACGCCTCGTGAGCTTTGATGATCTCTCCAGGTTTCATTCGCCCGTGAGGCTCGGGGTGATGCTTTCGGGTTCAGGGCGGACTTTGGACAACCTGATATCGTGGATCGACTCGGGCGAACTCGATGCGACGATACCGGTCGTGATCGCGTCCAAGGAGTGTCTGGGGGCGCAGAAAGCACGCGATGCGGGGATCGAGACGCATGTGCACGGTAAGCGTGTACAGCCTGAGTGGTTGGACTCGATTTGCGAATCCCACGAGATCGACCTGATCGTGCTCGCGGGCTACCTGAAGCTGGTGCCGATCACGGATCGTGTGCGTCATCGGGTGATCAACATTCATCCTGCGTTGCTTCCCAGCTTTGGGGGCAAGGGCATGCACGGGCACCATGTGCATCAAGCGGTGATCGATGCGGCACAGCGAGGCGAGCTGTCCGAGTCGGGGTGCACGGTCCACTTTGCGGATGAGCGGTACGATACTGGCTCGATCATCGTGCAGAAACGATGCCCGGTTCGCACATCGGATACCCCTGATGATCTCGCGGCAAGGGTGTTCGAGCTTGAATGCGCGGCGTATCCCGAAGCGATCAAGTTGCTCATCGAACGCAACGAATCCAATACTCGTGCGAATTACACAGCATGAAGATGCCATTACTGATCACGATCGCCCTCACGCTCAGCGTCATCCTGAGCTCCCACGCGATCGCTGATCCCATGCCCAGCGAACTCGAAGCGAAGGGCATCAGCGCGATGCAGTCGGGCGCGTACGAGGACGCCGAACAGATCTTTCGTGAGCTGATCGAGTTACGACCCAAATCATTTGTGGGGCATTACAATCTCGCCGCGGCGCACTCGATGCAGGGTGAAGTGGAAGAGGCCATCGATGCGATGAGCACGGCATTGGCGCTTGGATTTTGCGACAAAGCCCAGATGTATCGAGACCCAGATCTCAAGGTACTGCGACTCGATCCGTGGTTCGATATCCTGATGGAGCAGTGGGACGGGCTGATCGATGCTCGGCGCGGCGCTGACATCGCGCAGATCGAGCTGCTCTTTCCAAACAAGCGCAAGCTCTGGTCGCACACGGACGAGACGCTCCGGTTCGAGTTGCGATCGGCCCACGGCGAAATCGCGACTGACGAGGCGATGGATGAACTCCGCATGATCGCGGACTGGGCACATGAGGAGTTGTTTCCAGAACTACCCGGAATGGACTTGTCCGATTCGGCGTGGATCATGGTCGGCTTACCCGATCAGGCGGGGTTCGCGAAATGGGCGATTTCGGTATTCGGATCGGATGTTCGCGGATCAATCAGTTCTGTCGGCGGTGCCTACGAGCATCAGGCGCGTCGACTCGTGGCGCAGGATTTGGGCGCGACACTGCGCCACGAGTTCGTGCATGTTCTTCACTGGCGCGATATGTCTCGTCTGGGGCAGGTCCATGCACCCTGGGTGCAAGAGGGGCTCGCGTCGTTAATCGAGGACTACGACATTCGCGGAGAACGGCCCGTTCCGGTACCATCCTGGCGCACAAACATTGTTCAACGCTTAGAGCGGATCAATCGGCTTCCGAGCTTTGAAGAGCTTTCGCAGATCGAGATGAACGCGTTCACAGCAAAGCGACCGCTCGCGAAGTACGCGCAGGCACGGACGGCGATGCTCTGGTTGCTCGACACTGACAAGCTAGGCGAGTTCTACAACCACTATTGTATGAACTATGAGGACGATCCAACTGGCTACGCCTCCGTTCTCGCGGTGACGGGTCTCGAGCCAGATGAGTTGGAAAAACAGTACCGTAACTGGGTGGAGGCGCTGCCCGAGGTTCCTGAGACGGGGTCTGATCTCACGGCGACGCTGGGCATCGAGGTTGAGAATGGCACGGGCGACGGTGTCGTTGTTCGCGGGCTACCTGCCGGTGCATCACGAAGAACAGGGTTGCGGCTCGGCTCCGTGATCACCCACATTAACGGGCGACCAACACGCGATCTGCTCGAGTTGATCCGCGTGCTCGGTGATTATGGGGCTGGGCAGCGGGTGACGCTGCATCACCGGCGAGGCACGGTGCACAAAACCTCCGAAGCAACATTAATCGAAAGATAAGTACCAAGTTTTATCTTGCAAGTCGATTTTTCCCTGTGTTAAGATGTGTATGCCCGAGCCGTTTGGGCAGGAACACGGGAGGAGGATGACATGCTGAAGCTCGTTACATTGGCAACAGCGGTTGCCGGATGTGCCTCGCTCTGCGGGGCGCAGGATTTTTCGCTTGTGCTGGTCCCCGAACCGGTACTCCCGGGATGTCCTGATGGATCGTTCACGGTGTCCGTCTATGGTGATTCAAGTTTCGGTACCCATCTACTGGGCGGTGCGTTCGGACTTGAGATCGGCGACGGTTCGGAGTTCATCACGGATATCACATGGACCAACGCGGCTTGGTCCGCGTTCAATACCGACGGTGGCTACGCGGGAAACGGCGTCCACAACCAGGTGATCTTCGGGCAACTCGTGATCCCCGGCATCTTCCCGCCAGCCCCCGGGTCTGAAAACGGCGCCTTCATCGGGTCCTTTGAAGTCGAATACGCGTTCGCAGGCCCGGTTTTCATGGATTTCCAGTTGACCGCGGGATCGCCGTTTTCCCTCGAAACAGTCGATGCCGTGACCGGACAGACATATCAGGACAGCGGAAGCAACATCTCGCTGGGAAGCGCAAGATTACTGGTCTGCCCGAGCCCGGGCTGCGGGGTGCTGTTTGGGTTTGCGGGCATCGTCGCTATGAAGCGGCGCAGAAGTTGAGTATTCATCATAAAGGAGATAGAGATATGAAAAAGGTTATGATCGCAGCGGCTATCGCCGGATGTGCCTCGGTATCGGGCGCACAGAACTTCTCACTCATTCTCGTCCCGGGCGTCACTGCCCCGGCACCGAGTTCATCATTCACAATCAGCGTCTTCGGCGACGCCGATGTTGGGACCCACCTCCTCGGCGGCGCGTTCTCGATAGAATCCAACGGCGAGTGTGTCCAGTCGATGCAGTGGACGCCGGCCGCGTGGTCCGCGTTCAACACCGACGGAGGCTACGCCGGCGACGGTGATTACAACCAGGTCGTGTTCGGCCAGCTGGTCATCCCGGGCATCTTCCCCCCCGCGCCCGGATCGGAGAACGGCTCGCTGATCGGCTCGTTCCAAGTCCAGCTCGACCCCGCGATTGGTGATTTTTCTATCACCTTCGACCTCGTCGCTGCCTCACCGTTCACGCTTGAGACCGTCGATGCGGTCACCGGTGAGACCTACCAAAGCTCCAGTGGGAACCTGACGCTGGGTTCCGCAACCGTCAGAGTGGTCCCGGCTCCGGGTGTGCTTTCACTGCTTGGCATGAGTGGGCTTGTCGCATCCCGTCGTCGCCGGTAAATCAAGTTCAAAATGTGAACATGTATTTTACAACTGATCCAGGAGAGAGAGATGAAACGAGCAAGGATTTGTGCAGCATTTGCAGGGACGGCATCAACCGCGTTCGCGGGTGTGCCTTCGCTTACAATTGTTCCCTCGAGTACATGGTACGATGTTTCCAGTGGATCGGCGACAATCACCGCAACTGTCTACGGCGATGCGGGCTTTGGGACCCATATCCTTGGTGGCGCGTTCGGGCTTGAATGGTCACACACGGGCAGCACGGTGCTCAGTGATATCTCTTGGACTCCCGCAGCCTGGTCCGTGTTTAACACCGACCCAGGGTATGCGGGCGGGAACTCATACAACCAGATCGTCTTCGGTCAGCTTGTCATACCGGGCATCTTCCCACCGGCGCCGGGCTCAGAAAATGGTTCTGCGATCGGGTCATTTACGATCACGCTCATCAGACAAAATATCGTCGATTTTCAGCTTATCGCGGGGAGCCCATTTACCATCGAGGGAGTCGACGATGTGACAGGGGCAACAGCATCCAATGGGAGTAATCTCGTGCTCGGGGGTATGCGGATTGGGATCCCAACACCCGGCGCACTCTCAATGCTCGGGCTCAGCGGCTTGCTTGTGTCGCGTCGTCGGCGCTGAGCACAGCGGCCATACAAATGAGGACCTGATATGAACAGCCATGCCCTCGCTTCAATGTGTCTCGCGGGTATGGCTTTTTCATGCGCCGCCCAGAACTTCACGCTCTGGCTCGAGCCCAGCAGCATGACCCCATCTGGGACATTCACCGTCTCGGTCTACGGCGACGCGGATGTGGGCGATGGGTATTACGCCGCGGCGTTTGGGCTCGAAGTAACGAGTAGTTCGGGTCATGGTGGAGTTCAGGATATCGAATGGGCACCCGGCGCTTGGGCAGGAATTTCGAGTGATGAGGGAGGGTATCTGGGGAACGGTTTGCATTCGCTCGTTTGGATGAGTCAACTCGTGATTCCCTCGTGCGGCGTGTTCTCCGACTGTACCGTTCCCTACGGCACGCTTATGGCCACCTTCACGATCGATGTTGATCCGGAACGCGCCGAGACCTACCAACTCGACCTGATCCCGGCACCGACTCTCAACCCGGACTTTACCTACTCCATTGAGGTTGTGGATGAACAGTATTCAAACTACTGGACAGATAGTCAGGGGACGCTGTCGTTACAGGGGGCAACAATCACCGTTGTGCCCGCATCTGCAGGGCTCGGATCGCTGCTGTTGTGTGGTCTGCTGGCGTCACGAAGAACTCGAAAGGAAGTCTGATGATGAAGAAACAAGCAGTTGTCACGCTTGGCGTTTGCGGGCTTGCGTCCTCAGCGCTGGCACAGAACTTCTCGCTCTGGCTCGAACCCAGCAGCATGACGCCGATGAGCACATTCACGGTGTCGGTCTACGGCGATGCGGATGTTGGTACTGCTTACCATGAAGGAACATTTGGGTTATCCGTCGAATCTTTGGGTGGCGAGAACCAGGTCTCAAACATCACATGGGACCTTGCGTTGGGCGGATATCCATATATGCAGTACTTTGATCTCGGGTATGGAGGAAACGGGACGCATCTCGGCATCCAGTTTGCGCTGACACCTCTCTCTGGCTGTGATGTCATCTTCGACTGCGGCGCTTCGTATGGTGAACTGATCGGGAGCTTTACGATCGAGATGGACCAGCACGCGATGGGAGACTACGAGATTTCGTTGCTTTCGGCGCCGGAGCTTGATCTGCCAGTTCCGCATACATTTGAAGTGTACGACGAGGTGAGCGGGAGTGTTTACAACGACTCACAAGGTACACTCACGATGACCGGCACGGCAGTGACGATCGTGCCTGTGCCCGCAGGAACCGTGGTTCTTGGGCTCGGTGGGCTCTTCTCGTTCCGGCGTGCCCGAAAAGGATCATGAGTTGAAGAAGAACGGCTCAATCATCCTGCTCAGCATGACCGGGCTCGCGACCGCCGCCAGCGCCCAGAACTTCTCGCTCACGCTCGTGCCCAGTGTCTCGACACTCGACACCTTCGGTGGCGGGCTCTTCACCATCGATGTCTACGCCGACGCCGATGTGGGCTCGCACATTGCTGAGTGTGCCTTCGGGCTGCAGAGCGACAGCTTTGGTGTCTCCGGCATCACCTGGACGCCCGCAGAGTGGGCCGAGTTCAACATCGACGACGGGTACGCGGGCAACGGGAACCACAACACGGTCAACTTCGGGCAGATCATCATCCCCGGGATCCGTCCGCCCTCGACGGGCTCCTGGCTCGGCCAACGCGTCGGATCATTCGTCATCAGCACCATCGAGTTCAACGGCGTGCTCGAGTTCGAGCTCGTCGAGCGGGATACGTTGTCCTTGCGGGTGTACGACGAAACTCAGGGTGTGTTCTACCAGAACAACGCCTCGAACCTGTACCTGCAAGGCTTCAGCATCAACGCGGTCATCCCCGCCCCTTCTGGTGCTTCTGTGATTCTGGTGAGCGGGCTGCTCTGCTCGCGTAGAAATAGATGATTAAAGGAGGATATGTGCTATGAAGAGGTCAGCAATAAGCATCATCGGGATTTGCGGAATCGCCACAACCGCCCTGAGCCAGAACTTCTCGCTCACGCTGGTTCCCAGCGTTCAGACGATCGACACGAGCGCCGGAGCGGTGACCATGACCGTGACGGTCATCGGCGACGCAGATGTTGGGACCCATATGTTGGGTGGGGTCTTTGGGATCCAGACCGACAGCGCCTCGATCATCGACATGCAGTGGCAGCCGGCGATTTGGTCGACTTTCAATGAGGATGGCGGGTATGCCGGGAATGGGAACTACAACCAGACCCTTTACGCGCAGCTGATTCCAGATCATTTCCCGCTTCCCGACTCATCACTCCTTGGAAACCCGATCGGATCATTTCAGGTGACCATCGCTGCGGATCAGGTCGGTCAGGCGGAGATGAGCATTTTTCCGGGTGAGCCGTTTGCCATGGAGACACACGACGAGGTGTCTGGGCGCCTGTACCGATCGAGTGATGGCAACCTGACCTTGAACGGCGCCACACTCATCTTTGTTCCCGCGCCCGGCGCAGCATCGTTGCTGGCGTTCGCGGGCGTTGTTGTCACGCGCCGCCGTCGTTGATTCAGACTCTGGAGGACATCATGATTCGTACAGCAACTATTGCCATCAGCCTCGCCGGGTTTGCATCGGCGGCCTTTTCGCAGAACTTCTCGCTCACGCTGGTTCCCAGCGCCCAGACGATCGACACGAGCGGTGGCGCAGCGACCGTGACCGTGACGGTCATCGGTGACGCCGATGTGGGCGACTATCTCTGGAATGGGTCGTTCGGTATCGAATCGAACAACGCCAGTGTCATCGATATGCAATGGGAGCCCGCCGACTGGTCCCAGTTCAATGATGATGGCGGACATGCCGGCAACGGGAACTACAACCAAGTCATTTTCGGGCAGCTGCTCGCTAACTTTTTCCCGCCTCCAGACTCATCACTCTTCGGTAACCCGATCGGCGCGTTCCAGGTGACCTTTGCAGACGGAAGCCTTGGAAGCGTCGACATGAGCCTCGTGGGGGGAATGCCATACACGCTCTCCACGATTGCCTGGCCGTCGCTTGATGAGTACGAATCAAGCGATGGCAACCTGACCTTGAATGGCACCACGCTCACCCTCGTGCCCGCGCCCGGCGCCGCATCACTGCTCGCATTCGCGGGCGTAGTCGGCGTTCGTAGGCGTCGTTGATTTAGACCAAGGAGTACATCATGATTCGCACAGCAGCAGTGGTCATCAGTCTCGCGGGGCTCGCTTCATCCGCATTTGCCCAGAACTTCGAGCTCTCGATTGTGCTCTCGAGCGAAACAGCGGATACATCCGGTGGTTCGGCCGTCGTCACCGCCACGGTGTACGGCGACGCCGATGTCGGCACGCACATGCTTGGCGGCAGCTTTTCATTGGTATCGAACTCGCAGATGGTTCAGGGTATGACCTGGACACCAGCGTCATGGTCGGCGTTCAACACCGACAACGGATACGCGGGGAATGGAAACTACAACGAGATTATCTTCGGGCAGCTTGTCATCCCCGGCATATTCCCACCCGCACTGGGCTCTGAACTTGGTGGGGAGATCGGCACATTCGAGATCACGCTGACTGGCCTTGGCCAGGCAAACTTCCAACTTGTCGCTGGCTCGCCGTTCACGCTGGAGACCGTCGATGGTATTACAGGATCGACGGCCATCGACACCAACGGCACGCTCTCGCTCGGCAGCGCTTCAATCGGTATCTTGCCAGCGCCCGGCGGTCTGTCCATTTTTGCACTCGGCGGTTTTTGCTTCTCCCGCCGCCGACGGTGAGTGTGGTTGGCCAATATCACAAGCCCCCAGATCGGGGGTTTTTCTTGTTTTTGCCATACAGCCGCAACCGACCTGCATACTTTGTAGTACATAGTATGTGTTGCCCAGCACGACGCCAGGGCGGGAGGTTGAACCATGAAACTCGAACGCGAACTCATGCGCGGTGCCGGACCCACGGCCGTGCTCAAACTGCTCTCACGACGCGCGATGTACGGCTACGAGCTCGTCGA
>Ga0070727_10001782_pt1 | contig 21845 bp, 24 predicted proteins | sample tdAd472_FD_66722 | JGI IMG/M metagenome (GOLD analysis project Ga0070727, IMG submission 66722) | Marine sediment microbial communities from the Atlantic coast under amendment with organic carbon and nitrate - tdAd47.2 | ecosystem: Environmental > Aquatic > Marine > Coastal > Sediment | place...
AGAAAACCTGCACCCGGTCGTTGTAGCCATCCGTCACATAGAGGGTTTCATCTTTTGCCAGCGCCACATCGGTGGGGTAGTTAAACTGCCCGGCCCAAATACCCACCTCGCCAGTGTTTCCCCATTGTTCGATAAATTGACCGCTCGCTTTGAGATGTTGAATACGATGATTATAGAAGTCTGCCACATAGATATCCCCGTTCGCCGCAACCGCCACGCCGCCGGGTGCGTTAAATTCACCGGGGCCATTGCCGGCGCTACCAATACTTCGACGCGGTTTACCTTCGAGCGTATACACCTGAATGCGATCGTTCCAGTAATCAGCCACATACAGTTCACTGCTGTGAATCGATAGGTTCATGGGGCGCCCTAACTGACCGGGGCCATCATTGCCGGAGTGGCCAAACTGACGCTTGAAGTGACCCTCGTAGTCGAACACCTGAATGCGAGCATTGCGCGAATCGCTGACAAACACTTCGCTGTCGCTCAGCGCAATGCCGGTGGGATCGTGAAACTGGCCAGGCTCCGCGCCTATCTGGCCCCAACTGGCGACAAACCGGTAACCCGGTTCCTTGGCTACCGGAAACCAGGCGTGACCGGAAAACAGCAGGAATAACAGAATCGCGGCGCCGATACTCAGTGCACACATTAAACGCATCATTCCATACCCTCCGGGTTAAAAGTTCCAGCGAAAACCGGCCTGCACCACATAATCATTCTCCAAAGCCGTGCCATGCAAATTTTGAGTTACCGGCAACTGCACCACGGCCTCAGCAATCCAGCGTCTGGTGACGTATTGCAACCCAGGCGCCAAAAACAGGGTGGCGCCGCCGGAGTTGGCGTCATCCTGTCCCTGGAGTTTATTGCGATCTTTATAGACCAGATTGACCTCCAGCACCCCATACAAGAATCCGGGTATGTCGGGCCTTGTCAGACTTGCAGGCCAAAGCCTGTATTGCAATGAGCCGTCCAGCCGCCACTCGTCACCGGCCTCGAAGGTCTTCCCTTCAAAATCACTGCCCTCGCCGTTGTTACGGTAAGCGATCTGGCCGTCCAACTCATAGTCCAGAGTTTGCCAGGTTGCCACCACACCGCCGAAGCCGTCCCAGGCTCCAGTACCAACCTGTAACGGCGGCGGCAGGCGGCCCAGCTTGTCGCTCTTATCGTCATCACTGGTGGGCGCCTTGGTTCCGGCAAAACCGGCGATTCGAAAGGTGCGCCCCGGGGCGTCCTGCTGGAAAAAGGTGTAGCGGCCAAACAGGGTGAGATCGCCGAAATCGTCGTTGCTACGCCTCACCGGCATACCGTTCATGCGCAATTCCAGCTCCTTGTCGATATAGGGCAGTGTGCCGAACAGGGCCAGCTTTTCATTCACGCCGTAACCCAGTACCGAGACCAGGACGTTGGTGTCCATATCGCGGCCCAATCCGCTGGGATCGTTACCGGAGCGCATCAATACCAGTAATTCGCGGTTGATGAATTCGCCCTCCGCTACCGGTAGCGCCGTGTTAAAAGTCACGGGAGCGGCCTGTACCGCTGTGGCAGTGATCGCTAACAGAGCAGCCCGCCACAAAGATCCAGGTGTTCCTTGAAACTTAACGAAAGACCGAAAAGTTGACATCGTTACGGCCCCCCATCGCTGTTCTGCTCTTTAACAACAGGGGCAAAGGTGCGCAACGTAAATCCGGCTTTCTTTACCGCTTGTTCGGCGTCGGTTTTATTCAGACTTGCACCATCCGTCATGCGGATTAACACCTGCCCTTTGCTAATGTCCACCTCCAGTCGTTCAACACCCTCTAGCTTGCTCAACTGCTTTTCGATGCCGTAGGCACAAAAGGGGCAGGCCAGACCATCGACTTCCAGCTGGTAGTGCCTACCATCCGCCCAAGAGCTACCGCTCCACAGCAGTAGCAAGAAGATGACAGGGCCTAGTTTCATTGTTCTAAGCTTCATTTTTACCTTTCCTTTAATTTATATAGTTTAAAGCGCTGATACTTTATAGCGTCGTTTTCTCTCCCCCCGTCTGACTGTTATGACCTTACTTTACGACTTGGACCCGACTCCAGGTCAAGCGTTTTTTTCAATCCGAATGGTAGTAAGGAGTTGACCCTTTTGTCAGACTGAATTCGTGATTTCTTAGCAACGCGGTGTACAATTTCATGATTCCTCAGCCTCTTTTTTCAACATTTGGAAAAATAACAATGAAAGATACTCAAACCACGTCAAGCCATGACTACCAATACCCCTGGTATGTCAGAATATTTTTCTGGAACCAGAAACGGCGCTATGGCCAGGTGTTGGAGCCAGCCAGGCTTTGGGGACGATCACCCAGAGTTTTTGCTGCCTTGGCCCTGTTGTATGGCGCGCTCGATCGTAAATCGTCGCCTATCGAACCGTCTCTGCGATCATTGGTTACCGTGAGAGTCTCACAGATAAACTGGTGTCGGTTTTGTGTGGATATCAACTCCATGATGGTGCTAAAACGAGGTAGCAGTGAGGAAAAACTCGAGGATCTGGAACACTTCAGGGAAAGCGACCGCTTTACTCAGCGAGAAAAAGCCGCCCTGAATTATGCCGAGGCCATGACGTATTCGAATAAACCCCTGACAGCACAAGACCGCGCCTTGTTACGCCAGCACTTCTTGGAGGACGCCGTCATTGAGCTTACCGGACTGATCGCTTTTCAAAACCTGTCGAGCAAGTTCAACGCCGCCCTGGATGTGCCCCCGCAAGGGTTCTGTCAAATAGCACCTGGCTCGCATTAAGGGCTTCATCCCGTGAGAGCGACGCGCGGCATTTCTAGTAGTAAAAAAATCACTATTACGGCGACCACTCCGCCCATGCCGAGCGCCACCGATACAATTGGCAAAGCACAAAAGAGGGTGCCCGGTACCGCGAAGCTGAATCCTCCGCACACTGAAGTATTGGTTTCCTTATCCTCTATATTTCTCCTGTTTTCTTGTTTTGTGTTTGTCTTTTTGAACTCGTTTCAGTAAAGACCATCGGTGTTTCTAAGTGGTATCCGACCATTCCAAGGTTTTATAGTCAAAGCAATCATTAAGCGTGGGTTTGATCAGCTGAAAATAAGGTGAAATATCAAAATCTCGCGGCACAAACAGGCTGTGGTGCCGAATGTGGAGGACTTCCTTAACACAACCAGGACACTGGGGCAAATTGATCGATAGCTGCTCGACAATAGGGAGAATGGGGTAATGTATCGATTGGAGCGCCTGCGCGATCAAGGTCGAGCAAATCGCTCGCGTAGGATCACCTGAACCAAGCGCTATCATCCTGCGCCGATAGGATCTGGGTACGGGCGGTGTGGCAATCAGGTAGCGGGCCAAATCGATGACATGCCGTAAATCGTATTGGTACCCCAGACGTGATATAGCAAAACCAATCACATTGTTACAGTCGCTAGTGCTCAAACCGACCGGTCGGCAAATGCGCGTATTGAGCCCCTTGAACTCATCAATGCTAACCGATCTCACTCCCTTCACCGTATCTGCATCAACCAAGCAGTGGTTACCTGGAATAGCATCACTATGATCAAAACCGACAAATAATGCCGCATGTGACTAGGTCGATTGGGAGAGGTATTTAATCGCGCTGCTAATCCTGCGATTCCCCTCTACCAATAGCACATCCGCTGGTTGCAAAGATGCTAACAGTTGTTCAGCACTACAAGACGGCGGTACGCCGTGAATGTGTATTTCTTGGTTAAGGTAGCGTGCTAAAAATTTGCCACAACCGGCCAATAATGTCCCCATAGCATTCCCCTTTATCCCTTTGCACCACTGACATAAGCTGCTGTCAGTCCATGAATGGGGGCTTCAAAGAGGCGCTGACATTGACCAAATTCAATCAGTTTCCCTACCTGTTCTTTCATCCAAAAGAACGCCGCATAGTTGGCAATACGCTTCGCCTGCGCCAAGTTGTGGGTGACGATGACCACCGTATAGCGGCTGCGCAAACGTATGATCAATTCCTCAACCACTGATGATGAGATGGGATCGAGGGCACTGCAGGGTTCGTCCATAAGCAATATGTCTGGATCCAGCACCAGTGCGCGAGCGATGCACAGGCGCTGTTGCTGACCGCCGGAAAGTGCTAGCGCGGTGCTGTCCAGGCGATCTTTGACTTCTTCCCATAATCCTACATCGGTGAGGGCTCGTTCGATTTTTTCATCCAGAATTCTACGATTGCGATGGCCGTGTTCGCGTAACGGGAGTTCCAGATTACGGCGAATCGAGAGCGGAAAGGGATTGGGCTTCTGGAATATCATACCGATACTCCTTCTCAGCCCGAGCGTATCGACAGATTGCGAGAGAATATCCTGTCCTTCATACAGAATACTGCCATCGACCCGTGCCGTTGGAATCAGATCGGTGAGCCGGTTAAGCGAGGCAAGAAAGCTAGTTTTGCCGCATCCGGACGGACCAATCAGTGCCGTAATACACCCTCGGTAGATATCCAGTGAGACCTTCTCCAGGACATGACGCTCAGCATAAGCGACAGACAGATCGCGCACCACAAGGTGGGGCACGGGGACACAACAGGGTTCCGCCTCGGTCACCTCACCTAAGGTGAAAGTACTTTCATACGGTGTCATCATACGGATAATCTCCTTTGCAGCCAGCGATCTGAAAGCCCTTGCGCTAATAGGTTGAGCAGCATAATCAACACCAGTAGAACCAATGCCGAAGCATGGGCCGCCGGATCGCCGCCAGTAACGTTCATCGATAGGTCATAAATATGTACCGCCAGCGCGCGGCCTGAATCCAGCAGTGATCCCGGCATGCGATCCACATAGCCGCTGGTAAAAATTAGCGCTGCGGTTTCAGCGGTAGCGCGGCCGATTCCCAGAATCAGGCCTGCAACAATTGCCGGCGATGCCGCTGGCAACAGGATATGCCAAACGGCAGCGCTACGGGTCATGCCGAGCGCCGCGGCGCCCTTCCGCCAGGCGTCATTTACGGATGATACGCCAATTTCGCAGGTACGGATAAAGACGGGTAATATCATGCAGGCTAAGGTCAACCCACCCGACAGAATTGAAAACCCCAGCCCAAGAAAGATACTGAAGAACGCATTGCCAAATAAGCCGAACACAATGGAAGGGATTCCGGCCAGCACGTCCAGACACAGGCGCACGCCATTACCCACTGCAGAACCTCGGTTCGTGAATTCAGCAAGCCAGATGGCTGCGGCTAAGCCCAAGGGTAGAGCGGACAGCAAAGTTACAGCGATGATCAGAAGCGTAGAGACCAAAATTGGCCCGATACCGCCTGATCGTCCAGCGCTCATAGGCTCCGACAGCAGAAAATTTAAAGAAAGATGTGGCATACCCTGATAGGCAAGATCCCCGAGTATCCATAGCAACATGGCTACAACCAGAGCCGTCGATAACCAAATAACAGAGGTGAATAATCGCTCAGCCATGCTGGTTTCTCCCAACGATCCTTGATGCGGCCCAGGCCAAAACGAGCACGATGAGCGTCAGCATCAACCCCGAGGCAAACAAACCCGCCCGGTGGTTATCAGTGGCATAAGCCATCTCCAACGCAATATTGGCCGTGAGCGCCCGGACGGGCTCGAACAGCCCATGCGGGTATTGAACCACATTACCCGCCACCATGAGCACAACCATGGTTTCACCAATGGCTCGAGCCATTGCCAACAGAATTCCGCTCCAGATCCCATAGCGGGCGGCAGGCAAGACCAACCCCAATACCTGTGCCTTTCGTCCTATACCAAGCGCAGCGGCGCCAGCGAGTAAGTCTTCCCGCACAGCTGAAAGCGCCGAAGCACTGGTAAGAGCGACGGTCGGCAGCACCATCAGCGCAAGCACTAATATCGCCGCAAACAGACTGGCGCCCGGTGGCTGCCACTTGGCTATCAGTGGCACTAATTCTGTCAGTCCCCACAGCCCGAGCACCACTGAGGGCATGCCGGCCAACAAGGATAAAATTAACCGGAAAACTTTATTAAGCGAGGCCGGCGCGTAAAATTTAATAAAAATAGCACAGGCTAAACCAATGGGTGCTGCAATGATGACTGCTCCCAGCATCAGCACGAGCGACGCCCAAAGCATCGGTATGAGGCCAAATAGTCCCTCCAGCGGGTACCAACCGGTATCCGAGAGAAATACTCTCCAGCCACCGTCGACCAGCACTGGCGAAGCTTCGTAAACAAGAAAGGCCAAGACCAACAGCAGGATAGCCACGCAAATCAGCGCGGCAACAGCCAAGGGTGGAACAACTAGTCGATCAAGGTTCCATTGGAACAAAGAATTGCGCTTCGACAATATCATGGACCTCAGGGCTGTGTGCAAAGTCGATAAAACGCTGACTGAGCTTGCTGGCTCGACCCTTCACAACAAGATTCAATGGACGCACCAAAGGAAATCGACCGCTTCTAACCTGGTCGATGCTCGCCTCAACGCCGGCCATAGGTAGGCGTTTGATAGCCCCGCCCTGCTGTTCTTCAAATTCCGCCGTACCAATGGATACATAACCTATGGCGCCGAAATTTCCCGACACTGTCTTAATACCCTGCTGGTTATCCCCGATCACCACCCGTGCCTTAATTTGACTACTTTTCAGGGTAAAATACTGTAGGAAAAGTTCCAGTGTGGAACGTCCTTCCGCTTTATTCACGACGGTGATAGGACGATCCTGTCCCCCCACCTCATGCCAGTTGCGGATTTGCCCGGTGTAAATGGCTTTGATCTGGCCATCGCTTAGCGCCTCGATGGGGTTGCTGCGATGCAGGATGATGCCGATCCCATCCAATGCAATCGTATGGGCCGTCAGGTCTGTTTCTGAGACCTTGAGGGCCCGAGACACCATGCCGATGTTCGCCAGCCCCGTGCGGACATCGTTGATTCCGCGTGAGGAACCGCCGGTTTGTACATCGATACGTGTGCCCGGGTTCTGTTGCTCGAAACGCTTGCCGATTTCCAGTGCCAACGGAGCTACAGTGCTGGATCCGGTCAACACTAGGCGATTATCCGCCGCGTGCAGTGGTTGTAACAATACTGTGCTCAAAGTGGCTAATAGTATCAGCAATCCTCCTTTCATGTTGTCACCGCACAGCTGATAAAAGCGAGAAGCAAAGTGTTACCGCGAGTGGAATCACCAATAGCCGGTATCGACTGGTTTAGCAGCATGACAAACTATCTCCCCCAATATTACCTGCGTCGAAGGGAAGACCAGCGCCGCAGCCCTCGAATAAACCAAAGTGACAACTGAAATCACCGATAAAATCAAAATGCCTGGCAAAGCGTGTGTCATGGAGCATACGCCAGGTGTTACCGCAAACCGGGAACATCCGTCCGGATTCAATCTGATGGTGTTTATCCAGCACAAACCGATTGGCATGATGGGGGATGGTGCCACGATAAACTACCGCTTGACCGTAATCCTCACAGGCTGTTTCCAGGCCATCGAGTTTGAACAAGCGGTAGGTGGCTGAGAAGAAGCGCAGATTGCCCACTCGAGCCGCCAGTTCCGGTACTGTCACTTCGATCGGTCGATCATTTACCAGGCGCGGATCCGCAAAACCAGCGCCATCAGCCAGTCGCAGAAAATCATTCCAGTAGAGTGCCCCGCCGAGACATTCACCATAAAGAACGGTATCATTACGAACCACCTCCGGGACACGTCGATCCGAATAGATATCAGCAAAATACAATTCGCCACCGGGTTTTAGTAAGCGATGTAGACCATGCAAGATAGCCTCTTTATCCGGAGAAAGGTTCACCACACAGTTCGAAACGATTACGTCGAAGCTGCCAGGTTCAAGGTTCAACTCTTCCAAACGCTCGATATAACCTGAGTGAAATTGCACATTGTCAAAACCAAATTGATCTGCATGATAGCCTTGGTAACTGGCGGCTAAATTAAGCTGCTCCTCCGTCATATCGACCCCGACTACCATGCCAGTCTCTCCGACCAGTTGCGCCAGAACAAAAACGTCTCTGCCGGAACCGCATCCTAAATCCAACACCCGGCAACCCTCCAACAAAGGTGGACAGATCAGACCGCAACCGTAGTAGCGTGACAAAACTTCGGGATGAATTTTTAGTAGCAGCGGCTTAAGCCAGGCGGGCGTTGCGCTGCTATCACAGCAGGCGCTAGTTTTTAAATCGCTTGAACTTTGCAACTGGCGACCATAGTAATCTTTGACAATATCATGCATATCTTTCTCAACCATTTGTCTCTTTATCCGTTAGTCGGCGATTCTGGATTATTCTTACACCAGGTGAATTTTTTTAAAGACTCTCCCTGAATCGCCCCATATGCCTCAACTCGTTGTCCATTTAACATCCAAATCCCGCAGCGCATAGAGGGTGATGCAGGCGGCGAGCATCGGCCAAGCGGCAAAAAATAACAGGTTATTGAAAGGATCCAGATACTGCGGAAAAGAGGAAAAAGTAGAGATGGCATGAATGAGCAGAACCAGGCCATAACTCACACGTCGCCATGATCCCGTTACAAAAGCAGCTAAAAGCAATATCTCAAGAGCGCCGATGGTCATCGATGTCATCTCACCCAGATCACCGATTCCATAAAATTTTTCAAATACTTTTGCTGTGTGATGAGGTTGGACAAACTTATCCAATGTCCATAAGAACATCACTAAAAATACACTAATTCTTAATAAGAAAAGTGACCAGATAATGCGCGTCTGGAACCGTGACATTGAATGATTAAAAATGTTCTCAGTACTCGACATATTAATGTCCTCGATATTGAAATTTATCCCCGATCCAAACTGCAAAAATAGCGCGTCAGAAGACTAAACCGGGATTGTGTTTATGGGTGTTGCCTATTTATCTCGATAGCGGATTCACGATTTTCACTACCTAATAGGCAGCTATTTCAGACCAATCGGCCGGTAACCATTTAAGGTCTTCGGGATGGTCGATATCATTTAGACTAGGTAATTCCCGCATGTTCCATTTGAGCAATCTGATCCTTTGGCGCGTTATTTCCGCCACTTTGTTTGTGCTCCAGGGAATATTTACGAATAGCGAAGGGTGGAATTGTTGTAACCCCAACAAAGTATAACCGCCATCCTCTGCGGGTATCAGGCAGGCATCAGCAGTTTGCAGCACGAGCGCCGCATGACGGAGCTTCTCTTTATCGAGTTGCGGACAATCCGTTCCAATCAACAACACAGCTTCTTTTTTATCGATAACTCGCTTAGCGATGCGAGCAAGTCTGTTCCCTAAATCACCCACCCCCTGTTTTGACCAAGTTATATCATCCGCTAATTCGAGCTTGCGCCAGAGTTGATGGTTGCGATCCGGTGTAACACACAATTCAACCGGTCCGATGTTAGCATTCAACGCTTGATTGACAGTATATTTGATCAGCCATGCAGCCAATTCTGCCGCGCCTTGCGCGCCCAACTTTGGTATCAGGCGGGTTTTGGCAAACCCGGCGATAGGTGCCTTTGCCAATATCACGGTTCGTATCAACTTCATGTATTAATCACCACCAGCGCATTTATAAACAGGGTAAATCACGAGCTTCAAATTCATACAACCAAATCGACACCGTCACTCAGTTCATTGATGCTAATAATCAATGGTAGTATTCGTGATAAAATCATCATCTTTATTTTTGTCTTGCATTGAGGCGCCAATCGTAATCCAAAAACTCAATGTTGATGACACCGGCATGCAAACGTTGTACATCGGACACCGTGAGGCCGAGCGCGTTTTGATAAACAGCAAAAAAATCTGTCAACGAATTAACGCCATGCCAACCTTTTTCAAAATCCTCCCGATACCATTTGAATATTGAGGAAACCTCTAGGGTATTCTCTTTCAACCGATTACGGGAACGATCACTCAGAAATTTCTCAGTCTGTTCTTCCAGTTGCTTCTCCAATTGGATACCTGTGTAGGCTTCTGATCGCAGCGCCGGACAACCGATACTCGCGCAATTAACGGCAAAGTGAATGCGCGGATCGTTAAAGCGACCCGAAGCGCGTATCAAGCCATGCTCGATATCATTGAGGGAGTGTGGCTCACCGAATAGTGAAATAATCTCTATTTCCCATGCAGATTGGAAAAGACCACCGAGCTCTCTGATGGACTCAATATCAGGGTAGCTGGTCAGCACAAACTCAATCGTCCAGGCGTTATAAAGGTTAATTAAGTATGCGAGCTGCTCCTGTTGTGACCATTGACTAAACTCCTGTCGACTGATTGATGTGAGCTGATTTAAATAGGCTTTCAATTGTGCTCTATCATTGTTCATGCCCTGATAGTCCACTTGCGTGGCCTGACCATCATGCAACGACACAACATGCTGTCTCAATAACTGGTCCCATAGTCCATGATTAAATACTTTAGCTAACGTGGCGGGTGCCATCAGGATTAGAAACAGCACCGTCAAAGCTCTTATCATGAACACTTCCTCTTCTCCAGTTATGATATTTTTCCAGCCACGCCAGTATATGTTTAGGCGTGTGGGCACGCTTCCATTCGCCCGCCGCATACTTATTGGCCTCCGCCCAGGTGGGATATGAGTGAATCGTGCCTAGTATTTTAGTCAAGCCAAGGCCGTGTTTCATTGCCAGCACAAATTCGGCCAGCAGATCGCCTGCATGCTCGCCGGCAATAGTCACACCGAGGATGCGATCCTTACCCGGCACCGTCAAAACTTTCACGAAACCATAAGCGGCGCCATCTGTTATGGCTCGATCCAGGTCATCAAGACCATAACGGGTGACCTCATAAGGGATGCCTTTTTCCTTGGCTTCCTGCTCGTTCAGGCCCACACGGGCTACTTCGGGATCAATAAAGGTCGTCCAGGGGATGACCCGATAGTCCACTTTAAACTTTTTAAATTGTCCAAATAGTGCATTCACCGCAGCATACCAGGCTTGATGAGCAGCCGTGTGGGTGAACTGATATGGACCGGCCACGTCACCGGCGGCGAAAATATTAGGATAGAGGGTTTCCAGGTATTCGTTGGTGATGACGGTGCGCTGGGTTTCAATTCCGAGCTCTTCCAGTCCATATCCTTGCAGCCGCGCTACCCGGCCAACTGCGCACAGCAGGGTGTCGAATTCGATACGATGTTCTATCCCGGCATGCTCTAAAACAATAAATTTGCGATCACCCTCTCGTTCACAGCGCAGCGCTTTATGGCTGGTCAACACCTTTACGCCATCAAGCTCAAGAGATGTTTTGGCCAGCACCGAAACTTCCTCGTCCTCACGAATCATGATCCTCGGTAACATTTCAACCTGAGTAACCTCCGACCCCAATCGAGCGAAGCTTTGGGCCAGTTCACAGCCGATGGGGCCGCCTCCCAGCACTACCATCCGCTGCGGAGGTTCATCCAGTTGGGCAAACTCATCCCACAGCGTATCGCTGGTGACATAACCCACGTCCTCGATACCCGGTAATGGCGGTACAAACGGCCGCGCGCCGGTCGCAATGACAATACTGCGGGTGGTTAGTCGCTGTCTGCTGCCATTGCTGAATTTCACTTCAATGGTCCAGGGATCAACAATCCGGGCATAGCCCTCTAGTATTTCCACACCCAGGTCGGTGTAACGCTCAACACTGTCGTGCGGCGCAATGGCGCGGATCACTTTATGCACTCTTTCCATCACCTGCCGGAATGAAAATTTGGGTTCGATACTATTCAGTCCATAGTGATCGGCATGCCGTAGCTGAGACACAAGCTTTGCACTTTTGATTAAGGCTTTGCTGGGCACACAGCCGTAATTGAGACAGTCGCCTCCCATTTTATGAGCCTCAATCAATGTTACTTTCGCCTTCACTGCTGCGGCAATATAGGCGGTCACCAATCCACCCGCTCCGGCGCCGATCACCACCAGATTACGGTCAAAGTGTTTGGGCCGCTGCCAGCGGTCATAGACCAGGCGAGCTTGCAGGACACTTAATATCTTTTTAGCGATCAATGGAAACAACCCAAGCAACACAAAGGAAAAGAGTAATCCTGGGGAAAGAATGCCCGACATGCTGTCGAGTTGGGCTAATTGCGTTCCCGCATTGACATACACCAGCGTACCCGCGAGCATCCCCACCTGGCTGACCCAGTAAAAAGTCGCTGCTCGGATTGAGGTTAAGCCCATGAGCAAATTGATCAGGAAAAACGGAAAGACCGGAACCAACCGCAGGGTAAAAAGATAGAAGGCGCCGTCTTTTTCCATGCCTTCATTCAGCGACTTTAATCGATCACCAAATCGCGATTGTACTGTTTCACGAAGCACGTAACGGGAAATCAAAAAGGCCAGCAATGCCCCCAGACTTGATGCGAAGGAAACGATCACTAGCCCCCAGCTCAACCCAAATAGGGCGCCCGCTGCCAAAGTCATTACAGCCGCCCCCGGCAAGGAAAGCATCGCCGCTAATACGTAAAGCACAAAGAAGGCAGCACCAATCAGTACTGGGCTCTCAGTCCGCAGCGCTTCAAACTGATCTAAGCTGGCATTAAGACCATCCAGCGTCAGGACATGCTGCAGGTCTAGCAAGAAAAACCCACTAACCAACAGTGCAACCAATAAAATCAACAAACTTTTTTTCATTTTTATATCTCCTTGATGGCACCACCGCAACTGCTACCTTGCCCGGCAGTACAGCCAAAACAATGGTCTGCAACAGAGATAGTGTCACCTTCAAAATTTTTGTTTATCAGTTCTCTAAGATGAAGGCGATGTCTACCTGATAACCCGAGTTCCAACTGTTGATTAAAGTCACAGTCATATAAAAATCCCTGCCAATCTACACTGATCATCGAACGACACATGACCCGATCCAGATTAGCCGGCACATAACTGCCCTTCAATAAATCCATGTATTCATGGAACCGCCCTTTGGAAATAAGCATCGATCCAAAGCGCTTAATCGGCATATTAGCCAGCGCGTATAATTCATTGAATACAATGCCAAATTGGTTCAGTAACTGTTTCTTGTAATCCGCCTCAAGTTGCTGCTGATTTGGCGGTAATGACGGCCCTTGTGGATTGAAAACCAGATTCAGCTTAAGTCCTGTATTCGGCTTTCCGTAACCCAGACGATTGAGTTTTTGCAATGCGGGAATGCTTTTATCAAACACTCCCTTTCCTCGTTGCCGATCAACATTCTCCAGGGAATAGCAGGGCAATGACGCCACAACCTCCACCTGGTGAGCCGCGAGAAAGTCTGCCAAATCATTTTGTTCCGGCTCGAACAAAATGGTGAGATTACAACGGTCTATGACGCGTACCCCTCTCTCCCTTGCGGCCTGCACCAGGCCCCGAAATCCCTCATGTAATTCGGGGGCACCACCGGTTAAGTCAAGCGTATCAATACGGCGCGCCGTCACAGCAGGGATGATAAGATCCAACGTTTCCTGACTCATCATTTCTTTACGCTCAGGTCCTGCGTTAACATGGCAATGAATACAACGCTGGTTACAACGATAACCAAGGTTTACTTGCAAGGTTTCCACGCGATGACGACGTATGGCCGGAAAATCCGTCACCGCCAAGAGTGGCAGAGTTGCGTGCATTGAATACTCCTACGATTGAATGGGATGAGCGACCTGATTGCCGCATTTAGAGATGTAGTCGCAGGACAAGTTGAAATTCTTACAGCGGGAACAAAAACAAGAGGATTTAAATAAAATACCGAGAGGCCGAATAGAACCTGGTTTACAACAATATTTATGGAACCGCTAATTAATTCCTTAATGATTAAATTGTAAGAAAATACGAGCTCGGATCGACAATAGATAATAAATTACTAACGCTGAGGGAATTAGACATTATTCGGTTACTCTTTTCTCGCCCCATTGTGATTGCTTCATTGAAAGTTGCGTTATTTGTAGGAATTGCACTGAATGTTATCAATCAAGGGGGCTCACTTTTTGCGGGAGAAAATATCGCCTGGGGCCATGTTATTATGAATTTTATAGTTCCGTATTGTGTAGCAAGTTATAGTGCTGCAAAGAATGAAATACGTAGAGCTCATAAAAAGGAAAAATGAATGGCGCCTAGTAATGTAGCGGATGGAAAGGACGGCGGCGGAATTAGACAAGACAAATTGCAAGACCCTCAGTTTCTTCAAGAAATTCGGCTGCAAATGCTGAAATTCGCTAACCTGCAAATCGGTGATAGCCACTTGGCGGAAGATGCTGTGCAAGAGGCTCTGATGGGCGCCATGAAAAATGTGGCGTCTTTTGGCGGCAGGTCGGCATTTAAGACCTGGGTTTTCGCTATTTTGAAATATAAAATCGCGGATATTCTGCGTAAACGGGGCCGTATGGCTGAGGTCAGCGTCAGCGATCTGTCTGACAGTGATAACACAGAAGATGACCTCTCTGTGTTGTTTGACGAGAAAGGATTTTGGAATCCGCAGGATCGACCGATTGACCTGGGCGAGCCTGAGCGATTATTTGAACAAGAACAATTCTGGTTGGTTTTTGAGACCTGTTTGAACAAGTTACCCGGACATCAGGCAAAGGTATTTATGATGCGAGAATATATTGGACTTGATACAAACGAAATCTGCGAGGAGGTTGAGCTCTCCGTTAGCAATTTGCATGTCTTGTTGCACCGGGCCAGACTCAGGCTGCAAAAATGCCTGGAGCTTAGTTGGCTTGAGGGTGGCGCCCATGCTTAATTGCCATCAAGTCACACGAATGATTTCAGAATCTAGGGAACGACCACTTACGTTAAAAGAAAAAATGGATTTAAAAATTCATCTTGTGATGTGTCAAGGTTGTCGTTATTTTGAGAAAAATGCGCGCACTATCCGTAAGGCCATGCAAAAATTTTCAACAGGCACTCATGAAAAAAGAGGAGATGATCGGTGACAACACTAGCCTTTGTTCTTCTTGGAAAAAAAACGCTCTTAGTGAAATAGCAATTTCAACGAAATTACATTTCAAAATATTAATTTTCTTCCGTAAAACCTTACTGCAATCTCTACAGCTCAGGTGGTTCTTTAATAAAATTAACCAATGCATTCCGATATTTTGGCATGGCAACCTCTGCCGCAAAGGATTTCATGGTTTGATAAGGTGTATCTACCAACAGCATATTAGTCACCCATCCGGGTAGGCTCGATCCGGGGTTTAGATGGGCCTCGCTACGCACTTCCACGCCACCGGAGGCCAAAGGTCTGAAACGCCAGCTCGCATTAGCTTGTGTGAGTCTCAACCAGCCTTTCACCTCCGCCATAATTCCCATTGTAGCCTCGCTATGCATATTAATTTCATAGCTCAACGGGTCCTGAGACCAAGTGACATGGGCTAAAACATCTCTATCCTTTATCGGAAAAGGCAACGAATTATGGGTGTAAACGTACGCTTCAGTATCACTCAAACGTTCGTAAACATATGATTGCGCGCACTTATCAGCCCAGTCGGCACAGGCCTCCACGTCTTGTATTAATGCAACCAGCGAGTCAAGCCTGACGTTAAACAAAATCGTTATTGCTTTTACCGCATCATAGGATGAGCCTTCGACCTGTTTGGTGTATACCTGTATATTGTCGCTATCTTTACGTAGTATCCATCCTCCATCAGCAATCGCTGTTTCGGAAAACCCGCTAACAAAGACAACGAATAAAACAGTAAAAATTTTTAGCGGTCTCATTTTGAAATTATACTCACCAGAGAGGTTGCTCAATCATCAACACGAGCCAACGTCTAACCTACCCTTCGACATATCAATCGAACGGTAATAACTCACGGTTGCCGGCGCCACACCGATTCCTGCATCGATTTCGATACCCTGTAGTCGCGCCAACAAAGACATGTAGGCGAGGTGATGAATAGTATGACTGCCTACATAACACAACTCTCGCGCCAGATTACTTTCTAGCCAAACCGATTCCGACTCATGGATAGAGACTTCAGTTTTAACCCTGACCGGTGAATGCAGCTGGGAGGAAGACAAACCAGAAAGCCAAGACATAATTCGAGCTATTTTCCTCTCTGCCTCTTGCGGGTTAGACTCCAGAGCGCTGCCACGCGATCTGACATCATAATCGACAACACCCGAGTGGTCTCCCTGCTCTATTGCACGGTACAAATCGAGGGTATGCCTTACGTGGCGTCCAATTGGTTGTTGGAACGACGGGGTTGTCGTGACATAGGCAGGTCGGGGTAACTTATGTATAAGATCCAGTAATTGGATAAGGGGTTCTGTGCCAACTTTGATAAGGCGATGCATCATAGGTTAGCACCCCCACTTATGAAGGAAGCATTCCGCTGCGGCTTTTCCCAAATAGCGGGAAAGGTATTTTTTTGGGGTTTTTCGTAAATCAACCATCATTAGGCCATCTAAAGAATCGTGAAATCCCGTATTCAGTGAAAAACACACAAAACGGCCATTGAGAGAGAGGTAATGCCGCAATAGGATGGGAATAGTCTTACCGGGATCACAGCGGCCCACCAGTTTATTGAGTACCTTGATATTACTTAACATCGCCCAGGCTTCAGCACTCCAGATTCTCTCAGAGGTCTTTATTGGTTTAAGCGGGCTTACCTTTTGGAGATGCTTTTGCTCTGCACAAAAATTTTTAAGCATGCATTCTGAAATCAATTGGCGGGCCAAAGTTGAATAGTTTCGAGAAATACTCACCGCCCCAAAAAGAATACAGTAATTCAAATCTCTAGCGACATAGGCACCAATGCCCCTCCATAGCAGATCCAGCACCTCAGGGCAACGCTGGTAATCCGGTTGGATAAAAGAGCGTCCCATCTCCAGAGCCGGCCCCAAATCTTGAATAAATTTCTGGTCAAATGCGTAGAGGCTACGACTGTATAGACCGTCTATGCCATAGCGTGCAACGATCTCATCTGTCTTACCAATACGATAACCGCCAACAACGGTGTGGCGAACTTGATCCCAGATAAAAAGATGTAAGTAATGGGGATCAAAACGATCAATATCCTCATCGTTACCAGTACCTTCCCCTGCCGCGCGAAAGGTCAATTCTCTGACGGCACCAAGATACTTCATTAACACTGACATTCGCGCAAAAGGTGCACAAAACACTGAAAAATCACCCTTTGTTAGAAGTCGACAATCCTCTAAATTATTGATAGCTGCGACTACTTCCTCGCAAGGTAAAATCGGCATTTTCGGTGGCACGGACTGCTTGTCCGTAACAGGTTCATTTGCTACGGCAAGAATTTCAGTATTCATCCGCAAATAACTCGTTACCGATTCATCGTCACCAACACCCATGAAATCATCAGGAGTAATAATTTCCCCAACCGTCAGCCGCAATACTTTACCTTGTTTGTTAGCCAACTCTCTGGCCAGCCAAAGGGTGCGCAGCCGGGGATGGATTAGGCCTAACAAGTAAAAAAATTTGCTGTTTCGACCTTCTACGTAAACGGGCAAACAATTAGCCCGGTATTTTAGGGCAAATCTTCCTAACAGGCGGTGCCAGGGTTGTTCCTGAATACACCATCGAGTGGGCGATATAGCCGCCACCACTCCAGCGGGGAAAATCAAAAGTGCACCACCAGTCTTTAAATGACGACCCGCTTGAAGTAACGCTTTGACATTGCTTCTTTCCGTATGCTCAGAAAGGATATCAACACCGATAAATACATCTCGCAACTCAGGGATACGACACAATAATTGGTTAGTAATGACTTTGACATCGCTACGTACCGACAATAACATTCGCGCTATAGCAACACCTTCCAAACCACCCAGTGGGTGATTAGCAAAAATCAATAATGGGCCACTACTGGGTATCCCGTCGTGCTGACCCTTCCCGCCAATAGTCACTTGACTACACAGTTTGTCCAGCGTGTACTGAAGAAATTCTTGGGGATCCAATCGAAGTGGCCGCTGCCGATAACAGTCAGCCAAGCGTGTTAACCCCAAAAATCTTTCCACCATGGCAACCAGTGGCCGGTGAGCCATTGTTAACTCAAATGGATTGTCTACGCGTAATTCAGTCATTTTCCGGGTAATGCTCCGTTAGATATTTTTCCCGACGCCATGCCCGCCATAAAGGCCACAAACCGGGAGGACGATGCCCGCGATCTCGATTATTGGCACCAATACGAAAGAGATGGAGATACTGCTGTAACAATGCCGTTATCGCATCACTAAACCGGGTTTTGCGATCCCATATATGGAGCGACTCAGAACTCGCCCCATTGATCTCGACAATTTCAATATCTTCACCCCTTTGCAACGCGGTAATAGATCTGAATTTAATGTCGAGACGGCCAAAATAAAACTCCGGTATACCTTTTAGAATGTCATCCAGCCGCTGATTCAATGCTTCTGTGATACAGGATGAGCCATCGCGAAAGATAGCGCCGCGACAATGACTGGCAGAAAATACCAGCCGGAATGGTTCGCCAGCATTAAGCACGCAGTCAAGTTGATGCTGGAAGCGGGGAAAATATAAATGTTTTAATTGGCTTGCTCGGCTATCTGCCAGAATGAGTTGCGCCAGCGTGCTGACCCCATCGCCTATGACATAGGGACTGTATTTGAAAGCCATCGAAATAATCTTACCCTGCAACTGTCCGGGGTAACGCACATAAAAAACACCAGCCTCTGGCTCCCAAGATGACAATTGCTGAATAATTAGCTCCCCACCTATTGGATAGCTCTGTAGGTAGCTCGCCAGCGCTACCCTATCCTTTAATAATTTGACTCCAACTCCACGACACCCAATATCCGGTTTACCCACAACGGGAAATACAATCTCTCGTTGCTTCATGGCTTCGAGAATGAGCAGCATTTGACTTTCGACAGTACCTTCCACCACCGTATGGGTGACCCACGGCAGTATCCATTGCCGACTGTAGGGAGAAGTCTGGGTAAAAATAAGACTTTTATTACCGCCCACCATCCCGGATAGCGGCAACCTTGGGTTGGCGACTAGCGGCAGCGACCATGATCGATACCTGATAGACATCAGTAACCAAAGTGCCACTACAGGGAGATACATAATCCAGGTTGGCCAGAATTCAAAAAAAGAGACGGGACTCCCCGAGGTATCCATAACCGGCATTCCCGGAGTAACATAAGCCTCACTACCGATTTTACACTGACCGTTCATAACCAAAATTCCTTTAGCCATCATCTTGCCACTCTGAATTTTTGGTTCCATTTAACGATGGTCATTTGATGACCAGAACTTGTGGCCCCATGGGAATAGCCTCATTAGAAAAAAGACATGATGGTTAATAGATGCATATCCATCATCTTTGTTACAGTGAGTGCGGCAATCAAATTACCTTACTCAACTGTAAAGGGTGATTGGAAGTTTTTAGAATTATCAGTTTTGAGTTTACTGAATATGGTGATACCGCTCATAGGCGATAAAATACGACGAGTATTATCCTAGATTAATCGGTTGGACACCGCTTTTGTGGCGAGAGATAAGGCCGTTACTCAAACGAGCATATTCTGCCTTAGCAAGAAGGCAGGATTTTTATCCTTGCCCTTGCACAGATACAAATCATCGCTCATCGAACCGTCTTAATCATAGCCTCGAAACGTTACGCCGTTATATACGAAGTCGGTGAGTACTCTAAATTCTGCACCGACAATTCTAAGTCGATGCATTATCTGTTTAGGGGCTACTTCCCTTCCGAACCTAGATTACAGAATTATCCGTTCAGGATTTATCTAGCATTTGAATTAAATTTGCATAGCCCTGTTTAGAAAGATTTATCCCTGTTTCCTTTTTTTGTTCTGCCGCCTCTTCCATTCCCAAACCATCAACAAGGCGGTTCATTAGGTTAAAGAGTGCTGAAGTAGCAACGGCTTCGAACAGGGCATCGTCGCTCCAACCTGCTGTAAAAACGGTATCTGCGTCGGTCTGGACGATTCGACTTGGTGTTTGAGTCACTTTTCGAACATAACGCAGCAATGCACGCATTTCGTCATCTATTGGCGCGCTGTCAAGATCATTCACAAGCTGTTCAAGTAATCCGGGGGCAATACCGAATGCCTCAGCTGTGGCAGTATGAATACCGTTGCAATAACTGCATGCGTTCAGCCCGGAGGTATAAGCAGCAATCAATTCTTTTTGTTCTGGCGTGAGGGCTCCGTTTCCTCGCAAAAGGGCTTCGTGAAATGACAGAAGGTGTCGGGATGGCTCAGGATAACGAGGAAAAAGATCCCTTAAATTCGACCGTTCTGGTAATGACTTTAAGTAACTCATTGAGTGTCTCCAACAATTTTTTAAATTTTAATTTGTGCAGAAAAATAACAACCTCTTTCCCTAAAGAGGAGTCAGACTAGCTGTATAACATATCCTAGCTAATCCTACAGACTATTTCATGATTCGTTTATACGGCGAAGACTTCACCTTCCTGTTCTCGTTTTTACAACGTATTATTATTGCCATTAAATTCGTTATTTCAGGAAATCAGATTTTGGATGCTGACAATTTGACTCGTTTAAAAAGCGGTGACCAAGCACTTTTTTCAGAGCTTGTTCGTGATCATCACCGCGCCCTGATTGCTCTGGCCACACCTATTGTAGGCAGCTCTGAAGCCGAAGAAGTTGTTCAAAATGCCTGGGTTAAGGCTTATAAGGGCATAGCCAATTTTGAAGGAAAGGCCAAGATTCGAAGTTGGTTGAGCCGAATTGTTATCAACGAGGCTAAGATGCAGATACGCGGCCGTAAAAAAGAATTATTGTTTACGGACTTTGGCGATACCGACAAAAGCGATGACGCGCTAACAGACTGCTTCAATCAAGAGGGCAGTTGGCAGAAGCCCCCTATTAGTTGGCATTTTGACTCTCCGGAATCGCTATTGATGGGAACGGATTTTGAACACTGTCTGGAGCAATTACTTTCCGAGATGCCTGATAGCCAAAGAGCGATGCTGGAAATGAGAGACACCTGTGAACTGCCTTTTGAAGAGATTTGTAACAATCTATCGGTTTCTGCATCCAATGCCAGGGTATTGCTGCACAGAGCCAGAACACAGTTATTTAAACTGATCAATCATTACCAGGAGACAGGCGAATGTTAAATTGTCGTGAGGTTGTCACGGATGCCGACCTGTTATTAGCTGGTGATCTGTCATGGCAACATAGGATTAAAATCAAAATTCATCTAATGCTGTGTCGTCATTGCCGTCGATATGTTCACCAATTAAAGATACTGATTGAAGCAATTCCCTTTATACATCGTCAAGCCAGTGAGGAAGAAGTATCTCATGTTATTGACCGCATTAATTGCAGTGAAAATTAACAGTTGGCTGGGTTTAGTTTAGCGGTATAGCTGCCCACTAATATTCGACATAAACGCAGGTGGATCGAAAATCAATCTGTTAAACCTTGCTGAAGCAGAACGGTTATTTATTTTATAAACCCTTAATCGGAGTTAGCCCATGTTTAAAATTATCCTTTCTTTTTTAACACTCATGCTTACAACAGCTATCAGTGTCTCATCTGTTCAGGCGGGTGGCATTGACAAAGAATTACTTGTGCGGCCAGCAGGCTCAGTTGCCTGGCAGGGGGATAGGGCCGAACTGGTAAAGACTGGTGAAAAACTTTGGCACGACCCCAGTCTCAGTAAAAATAATAAAACCACCTGTGCCGGCTGTCATAAGGATAACAAACGAATGTTCAAGAAATCCTTTCTTGAACCCTACCCACACTACGTAAAAATGCCCGCCAAAAAGGCGGATTTGGATTCGATCTCTGCGGAGAGCATGGTTCAATTCTGCATGGTGGCGCCAATGAAAGCCGAGATTCTTCCCTGGGATTCAGTCGAACTGGCGGCCCTAACCGCTTACACAGAAGATGTGGTGCAAAAGGCTTATATTGCTCATAAGGAAAAGTAAAAAGGAGGGTACTTGCGC
>Ga0070727_10001783_pt1 | contig 21844 bp, 17 predicted proteins | sample tdAd472_FD_66722 | JGI IMG/M metagenome (GOLD analysis project Ga0070727, IMG submission 66722) | Marine sediment microbial communities from the Atlantic coast under amendment with organic carbon and nitrate - tdAd47.2 | ecosystem: Environmental > Aquatic > Marine > Coastal > Sediment | place...
CTCGCCCAGAACGGTTGCCACCTGCTCCGCGCCGCGAGCGTGAAGCCACGCCGCGATCTCCTCGCGCGCGGGTTCGCTACGCGGCACGATGATGACGTGGTCGCCAAGCACCGAGTCGATGACGTGATGTGGCTCGCCATGCGCGACGTTGCGACCTTCGTGGATGACGAGTAGCTCGTCGCTCAGTCGCTCCGCTTCGTCCATGTAGTGTGTCGTGAGCACGACGGCCAAACCCTCGGCGCGCAGTGCGTCGATGAGCTCCCACACGTCGAGGCGCGCGCTCGGGTCGAGGCCCGTCGTCGGCTCATCCAGGAACAACACGCTCGGCCGATGGACGATCGAGCGCGCGATCAACAACCGCCGTATGAACCCGCCGGAGAGCACGTGAGGCGAGGCGTTGGCATACGGCGCTAGCTCGAATTGATCGAGGAGCTCCGCGACGCGGCGCTCGAGGTCGTCGACCCGTGGACGAAAGTAGCTCGCGTAGATGAAGAGGTTCTGTGCGACCGTGAAGTCGTAATCGAGCGAGTCGTCTTGGGTGCTAACACCGATCGAGCGCTTGGCCTCGGCGCGACACTCTGAAAAACGCTTCCCGGCGTAGTAAATCGAGCCATCGTCCGGGGGAACGAACCCGTACAGCATCCGCAGCGTGGTCGTTTTGCCGGCCCCATTGGGACCCAGAAGCCCGAGCACCGTGCCTCGGCGGCACGAGAGGTCGAGCCGATCGACCACCACCCGATTTCCGTACTTCTTCGTCAGACCGCGTGCTTCGAGAATTGCTGTCGTCATTGCGAAACCATCCCGGAAGGTGACGGAACCTGCACGAGCATCCTACAATGGTGCTGCGATCGCGCACGTTTCGAAAAGCCGTGGCGATGCGGAGCACAGATGGGCCAGCCCCGTGGAAACGACGATGCGAAACCCCTGAAGGCCGTGGGGCGCGTCTTGGACAGCCGTTGGATGATGGCGTTCGCAGTGCTGGCGGTGCTGGTCGCGATCGCCTGGGCGCTGTTGGAACGCAACCCCGGCGCACGGCAGGCCGGAACGCCTGGGCCCGATGTCACGATGGCGACCGTCGAGCTGCTCGGGGTGCCTCCTGGAGCGGAAGTCCTGCTCGACGGAAGGAAAATCGACAACACCTTGTTCGGCGTTTCGCCCGGCACGCGGCACGCCATCGACGTGACCGACGGCGTGGGCCGGAGTTGGCGCCAGGTCTTCCTCGCCGACGGGTCGTTGTCGCTCGTGGTCGAGCTCCGCACGCACTTCGTCGAGGTCGAGGTCGCGCCTAGCGAGCAGGACTGACGTCGTAGCCGCGTAGCTGCGCGGACACCGTCGTGATGCGATCGCTCACGTCCGAGCGCATCGTTGCATCGAGCGATACGGGACCTACGCCCGGGCAGTACACGGTCCGCACCTCGACCTCGAGCTTGCCCCCGGTCTCCAAGACCTCGACGCATCCGCCGAACTTGCCGGCGCGCGTCTCCACTTTGGCGTTGGTCGAGATCAAACGTGCGGTGCGACCACCGCGCCCCGGCCACGTCGAACCTTCTTCGAGTGGAGCGCGAACCAACCATTCATCGCCGGGCGGCACACGAATCCCCTCGGCCAGGACCTCGTAGCGCACGACCGTGCGGCCGGAGCGCACTTCGGCGATACGTCCATCGAACGCCTCGACGCGAGTGACCGCAAGCGTTGTCGAAGCCTCACCCGTGTCGACGTCGTAGGACCACGCGTTGCCCGTTTGCAGCGGGTAGAGATCGCTCGGTTCGATCGCGGTGTGCGCCCGGGGCGGAGGACTCTTCCCTGCACAAGCCGCCGCCAAACAAAGCAAGACAGCGACAGGACGAACACCCGAGGTCATACGAGGTGAGCTTAGCAGCTCCGATGTAGGCAGTGAGCGCATATTCGCGATGGGCGATCCTCCTGTTAGGATGCTGATGTGACCGCGAAGAAGACGATCCTCGTTCTCGATGACGATCCATCCGTGCGGCACATGCTCGAAGTTCTGCTCGAACAAGACGGGCATGCCGTCATCGCGGTGGGCGATGTCCGTTCGGCGCTGGCGCAGTGCAAGGTGCAATTGCCGGACTTGATGGTGGTCGATCTGATGCTTCCCATCGAAGACGGCGAGATGTTCCTGCGTGAGTTTCAACGCCGTTGGAGGCAAGCGGAAGTGCCGGTCATCCTGTTGAGCGCAAGCACGGCGCGAAACGACATCGCGCGGCGCCTCCATGTCGAGGCGACGCTTCCCAAGCCCTTTTTCGCCGAGGACTTGCGGGAGCTGGTGAAGACGCTCGCCCGAGATCGCGAATCGGTCGCAGCGGGTTGAGGATCGAATCGTCCGAGCTCCGCTCGCGTGGTATGAGCCACGACATGGATCAAGTGTATGCCGACGGGTTGTTCTCGGACGAAGCCGTATTGATCACCGGGGGCGGGACGGGAATCGGCCTCGTCGCCGCAACCGAAATGGGCCTCTTGGGAGCCAAGGTCGCCATCTGTGGAAGGCGCCCGGACCCGCTGAAAGACGCGGTAGCCGAGCTCGAGTCCAAGGGCATCGAGGCATTTAGCGCCACATGCGACATTCGAGAGCCCGAGGCGATCGCCGCATACGTGGACTCGGTGCTCGAGCGTTTCGGGCGGATCGACGTGCTGATCAACAACGCGGGCGGGCAGTTCCCCACGACCGCAGAGACGCTTTCGCCCAAGGGTTTCGCTGCGGTCATCCGCAACAACCTCATAGGCACGTGGAGCATGACGCACGCCGTCGCCAACAAAGCAATGATCCCGCAAAAGCGCGGGCGAATCGTCAACGTCATCGCGCAGATCATCCGCGGCTTCCCGGGCATGGTGCACACCGGCGCTGCACGCGCGGGCGTCGACAACATGACGAAGACGCTCGCTGTGGAGTGGGCCATCCACGGCATTCGAGTCAACGCCGTGGCGCCAGGCGTCATCGTCACCAGCGGCACGAAGCAGTACCCACCGGAGCTGCTCGAGACCGCGGAGAAGGCAAACCCGTTACACCGCCTCGGCACCGCGGAGGAAGTGTCCCATCTGATCACGTACCTCGCGTCGCGCTACGCGGACTTCGTGGCCGGCCAGACGTTCTACATCGACGGCGGGGCCAGCCTCTGGGGCGAACAATGGTTCATCCCCGAGGACGTGCCGAAATATCCGCCCTACCCGGTGCCCGAACGCGGCTAGGGGCTGGGCTTCTTCTGGAAGACGCTGATCACGTAAGCGCAGCCGACCCCGACGAAGTAGAGCAGCACTAGCGGGACCAGCATCATCACCATGGTGTAGACGTCCTGCGGCGTGAGCAGCATCGAAATGAACGCTGCGCATACGATCCACCAACGGGAAAACTTCAACAGTTGCTGCCACGTGACGATGCCCGCGCCGGCGAGGAACGTCACGATGACGGGCACCTCGAAGACGATGCCGAACGCGAGCAGCATCCTTCGGAAGAACGGCATGTAGTCCTTGACGAAGAGCGTCGCGACCAAGGTTTCGTCGCTGAAACCGAGCAACACCGTAAACGCCTCGGGAAATACGAGCTTGTACCCAAAGATGGCCCCGCCAGCGAAACACAGCGTCGACGCAATGATGAATGGCACGGCGAGCGCCTTCTCTTTTTTGTACAGGCCCGGCGCAATGAACATCCAGAGCTGCCAGAAGATCCAAGGCGAAGCGAGGAGCAGGCCCGCGATGAGCGAGTTCTTCATGTACATCATGAAGGCGTCCGCGGGCCCGGCGAATCGCAGCACGGCCTCGCCGGGCAGGTTCAGCTTTTCCCAAGCGGGTTGGAGCGGCGCGATCAGGAAATCTTTGATCTCCGTCTTGAAGACCCACCCGATCGCCACTGCCGGAATCAAGCCGACGGTGGCGCGCAGCAAGCGCGAACGGAGCTCGCCGAGATGTTCGAAGAACGTCATCGCCTGATCTTCCTCGGGAAGCGGCGGCAGCTCGGGCTTCGGGATTTGAATCTGCTCGGAGGTCATGAATGCTTTGCCTCGGCCGGCGCATCCGGTTCGGCTGCGGGCTCAGGCTCGGGCTCATCGGTTGCCGGCACGGGCGGAGCTGCGCTCGCTGCCCTGGTCGCCTCCGGACTCGGTGGGGGAGAGGCGGTGGCTGGCTCTGGTCCCGGCGGTGGTGGTTTCTTGTCCGGGACGGGGACAGGCCGCGCTTTCGGCGGACGGATGGGAGGAGCGCGAAAGGGATCCCCCTCGCGCATGAGGTCGTCGAGCCCAATCGCGTCTTTGAACTCTCGGCTCGCGTTCCTGACCTGCCGAAGCCCCTTGCCGACCGTGCGCATGAACGTAGGGAGCCTGTCCGGCCCTACGGCCAACAGGACGATGACGAGGAAGAAGGCTAGCTCCGTCGGGCCGATGCCAAACATGCGCCCCTAAGATGAATGGTTGCCCCCCCAAAAGGCAACCAGAGGCGACCGGCGGGCAGTCCCGAGGAACAACCGCCCTGTATTGACGCGCGTCACGACTCGAAACGTATCTGACGAAGACGCTCGAGCGCCCGATTCATGGTCCGGACCCGTCGCTCGTACTCGCGCGTCAGCTCCTGGATGCGATTGGCCGCAGCCAGCGTCTGTTCCGAGCTCTCCGAGTGTTTGTGGTGAGACTGGTGAAGCTGGTGAACCATGTCGGAGATGTTCTCGATGGCGTCCGTCATCTGGCGGCCGCCCTCGGCCTGCTCTTGACTGGCGCGCTCCATCTGCTGGGTGATCAGCCGCATGTTGTCGGCGCTCTTCATGATCAGCTCCGAGCCACGCGCCTGCTCCGCGGTTGCCGCCGCGATCTGCTGAACCGTCTCCGCAATCCGTCCGATCGCATCAGTCACCTGCTTCGAGCCTTTCGCCTGCTCGACGGTTGCTCGCGCGATGCCCCGCACCATGGCGGTCGACTGCTTGGACGACTCGAGGATCTTCTTGAGCGCGCGCTCGGCCTCGGCGCTCACCGTAACGCCGCGGTCGACGGTGCTTGCGCCACGCTCGACGGCTTCGATCGCGTTCTTCGTCTCTTCCTGAATCGTCTTGATCAGCTCGGCGATTTCTTTGGTCGAGGCGCCCGCGCGCTCGGCGAGGTCCTTGATCTCGTCGGCCACCACGGCAAAGCCTTTTCCGTGCTCGCCCGCCTGGGCCGCAATGATCGCCGCGTTCAACGCCAGCAAGTTAGTTTGCTCGGCAACGTCGTCGATGACGTTCAAGATGTCGCCGATCGCCTCGATGCGATCCCCGAGGTTGGAAATCGTGCTCACCGCCTGCAGCGAGGACGACTTGATTCGATTGATCTCGTCGGCGATCTTGAGGATCGAGTCCGCGCCGGTTTCCGCGTCGGTGGCGACCTCCTCCGAGAGACGTGCGGTCTCGTTGGCGTTCGACTGGACCTGGTCGATCGACACGTCCATCTCGTTCATCGAAGATGACGTCTCTTCCGCGGTGAGCGCGAGCGCGTCGACGTTTCGCGCCACTTCTTTGATGCTGTAGGTCATCTCCTCGATCGACGACGCTGTCTCACGGACGCTCGAGCCGAGATTCCCCATGTTCTCCGCGACCTCATGATTCGTCGCGGTCATTTGCAGGATGCTCGAGGAGCTTTCCTCGGTGCTCGAGGACAGCGCCTCGACCCGGTCGCTGATCGCCTGCAACGAAATCGCCATCGATTTTAGGGCGCGGGCGGTCTCTTCGACGGCCACCATCTGCTCACCGAGGCCGCTCGAAAGCGCCTTCACGTTTTCACCGATGACTTCCTCGACCCCTTCGATCTCGCCATAGATCGTGCGAATCTGGGCATCGACTTCTTCGATTTCGATCGATTCGGGCAACCCCGACGCGATGATCAACAGCCCGAGAACTCCAAGCACCGCAGCGACGACGCCAGCGACGGAGGCCCCCTGCACGCCCACCAACACGCCCGATGCCACCCCAACGGGGCCCACGACGAATGCGAGCGCGAAGCACAAAAATCCCGGAACGAGATAACGACTCTTGGCGATTGCCCGAAACATGACCCCCCGTTAACGAAGGTCAGGGTATCGAACCCTGGGAGTCGCGGGCAAGTTCCCCCGCCCCAGATGAAGCGTGGAGACCACGAGGAATGGGGATCTTCCGTTCAGAGGGGGTTCGTCAGCAGCTGCATCGCGATCTGAAGCGCCAGGGAGTAATCGCCCTCCATTTTGAGCTTGCCGCCCAAAAACAGCTCCTGGACCGTCAGCTCGCCGCGCTGAACGGACTCTAAATCCACGAATTGCAGCTCCGTGGTGAAGCCTGGCTCCTCGGGCACCTCGGGGACGTTGAAGCCGATGCGAACCCTCACGTCACCGAGGTCCGGCACCCCCCGAAGCGTGAGGTGACAGGTCAGGGGCTGTCCCGCGAGCGCATCCTCGAACCGCTTCGAGGCGGTCTGGGCCGCCCCGATGGCGACCTCGTCATCGTCGAGAGCCCCGGTTTTGGCGGCTTCTCCAAGGAGTAGCTCGGCCGCATCGCCCGGAAGCGCCGCGGTGATCTTGATCGGCACACCTTGCACCGGGGCGTCGCCCGAGCTCAGTGCGCCCTCGCGGGCCGACAGGACGATGGGCGGCTGATCATCGATCTGAAGGCTGGCCGCCCCGGTAACGCCCTTGACGTCAGCCAGGATGCGCTGGGCGCGCTCATCGCCGCCGCCGGCGCGGCTCTCGAGAACTTCTACCCCCCGGGTGAAGAGCTTGGGAAAGCTCTCCCGAAGGAACTCAATCGGTTGAACGGTCATGCGGCGCGGAGTGTAGCCAACAAAACCGACAGCACCAAGCTGGCGAAATCCACCAGAATCGGCCACCATCACAACGATGTCGGATGAGGAGCACCGGCCTACGATCTTGATGGTAGGCCAGGGCGAGCCGATGCAGACAGCGTTGGGGGAAGCGCTTCGGCGCCATGGGATATCCGTCGCTGGCTGTGCAACGGCAGAGCTCGAACAAGCCGTCCGTGTGTACGCACCGGACTTGGTCGTTTTGATCGGTGACGCGGCGGTCCGCGGAGGCGCCAGCGTCGTGCGAAGAATGGCGGCGAACCGCGCGACCGACGTGCTTCCGGTAGCGGTGGTCTCGAACGATGCAGTGCTCAAGCACGAAGGACAGGAGTTCCGAACGGGTGCGGTGGCGATCGTTCCGCGAGGCGCCGGCGCGGACACCATTGCAAGGAGGCTCGCCGAGCTCGCCGAGGAGGTGCCGGAACGGCCCGGGCTCGTCACGGGTGCGATCAACGAGGGCAACCTTCAAGACGTAGTCGACCTCGTCTCCAACGACATGAAGACGGGGATTCTCAGCATTCGCTCTCCGAAGGGGGTGCTCGAAGGCATGCCAGTCGTCGTCGAGACCGAGCGCGCATCCGCGCACAACATGGAGCTGATCCTCGATCGCTTGCGCAACGCCATGGCCGATTCGGAACCCCTGGAATACGAGTTCCACGAAACGAGCGGCGGCCGGCTCTCCACATTGCCTGCGGTGGCAGATCCCGACTACATCGACCTGACGCGATTGCAGGGCGCGCGCGTAGTCATCCTCGATTCCGATGAGCTCCGCGCCGAGAGGCTCGCGCACGTTCTGAGCGCGCATGGTGTTCAGATCGCGGCTGCGGACTTTTCTGCGGCTGTCATCCCGAGGATTCGCGAGGTCGATCCACAAGTCGTGGTGTTGGACTCGAGCGCCGTCGGCGGACGAGGCATCGAATTCGTACGTGCGATGCGAAAAGACCCGCAACTGCGCTGGGCATCGATGTTGGTCGTTCGCTGGGAGGACTTCTGGCCGAATTCTGCTGCGGATGTCGAGCCGGACCTGGAGCAGCTTGCCAGCCGGATTCTCCCCATGATCGAGCAGGACGCCGAGATGGCGCGGCGCACTGAAGACGAGATCGACTTCGACACGAGGCTCGAGCTGGTCGGGCCGGGGCGTTTGCTTCGCGCTCTCGGTTCGGTGCCGGGCGTTCGCCACCTCTCGATCGGTGGGCACAAACGAAACATCGAAATCGACATTGCCGACAACTCCATCGTCGGGGCCTACGCGACGCTGCACGAGGGCACTACGCAAAGCCTCCAAGGCATGCCAGCGCTTCTCGCGCTCTGGGGTCTCAACTCGGGCCGCGTGTCGATACGCGAGCAAGACTTGCCTTCGGTGGCGAACATCATGATGTCGGTCGACGAGACGCTTGGCGTCGTGTCGCACGAGCTCGGATTTGCCGACGGACAAAGGGGCGTCGAGGTCAACGCTGCGACGATGCCACCGATGGAACCCGAAGTGGAAGAGCACGCCACCGTGCCACCCGGCGCACGGCCACCAGCGGAGCTCGAGGACGCGCGAACGATGGCGCCGCCGCGTTTTGAGCATCTGCAAGCCGCCGTCGGCGGGTCGCCGCCGCAATCGTTTCCTGAGGAAGAGGCTCCGACGAACAAGCTGCGGCAAATGCTTGGCCGTGTAGAGACGCAGCAGAAGCCCATTCCGACCACCGGCGGCGTCGAAGAGCACCACGGCGAAAATGCGCACACGGACCACGCCGTACGGCGGTCTCCCAAGAGCACGCAGCTCGGTCTTGCTCCGGCGTTCGAGATGCTGCCGCAAGATGCCCTCGACGGACAGAAGACGATGCCCCTGCCCCGGAAGCCGACTCCGCCTCCGCCCCCACCCGAGAGCCGCAAGCCAACCACGCCTCCGATGTTTCGGCCGGACGACGACTTCGAGCCGGAGATGGCGCGCATGTTGGAAGGCCCGGCCACGCTTTTGGCGCCGGCCCCGACCTCGCATGGGATGCCCGCGTGGATCCAAATCCTGCTGCTGGTCGCTCTGCTCACCGGTGTCGGGGTGGCCGGCTGGTTGCTATGGGCTCGGAGCAATTCCGGGACCGAACCCGTCGCTGATGCCGCGGCCGAAGGTGCCAAGGGCCCGCTCACGGGACCGGTCAACGGGCTCGAAGCCGCCGAGGACGACGCGCCCGCGCCGGTGGCCCAAGAACCCAAAGCCGTCCGGGCCGAGCCTGAAGTGAAACCCGCCAAGCCAAAACCGGCCCGCAAGGAGTCCGCGGCCTTGGCGATTCCGACACAGAACCTGCCTCGGGACCCCGCTAAGGCCTCCGACGTGCTCGTGCATCGAGCGCTGCCCCTGATCCGGAGGGGAGAGCTTGCTCTGGCGGAAGCAACCCTCGACCGCGCTTGGGAGCTAGACCCGAGAAACCCTCAAGCCATGGCCGGCTACGCCACCTTGTACATCGCCAAGAAAGACGGTGAACGTGCGACGAAGTGGGCCAAGAAAGCCGTCCGCAAGCGACCGCGCCGGACCGAGTATCACATCCTGTACGGAGATGCGTTGCGGCTCGGCGGGGACACCGAGGCGGCCCGCAAAGCGTGGCGAAAAGCGTTGTCGATCGAGCCGGGAAACAAGGCCGCTCGGTCTCGCCTGGCCAAGACGAGCGCGAAGGCCGCCAATTAGTTGCCTATCGAGGAGCGTCGGGCCTAGCGTCGGGCCATGGCGAGACGATTCTGGTGGGCGGCTCTATTGATCGGGCTCAGTGGCTGCTTGATTCAGAACCTGAGCCCGGAGACTCGAATGCGGGACTCGGTCATCGAGCTCAACGAAGGCGCCCGGTGGGGTCGCATGGATGTTGCGAGCGGACACGTCGCGCCCAACTTTCGGATGCAGTTCAAGCTCTCGCACATGCGCTGGGGCAGGGACATTCAAATCGCGGACACCGAGATCCTCGGGATGAACCCCCAGACCGACGAGGAGGGCCAGGGCGCTTTCTCGCGCGTGGCGGTTCGCTGGTACGACGAGAGCACCATGGTCCTTGCAAGCACCGTGATCCGGCAGATATGGCAGAAGCACAAACAAACGTTTCTGCTGACCAACGAGTCGATCGAAAGTGGGCATCCTGGTCTGCTGGTCATCCCGGAAGTCGAGCAACCAGCCCAACCCGCGGCGAAACCCGACGAGTACGAGAACTTCGAGGACGACTCTCAGTGGAGCAGCGTCTACTGAATCAGTCGATACCGACTGCGCTTCGCACTCGCTGAATCGTCGCGTGTGCGATCTCGCGCGCTCTGTCGGCGCCCTCGTGAAGAATGGCGTCGAGTCGCTCCTCGTCGCCGCGAATCGCGAGATACGCTTCCCGTTTGGGGCCGATCTCGGCTTCAAGGGCTTCGAAGAGATCTTCCTTGGCGTGACCCCAACCGTAGCCCCCTCGTTCGAGCTTCTGCTTCATCTCCGGCGCTCGGTCGGGAGCGATCAACGTGTAGAGCTCGTAGACCGTAGACCCCTCTGCAGTCTTGGGATCTTCGAGGGATTCGGAGGTGGTCTTGATGCCCATGATCACTTTGCGGAGCTTCTTCGGCGACTCGAAGAGCGGGATGCCGTTGCCCTTGCTCTTGCTCATCTTCTCGCCGTCGGTTCCGGGGACGAGCGGGGCCTCGCCGATCAAGGCTTCCGGTACGACCAGTGTGCCCTCGCCGTAGATGTGGTTGAGACGCAGCGCGACGTCACGTGTGAGCTCGAGATGCTGTTGTTGGTCTTTGCCGATCGGCACCACGTCCGTATCGTAAAGCAGAATGTCGGCCGCCATGAGCACCGGATAATTGAAGATGCCTGCGGTGGGAGACTCGCCGCGCGCCACCGCATCTTTGTACGCATGGCCGCGCTCGAGCTGACCGGCCGCGAGAAGACAACCCAGCACCCACGTGAGCTCGAACACCTCGGGGACGTCCGACTGCCTGTAGAGCAGGGTTCGCCCTGGATCGAGGCCGCAAGCGAGCCAGGTGGCCGCGACATCGCGAATGTAACCGCGTAGCGCGTCCGCATCGCGAACCGTAGTGACCGCGTGATAGTCGGCAATGAAATAGAGAGTGCGATAGTGGTCGACCAGAGACAGCGCAGGCCGGATCGCACCCAAGTAGTTGCCCAAATGGGGCAGGTGCGTGGGCTTGATGCCAGTGAGGGACGTCTTCACGGAGCGGAGAGTGTCCCATGTGGACATGGCCGGCAACCGGGGTATGGTCGGACGCTCCAAAGAGGAAACATGGCAACTCGCCCGTTCAACGTTTTGGGAATTCAACAGGTCGCAGTCGGCGGTGCCGACAAGGGCGCCCTTCGCCGTCTGTGGGTGGACACGTTGGGTCTGACGCCACACGGGAACTTCAAGAGCGAAAAGGAAAACGTCGACGAGGACATCGTGACGATGGGCGCGGGACCGTTCACGGTCGAGGTCGACCTCATGCAACCCATCGATCCCGACAAGAAGCCCCGGGTCGACACGCCACCTCTGAACCACATCGGCCTGTGGGTCGACGACATCGATGCCGCGGTGCAGTGGCTTGGCGACCAGGGCGTGCGGTTCACGCCCGGTGGAGTTCGTCCGGGCGCAGCGGGCCACCGGGTTTGTTTCATCCACCCCAAGGGCAACGAAGTAGCGCCCATAGGCGGCGAAGGGGTGCTGATCGAGTTGGTGGAGGCCCCCGCGGAGGTGCGGGAGGCATTCGAAAAGATCAGTCTCGCCTCCAAGCAAGCTTGAGGTTCGACACTGCGATGTCCGCCTTTTTCGGACGCACGATGACCTCTTCGACCTCGGGCGCATCGCGCTCCATGTCCGTCTGAAGAGCCCGGGCCTCTTCTTCGACCTCGACCTCGAGCGCCCGGCGCGCCTCCTCGAGATCTTGCACCTCGTCCTCCGCGCGGCGCACGTCTTCGCGTTCTCGCGCCACCCTGCCCGCGCCGCGCGCGGTGGTCGTTGCGCCACCCATGCCACGCCTACCGAAAATCGCGCCCAAGACCGTGGCTCCCATCGAGATCCCGGTCTGCAGCTTCTGTTGATCGTACTGACTTTTCTCTCGCTCGACGCGGGTTTCGGCACGGCGGATGCGTTCGTCCATCCGCTGCACCTTCTTGGCGAACCGCGCTCGAAGCTTCTCGATCGCAGCGTCGCGCTTCTCTCGGTTCGCGAGCTGGACCCTCGCGGAGAACTCGGCCTTGGTCTCGTTCGGTTTCGAGTGGAGCTTCAATGCCCTGCAACGCCAGAGGATCCTCGGGCGATTCTGGTAGAGATGGGTCTTGATTTGCTTGCCGTAGCTTCGGAAGCGGGCCTTGCCGACCGAGCCGGAAGGTGGCGCGACAAATTCCGCGTCGTCCGGTGGAGACCGATCGAGGCCGAGGTCACCGGTGTCGAAAAGCTCCGCTGATTCCCAGGGTGACTCTTCGTCGAGCGGTGCGAGGATCAGGTGCTCTTCCCAATCATCGAGGCTCTGTGCAGCTCGTGTGTAGTGCAGTGATACGGACGCCAACAAATTTGGCCGATAGGTGCCGGGCTCGTCGCTCAAGAATGTTTCGTCGATGCCCGCGGGGATGACGGGTCGCGTTCCTTTGGAGGCAGTGATCGCGCGTCTGGGCTTGGCTTTGTCAGACGCGGCGCCTGCGCTCTGATCGGCAGGCGGGCTCAAGCGCTTGATCTGCCGACGCGTGAGCGGCCCCCGCAGATACGACATGGCCCACCGCGTGTGGAACAGAACATGGCCGTCGTCATGAGCGTTGTGCAGGAGGAACACACGGCTGCGAAGCCCCGCGAGCAAGCGTTCGATCTCGCCGCGATCGAGGGCCGCGCCCGCAGCAGCCGACGCGCCTTCCAGTCCGTCTACGACGCGCGCCACGTCACGCTCGGTCTGGAGCCGTCCCAAGAACCAGGTGCCGCAGTTCGACAGCGCTTTGTAGTCGATGTCGACGGGATTCTGAGTCGCGAGAACGACACCTAGCCCGTAGGCACGCGCCTGCTTGAGCAGGGTGAGCAAAGGCGTCTTCGACGGAGGCTCCGCGACCGGCGGAAGAAACCCGTAGACCTCGTCCATGTACAAGATCGCCCGAAGGCTCGACGTACCGGACTGGGTGCGCACCCACGACACGACCCGGTTGAGCAGCGTGCTCACGAAAAACATCCGCTCGGCTTCGCTCAGATGCGCGATCGACAAAATCGTGATTCTCGGCTTTCCGTCATCGGTCCAAAGCAGCCGTTGAATGTCGAGGGGCTCCCCTTCCAACCACGCAGAGAACCCAGGGGACGCCAGGACCCCGTTGATCCGCATCGCCAACTTCTGTCGATCGGACGCTGGATAGAATGTCTCCAAATCCATGACGCCGACCCGATCGAATGGCGGGTCGGAAATCGCGCGGACGAGGTCCCCGAGCTCGAGGGACTCGCCGTTGCTCCACGTGTGGGAAAGAAGATTCGACAGCAAGATGTGCTCCTTGCTGTTGACCGGGTCGGGCTCGATACCGAGGAGAGCCAGGAGGCTCGAGACGGCGCCCATGATCTGATCGCGTTGCCAGTCTCCGTCGGACTCGCCGTCCGGTGGGTCGAACGACTCCAAGACGCGCAGCGGCCTCCCAGCAGAGCTCCCCGGTGTGTAGATGCCAATGTCGACGGCGTCTTTGAAGCGGGCAATTCGTGCGCCGTCCTGCCCCCACTTGGCGAGACCCTCGCGCCAAAGGGTGGACACCGCTTCGGCTTGCTCGGCAACCGAGCGGCTCTTTCGCTCGGCTTCCGCAGGGTCGATCCACGGCTCGAAATCGCTCGGCCGAAGCTCGGGAAAGGTCAGCATGAGGTTGCCGAGGTCCCCCTTCGGATCGATGCACAAGGCAGGGATGCCGTCGATGGCCGCTTCTTCGAGGAGGGTCAGGCAGAGGCCCGTCTTGCCGCTTCCGGTCATCCCGACGCAGACGGCGTGCGTGGTGAGATCTTTCGAGTCGTAAAGGACGGGAATCTCGTTTGGCTCCCCGCGCTCAGGCTCGAAATGCCTTCCCAGATAGAGCTTTCCGAGCTTCTCGAAGTCGATCAAGGGTCGCTCGCCCCCGCCCTCGCCTGCTCGAGGAGCAATCTCCGAGCCATCTCGAACTCGTAGAAGCTCACCATGTTCGTCTCGAGGACTCGCAAAAACTGATCGTGCGCTGCCTGACGATCAGAAGCGATGAAAAGCCGCGTCGCCTCATAGTAGAGCGCCTCGGTCTCCTCGCCGAGATTCGAGGCCACGCTCATGAGTCCCGCATAATCGAGGTCACCGGCGCCAAAGCTTGCAAGCTTACCCCACCAGTTGGAGCTCCGGCCGAGGCGTCGAAGAAGATCGGTGTGCTCTTCGAGGGGCGCTTGACCGGCGCGGGCAGCGATGAACTGGATCCAAAGCGTGAAGTAGACCTTCCACTCCGGCGGCAAGCTGAGCTGCAACTGCGACTTACGCCAAACCGAAGATGCGAGCTCGAAATCGGGTGGCGCGGAAACGAGGTGAGAGAGGATGGTCGCATAGACGTCGCGCCATTGAGGGGCGTGCGTCATCGCGCTTTCGAATGCGTCGATCGCCTCTTCGTGACGTCCGAGCTGATCGAGCAGAACCCCACGCCGCATTTCGACGACCGCTCCGGTCGGCCCCTCGACCTGGTCGCGCGCTTCGGTCCAGGCCTTGAGCGCACCGTTGTACTGCGCGGTCATCTCACGGGTCTTGCCCTGGGCGCGCGATGCGTTGCCCAGGTTCTCGAGGATCTCGGCGCGCCGAAGCTCGTCCGAAAGCGAATCGGAAGGCGTGAGGGCTAGGGCGCGACGGTAGTGCTGTTCCGCTTCGGCCGGCTGGCCGGTGCGCTCGAGCAGCAATCCGAGCTGCAACAAGGCCCCCGGATTCTCGTCTTCTTTGAGGCTCTTTTCGAAACGTTGCCGAGCTCCAGCAGCCTGGCCGGCGTTCATCTCCAGCATGCCGATCAGGTACTCCAGCTCGTTGGCTGCGATGGGAGGATTGGAGGCAGGCCACCGCTTCTGCCGTGCGTCCAGAATCGTTTCGGCGCCGCGCGCAAGGGCGCTAGAGCGCTCGGGGTGGGGGTCGGTCAGTCGGGTTTCAATGAACTCGTCGAGCTGGCCGAGCGCCTCATCGTAGAGCTCGATCATCTCGGGCGCGAGGTCGATCGCGATCACGTACCACGCGGTTGCATCCGCAAATTGCTGCGAATCGGCCGCAACGCGAGCCATGCAGGTTGGAAAGCGGTGATCCTTGGGGAACCGGAGAAGCGCCGACCGGCACAGGCCCGCCGCGACGTCGGGCCGCGCGACCCGATAGCCCTCGACGAGCTCGAAGGTCGCCGCCGCGCCCGTTTCATCGACACTGTGAGCTGTCCGCAGCAACTCGAGAAGGCGAAGCTGTAGCTCGCCCCCGGGGCCCATCGACTCGACTTTCGTGATGGCGGACTTGATGTCTCCGTGCGTGAGGTAGACCGCCGCAACATTCAGAGGCGCGAGTCTGAGCTGGCGCTCGCCCCCGATACCGAGGCGGTGGCGATTCTCCGCGGTCTCGGCAGACACCGCATCACGGCCAGCGATGTGCAACCCTGCAAGAGTGTCGAGAACTTCGGGCGCTGGCGTCAAATCCGCGTGACTCGTCCACACCGAAATCAGGCCCGCATATTGCTCGGAAACCGTGTCCAGGTTTGCTCGCGCTTCGCGTCCCCAGGCCGCGACGGAGTCGTAGCGGCGCTGGTATAGCTCCTCGCCGGTGAGGCGTTCGAGAATGAAGTTGGCGGCGAGAACATCTCCCTCGTGGCCACGCCGGCCGCCTTGATCCGTGATGTACGCCGCGATTGGCTCGAGATGCTTCGGAAGAACGCCCGCCGCATAGTCGGAAGGGGAGAGGAAGGTCGTCAGACGGCTCGTCTCGAAGACGACCCCTACGTAGTCGCCGACGTCTGCAAGGATTTGGGCCTGCGAAAGCACCGACGCGATCAGCCGATCTCGAAGCTCGTGGCGCTGAGGATCGTCGTGGGGCATCAACAGGAAACGTCGCGTCGCTTCCGGGTACTCCCCTTGAGGAATCGGTTCTGCGCTCTTGACGGCGGCGCCCGCGGTGGTCGACTTGGAGTGCGCACACGCAACCGTGAGGCTCAGCAGGCCAAGAATGAACAGGAAACGGATCCTCATGCTGCAGGGCCGCTATAGCAGGGTCAGTCCACCAGGGCAGGCTCATATCTTGCCCGGGACCCTGGGGTACGTGTCAGGCTACGCGTTGTCGTGGGCGGATATCTGCGCGCTCTGCTGGTCGCACTGGCGGTCCCTGTCCTGAACCATCTATTCATGGGGCTCGCGGGGTATCTGCAGCTGAGAACCTCGTCGGTGACCTGGGGCGAAGCGATCCAGGCGGCGGCCCAGGCACCCCTCAACTACGCGCTGGTGCAAGCCGCGAGCGTCGGAGTCATTTTCATCGTTGCCTTTCCGCACAAACGGCGCGATGGCGCGTTCCTGGACGCGGTGCACGTGCGCCCTCTAGTCGGAGGAATCGTAACCCTGTGCTTCATCGCCGGAGCGTTCATGCAGCTGCCGCTCGCCGAGACCGGAAATCTCGTTCAAGAGGTGTGGCCGATCAGCTTCGAGGAGCTGGCGCGCCGCCACCGGCTGATCAACCCCACGACCTGGTGGGGCGGAGTGTCTGCCCTGCTCGCGCTCGTCTTGGTTGCACCGGTCACCGAGGAGCTCCTATTTCGCGGTTGGTTGCTCCAGGATCTCAAGGATCAGTACGGTGATGCGCGAGCGCTCGTATGGAGCTCGGCGCTTTTCGGTTTGGCGCACGTCGAAGCCTCCGCCGTCGTCTACGCGGCGCTTGGAGGGCTCGTGCTGGGCGCCGTCGCTCTACGAACGAAGTCAACGCTGGCCAGCATCGCCATGCACGCCGGAGTCAACGCGCTCCCGCTCTTGCTGCCCGCAACGTTGATCCGCATCGAAGGCTTCAACACGCTGAGCCAACACGTCGAACACATAAGCGCCTGGCTACTGGTGGCATCAATCGCAGGAGCAGCAGGAGCGCTAGCGATCGTATGGCGGGAGACGAGTGACGGGTGACCGAGCACTGACACCGGTACTGACACTGTCGCTGACACTGTCGCTGTCGCTGTCGCCGGCCCCTATACCCGCTCGACGTCGATGACGCCCTTGAGCTTCGCGACGCCTCGCATGATTTCGCGGAGGCGATCGATGTCTCCGACGCGGAAGTGGAACATATTCTCGGCGCGGCCGTCTTTCGACAAGCACGAAGCTTCGTTGATGCTGATGCCGTTGGCGGAGAACACGGACGACACCGAAGCGAGGATTCCTGCGCGGTCGTCGGTCATGACGCGGAGTGAAACCGGCAGATCGACGTCGATGTCGTCCGCCCAGCTGACCTGAACCCTGCGCTCAGGATCGAGTTCCAGCACCCGGGGGCAGCCTCGGCGATGCACCGAGACCCCGCGACCGCGCGTGATCCAGCCTGTGACGGGGTCGCCCGGCACGGGGTTACAGCATTGGGCGAAGCGAACGAGCATGTTGTCCATGCCTTGAATGCGGATGCCGGCGGCGTCGACATCGCCTGCAACCCGTCGGACTGTCCGCTCGAGGAACCCGGGTCGAAGGCTATCGCGTTCGGTGTCCTCGCTGGGGATGATCTCTTCCATCACGCTCGACAGGGCTAGCTTGCCGATTCCGATTCGCGCGTAGAGCTCTTCCTCCGTACCCGCGTGGAAACGCGACAGCACTTCCTTGGCGCGCTTGCTCTTCAGGAAACGCGAAAGCGACATGCCGTTCTTTCGGATCTCCTTCTCGAGCAGCTCCTTGCCGAGCTTCACCGCGTGCTTTCGCTCTTCGGTCCTCAGGTAGACTCGAATGCGTGAACGGGCGCGGCTGGTGATCACGAACTCGAGCCAGTCCTTACTTGGATGGTGGTTCTTGCTGGTGATGATCTCGACGACGTCGCCGTTTTGAAGCTTGTGACGCAACGGAACGATTGCGCCATTGAGACGAGCGCCGGAGCATCGATGACCGACCTCGGAGTGAACCGCATACGCGAAATCGACCGGCGTGGCGCCCCGCGGGAAGGTCTTGACGTCTCCCTTGGGAGTAAAGACGTACACGTCCTCCGGGAAGAGGTCGACCTTCACGCTCTCATAGAACTCTTCGGGGTCGACGACCTCCTTCTGGAACTCCATCAGCTGGCGAAGCCACACGAAACGCGCCGCGTCCTTGGGGTCGATTCCGCCCGTGTGCTCCTTGTATTGCCAGTGGGCCGCGATGCCGTACTCGGCGGTGCGATGCATCTCGTGTGTGCGGATCTGAATCTCCACGCGGCGATTGCCTGGTCCGATCACCGTCGTGTGGAGCGACTGGTACATGTTGGACTTCGGAAGCGCGATGTAGTCCTTGAAGCGCCCCGGCACCGGGATCCATTCCGAGTGAATGACACCGAGCGTGGCATAGCAATCGGCAACACTCTCCGTAATGACCCGGAACGCGACGAAATCGTGGACCTGCTCGAACCCGATCGAGCTGGACTTCATCTTGCGGTGGAGCGAATAGAGGTGCTTGCGGCGACCGTTGATCTGCACGGAGAAGCCGCGAGTCAGCAACATCTTCTTCAGCTTGGCGGTGACGTCCGCCATGTAGTTGTCGGTGTTCTTGGCGACCGCCTGCACCTGCTCGTCCAAGACCACGTAGGAGTCGGGCTCGAGGTGCTTGAAGCTCAGGTCCTCGAGCTCGGCCTTGAGCCATTGAATCCCCAAGCGGCCGGCGAGGGGGGCGTAGATCTCGAGCGTCTCCCGAGCGATTCGCTCCTGAGAAGCTGGCGACATGTGCTCGAGCGTTCTCATGTTGTCGAGACGGTCGGCGAGCTTGACCAAGAGAACGCGAATGTCACGAGCCATCGCGACGAGCATCTTGCGAAAGCTCTCGGCCTGGCGGTCTTCGCGGGAGGCGAAGTTGACCTTACCGAGCTTGGTGACGCCATCGACCAAGAAGGCAACCTCTTCACCAAACACGGTTTCGATCTCGGGAAGGCTGACCTCGCAATCCTCGACCACGTCGTGCAGCAACGCCGCGCACACGCTCGACGCATCGAGCCGCATGTCCGCGATGATGTCCGCCACTGAGACCGGGTGAATGAAGTACGCATCGCCCGACTTGCGCGTTTGCCCGTCATGCATGCGCGCCGAGTAGACGTAGGCCTTGTTGATCAGATCGGTATCCGCTCGGGGATGGTATCCCTTCACCTTTTCAAGAATATTGGTGAGGCGGACCATGGCGGCGCACTAACGGGGCAGACTTCAATTTAACACCGTCTCCAATTGGTGCCAAGGTAGTGACCCTTTTGTGATTTTTGGTGAAAGCCAGGCGTCATGCCGGACTTGCGATCAAACATAGGGTCATCGTCAACCAAGCGCAGGATCGCGACGCTGATCGCCGTCATTGGCATGATCTTCGTGGGCAGCCAGCTGGCGAGCGTGTGGCCCCGGGACGTGGACGTCGCCTATGCACTCGACCCGGGTGTCACCGAAGTCGACGTCGACTATCTACAGAAAGGCGAGGCGGTCGTGAGCACCAGGATTCGCCGATCGGAGGCGAAAACCACGCTTGTTCGGCACACGGTGCGGCTCCAGCCGGGGGAGTATCAGGCTCGAATCACGGTTTATGGGGCTGACGGCCGCGGGGTGGAGCACGCAAGGCTGTTGGTCGTTCCGGCCGAAGGCGTCACTCGTTTCGATCTGAAAGAGGCGACCAAGCGGTCAGAGTGACGGGGCCTGCTATGCTCGGGCCGCGTTGCAGGACCGGGAGAGCAGCAGAAAGCCCGCAAAGCTGATCGCCGTGGCCGTCGCTGCGACTGCGGCGATGGCCCTTTGGATGGCCAACCGCGAGCCGTTCTCGTTCGGGCCGCTCTGGGGCGCGCTGATCACCCTGGTGGCCTCTGCCGCGTGGGTTGCCTGGCTCGTTCCTACACCGCAAGGCACCGCAACATCGTGGCAACAGACGACGCTCGGCAAGCAGTCCGGCGAACGCTTGTCACCGGTTGCTTCGGCAGGGTTGGCGCTAGGTGTCGTCGTGCTGGGCGCTTCGATCGGCGGATACGAGCACATGCCGATCACCGTCGTCTTCGCACTGCTCTGCTTCGTGCCTCCCGCTCTTCGGCGGCCCGGACTGCTGGTGATGATCGCGATCTGCGCGATCTACGTGCCGCTGCTCGGCACGACCAGCCTCTGGGATCCGTGGGAAACCCACTACGGAGAAGTCGCCCGCGAGATCCTCGCTCGGAACGATTGGATCAGCCTGTGGTGGGCGCAGGACAAGTGGTTCTGGTCGAAGCCCGTTCTGCCCTTCTGGATGGAGGCTTTGAGCATGGGGTTCCTCGGGATCGACTTCATGCCAGACGCCAACCCCGCGAACCCGGAGTGGGCGCTGCGACTCCCTACCCTAGTGATGACCCTGGCCGCGCTGGTCGTGATCTACGCAACGGTCCGGCGCTACTTTGGTTCGCGGGCAGGCGCGCTCGCAACGCTGGTCACCGCGACGATGCCGCAGTTTTTCTTCATTTCGCATCAAGCGATCACCGACCTACCGCTTGTCGCCGCGATCACGATCGCGGTCTGCTGCCTGCTCGTCGCCATGCAGGAGGACCCAGGACACGAGGCGACCGTGTTCCAGGTCGGACGCTGGAAGCTCTCGTTCCAGCACGTCGTGCTCTTCGCGATCGTGCTGATGGTTCTTCCGCAGGCCGTCTATCTGATCTCGCGGAATATTTCGTGGGTCGAGGGTCAGGGGCTTGTCGCTCATCCCGACATCTTCCTCTACGGATCCGCCGGCAACGTGGACATCCCGGGCAACCCAGACCCGCACGATCAGAGCCCCCGCATCGGGGGCTTCGGCGCCCAGCCGTTCATGCAAGGGATTCTTTGGCTGTCCATGCTCTTGGGGGTGGCGATGATCCTCCGCAAAGAGCGTCGCGTACGGCCTCTCCTGATGTACGCGTTCTACTTCTTCTGCGCGATCGCGTTCATGGCGAAGGGGCTTCCCGGCCTGGCGATCCCCGGAGCGGCAGCTCTCTTCTACCTAGCCGCGTCACGACGCTGGACGCTGCTCGCAAACGGCGAGCTCCGGGTCTCGAGCGGCGTGCTGATCGTGACGGTGGTGAGCCTGCCTTGGTACCTGGCCATGTATGTGCGGCACGGTGCCGCGTTCACCAACCGATTGTTGATCCACGATCACATCAACCGGCTTGCCGCCGGCGTGCACGGCGACAAGGGAACCATCGAGTACTTCCTCGCACAGATCGGCTACGCCACCTTCCCTTGGATCGCGCTGATCCCAGCCGCTCTGATGGTTGGCCTGTGGATTCGCTCGGAGTCGAATCGCGACTCCCGCGGCGAAGCGGTGCTGCTCCTCGGAATGTGGCTGTTGTCTTCGTTCATCCTCTTCAGCGCGATGGTGACCAAGTTCCACCATTACATTCTTCCCGCGATCGTCCCTGCGGGGATCCTCATCGGGATCGCGCTTGCCGAGTGGTGGGGTCCGAAACGACCGCTGGCAACCGTGCTGGCTGCCGCGGGTGGTCTCTGCTCGGTCGCCGGCTTTGCGTGGCTCGTCGGAGATCCGCGAGGAGTCATTCCCGCGGATGCTGCTCGAGTCGACGACTGGGTCCTGCACCAAGCCCAACCGGCGAAAGCCTACGCGTCGATCGGCCTGGGCGCAGGGCTCGCCTGGCTCGCCCGATGGGATTTAGCGAAGGCTCAAACCAAGCTGGGCCCGCCGAACAGGAGCGTCGCTCTCGGCGTGTCGTTGCTTCTTGGCGCATGCTTCGTCGCGTTCGTCGGACGCGACTTGAGCTGGGCGACGTCGGCGAGGCCCCAGGGGAACGAACGGCTGATCCATCTCTTCGTCTACAACTACGGACGGCTCTGGCCCGAGCACCTAGACTACCGGGCGATCCTCGCGGGGTTCGCGATCGCCGCGGGTGTCACGACGGCGGCGGCTGCCTTTCGCTACTGGCGCCCCGTCGCCACGCGCTCT
>Ga0070727_10001784_pt1 | contig 21844 bp, 20 predicted proteins | sample tdAd472_FD_66722 | JGI IMG/M metagenome (GOLD analysis project Ga0070727, IMG submission 66722) | Marine sediment microbial communities from the Atlantic coast under amendment with organic carbon and nitrate - tdAd47.2 | ecosystem: Environmental > Aquatic > Marine > Coastal > Sediment | place...
GTTATTAGTACGACGGCGCCCACAATGGTGAGATAAAACTTGAATTCTGGATCATGGAAATAGTGCCGCAGTCGCCGATTACGCCAAGCAAGAAAGTGAAGGCCAAAATTAACACCAGAAATGAGCATAAAAATGATGGCTATTGATTCTAGTAATACGCTATCGAAGTAAGCAAAGCTGGCATCATGGGTAGAAAAGCCACCAATAGCAACGGTGGAAAAGCTGTGGCAGATGGCATCAAAAGCGCTCATACCGGCTGCCCAATAGGCCAGAAAACAGAGCAACGTCAAGCTGGCGTAGATATACCATAGCGCTTTGGCTGTTTCGGTAATGCGCGGGGTTAGCTTACTATCTTTGACGGGCCCAGGTGTTTCGGCGCGATACAACTGCATACCACCAATACCGAGCATGGGTAATATCGCTACAGCTAGCACAATGATTCCCATGCCCCCCAACCATTGTAATTGCTGCCGATAATAGAGTAATGAATTGGGTAGTGCGTCAATACCGGTAATAACCGTTGCGCCCGTAGTCGTTAAGCCGGATATGGATTCAAAGACCGCATCCGCAAGGCTTAAAGAAACCGCTTGATTTAAATAAAGCGGTAGAGCACCGAACAACCCCAGCACCGTCCAGAATAGGGCAGTGATGATAAAACCGTCTCGGGTTCTCAGTTCATGTTTACTACTTTGGAAAGGTAGCCAGACTAGTAGACCGGTGCAAAAGGTAATACCGAAAGCCATGAGGAATGCGTTGCTGGCGGATTCGTTATAAATCAGGCCAACCACTAAGGGAATTACCATGGTCAGGCTGAAGACCATGAGTAATATACCCAGAATGCGTAAGATAACAGTGAAATGCATCGTTATGTATGTTGCGTATTGTTGTTTTGGGCGGATGAAGTGGACATTAGCGGTTAAAAGAAACTTATCCCCACTTGAAATAACCGCTCGACTTCGCGCACCTTACTTTTATCGGGTAGAAAAAGAATAATGTGGTCGTCGCTTTGAATAACGACATGATGATGCGCAATCAATACCTCCTTTTCGCGCACAATAGCGCCTATAGTGGTTCCTTCGGGTAAGGTGATTTGGTTCAAGGACTTGCCAACAACACGTGAAGATTGGCTATCCCCGCGAGCTATGATTTCGATTGCCTCAGCGGCACCGCGTCGTAATGAATGGACTGTCACAATATCGCCACGTCGCACATGCCGTAGTAATCGGCTTACCGTGATTTGCTGAGGGGAAATGGCGATGTCGATATCCCCGCCCTGAACCAAGTCAACGTAGGCAGGGTTGTTTATCAGCGTGATTACTTTGGTTGCCCCCAGTCGCTTAGCGAGCATGGAGGACATAATATTGATTTCATCATTATTGGTAAGCGCGCAGTATACATCGGCGCTATCAATACTCTCTTCCAATAGCAGCTCCTTATTAGATGCATCGCCATGTAGTACGATAGTGCGATGGAGCTCCTCTGAAAGGGCACGACAACGGTCAACATCGTGCTCTAAAAGCTTAACCTGAAACTGCGCTTCCAGGTCGCCAGCGAGGCGTGCGCCAATATTACCACCGCCGACAATCACTACGCTTTTGTAGGGCTTGTCGATACGACGTAATTCGCTCATTACTTGGCGAATATCTCGCTTTGCTGCGATAAAGAAGACTTCGTCATTGACTTCGATCAGGGTGTCGGCGCGGGGTACAATGGCCGTACCTTTACGGTAAATTGCGGCTACGCGGGTATCAACCGCAGGTAGATGCTCACGTAAAGTACGAATTTGATTGCCGACCAAGGGTCCGCCATGCACCGCACGCACGGCAACTAATTGCACCTTACCGTCAGCGAAATCGAGCACCTGAAGTGTGCCAGGATTTTTGATAAGACGACTGATGTGATTGGTGACTTCCTGGTGCGGACTAATTATTTCATCGATAGGTATTGCTGTGCGGCTGAAAAGTTTACCGCGCGTTAGGTAGTCTGCAGAGCGAACCCGGCTGATTTTATGGGGCGTATGAAACAGCGTGTAAGCCACCTGGCAGGCGATCATGTTGGTTTCGTCGCTGCTGGTTAGAGCGATCAGCATATCAGCGTCTTCTGCTCCCGCCATCTGCAACACGCTGGGAGAAGAAGCATTACCATATACGGTGCGAATGTCCAGCCGGTCCTTGAGCTGATCTAGCTTATCACCGTCGTTATCCACCACAGTAATATCATTTGCCTCACTGGCTAGAGTTTCGGTAACTGTGGTGCCCACTTGCCCCGCACCTAAAATAATTATTTTCATGGGTAGAGATTATTGTTTTTGTGGCATAGAACCGCCATGTTAATTTGATGGAGCTTTGGCAAGTTTCGAATAGTAGAAGCCATCACTGCCCCTTTCCGTCGGTAATAAATAACGCCCAAACTCCGCAGCGATACCCCATTCGGCAGTTACTTTTTGCGCCACGGCGTCGCTAGTTTTGCTGATAAATTGTTCGATCACCTGCTCATTTTCTTGCGGTAATATCGAACAGGTAGCGTACAGTAATAATCCGCCGGGCTTGAGCAGCGGCCAGAGCGCGGTGAGCATCGCTAACTGTTGGATTGCAAGCTTATCAATATCCGCGTTTCGGCGCAGTAATTTTATATCGGGATGGCGGCGAATAACGCCAATGGCGGAGCAAGGGGCATCAAGTAGAATTCGGTCAAAGGGCTTGTTGTCCCACCATTGCTCAGGTTTGGTCGCATCACCTTTGACGATAGTGGCGGTTAAACCCAAACGCTTTAGGTTTTCAGTGATTTTCTGAAGACGATTACCGTCATATTCCACCGCGACGAGTTCCCCAAGTTCGGGCTGTTGTTCGAGCAAGTGGCAGGTTTTTCCACCGGGTGCGGCGCAGGCATCCAGAATCCGCATTCCGGGCGCCATGTCCATCAGACTGGCAGCCAACTGCGCCGCTTCATCCTGAATGCTCACGGCACCTCGCTCAAATTGAGGTAATTTACTGACAGCGCAAGCATGACTAAGCTGGATGCCTGACTTGGTCCATTGGCAGGGATGGGCGCTAATCCCGTTTTCTAATAACAGGTGAAGATAATCGTTTCGATGGAGCTGTTGCTGGTTGACTCTCAACGTCATGGGTGCTTGCGTGTTATTTGCAGCACAGATATTTTCCCAGTCCGCTGGCCATGCTTGTTTCAATCGAGCCAATAACCATTTCGGGTGTGAATACTTGTATTCTTGCCATGCGCAAAGCTCTTTGGAGAGGTTATCCTTATCGCGCTGGAAGCGTCTAAGTACGGCATTGACAAGCCCTCTTGCCCAAGGCTTACCTAAAGTGGTACAGGCTTCAACCGTTTCGCTGACTGCTGCGTGGGCGGGGATGCGCATATACAACAGTTGATAGAGGCCAAGCAGAAGCAGGGCTTGAATATCGGTGTCTTTTTGTTTTAAGGGTTTAGTCAAAAGTTTTTGGGTAAGACAATCCAGTTTGAGCTGCCAACGGCAAACGCCATAGCACAGTGCCTGCGTCAGGGCTTCATCCTGGGGGCTTAACGGAGTTTCTCGAAGAGGCAGTAATTCGTTTAAGGATTGTTGGTGTAACAGAACTTTTGACAATATTTCAGCGGCAATAGCTCGAGTATCCATATTAAGGACGCTCACAATACAGAGAGAATGGCATTATTTAGTGGCAAGTATTTCATTAAGCAGAGGTGAATTGGTCGTTTTTACAAAAAATAGTGGTCTTTGCTTTCAACACTTCAGCCACTGCCAGGGCTTTCCCTCCAGGCAGCTGGATTTGTAACAAGCGGAGCACACCTTTTCCGCAGGCCACATCAATCCCTTCTGCGGTTGCCCTAATAATAGTACCGGGATTTTCGGTGCTGGTTTCGTCCAATGCGAGTGCTAGCCAGATCCGCACGCGATGATCGTCCAGTTCGCTAAAAGCCACTGGCCAGGCATTGAAGGCACGTACTTGCCGCTCCAGTTGTTGTGCGTCGGCAGACCAGTCAATACGTGCCTGCTGTTTTTCTAATTTTGAGGCATAGCTGGCTTGTGCGTTATCTTGTTTTTGCGCTCGTGCCTGAGCACTAGGTAAATCCTCTAGTACGGCGAGTAAGGTCTCGGCTCCCAAGTCGGCTAAACGATCATGCAGAGTGCTAGCCGTATCCGTCGGCACTATATCGCAAGCGGTTTTTAGCAGCATGTCGCCAGTGTCCAGCCCCGCATCCATCTGCATAATAGTAATACCAGAGTGGGTATCACCTGCCAGAATGGCATGCTGTATCGGTGCCGCGCCGCGCCAGCGAGGTAATAGTGAAGCATGGATATTGATACAGCCATACTTGGGTATTGCTAGTGCTAATGGCGGCAGGATGATGCCATAGGCGGCAACCACCATCAGGTCGGCATCCAGTGATGTTAATTGCGTAAGTACCTCAGCATTCTTTAAACTGGCAGGTTGGTAGACCGGAATATGTTGCCGCTGAGCTAGTCGTTTAACCGGACTGGCGGTTAATTGGCGACCTCTACCCGCTGGGCGATCAGGCTGGGTGTAGACGGCGACTACCTGATGTGGGCTGTCGAGCAGTGCCTGGAGGCTGACGGCGGCAAAATCGGGGGTACCGGCAAAAACGATACGTAGAGAATGTGTGATGGAGGTTGGTTGATTCATTATCAATAGTGGCTTTGGGGTGAACTAAAAGAAATCAAAGCTGTAGCCGTTCTAACTTCACTAACTTTTTGCGAATGCGCTGGCGCTTTAACGGAGAAAGATAGTCAACGAAGAGCTTGCCGTTGAGGTGATCTATTTCATGCTGAATACAGACCGCTAACAATTCTTGGTCTTCTATTTCAAACGGCTGTCCCTCTTTATCCTTGGCGCGAATAATGACATGGGCGGGTCGTCTAACCAGCTCATAAAAACCAGGTACCGAAAGACAGCCCTCTTCCATTTCTTCAAATTCGTCTCCTATGGGCTCGATTTCGGGGTTTATAAAAACGAGCGGTTGGTTCTTTTCTTCAGAAATATCCATCACCACCAAGCGCTTTTGTACATTTACCTGGGTTGCCGCCAAACCAATGCCGGGAGCGGCGTACATGGTTTCCAGCATATCTTCCGCCAGCTGGCGGATGCTGTCGTCGATTTCTTCAATGGGCTGAGCTATTTTTCGCAGTCTGGGATCAGGGAATTTAAGGATGTTCAGTAACGCCATAGGGACAAAAAACTCCAATTGCGGTAAGCAATGCGCCAAGATACTATACCAGGGCTTCTATGCGTATAATTTTTTTGGCGATAAATTGCGGTAAAAGCTATATTAAACAGGCATAGTTGTAAATTTGTTCTATTATACAGAATACTATTTGGTATTTTACTACCCGAAATTTAAGGATTCATGCCATGAGGAAAGTGCTTTTTGGGTTCCTGACTGCTCTGCTGTTGTCGGTGGCGGCCTACGCAGAGCATCACGAGGGGGACAACCCGCTGCGACTGGATCACCCTGATAGCTACGTGGTTAAAAAGGGAGATACGCTTTGGGATATTTCAGAGACGTTCTTAAAAACCCCTTGGTTATGGCCAGAAATCTGGCAAGTAAACCCGCAGATTGAAAACCCGCATCTGATCTACCCAGGGGATGTCATTAGCTTGATCTATGTTGGCGGTAAACCGCGGTTGGTATTACAGCGTGGTGACGGCAGCAGAACCGTAAAATTGACGCCCCAGGCACGTATTGAACCATTGGATACGGTGATTCCAGCAATTCCTCTCGATGCTATCGATGCTTTTCTTAATCGCAGCCGTGTGGTTGATGCGAAGATCTTAGATGAAGCTTCCTACGTGATTGCTGGGCATGAGGGACGAATTGTTTCAGGCGGTGGTGATAAGCTTTATTCCCGCGATAATCGGGATGGCGGTGTACAACTCTACACATCTTATGGTGTGTATCGACCGGGTAAAAGGTATGTCGACCCTGATACAGGCGAAGACCTCGGTATGGAAGCCTTTGAGGTAGGTATTGGTAAGATAGTACAAAAAGAAGGTGACATCGCTACGATGCGAGTTAACACTAGCAACGAAGAAGTTCGCCTCAATGATCGTTTATTGCCCACTGAAGAAACTAAGGTGATACCTACCTTTTTCCCAAGTTCTCCAGAGCAGGAAATAGAGGCTAAAATTATTTCTGTCTTGGGTGGTGTCAGTCAGGTTGGGCAGTTTGATGTGGTAGCCATTAATAAAGGTGAGCGGGAAGATATTAAAGTGGGTAATGTCTTGGCGATCTACCATCGTGGTGGCAAAGTGAAAGACAGAATTCGCAAGGAAGTAGTGCAGTTACCTTCTGAGCGAGCCGGCATACTCATGGTGTTCCGCGTTTTCGAAAAAATGAGTTATGGCTTAGTGCTAAAGGCACAGCGCCCATTAGCGGTGTTAGATGAGTTAAAAAACCCCTAACGAAAATCACTTAAACGTTGGATCAAGGATGATCGATGAACGTAACAGATAGCAAACAATTAGGGCCATGGTTGGCCCTTTTTCATATGTCCTTCCCATTAAAAGTCAGTCTCGGATTAATCCAATACTTTGGTAGTCCATCTGCCCTCTTGAGTGCCAGTGATACTGAGCTGGAAAGCTTAGGGGTTAGTGAAAAAATCAGGATGGCCATTCGACGTTACCAAGAGCATCCGCAAAGCGGTAAGCTATACGATCTAATCAATGCCTCCTTATTGTGGGCGCATGAGCCTAACCGACACCTGATCACATTAGATGATCATCATTATCCTCCACGTTTGAAAGAAATTACTGACCCGCCGTTACTGCTCTTTGTAGAGGGTACCCCAGCACTGCTTGCAACGCCCCAAATGGCGGTGGTGGGAAGTCGGCATGCGAGCCCAAGCGGCATTGAGACAGCCAACCTTTTTGCTCGTCAGTTGGCCGAGCGTGGCCTGACAATCACCAGCGGCTTAGCCTTGGGGGTCGATAGTGCCAGCCATCAGGGTGCTTTGATGGCAGGACGACCGACTATCGCCGTGATGGCAACAGGCGCCGATCAAGTTTACCCGCGTCGGCATTGTGATCTTGCACAAGAGATTCGCCAACAAGGTGCGCTAATTACGGAGTTTCCGCTTGGAACAGCACCAAAACCTGCATATTTTCCACAGCGAAATCGTGTTATCAGCGGGTTGAGTTTAGGTGTGTTGGTTGTTGAAGCGGCGTTACGAAGTGGCTCGCTTATTACCGCGCGTTATGCCGTTGAGCAGGGTCGAGAAGTCTTTGCCATGCCTGGGTCTATCCATAATCCCACCACCAAAGGTTGTCATGAAATGATTCGCCAGGGCGCTAAGCTGGTTGAAACCCTGGATGATATTTTGGAGGAGTTGAACCCGCAATTATTAGCGGATGTTCAATCGTCAGGCCAGAATTCTGAGGTAAAGGCGTCAGAAGATGAAGGACGTAGCGGAATCTATCGGCAAGTGCTTGACTTGGTAGGCCATGAAACAACCCCAATGGATCTGTTGGTGGAGCGCTCAGGGTTGCCGGTCGTTAAACTGAGTCAAATTTTGATGCAATTAGAGTTAGATAACCGAGTAGTGAATGTTGCAGGAGGTTTTATTCGGAAAATTTCCCGAAGATAAGAGACTATTAGTAGTTAGTCCGGGTTTGTCAGACAATGCGGCATTTTTTTGCGGAACAGAAACTGCTAAAATGCGTTCCTTTTTTAGTGGCTTTCTTGGGTCAGCCTGTAACAGACAATTTTCAACGGGAATTTCTATGAGTATCAAATCATTCCATCCGCCGGTTCGTACTTTGATGGGGCCAGGTCCTTCCGATGTTAATCCACGAATTCTTGGCGCTATGGCGCGTCCAACCATAGGCCATCTGGATCCTGCTTTTGTAACGATGATGGATGAGACGAAAGAGCTGTTACGCTACGCCTTCCAAACAGATTATAGTTTGACGATGCCGGTTTCCGCGCCGGGGTCAGCTGGCATGGAAATGTGCTTCGTGAACCTGCTGGAGCCGGGTGACAAAGCCATTGTTTGCCAAAATGGCGTGTTTGGTGGACGCATGAAAGAGAATGTAGAGCGTTGTGGTGCAACCGCCGTCATGGTGGAAGACCAATGGGGCGCAGCGGTGGACCCGAATAAAGTGGAAGCGGCGCTAAAAGCTAATCCTGATGCCAAGGTGTTGGCCTTCGTTCATGCTGAAACGTCAACGGGAGCAATGTCAGACGCCAAAACTTTAGCCCAACTGGCGCAAGCCAATAACTGTTTAACCATCGTCGATACGGTTACCTCGCTGGGTGGTTCGGCGTTAAAGGTCAGTGAATGGGGTTTAGATGCGGTTTATTCTGGTTCGCAAAAATGCCTCTCCTGCACGCCGGGCTTGTCGCCGGTAACCTTCAGTGAACAGGCATTGTCCGTGATTAAGAACCGTAAGACTAAAGTGCAAAGCTGGTTTCTTGATTTAAATCTGGTGCTGGGTTATTGGCAAGGTGATGGCAAGCGCGCCTATCATCATACTGCGCCAATCAATGCACTCTATGGGTTGCATGAGGCTTTGGTGGTTCTGCAAGAGGAAGGGATTGAAAACGCCTGGGCGCGGCATTGGCAGAACCATCACGCACTCAAAGCAGGGTTTGAAGCAATGGGAATATCTTTCGTCGTAAAAGAAGGTGATCGGTTGCCGCAGCTAAATGCGGTAACTATTCCGGATGGCGCTGATGACGCAATTGTGCGCTCGCGCTTACTTAACGAATATAGTTTAGAAATCGGTGCTGGTCTAGGGGCGCTGGCGGGTAAAGTCTGGCGCATTGGGCTCATGGGGTTTGCCAGCAATCAGAAAAATGTCCTGTTTTGTTTGGGTGCCCTAGAGGCCGTACTCGCTGATATGGGAGCTAAAATCAATCAGGGAGTTGCCGTGGATGCAGCGACTAAAACCTATCTTTAGCCAGTTTGGATATTCAAACCCAACAAAGCTGAGGACTGACATGTGATTGAAATAGTGCAGCGAGAAACGGCTCCTCATACGCCAGTAACCTCCATTATAAGGCGTCGAATATTGGTTGGGTCTGAACAAGAGTTCAATGAGTGGTCGAAAGGGATTGCGCACGTCTGTAGCCAGTTTCAAGGGCACCTGGGCACTCAGCTAATCAAGCCGATTGATCCGCGTGGTGAATATGTCACCATCATTAGTTTTGATAAGTACGAAAATTACCGACAGTGGGAAGAATCTGAAGAACGTTGTCGATGGTTGGAGCAGGTAAGACCGTTGACGGAAGGTACGCCCTCCAGAGAACATATTGAAGGGCTGAATTATTGGCTGTTGCCGCATGGTAAGAAGGCGAGATCATGGCCGCCGGATTATCGTATGGTGCTAATTGCGTTTCTTGCGATCTGGCCTATCGTGCATTTTGTCCGCCCAGCGTTGGCCCCCTATATGCCAAGCCATCCTTTGTTAGCCTCCATGGCCTCTACCGCGATTATTAGTCTTATTATGGGCTATTTGTCCTTGCCGCTGATGGTTAAACTGTTCAGACGCTGGTTAAACTAGATGCCGGTCAGGGCAAGTGGTTGTGCTAAGCTATTGCTGCAAATACGATCGTTTATTTGAGGAATGGGTTAATGATTATTGTGACAGGCGGTGCGGGATTTATCGGCAGTAACCTGGTAAAGGGGTTAAACGAGCAGGGCCGCAAGGATCTGCTGGTGGTAGATAATCTTTCCGATGGTGGCAAATTTACCAATCTTGCGGATTGTGAAATAGCCGATTATCAGGATAAAACCGATTTTATGGCACAGCTAAAAGCCCGGCAGCTGCCAGCCGATATCGAAGCGGTTTTTCATCTCGGCGCCTGCTCGGCCACCACCGAGTGGGATGGCCGTTACATGATGGAAAATAACTACGAATACACCAAGCAGGTTTTTCACTACTGTATCGAAAAACGTATTCCCATGATTTATGCTTCCAGCGCGGCAGTCTACGGTGGCAATGAAGTCTTCAAAGAAAGCTTGGAAAACGAGCGCCCGCTGAATGTTTATGGCTATTCCAAGTTTTTGTTTGATCAGTATCTCAGACGCCATCAGGCGGATATTCAAAGTCAGGTTGTTGGTTTGCGATATTTCAATGTCTATGGCCCGCGGGAAGCGCACAAGGGCAGCATGGCCAGCGTGGCGTTTCATTTGAATAATCAAATGCATGAGTCCGGCAGAGTGAAACTCTTTGCCGGTTCAGACGGCTATGGTGACGGTGAGCAGCGCCGGGATTTTATCTATGTCGGTGATACGGTCAAAGCCAAGCTCTGGTTTCTCGCCAATCCCGATAAATCAGGGATATTTAATCTTGGCACAGGGCGTGCCCAGCCCTTCAACGATGTGGCTAATGCGGTACTTGCCTGGCACAAAAAAGGTGAATTGGAATACATTCCCTTCCCGGATCATCTTAAAGGCCGTTATCAAAGTTTTACTCAAGCCGACATTAACGCGTTACGCCAAGCCGGTTACACGGAACCCTTCAAGACTGTCGAAGAAGGCGCGCAGCACTATTTGGATTGGCTCAATGCGTGTTCATCTTGATGTCTAAAACACCTAAGCGCTTTATCGCTGGAGCGGTTTGTCCGAAGTGTGGGGAAATGGACAAGCTTGTAATGTTTCGGGACGAGAACCAAACCCGGCGGGAATGTGTAAACTGTGGGTATCAGGATAGCCTGGAAGATGGCTTCACGCAGGAAATCCCTACACGTGTAACAGCACAGCCAAAAATAAAGTCGGAGGATGTGCAGCCGTTAAAATTTTTTCGACCCCCCAAATAGCCTGACATTTGCGGCGGGAACAATCTTAAATATCAGCGAACCAATCATGCATCACTAAATATCCCGTCAATCATCAGGCAGGGCATTTTATTCCCTGGGAAAACCGTGAGTCCGTCAATGCTGTGATTCTGGATATATTAGACAGGTTAAGAGGAAACAAAAGTGAAAGCAGTGCTGGTCAATGAGCGTAAAATAATACCTTCCAAAGTGGTTTGTGTAGGGCGAAACTATGTTGAGCATATTCAAGAGCTGGGTAATGAAATACCGGAAGAAATGGTGGTTTTCGTAAAACCCAATTCCGCTCTTTCAGATAATTTGTTATCGATTCATGGCGAGCAACTGCACTATGAGGGTGAACTTTGTTTTATGTTTGAAGCGGGCACCTTTAATGCTGTCGGTTTTGGTCTTGACCTCACTAAGCGCGCCTTGCAATCCAGATTAAAAGCAAAAGGCTTGCCTTGGGAGCGAGCTAAAGCCTTTGATGGTTCGGTAGTGTTCAGCCCATTTGTTCAATTTGAAAAGTCAGTAGAGTTGACCTTTATCCTGGAGATTAATGGCACGCAACAGCAACGTGCAGACCAGAGTCTAATGATGTATAAACCGGATGAAATCCTAGCTGAAATATCTTCCTTTATGACTCTTGCCGATGGCGATATTGTCATGACAGGCACCCCTCAAGGTGTTGGTCGTGTTAATCCGGGCGATCTGTTCGAGGGAAAAGTATTTGAGGGCGGGCAGTTGCTTACCTCTAAAAAATGGACTGCCGAATAAACGGGTTATAAAAAGAACAGGGAAAACTGACCCATTTTAATAATGAGCGCTTAAATAGAGCTACCTACCGTTGCTTATCAGCTCGGCTTTTGCAGCAAATCAACGCGAATCGGCACTAAGAAATGATAACCATCCTTGGCTCGACTCAGTATAAACTGATTTTTTACCTGCTCTAATAACACTGACGTGAGTTGAATATCGCTGTGGGATACGTTGATGACGTTGCGTTCAAACTCCGAAAAATCCTGAAACACTATAGGCGTATTGAAAAATACTTGCTCAGACAGGTTAAACAGCCCTTTCGCAACGGAATCAACGATGGCATCGAATGCGTATTGCCGAACCTGCTCTTCATCATGGAATAGGCGCAGCACATCATTAAAGTCGCCAGCAAAAATAGGCTCTGAAATATAGGCCATGCCCCCTGGTTTTAAGACTCGCGCAACTTCCTGCATTGCTGAAGCCATCATCTCTGGTGGGACGTGGTGTAGAGATTTGAACATAAAGACATAGTCAAAACTGTTATCGGAGATAGGAATTTCCTGGCTGCCCGCCGCGATAAAGCTGACATTTGGCAGGTCGTCTATCAGTAAATTTTGACGGTGCTGAAATTCGTCCACCTCGGTGGCGGTGATGTGGCGATTGAGTCCATGCGTTGCAATTTGCCGAGTCAACTCTGCCTTGCCACAACCTAATTCGAGAATACTTTTGTTATCCAACGTTAACAGACTTTCGTAGATTTCGTACTCAGGACAGACCTTATCGATGGTTTGAGGTGATAACTGCATTGTCAGGCTCTCTTAATAAATCATCAGGCGATTATCTTGAATAACAGCACTAAAGGCAATTTTGTGAAAGCAACAGTAAATAATTGGCATTAATGGTGCTACTGGGCTGCCGTAAAGAGTTCAAGTCAATCTCGCCATCGGTTTTTCCAGCGCTGGTGGTTACGCAATTCTAATGTTGAAAAAGAGAATCATTCAGAGTGTTCAGGGCTGGAATAATCTTTTAACCTTGTGTGACTCTCCGTAGGAATGGTGCGTTGCTTTTGCTGAACCCGCCAAAGGTCGGCGTATAATCCCTGCTTGGCCAGCAACGCCTGATGCGTGCCCTGCTCTGCGACCATACCTTGATTGAGCACTACAATCTTATCGGCATCGACAACAGTGGAGAGTCGGTGCGCGATCACCAGGCTGGTATGGCCCTGTGAAATTTCCTGGATAGCGGCAAGAATTGCCTGTTCTGATTTGCTATCCAATGAGGACGTGGCCTCATCAAATACTAAAATCGGCGGGCGTTTCAATATGGTGCGAGCAATCGCTACCCGCTGCTTTTCTCCTCCGGAAAGCTTCAGCCCGCGCTCGCCAACCAAGGTGGCGCTGCCTTCTGGGAGTTCGCTGATAAATGCTTCCAGGTGTGCCAACCGAATGGCTTCGTTGACCTGCTCGTCGCTGGCGTCTGGATCGCCATAGCGAATATTTTCAAAAATACTGTCGTTAAACAAAACAGTATCCTGGGGTACCACACCAATAACCCTACGCAAGGAGTCTTGGCTGACAGCTCTAATATCCTGTCCATCGATACGTATAGTGCCAGCGCTGACATCGTAAAAGCGAAACAGTAATTTCATCAGAGTGGATTTACCGGCGCCACTGGCGCCAACCACGGCGACTTTCTGACCCGGCTCAACGCAAAAGCTCACACCTTTCAAAATTGGGCGATCATCGCGATAGTGGAAATAGACATGATCAAACTGGATTTCACCATTGCTGATAACGAGAGTTTTGGCCTCCGCTGCATCGAGCACTTTGGGGGCTTTCGCCAGTAATACAAACATTTCCTCAATATTAGCCATGGAGCCTTTGATTTCCCGATAAACAAAACCAAGAAAATTGAGCGGCAAAAATAGCTGCATCATAAAGGCGTTAATGAGAACGAAATCACCGATGGTCATGCTGTGATCAACGACGCGGTAAGCGGCTAACATCATCATGGCGGTCATCGAAGCCGCAATAATCAGGGCTTGGCCACCATTGAGGGTGAATAGCGATAACCGATTTTTTCGTCGTGCCTGCTCCCACTTGGCCAATTCTGCATCGTAACGATTCGCTTCAAACTCTTCGTTGGTAAAATATTTTACGGTTTCGAAATTCAACAGGCTGTCGACGGCGCGCGTGTTACTCGATGAGTCGGCGAGATTGGCTTCGCGTACATATTGAGTACGCCATTCTGTTGCCTTGATCGAATAAAGCACATAAATCAGTACTGAAAATAGCGTAATAGCGGCGAAATCAAGACCGTAATTGTAGAAAAGGATACCGACCACCATCGCGATTTCAATAAAGGTCGGTGCAATATTAAAGACAAAAAACCGCATCAAAAAGCTAATGCCGGTAGTGCCGCGCTCTATGTCGCGCGCCAAGCCACCGGTACGCCGATTTAAATGAAAATCGAGATCCATGCTGTGTAGATGGCGAAACACTCTGAGACCGATTCGCCGCATGGCGCGCTCAGTTACTCGGCCAAAGATGGTGTCACGTAATTCACCAAATAGAACATTACCGAAGCGTGCCAGGCCATAAGCCAAGACTAACCCAATAGGGGCGATAACCATGGTTAAAGGCTCAGCCGTCGCAGCATCCAGAGCATCAATGATGTGTTTGAGAATAAAGGGTCCGACCACATTGGCGACTTTAGCGGCGACCAGAAACAGCAGGGCAATAATAATGCGGCGTTTATATTCAAGCAGATAAGGCCAGATCAGTTTGAACACCCGCCAGTTAACCTTGGTGTTGGGGTCGTAGGAATAATGACGGTGCCGCATTACATCAGTTGCCTTATTGAAGGATTAAAAAGGTTGAATCGCTCAGGGAGTGTTAGCCACCCACTATAAAATATATCAAGATTGTCAATTAGAGCTGTTTGATCTGGAAACCTGCTTTTCGCAAGAGGTCGACAATACTTCTTTCGCCGACTAAATGGCCAGCGCCAACTACCACAAAATAACTATTATTTGAGTGCAGGAAGCCTTCGATCTTTTTAGCCATTTTTAGGTTGCGCTGAAGGAACATTTTTTCAAATGCCGGGCGCGAGTCCGGGAATTCTCTTAACGGTTTTTTAATAAGCAGATCCTCCAGTTGTGCTGCATCGCCACGCTGCCAGATATCGGTAAGAGACTTCATTAGTTCAGGATAGTCATCAAATTCCGCCAGCGTTTGGCGCAACATTTGACCACTTTCGTCCAGGTTTAACAGCAAATCCAGCTGTTGCTCGAGCGTTTCTAATTCAACAATTTTTTTCTTGCCACGTGCACGATTGAGAAAATGAACGTCAATACCCTGATTGGGAGAGAGGCCCAGGTTCATAATCTCCAGCGAGGTTAGGGACATGATAATCATGCCGGGCTTGTACTTCATGAACAATTCCGAGGGCAGATTGCGCGCTGTGAGGTGCTGAGACAGCAGTTTATAGGTGTTAGCGTCAATGTGGTCGCGAATGGTTTCATTGCCGGCATAGGTGCCTACCCGAAACAAATAGCTTTGTGTTTGAATCGGGTCAATGTTGGCGATATCCACCTCAACTGCCAAGTGATCAGATGTTGAAAAGGCGGCTTCGATTTCGTGGCGCAGGGGGTAAAAGTCTGGGTTGGCAAAATGAATAGAACCCATCAGGTACAGGGTATTATGAGATGATTTTACTTCCCAGATAAAGCCGCTGTTTTCCTGAGCATAGGCGCTGTTCAGCAAAGACAGCAGTATGCTGTATGTGAAAAACTTTAGTATGGTGAACCGATATTTATACATAAAGTGGTGCCTTTTTTGGTCAGGTGGATGACAGCAGCCATCCCTGCTCTTTGCTATAGTAATAATACACGAACGCCATCGAGATACTGCGCGCGGCATGAAAAAAACAAAAAGCCAGCCATAAGCCATGGTTGCCCAGCGGTTGACATAAATACCACGCGGGGAAGAAGATAAAAAAGGAAGATATAAACATACAGTTTTGCATCGCATAGGCTTTGCCGGCGCCGAGAAAAATGCCATCGAGCATAAAATTCCAGCTGGCAACAAAGGGTAGCAGTACTAGCCAGGGCCAGTAAATTAACGCTGTAGAGACAACCGGCGCTATATCAGTTAACAGGCCGATAATCACTTGATCAAACCGCCAGACGGTTATGGCAAAAAATACGCTGGTTAGCAAAGCCCATAAGCTTGAGGCCTTACTAACCTGAAAAAAAAGAGTCAGCTGTTTAGCGCCGATTGCGCGTCCCGAAAGGACTTCAGCCGCATTAGCAAAGCCGTCTGAGCCGTAGGCAAAAAGCATGAGCATCGTCATTAACACCGAATTAGCACTTAAAGTTATCGTATCCTGCTGTGCGCTTTGGGCATAAAAAAATGAAAAGGAAAAAAGCACGCAAAGGGTGCGTACAAAAAGATAGCGATTAATCTTGAGCAGTTTGAAATAGCCTGCGAAAACAAATAGTTGATCCAGAGGAAATGTCGAGGAGTGGCGTTTATTAACACGATAGACCAGCATTAAGCCAAGCCCTAAACCGGCGAAACTTGAAATTAAAGATCCCCAAGCAACGCCATCCGTGAGCATCTTCATATGGACAACCAGCCAGTAATCCAACCCGAGATTTATGAGGTTCGTGGTCAGCGCGATTAGTAAAACCTGGCGTGGTTTACCAATGCTGAGCAACCAGCCGACGATAACATAATCGCATAGAATAGCGGGGGCGGAATAAATACGGATATCGCAATAGATGCGCGCATAAAGCTCAACCTCTGGGGCTGGGGCCATATACCAAAACGCAAGTTTAAAAAGGGGCGCCTGTAGGGTTATCAGTATCAAGCCGATCAACACAGCCAGAAAGAGCGATTTACTAAGGATAGCCAGCGCTTCGTTAAGATTGTTGGCGCCATATGCCTGGGCGCTGAGCGAGGTCGTGCCCATGCGCAAAAAGCCAAAAGCCCAGAACAACATGTCGAAAATAATTGCGGCCAGTGCCACTGCGCCCAAATAATAAGGCTGGGGTAAATGGCCTAGTATTGCCGTATCGACCAGACCTAACAAAGGGACCGTCAGGTTGGAAAGTATCATCGGCCAGGCGAGCTGGGCAATTTGTTTATGCAGTGTCGAAGAGCGCAAGATTCAGCCGAAAGTATTCGCTTACGTCGAGAGAGGAAAAGGAGGCCTAGCTCGACAAAATTAAGAAAGAAATGGATTATGCGGCAGTAGTTGCTTTAATAACAGGGGGTTGTGCGTTGCTTCAAACATAAAATAGTTGTACTATTTTTTTCGCACTATCAAGTAGATGGGGATTGGTTGGATACGGTGGATTCTGCTGTTTGGGTATACCAGTGTATCCTTTTTTTATAAAGGTAAAAAAATAGGAGACGTGGGGATGCCGTTAAGAACGATGCCCTGGTTCAGGCTCGTGTTAGGTACACTGTTGCTGTCAAGCTCCAGCGCCTGGGCGGAATGGACGGTCAATATGACGCCCGGTGTGACTGCCATTAGCCGAGAAATTTATAGTCTGCACATGATCATTTTTTGGATTTGTGTGGTGATTGGCGTAGTAGTTTTTGGAGTGATGTTTTGGTCTGTTTTTGCGCATAGAAAGTCTAAAGGCGCGAAGGCAGCACAATTTCATGAAAGTACTACGGTCGAGCTGGTCTGGACTACCATACCTTTCGTGATTCTGATTGCGATGGCGATTCCCGCTACCAAAACCCTGGTTAAAATCTATGACTCGAAGGAATCGGTGGTTGATGTAAAGGTCACAGGTTACCAATGGAAGTGGCGCTACGATTATCTTAATGATGGCTTTGGGTTTTTTAGTAACTTGACTACTGCACAAGATGAAATTTACAACAAAGCGCCAAAAGGTGAACACTATCTGTTAGAAGTGGACGAGCCTTTAGTCGTTCCGGTTAACACAAAAGTACGCTTTTTAATAACGGCCAATGATGTGATCCACTCCTGGTGGGTACCAGCAATTGCCGTCAAAAAAGATGCAATCCCGGGCTTTGTGAATGAGTCATGGACGATTATCGAAGAACCTGGCGTGTACCGTGGCCAGTGCGCGGAACTGTGTGGCAAGGATCATGGTTTCATGCCGATTGTGGTCGTTGCTAAAGAGCAAGCGGACTATGATGTCTGGGTAGCAGAGAGAAAGGCAGCTGCTTCAGCCGAAGCAGGGCTTAAAGATAAAGTCTGGACTGAAGAAGAGTTAATGGTGCGTGGTGAAAAAACCTACGCTACTTTTTGCTCCGCTTGTCACGGCGCTGAAGGAAATGGGATTCCGCCAGCGTTCCCTGCGCTAAAAGGCAGCCAAATTGCCTTAGGTGATAAGAGCGCGCATATAGATTTAGTCATCAATGGTAAGGCCGGCACCGCGATGGCGGCTTTTGGTTCGCAGCTAAGTGAAGTGGATTTAGCAGCGGTAATTACCTACGAGCGTAATGCTTGGGGCAACGACACGGGTGATGTGATTCAGCCTGTGGATATTGCCAACTTTAAAGCCGCACAATAAGGGGGGTCTGACAGATGAGCGCAGTTTTAGATACACATGATCACGATCATCACGGCCCTGCCAAGGGCTTAATGCGATGGGTTTATACGACTAACCATAAAGATATTGGCACACTTTACCTATGGTTTAGCTTCCTCATGTTTTTGGTGGGCGGCTGCATGGCGATGGTTATTCGTGCTGAGTTGTTCCAGCCGGGTATGCAGATAGTTGCACCGGAATTTTTCAACCAAATGACCACCATGCACGGGTTAATTATGGTATTTGGTGCGGTGATGCCCGCTTTTGTCGGGCTGGCCAACTGGCTGGTGCCTATGATGATTGGTGCGCCGGATATGGCGTTGCCACGCATGAACAACTTAAGTTTTTGGATTCTACCTTTCGCTTTTACGATGTTGTTATCAACATTGCTAATGGAGGGTGGAGCGCCCAACTTTGGTTGGACATTCTACGCACCGCTTTCCACGACTTATGCGCCAGACTCCGTAACCTTCTTTATTTTTGGCGTACATATCATGGGCGCATCTTCCATTATGGGTGCGATAAATGTTATCGCCACCATTCTGAATATGCGTGCTCCAGGCATGACGCTGATGAAGATGCCGTTATTCGTGTGGACTTGGCTGATCACCGCGTATTTGCTGATTGCAGTAATGCCAGTATTAGCCGGCGTAGTCACCATGATGTTGATGGATATCCACTTCGGCACCAGCTTCTTTAGTGCCGCTGGCGGTGGCGACCCGGTTTTGTTCCAGCACGTGTTCTGGTTCTTTGGCCATCCTGAAGTGTATATTATGATATTGCCAGCCTTTGGCGTGGTTTCGCAAATCATCCCAACTTTTAGCCGCAAACCGCTATTTGGCTACACCTCAATGGTCTACGCAACGGCATCAATTGCCTTCCTGTCTTTCATCGTTTGGGCGCACCACATGTTTACTGTGGGTATGCCACTCGCAGGTGAACTGTTTTTTATGTACGCCACTATGCTGATTGCGGTGCCGACTGGGGTAAAGGTGTTCAACTGGGTGACCACCATGTTCAGAGGCTCGCTGACCTTTGAAACGCCAATGCTGTTTGCTGTTTCATTTGTGGTGCTGTTCACCATTGGGGGCTTCTCAGGTTTAATGCTGGCCATTGCCCCCGCTGATTTCCAATACCATGATACCTACTTTGTGGTGGCGCATTTCCACTATGTATTGGTGCCTGGTGCTATCTTCGGCATCATGGCGGCTGTCTATTATTGGCTGCCGAAATGGTGTGGCAATATGTATAACGAATCCTTGGGTAAGCTGCACTTCTGGCTATCCTTTGTTGGTATGAACCTAGCGTTTTTCCCGATGCACTTTGTCGGATTAGCGGGTATGCCTCGACGGATTCCTGATTACGCGCTGCAGTTTGCCGATTTCAACCAGATATCGTCTATTGGTGCATTCATGTTTGGCGCAACGCAGTTGCTCTTCCTCTATATCGTGATTAATACGATTCGAAGCGGAAAACCGGCAACGGCACAAGTTTGGGAGAGTGCGGAAGGCTTGGAGTGGACTATTCCTTCGCCAGCGCCTTACCATACTTTTAGCACGCCACCTGACGTGAAGTAGTAGCGGAGTCGAACGGGTGAAGAATATGCCAAACCAGACCAGTAACAAAGTTATTTTGAAACTGGTGGCCGTTGTGTTTGGCATGTTTGGTTTTGGTTTTGCGCTGGTGCCGCTGTATGACGTGATTTGCGATATTACCGGTCTGAATGGTAAAACTGGTGGTCGCTACGAGATCACCGAAGCACTTGAAGTAGACCAGGCACGCTGGATTACGGTGCAATTTACCACCAGCAATAATGCCGAAATGCCTTGGGAGTTTAAGCCTAAGGAGGCAATGGTTAAGGTGCGGCCAGGCGAAATTAATCAGGTGTATTTTGTAGCGACCAACACCACAAATCATCGTATGAGCGCCCAAGCGGTACCCAGCTTATCACCCTTTGCTGCAGCGGAATTTTTTAATAAGACGGAATGTTTTTGTTTCAATCAACAAACGCTTGAAGCGGGCGAGTCGATTGATATGCCATTGCGGTTTTTTGTGGCAAAAGACATACCGGAACGAATGAGCAAACTTACTTTGTCCTATACGCTGTTCAACCTGCCAGCATTGGCGGCGAACTAGCGTTTAGGATCAGAAAAATTTACGAGACGGAGAATAATAATGTCATCAGATAGCTCCTATCAGTCCTACTACGTGCCAGAGCAGAGCAAACTGCCCATTGCAATGGCGATTGGGTTGGCTGTTACTGTGTTCGGTGCTGGTTCAATGATCAATGACATGAGCGCGGGTAAGGCCGACTCAATGACGCATTGGATTTTTTATTTGGGTGCACTAATTATTGCGGCAACCATGTTTACCTGGTTTTCTAAGGTTATCAAAGAAAATCATGCGGGCATGTACAGTGATCAACTTAACCGCTCCTTTGTTTGGGGTATGGGCTGGTTTATCTTTTCCGAAGTCATGTTTTTTGCGGCCTTTTTCGGTGCGCTTTATTACGTACGTAACTTTGCCGTGCCCTGGTTGGGCGGTGAAGGTGAAAAAGGTATTTCCAATATGCTCTGGCCGGAATTTCAAGCGACTTGGCCGTTAGTTAATATGCCGGATGCGTCTAAGTTTGCAACGCCTAAGGAGCTGGTTGATCCCTGGCATATACCGTTGTTGAATACCATCTTATTGCTGAGTTCTAGTGTCACTGTGCACTTTGCGCATACTGCTTTGAAAAAAGAGAATAGGGCTCAGTTGAAGTTGTGGTTGCTGATTACCGTCGCGTTAGGCTTTACCTTCCTCGGCTTTCAGATCTATGAATACGCGGAAGCCTATAACCATCTGGGGTTAACGCTCAACTCCGGTATCTATGGTTCAACCTTCTTTATGCTGACAGGCTTTCACGGCGCGCACGTCACCATTGGTGGCATTATGCTAGCTATTATGACGGTTCGTGTATTTAAGGGACATTTTAAACCGGACGACCATTTCGGTTTTGAAGCTGCTTCCTGGTATTGGCATTTCGTCGATGTGGTGTGGGTCGGTCTGTTCCTGTTTGTCTATATTCTTTAGGTGCTTTTTATCGGTGTTTGGCTTTAGTTGTTTGCTTTGACTAAAGCCAAACTAAACATACCCATTTAAGCCCGCCTATATTTTGACCACTATCTATGCCAGGGTGCGCCAAGGGTCAGGTCTCCCGACCAGAGGCCATAGCTAACACAGGCAATGAGTAAAACAGCCAGTATTACGCGAATTCCCAGCGCTTTTCGGGTGCGATCAGATTTGCCTTTATCTTTGAGCAGACAAACTACGCTGTAGCCCAAACTAATCAGAATGGCGATGAATAAAATGACGATAGTCGGTTTGAGCCACATAGTAGCAACCTGTTGCTTGGGTGTTGGACGCGTTTGCTGGAGTATATCGGAAAACCAGTTTAGCTTCATTATTTGCTATTGGATGAGTGGTCGGATTGTTCGTGGCTATTAGGATTCCCGGTGGACGTTTTGAAATTATTCCGAATTGGAAAATTGCGCTGTTTTATGTATTTTTTATGCCGGTCTTGTTGCGTTTCGGCTTTTGGCAAATAGAAAGAGCCGAAGAAAAAAGCCAGTTAGAGCAGGATTATAATCAACGGATGCAGGCGGCCCCGGTCTCATTGCAGCAGGCAATGGCGTTGGAAGATCGCGCTTATGTACGAGTTGCGCTTGAGGGCCAATTTGATAA
>Ga0070727_10001790_pt1 | contig 21767 bp, 19 predicted proteins | sample tdAd472_FD_66722 | JGI IMG/M metagenome (GOLD analysis project Ga0070727, IMG submission 66722) | Marine sediment microbial communities from the Atlantic coast under amendment with organic carbon and nitrate - tdAd47.2 | ecosystem: Environmental > Aquatic > Marine > Coastal > Sediment | place...
GTTTTGTTCCGGTACGTGCCCGTTTTTTTAGGGAGCGGTAACGGAAATGAGGCCGAAAGGCCTCATTTTTGTTGAGGATACGAAGCTAAGAGGCTGATCTTAATAATTTTTCTGATATCGACACATCGGTTCGCGGGCTATATTGTCGCGGAAACTGAAGATTGGAACCGTGCACAATGGACGCAGCCGCTGGCAAAACGAGCGTGCTTATTATCGACGACGACGACGTGACGCTCGCTCTGCTGGAAGCCGTGCTGACGAAAGACGGTTTCGATGTCCAGACCATGAGCGACAGTGAAAACGCCTTGAAGGCGATCGAAGCAGCACGCCCGGACGTGGTCCTTTCCGATCTGATGATGCCCAAGGTAGACGGCTTCGAGTTGTGCCAGAGCGTCCGCGAGAACAAGGCCCTCAAGGGCACCAGATTCATCGTCGTTTCCGCCAAGGCCTATGCGTCGGATGAAGCGCGCGCGCTGGAACTCGGCGCCGACGGCTTTATCCGCAAGCCGATCAATCCGGAGACCTTCGCCCAGCGGCTGCGTGCCATCATAGAAGACCAGATCAGCATGACCTTCTGGGGCGTGCGCGGCACCCTGCCGAAGACCGGCCCGGGTGCGCTGCGTTATGGGGGTAACACATCGTGCGTGACGCTGGAATTTCCCAACCAGCAGCTTTTCATCTTCGACGGCGGCTCGGGCATCAAGGAGTTGGGCAACAAGCTACTGTCCGGCCCCAAGAAGCGCATCAACGCCAAGCTGTTTATCTCGCATCCGCATTGGGATCACATCAACGCAATCCCGTTTTTTGCACCGCTCTACATGCAGGGCAACGAGTTTGAAATTCTCGGCGCGAAACAGGGCGACATCACCATGCGTGAGCTGATTTCAGCGCAGATGGACGGTGTCTACTTCCCAATCACACTGACCGAATTTTCGGCGCGCACCTATTTCCGCAATCTGGAAGAAGGCACGCACGACGTTTCCGGCATCGAGGTGCAGACCAAACTTCTGGCGCACCCGGGCCGCGCCCTTGGCTATCGGGTCAACTACAACGGCCGCTCGATCTGTTACGTGACGGATCAGGAGTTGTATCTGAACGACAGCGATTTCTATGATGCGCATTACGAAAAGACGATCGTCGAATTCGTGCGCGGTGCCGACGTTTTGATCACAGACACCACCTATACCGACAAGGAATACAAGACCAAGGTCAACTGGGGACATTCGTGTGTCTCCAAGGTCTGCGAAATGGCGCATAATGCAGGGGTCAAGGAACTGTACCTGTTCCATCACGACCCGGATCAGGACGATGATGCCATCGATGCCAAATTCAAGGACGCCAAGGCAAAGCTGAAGGAACTGAACAGCGACGTGATTTGCTTCGCGCCCAAGGAAGGCGACAACATCAGGCTTTGAATCGAACCCACCCGGGTTATTGTTCCCGCACCCGCTCCACAGTAAACAAAGAGGCATCAACATGGCTGGCAAAATCGAAACACGCTTACAGGAACTCGGCATCGAACTGCCGAATGCGGCGGCGCCCGCCGCCAACTACATCCCGTTCGTCGTCAGCGGAAACCTTGTGTTCGTTTCCGGCCAGATCACGTTGAAGGACGGCAAGATCGAATACATCGGCAAGATCGGTGTCGACTTCACGGTCGATGAAGGCTATCAGGCAGCGCGGCTGTGCGGGCTCAATTTGCTGGCGCAGGCAAAAGCCGCCGCCGGCGGCGATCTCGACCGGATCAAGGGCGTCGTCAAGCTGGGCGGGTTCGTCAATTCCCTGCCCGACTTCGCCAACCAGCCCGAAGTCATCAACGGCGCGTCGGACCTGATGGTCGACGTATTCGGCGACAGCGGCAAGCACGCCCGCTTTGCGGTGTCCGCGGGTGCCCTGCCCCGTGGCGTTGCCGTCGAAATCGACGCGATCTTCGAGTTGGCGTGAGCGCCGGGGCGTCCCGCCTGAAAATCGTTTCCCTTCTGCCGTCGGCGACGGAAATCGTCTGCGCGCTCGGCTTTCAAGATAACCTGATCGGCCGCTCGCATGAATGCGATTATCCCGTCGGTAGCGAAGCTTTGCCGGTCTGCACACGCGCACTGGTCCGCCCCGACGGCACCAGTGCCGAGATCGATCGCCAGGTAAAGCATGCGCTGAAGAACGCACTGTCGATCTACGAAGTGCGCGGCGACGAACTGGCGCGGCTGCGTCCGGACGTGATCGTCACACAAGACCAGTGCGAGGTCTGCGCGGTTTCCCTGTCCGACGTCGAAGCCGCCGTCTGTAACCTGCTCGGCGCTGAAACGAAAATCGTCTCGCTCAATCCGGAAGGCCTGGACAAGGTCTACGACGATATCGCGCGGGTCGCGGCGGCGCTGCAGGCAAATGATGCGGGCGCCGACCTTGTCGCTTCCATGAAAAAAGGTTTCGCGGCGATTGCCGCGCGAGCCCCGGATGCCCGTCCGAGCGTCGCCTGTATTGAATGGGCGGACCCGCTGATGGCGGCCGGGAACTGGGTGCCGTCTCTTGTCGAGATTGCCGGCGGGCGCGACCCGTTCGGCACGGCGGGCGAACACGCGCCGTGGCTGGAACCAGGCCGGCTGTTCACCGAAGACCCGGACGTCATCGTCTTCATGCCCTGCGGCTTCGGACTGGAACGGAGCGCCGCCGAAGCCCGCGCCCTTTTGGCGACGCCGGAATGGCAAGCGCTCAAGGCCGTCAAAAACGGTCGCGTTTACGCCACCGATGCCAACAGCTACTTCAACCGCCCCGGACCGAGACTGCTCGACAGCGCGGAAATCCTGTTCGAAATCTTGTATCCGGACAGCGGCACGCCGACATACAAGGATAGAGCCTGGAAGGCCGTTGACTGAAAGCGGCGACACAACAACCCTCAGGACCCATATGCCAGACGGAAGCGACCAGCGCGTTATCAAGGCTCTCGGCAGCATCGCAGAGATTCCCGCCGCCGCGTGGGATGCGTGCGCCGGCACCGACAATCCGTTCGTGCGCCATGCGTTCCTGTGGGCGCTCGAAGAGTCCGGCTCGGCAACAGACGAAACGGGCTGGATTCCGCGCCATTTGCTGATCGAATCCCCTGACGGGCGCATCGAAGCCTGCGCGCCGATGTATATCAAAACCCATTCCTATGGTGAGTATATCTTTGACTGGGGCTGGGCCGATGCATACGAACGCGCGGGCGGGCGGTATTATCCGAAAATGCAATGCGCGGTGCCGTTCTCGCCAGTCCCCGGCCCGCGCGTTCTGGTGGCACCGGAAACGGCGGTGGACCAGACCCTCGAACTGCGCAAGCTGATGCTGGCCGGAATCCGGCGCGTCGCCGATCAGCTCAAGGTGTCGTCGGCGCACATCACATTTTGCGACGAAGCGCTTTGGGAACTGGGTGAGGACGCGGGGTATCTGCAACGCCTCAACCAGCAATTCCACTGGCACAATCAAGGTTACGCTGATTTCGACGATTTTCTGGCCGCGCTGGCATCGCGAAAACGCAAGTCGATCCGCAAGGAGCGCCAGAAAGTCGCTGATCTTGGCCTCGATATCCGCACCTTATCCGGGCATGAGTTATCGGAGCGGCACTGGGACGCGTTTTTCGAATTCTACATGTCGACGACCGACAAGAAATGGGGACAGAGCTATCTGCACCGGGAATTCTTCTCAATGCTCGGCGAACGCATGGCCGACGCCATCGTCATGATCATGGCGTTCGACGGAGAGCGTCCCGTTGCCGGCGCACTGAACCTCAAGGGCAGCGATTGCCTGTACGGCCGCAATTGGGGGGCGTTGCAATCGCACAAGTTCCTGCATTTCGAATGCTGTTACTACCGGGCCATCGAGTATGCCATCGAGCACGGTCTGGCGCGGGTCGAGGCAGGTGCGCAAGGCCCGCACAAGGTGCAGCGCGGCTATCTGCCGTCCCCGGTTTACAGTCTGCATTATATCCGCGACCCGGGTTTTGAGGACGCCGTCGCCGATTTCGTCGTGCGCGAACGCACTCAGGTGAAGCGCGAAATGCGCGGCATCGTCGCCGAATACTCGCCATACCGGAATACCGAAAACGACTGATCCGCGCCCGGTCACTACCCGTTAACCTTTTTCCCTTAGTTTACAAGGCTTCAAGGACGGAGCGTTTACCATGATGCGGTTTCTCGTGGCAGCATTGATTGCCCTTACGGTGTTCGTCATCTGGCCCTCGGACGTGCAGGCAAAGTCAAAATGCGTGCGCATCGTCCGCCAGGGAAACATCGAAACCCTGGTCAATACCTGCGATATCTGTGTCGTTGCGACGATTATCCGTTCGCGGCCCGGCTCGCAAGTACCGGTGGGACGGGATTTCAATGTGCGGGCGCGCGCCGATTTTCCTGTACCGTTCAAGGGTCCGGGACGCTCGCGGATCAAATCGGAGCAGCCCTGCCGCGGCGGGAAAGGCGCGGAACAGGACCTAATCACGTCGTTCAATAAACCGACGGCAAAGCCGGAATGCGTGAAAATGGAGCGTTCGGCACGAAACGGTGTCGTCCTCGTCAATCGCTGCAGCGTGTGCAAAGCCGTCGCCATTCAACGCGCGACGGCCGACGGCGGGACCACCTCGCGCGATTATTTCGCACTCGCCGGAAACACCTCGATGCCGGTACGCTCAAACGGTTATGCGCAGGTCGGTCTACTCGCCGAGATCGACTGCCCGTCGAAGTAAGGGCTAGTCCCCTTCTCCTTCCCATTCTTTGACAACATCCGACGCCAGTGCGTCACGCATCGGTGCGCGCGGTGCCGGTGGTGTTTCGTCGGTCCAGAACGGCAACAGCACCGAAACGCCATTGTCGTCTTCCAGCCCCGCTTGCGGGCGGATCAGTCCACGCGCCGTGTTTTGCGGATGGTCCGCGACCTCGTCCATGGCCAAGACCGGGTGATAGCAGCAATCCACGTCGCCGAGCTCTGCATCCCATTCGGCGCGGGATTTCGATTTGAAGATCGCCGCGACTTCATCGATCAGGGCCGTCTGCGGCAGCGGGTCGTTCTGGCGGGTAATCAGGTCCGGATGCCCCACGGCGTTGCAGAAGTTTTCCCAGAACACGTTTTCAATGGCGCCCAACGCAACGAACTTGCCGTCGCCGGTTTCATAAACGCCATAGAACGCAGCACCACCGGTCAGCAGGCTCGTATCGCGACCCGGCGCATCGCCCCGCGCCAGCGCGCTCAGCGCCTGACTTTGCCAGGCCAACACACTGTCGGCCATGGCAACATCCAGATAGGCCCCACGCCCGGTTCTGCCGCGCCCGACCAACGCGCCGAGGATCGCCGTCACCGACTGCATGGCGCCCGCGTAATCGGCAACCATTGGATAGGCCATGTGCGGCTTTGTGCCCGGCCCCGTCAGCCCGAGCTGCCCGGCCGCGGCGACGTAATTGATATCGTGCCCACCGACAAGACGCATCGGCCCGTTCTGCCCGTATCCTGACAGCGCGCAATGCACGAGCGCGGGATTGAGACGTTTCAGTTCCGCAGGTCCGAATCCCAACCGTTCCATAACGCCGGGACGGTAACTTTCCATCAGGATGTCGGCGCGGCGGACAAGCGCGGTAAACGCCTCCTTACCGTCATCGCTTTTCAGATCCAGCGTCACGATGCGCTTTCCGGCATTGACTAGCGCATGATACGGACTTGGCCCGCGGGCATTCGTGACGGGATCCAGCGCGCGCATCGGATCGCCTTTCGGCGGCTCGATCTTGACGACATCGGCGCCCATATCCGCCAACATCTGCGTCGCGAACGGACCGGGCAGAAACTGGCTGAGGTCGAGAACCCGGGTCCCCGTCAGGAATTCAAGCGGCATGGCGATCTCCGGCTGCGGTCCAGTATGCAGTTTCGGCCCTGCACCTGCCCCCTTCAAGGCCAAAGCGGATTGGCATAAAACGAGGGTTTGTTGTCATTGCGCCACTTGGTGTTTCCGGGCAAATTCCCCTTATGCAAAGACAGAGCGAAACCAAAAAAATCGGCATCGTCGCCTTCAAGGGCTGCCAGATCCTTGACGCCACGGGGCCTGCGGCTGTGTTCGGCGACGCCAACACGCAGTTGAAGGAAATGGGGCTGGATCGACCCGGTTACGACGTGCGGCTGATCGCGCCGGCGTCAGGCCCGGTGCGCACCAACTGTGGGCTCGAGCTGCTGGCCGATCATGCCTTGTCGTCGCAGAACGTTAAGTTCCACACCCTGATCTGTGCCGGCGGGAGCGGTGTCCACGACTTCATTTCCAATCCCCGGGACGTTCTCGCGTTGCGCCGTCTGGCGCGCCATGCCGAGCGTATCGTGTCCGTCTGCACGGGGACGTTTATCCTGGCCGAGACGGGCGTGCTCGATGGCCGGCGCGCGGTCACCCACTGGCAGCACTGTCAGCGCCTCGCCGCGAATTACCCGCAGATCAACGTCGAATCCGATCCGATCTTCATCAAGGACGGCAACATCTATACATCGGCGGGGGTCACCGCCGGGATGGATTTGGCGTTGGCACTGGTCGAAGCCGATCACGGCCGCGACGTCGCCCTCGCCGTCGCCCGTGCACTGGTGATGTTCGTCAAGCGCCCCGGCACCCAGGCACAGTTCAGCAGACATCTGGCCGCACAAATGGCGCCGGACGGCAGCATCCGAGATGTGCAGATGTGGCTGCTCGACAATCTGTCGGCGGATATCAACGTCGATCGTTTGGCCGAAATCGCTGCCATGTCGCCGCGCACCTTCAACCGGCGCTTCAAGACCGAGACCGGCATGACGCCGGCTCGCTATGTCACCGAATGCCGGGTCGATGCGGCGCGGCGTCTGCTGGAGGAAAGTCCGCTGCCGATCAAAACCGTTGCCGAGAAAAGCGGCTTCGGCGATGAAGAACGAATGCGCCGCACCTTCCGCCGTCTGCTCGGCGTCAACCCGGACAGTTACCGAACCTGTTTCGCCAATCTCGATATGGCGTCCTGACATAAGGAAATACCATGACACTGCATTTCGGCATTCTTGCCTTCAATGATCTGGAAGAACTCGACGCCATCGGCCCTTGGGAAGTCTTGTCCTGGGCCGCCAAGCAGGATCGTAGCGATATGGCGGTCAGCATGATCGGATCGGGTGGCACAGCGATCAGATGCGCCAAGGGACTGAAGATCACGACCGATTACACGATGGACGATCATCCGAAGCTGGATGTCATTCTGGTGCCGGGCGGCCAGGGCACGCGGCCGATCTTCAGGGACGGCGGTCCGGAAATCGACTGGATAAAGTCGGTTGCGCCCGGCTGCACGTGGGTGACCAGCGTCTGTACCGGGGCCTTGCTGCTGCAGCGTGCCGGATTGTTGGACGGCAAGCGTGCGACGACGCACTGGCGCTCCGTCGAATTGCTTCGCGATGCGGGCGGTGTCGAGGTGCTGGACGACGTTCGCTACGTGCGCGACGGCAATGTCGTCACGTCGGCAGGTGTTTCGGCGGGTATCGACATGGCGTTGTGGTTGATCGGCGAAATCTACGGCGCCGATTTCGCCCGTTTCGTCCAGAAAGGCATCGAATACTATCCGGCGCCACCGTATACGGCGGCGGTCTAACGTTCTACTCCACGTAAGCCGGCTTTTTCTTGCCGCCCCCGCCCTTGGAGCCCTTGCCGTCCTGCTTCGGGAACGTGAAGACCGGCAGATTGTCCTCGACATCGACGACCACCAGCCCACCCTTGGCGAGTTTGCCGAACAGCATTTCCTCGGCCAGGGCCTTCTTGATGTGTTCCTGAATGACCCGTGAAAGCGGCCGCGCGCCGAACAGCTTGTCGTAGCCCTTCTCGGCCAGCCATGCCCGCGCCGCGTCGGTCAGTTCGATCATCACGTTGCGGTCGCTGAGTTGTGCTTCCAGTTCCATGATGAACTTGTCGACGACTTTGGCGACGACTTCCGGACCCAGCGGCGCAAAGCCGATGATGGAATCCAGCCGGTTGCGGAATTCCGGCGTGAACATCTTCTCGATCGCTTCCTTGTCTTCGCCGACGCGGGCATCGCGTTCGAAGCCGATGGCCGGTTTGGCCATGTCGGCAGCGCCGGCATTGGTCGTCATGATCAGGATGACATTGCGGAAATCGACATTCTTGCCGTTGTTATCGGTCAGTTTGCCGTGATCCATGACCTGCAGAAGAATGTTGAACAGGTCCGGGTGCGCCTTTTCGATCTCGTCGAGCAACAGCACGACATGCGGATTTTGATCGACGGCGTCGGTCAACAGACCGCCCTGATCGAAGCCGACATAGCCCGGCGGTGCACCGATCAGACGCGACACCGAGTGGCGTTCCATGTATTCCGACATGTCGAAGCGGACAAGCTCGACGCCCATGGTCATGGCCAGTTGGCGCGCGACCTCGGTCTTGCCGACGCCGGTCGGGCCGGAGAACAGATAAGATCCGATGGGCTTTTGCGGTTCGCGCAAACCGGCGCGGGCCAGTTTGATCGCGCTCGAAAGTTGCTCGATCGCCTTATCCTGACCGAACACCACCGTCTTCAGATCGCGTTCCAGCGTCTTCAGCGCCTCGCGGTCGTCCCGCGACACGCTCTTCGGCGGAATACGGGCGATCATCGCGACAATGGCTTCGACGTCCTTGGCCGATACGGTTTTGCGCCGCTTGTTTTCCGGCAACAGCATCCGTGACGCGCCGACCTCGTCGATGACGTCGATGGCCTTGTCCGGCAGCTTACGGTCGCCGATGTAGCGTGCCGAAAGTTCGACGGCGGTTTTCAGTGCCTCGGCGGTATAGCGGACCTTGTGGTGCTCCTCGAAATACGGTTTCAGGCCCTTGAGGATTTTCACCGTGTCGTCGATGGACGGCTCGTAGACATCGATCTTCTGGAACCGGCGCACCAGCGCACGGTCCTTCTCGAAGTAGCCGCGATATTCCTTGTAGGTGGTCGAGCCCATGCACCGCAGACCGCCGTTCTGCAACGCTGGCTTGAGGATGTTGGAGGCATCCATGGAGCCGCCGGACGTCGCACCGGCGCCGATCACGGTATGGATTTCATCAATGAACAGGATCGCCTTGTCGGCGCTGACCAGTTCTTCCATGACGTTTTTAAGCCGTTCCTCGAAATCGCCGCGATAGCGCGTCCCGGCAAGCAGCGAGCCCATGTCGAGCGAATAGATCGTCGCGCCGAGAAGCACTTCCGGCACATCGCCCTCGACGATACGCTTGGCCAGGCCTTCGGCGATGGCGGTCTTGCCGACGCCCGGGTCACCGACGTACAGCGGATTGTTCTTGTTGCGGCGGCAGAGAATCTGGATCGTGCGGTCGACTTCCTTTTCGCGCCCGATCAGCGGATCGATCCGCCCTTCGGCAGCCTTGGCGTTCAGGTTGACGCAATAGGCATCCAGTGCCTCGGACCCCTTGCGGACGACGCTTTCGCCCTCGCCTTCCTCGTCCGCACCTTCGACGGTGCGGTCCTCGGAAAAGCCCGGCACCTTGGCGATGCCGTGCGAGATATAGTTGACCGCATCGAGTCGCGACATTTCGTGCATCTGCAGGAAAAACACGGCGTGCGATTCCCGCTCGGAGAAAAGCGCCACCAGAACATTGGCGCCGGTCACTTCCTCGCGGCCCGAAGACTGCACATGAATCACGGCACGCTGCACGACACGTTGGAACCCGGCCGTCGGTTTCGGCTCGGATACCCGGTCGTTGCGAATGTCTTCCAATTCGTCGTCGATGAAGTTGGTGACGTCCATCGTCAACTGTTCGAGATCGACACCACATGCGCGCAACACGGCAACCGCGTCCTGATCGTCCGTCAGGGATAAAAGAAGGTGCTCAAGCGTCGCGTACTCATGCGATCTTTCCGCGGCAAGAGCCAGGGCGCGGTGCAGCGTCTGTTCCAGATTGCGTGATAACATGTGGTCGCTTTCCTTTCCGCCGGAATTTTTCCGGCATTGTGGCCGACAGTCGCGTGTGTTCGCCGGCAGGTGTTTTCTACTCGTCGTCTCCGTCGCCGTCCTTCTCGATCGTGCATTGAAGGGGGTGTTGGTGCTGGCGCGCCAAATCCATGGTCTGCGCAACCTTGGTTTCCGCGACTTCGTACGTATAAACACCGCAGACGCCGACGCCTCGCTGATGCACATGCAGCATGATCTGCGTCGCGTCCTGTGCCGATTTGCTGAAGAACCGCTCAAGGACATGGACGACGAACTCCATCGGAGTGTAGTCGTCGTTCAGCATAAGAACCTTATACATCGCCGGGCGCTTGGTCTTCTCGCGCTGCTTGACGACGACGCCTGTTTCATCGTCGCCACCGACATGCGGCGGTCCGGGAGGAGTATTTCGTTCAGCCATATCCGTAATGCGTCAATCCATACCGTTGATCGTTCATTCCCTATAATATAGGTGAAAAATCACGTTTCCAAAATGGCTTAGCAAAAAGAATTATCCACGACGGAAAAAAGGCCTGCAGCAATGCTACAGGCCTTGAAACGCCACGGATTTTGTTATCCGGGCAGATGTGAGCGGGCGCCCGGTGTTGGGAGGTCCACCGGACGCCCTTCTCTACTGCCGTATCCCAAAAAGGGGGGATGGGAGATTAGGCAGCGAGCGGCTTCGACAGAGTCTCGACCGCAATCGTAACCCGCTCGGCGAGAGGCTTGGACGCCTGTTCCGCGAGCTTGATGGTCTGTTCGGAAAGCTTGCGGCTTTCGGCCACGGCTTTTTCGTACTGCGTTTTGGCAAGATCGCTCTGCAGTTCAACAACCTCGGCCAGCGAGTTGCACCCCATCATCTTCTGGGCAAGCGCGACGGTTTCTTCGACGTTAGACTGGGCCAGCTTGTAGATCGAAGAATTGATCTCTTTCACGCCGGACGAGAGAATCTCGTTCGATTTGACGAGCGCTTCGATATTGCATTTAGAGAATGCGATCATGTCTTCGTAGCCTTTGTAGGCGTCGGCACTGGCCTTGGCGGCAGCGGCGAAGTTTTCCTCGCTGAAGGCGACGGCTTTTTCGACGCCCTTCTTGGCGACTTCGGTGTTGGTTTTCACGATCGTTTCGACGGTTTCCTGGCCGGCCTTAACGGCGGCTTCTACCGGTTCGATCGTGGCTTCTGCGGGCGCCGGCTTCGGCGCGGCTTTCGTCGTCGTGGTTTTCTTGGCGGTAGCCATGGTCAATCTCCATTTGTCTCTTTGGTTGCGGATTCGGCTCCAACAGGGCCGCTCGCTTGAGAACATCCAAAATCACTTCTTGCTGCACTGCAGCATCACCTCCCGAATATAATCCATAAAGTGCGCATGTCAATGAATTATTGTGCACTGCACAATAGCCGATATTTTCTTATTTTTGTATATTTTCAATTGGTTATGTAATTTTCGACATAAATTATTAAATATTGCGTGTGCGAATTCACCCAAAATCCGGCGGAAATGCTGAGGAAATCCCGTGACATCGGGCCATACGTTAACCCATTGTTATCATCCGCTATCGTACCAACGGATTGATTCGACGTAAAAATCTCGTCGACGGCGGATGTGGTTTGATTTTATGATCTACCACCACCGCGGCGAACGATAGAGGCAAAGGGGATCGGAGAATGCGACCGCGTGCGGCCTGGGAACCGACGGCAAGACCAGCGAAAACAGGCTTTAAAACCTTTATATGCGCCGCCCTGACGGTGTTTTTCGTCCTCGGTGCAACCGCGCTGCCGGCACAGGCCAAGTATGCCAGTTATGTCGTCGATGCCGATACCGGCGAAGTCCTGCACGCCACCAACGAAGAAACCCGCAATTACCCGGCGTCGCTCACCAAGATGATGACGCTCTATCTCGTTTTCGACCGGCTCGACAAAAAACGCTGGTCTCTGTCCACCAAGCTTAAAGTAACGCGCCGCGCCGAACGCCAGCCGGCATCGAAGTTGGGACTGCGCCGCGGCACGACGATCACGGTCAAGCAAGCCATTCTGGCGCTGGTTACCAAGTCGGCCAATGACGTGGCGACGGTGATCGCCGAAAACATCAGCGGTCGCGAACGCAATTTCGCGCTTAAGATGACCGCCAAGGCGCGCTCGCTCGGCATGTCGAAGACCACGTTCCGTAATGCCTCCGGTCTGCCGCACCGTGCGCAGCTCTCGACGGCGAAGGATATGTCGATCCTGGCGCGCGCCCTGCTCCGTGACTTTCCGCAGTATTACCATTACTTCTCGACGAAATCCTTCACGTTCAACGGGTTAACGCACAAAAACCACAACAAGCTTCTGAAGAGCTATCCCGGCGCCGACGGTTTCAAGACCGGTTATATCCGGGCGTCGGGCTTCAATCTGGTGGCATCCGCGACCCGCGACGGGCGTCGTCTGATCGGTGTCGTCTTTGGCGGGCGCTCGTCCGGTCACCGCAACCGGCACATGACGTCCCTGCTCGACAAGTCGTTCGCCGTGCTTGCGAAACGCCAGGGCAACCAGTTGATCGCCAAGGCGCCCTCGGCGCCGGTCAAATCAGCCGCTGTCCAGACCGCAAAGGGTGTGACACGAGACGTATGGGCGGTGCAGGTCGGTGCCTTTTCCCAGGTCTCACAGGCGCAAGCGGCGGCGGAAAAGGCCATCGACAAGGCGCCGCGCTATCTGGGCGACGGTCTGGTCCGGATCGTGCCGCTGAAGAAGCGCAATGGCGCGGTGCTGCATCGGGCGCGGATCGTCGGCATCTCGAAACGCGATGCCTATCGCACCTGCCGCATCCTCCGCGACTGCATGGAACTGAAAACGCCGGTAAACGCGGAACTGGCGCAGCGCGCCGACTGATCCCTCAGACGAGGATATTTCGCCGCAATCCGGCCATGAAACGCCGCTTTTCGTACTTGCGCCAAAGATTGAGTTCCCAGGGTCGGTCACTCAGCCGCACATTTTCCTTTGGCACGAATACCCGCACTGTCGCGACACCGGCATCGCGAACGATCACATCCATATCCTCAAGCGTGTATTCCGACCCTTCGTAGCGGCTCAGCCGCGATGCCTCGATCAGTGAAATGCGCGAGACGACGATCCCGTCGACGCGGCTGTCCGCATCCGCTACGAGCGCCGGATAGGTTCCGTTGGCGACATAAACGCGTTTGTAGCCATCGAGGACACACGGACGCGGTGAGCATCCCGACAGCGGGCGACCGAGGACTTCCCGGGCGACTTCAGGGTCACGCAACGTGCCGTAGAAGAAATAATTCCACATCCATTGTGGGTACGAAAAGCAGGCCGACACCGCAAGCCCGTCCCAGACGAAAACTGTGGATCAAATCACCGATGCGTCGATACCGGATTGTGCAAGTTGCGCCCGCACGTCATCGCGAAGCCGTTCAAGCCCCTGCTCGCTTTCGGATTCACAGCGCACCACCAGCATCGGCTGGGTGTTGGATGCGCGCAGCAGCCACCACCCGTAGGGCGTTTCGACACGCACCCCGTCCATGTCGAAAATCTCGACACCTTGCAGTTGCCGCGCCCGGGCGGTGATTTCATCGACCACCGCGAACTTGCGTGCATCGTCGCAATCGAAGCGGATTTCGGGGGTGTTGTGCATCGCCGGCAGTGCGGCCAGCATTTCGGTAAATGATTTATCCGACGCGGCAACGACCGACAGCAGACGCACCGCGGTATAAATCGCATCGTCGTAGCCGTAATAACGGTGTTTGAAGAAAATATGCGCGCTCATTTCGCCGGCGAGCGGCGAATTCAACTCGGCCATTTTCGATTTGATGTGCGAGTGTCCGGCTTTCCACATCACCGGCTCGCCACCCAGTTTGCGGATTTCATCGAAGAACACCCGGCTCGCCTTGACGTCGCACAGGATCGGCGCGCCAGGATGGTCGGCCAGAACATCGCCGGCCAGCATCACCAGAAGCTGATCGCCCCACATCACGTTGCCGTGCGCATCGACGACACCAATCCGGTCGCCGTCGCCGTCGAAACCGATACCCAGATCGCAATTATTCTCGGCAACCAGTGCCTTCAACTGCACGAGATTCTTTTCGACCGTCGGGTCCGGGTGGTGCGCCGGGAATGTGCCGTCGATTTCCGAATTGATGACGAAGTGCGTGCCGGGCAGGCGCGCCGTCAGGGCATCGGTCACCGCACCGGCGGCCCCGTTGCCCGGATCCCAGGCTACGCGCAGTTCCTTTTCGCCCCTGTAATCCGACGCAATGCGCGCCACATAGTCCTCGAACACATCGACATGCTCGGCACTGCCGTCGCCGTCGACGTAGTCGCCTGCGGTAACACGGCGGCCCAGCCGCTGAATGTCTTCGTCGAAGAACGCCTGCCCGCCGAGCGTCATCTTCAAACCGTTGAATTCGGGCGGATTGTGCGATCCGGTAATCATCAGCCCGGCATCGGCGCCAAGCGCATAGGTCGCGTAATACAGCATCGGCGACGGGCCGCGCCCCGAGCGCAGGACATGAATGCCCGACGACACGAGACCGTCGACCAGCGCCTGCTCCAACATCGGTGATGACAGCCGCCCGTCATAGCCGACACAGGCACGTGTCAGGCCACGCGACAGCATTTCGGCAGCGAAGGCTTTGCCGATCACATACAGATCGTCTTCGCTGAAATCCTCATCGACGACGCCACGAATGTCATAAGCCCGCAGAATCGATGGCGCCAGCGCTGCCTTGAGCTGCCGTGCCGTCAATTACTGACTCCCGGCATGCGTCTGCGGCCGACCGATGCTGTGATAAGAAAATCCCTGCCCGGCCATGTCGGCAGGATCATAAACGTTTCTGAGATCGACCATTACCGGCGCCTTCATCAGCGATTTAACACGGTCCAGATCAAGCGCGCGGAATTCGTTCCATTCGGTGATGATCACCAGCACGTCGGCATCGGTCATGGTTTCGTAAGCGCCGTCGCACCAGGTCACATCGTTCAGCATATGCTTCGCTTCATGCATGCCTTCGGGATCATAGGCCCGGACCGTGGCCCCGGCTTTCTGAATCGCCGGCACGATATCGAGACTCGGACTTTCGCGCATATCGTCGGTGTTCGGCTTGAAGGTCAGACCCAGCACGGCAACGGTTTTGCCGCCCAGATCGCCGCCGGCGGCGGCAATCACACGCTCGGCCATCTTTTGTTTACGCTCTTCGTTCAGCGCGACGACGGTTTCGATGATCTTCAGCGGACTGCCCGCGTCGCGTGCCGTCGAGACCAGTGCGCGCGTGTCCTTCGGGAAGCACGACCCGCCATAGCCCGGCCCGGCGTGCAGGAACTTGCGTCCGATCCGTCCGTCGAGGCCGATACCGCGTGCAACGTCATGCACGTTGGCATCGACCTGTTCGCACAGATCGGCGATTTCGTTGATAAAGGTGATCTTAGTCGCCAGAAAGGTGTTGGCGGCATACTTGATCAGTTCCGACGACTGGCGCGAGGTGAAGACAATCGGCGTTTCGATCAGATACAGCGGCCGGTAAAGGTTGCGCATGACTTCCTGGGCGCGCTCGGCGCTGGTGCCGATGACGACGCGGTCCGGACGCATGAAATCCTCGATCGCGGAGCCTTCGCGCAGGAATTCGGGGTTCGAAACCACATCGAATTCAGCGTCGGGCCGCGCTTCGCTGACGATGCGTTCGACCTCGCGCCCGGTCCCCACCGGCACCGTCGATTTGGTGACGATGACAGTATAGCCGTCCATGGCGTGGGCGATTTCCTCGGCGGCGGCGTACACATAGCTCAGGTCGGCATGTCCGTCGCCCCGGCGGCTCGGTGTGCCGACAGCGATGAACACGGCGTCGGCGCCTTTGACGGCGACATCCAGATCGCCGGTGAACGTCAGCCGTCCGGCCTTGACGTTGCCTTCGACCAGATCTTCGAGACCCGGCTCATAGATCGGCATTTTTCCGTCATGCAACCCGGCGATCTTGTCGGCGTCCTTGTCGACACAAACCACATCGTGGCCGAATTCCGAAAAACATGCTCCGGAGACGAGACCGACATACCCGGTCCCGATCATTGCTACGCGCATATGAAATTCCCTCTATGACGCCATAAACACTCAAGAAAAATCCGAGAAACACCCGGTTTCTGCCACAGGCACCGGGTTCCGGCAAGCAAGGTGAGTGTGAAAATGAAATGACAGCCGGAAAACCCTTTGCGGACGTTTTCAAGACTTCAGCAAAACATCCCGCGCTTCGTTGATTTTTGCCGCCAGATACGCCGACCCGCCCCGGTCGGGGTGCAAACCGGCGATCAGCCTGTGATGCGCGGCCTTGATCTCGGCATCGTCGGCATCCTCGCCAAGCCCGAGAATACGAAAGGCTTCGGCACGCGACATTTTGCCGCCACTGTCGGCGAAGGCGTCTTCGCCGCCGCCACGGCCCTGATCGCGCCAATCGGGATACATGCGATCCAGAAATGCCGCCAGAAGCCGGGCCGATTCGCCGTCTTTTTGTGTATATTCGTCGTATAGCCGGGCAAGCTGAGCGGCGGTCAGGGTGCTGAGACGAGCCCCTTCGTGCGTACCCTTGCGGACAATACCATCCATATCGCCACTGTCGTGATCCAGATGCATCTCCAGGTATTCGCTCGTGACGGCGCTGTTCTGCCCGGCCCCGCCCCCCGACGACATGCGCGAATAGTTCTTCGCCGTCCTGGCAGCGGCGCGCAGGCGCATGATCCATGGCAAAAGCACCGGCAACATCCAAAGAACCCAGATAAACCGCCCGGTCACGATGAAAAACAGTGCGACGATCGCGACGACGCTCAGCAGTACCCATTTCAAAACCCGCGCCAGGGCTTTCGGTTCCGTCGACACGAACCATTTGCCGGCCAGCAGCAGCCCCGCCAGCACGCCGATGCCCAAAAACAGATAACTCACGGCTCGGCCCTGTTCATTTGCTGCGTGATCTGCAAGGCCGCGCCGCCCTGCTTCGCTCTGTCCTCAAGCGCCCTGCGACCGCCCGCGGCGAACACCGCAACAGCGGCAAGCAATTCGCGCAGCACATCGGCGCTGCCGGCATCGAAATTCATACAGGCGCCGCCGGTCAATTGTGCGATCTGCCCGAAGGCGAATTTGGCGACGGGATCGTGACCTTCATGGAAAATAAACGCCGGAACGCCCAAAAGACCCAGTTCGCCCGCGACCCGGCCCAGATGATCGACGTCTTCCTCGACCATATCACCGACGAAGACGAGCGCGTTCAGATGCCCTGCTTTCGCTTCATTGACGGCATGCTGCAAGACTTTGCCGATCTGCGTTTCCCCGGCCAGGCAGAACACCGAGGTCATCAGCCGCAGCAGTTCATCGGCATTGTCCGTCCAGCGCCCGACCTTAAACTCGCCAAAGCCGCGATAGAACGCCAGTTGGATATCCAGTCCGCCCAGCGCCGCCGTTTCCTCGAACATGCGGCCCTGAATCGTGGCCGCCGTGTCCCAGGTCGGCTGACGGCTGGCGGTGGCGTCCATGGCAAACATTAGGCGCCCGCGCTCGCCGCCGCGCGCTGCGTGTTGCGGCGTCGCTGCCACTTTCGACAGGAAGGCATCCACTTCCTGCGCACGTTTTCGTTTATCCGGCAGATCGTCGGCCACGTTGGCTCCTTTCCCATGTCCTTATGAGATAAGCCAAAATAGCGTAAATGCGAGGGTTAGCCGAGCGCTGACTGTTCGCGTACCGGCACCGCCGGCAAGTTGAGACCGTCGACGATGGAGAACACCTCGTCACGGGCCGCGATGTGCGAGCGGCTGAGCGGCGCGCCGCCCGCTGCCTGCTTGAGATCGAGGATCGTCAGCCCGACCAGGAACAGCTCGCGGAAGATGACGCGCTCGGAAAAGCCCGGCAGCACACGAAACCCCATGCGCTGGGACAATTCGCGGATCACCCGTTCGACGTCGCGCTTGTTGTACGAATCCAGATTGGTCAGACGGTTGCGCATGACCACCCAGTCGATGGAGCCACCGTCGCGCGCGGCCCGGGCTTTTTTGGCTTCCCATATTGCTTCGGAATAGTGGCTCGGCCCCTTGATGGCGGCATTTTGGCCGTCCATGTGCGCAAGCCCGTCCAGATCGATGAAGCTGTCGTTCATCGGTGTGATCAGCGTATCGGCATAGGTGTGTGCCATGAACGACAGCTTGTTGGCAGCGCCCGGCGTATCGATGACGACGATATCGTGATTGAAGCAGACGCCTTCGATCAGAAGCTGCAGACGCTCGGCCTCGGCGGCCTGCTCGGCGTCGCTCATGCCGTCGAGGCTGTGCGCGGAAATCCGGTGGTGCTCCGGCAGCGGGTAATCGCGCCCGAGCTTCTTGTTGAATATCTCGCGATTGGCGACATAGCGGCTGAGCGTGCCCTGCCGACCATCCACGTCGATCGTCGCGACGCTGTAGCCCTGCATCATCAGCGCGATCGCCAGATGCATGGACGTCGTCGATTTGCCACTGCCGCCCTTCTCGTTCCCGACGACAATCACGTGTGCATGTGTTGTGCTCAACAGCGTGCCCTCAAAAGCCGTTTCTTCTAGGCGGCGCGCATCCACACGGCCGTGTCGTGGAACACAGCACCGCCATTGGGGTATGCACGATCAGCACTTATCAATACGTTAATACCGAGGCCGTTCTTAAAGTATCGGTTTGGCCAAATCCCCTCGACCACGACGACATCCGGCTGCACGCCGTCGAAGCTTTTGGCATGCACGGTAACCTCACCCAGATCGTTGCCGAGAACCACTTCGTCATCGTCGGCGAGCCCGAGGCGAACCATCGCGTCTGGATGGATCAGCGCCGTCGGGCGGCCTTCTTTCTTCACCGACGACGGGGTCTCGGTGAACGACGTGTTCAGGAAACGCCGCGCCGGTGCCGCGACAAGACGGAACGGCTTGTCCGGCGTTGCCTCGTCGATGACGCCAACCTGATGATCCGGTAACACCGGCATCTTGTCGGCAGCAGCACCGACACGCGTCCAGTCCGGCTTGAAATGAAACTTGCCGTCAGGGGTATTGAAGCCGTTCAGGAAGTGCGCGTCGTCGAACGGCATCGAACAGTCGACCCAGCCCGCGGCATGGACCTCGTCGGCGCCGGGGCGTCCGCTGTCACGGAGCGAGCGGTCGATGATTTCCCACGCGCTCATATCCCAGACTTCATGGTCCGAGCCGAGCCGCTTTGCCAGTGCCGACAGAACATCGACGTTACAGCGCGATTCCCCGACCGGATCAATAATGCTTTTCGAGACCTGCAGATACAGATGCCCGCTGCCTTGATACAGATCGTCGTGTTCCAGGAACGTGGTCGCCGGCAGCACGATATCCGCGTACGCCACCGTCGCCGTCGGGAACTGTTCATGCACACAGGTGAACAGGTCCTCGCGTTTCAGGCCAGCGATGACGCGGTTGGTTTCCGGCGCCACTTCAACCGGATTGATATTCTGCATGATCATCGCCGTGACCGGCGGACCGCCCAACAGGCTTTCTTCCTCACCCAGCAGGATGCGGCCGATGCGCGACATATCCAGGGCCCGCTTGGTGGTGTCGGCCTTGTCCAGCGCGCGGACCAGCGACTGATTGACGCCGAACAGATTGCGGTTTGAATACAACGCGCCCGCGCCTTCGTATTTCCATTTGCCGCCGACCGCCGGCAGGCACGACACCGCGTGCATGTTCGCCGATCCGTTGCGCGAGCGCGTAAAACCGTAGCCGACACGGATGAAGGCGCGTTCGGTCTCGCCATAGGCACGGGCAAAGCTCTCGATCTCGTCGACGCTCAACCCGGTGATCGCCGACGCCCATTCGGGGCCGCGGCTTTTCAGGTGCTCTTCCAGTTCTTCCGGCACATCGGTGTATTGCGCCATGTAGTCGCGGTCGGCATAGCCGTCGCGGAACAGCACATGCATGACCGCGCACGCCAGTGCCCCGTCGGTACCGGGCTGAATACACAGATGCACATCAGCCTGCGCCGCCGTCGGCGTGCGGTACGGATCGACGACATACAGCTTCGCGCCCCGGCCCTTCCGCGCCTTGGCGATGTGGGTCATCACATTGACCTGGGTCGAGACAGGATTACCGCCCCAGACGATGATCATGTCCGATACCGCCATTTCGCGAGGGTCCGACCCGGACACCTTGCCTGAACCGGCCATCCACCCGGCGACGGCGGTGGCCACGCAGATGGTCTCGTCCTCGCGCGAATAGCCGAGTGTATGGCGGAAACCGTGAATAATGTCGCGCTGCACCAGCCCCATGGTGCCGGCAAAATGATAAGGCCAGATCGCCTCGGGACCGTGCGCCTGTTCGGCCTTTTGAAACGCCTCGGCGACGATGTCCAGCGCGTCGTCCCAGCTGACCGGTTCGAACTTTCCCTCGCCCTTCGCACCGACGCGGCGCAGCGGCTGCGTCAGGCGGTCCGGGTGGTGTACCCGTTCGCGGTACGCCGCGACCTTGGCGCAGATCACACCGTCTGTGTAATCGTTGAGCGCATTGCCGCGCACCTTGCCGATGCGGTCGGGAGCCAGTTTTTCGATTTCCAGCGCGCATGTCGACGGACAGTCGTGCGGGCAGACGCTGCGGAGCCATTGCGGTTGATTGTCTAAAGGTGCCATAAGCAAAATGTACGCGCGCAAACGCCCGCCTTCAAGCAGGCTTGGCGTCATCACCGCCGCATGCGCGTGATGCTTGACCGCACAGGGCCATAAGAGGAAAATCCGCCGTCATTCTTGCCGGCATGGCTTTTCAAACGGAGTTTTCATGGTTGATCGGGTTGGTTGCGTCGTCATTGGCGCCGGTGTCGTCGGGTTGGCGTCTGCGCGCGCACTGGCAATGGCCGGGCACGAGGTCATTGTTCTCGAACGCGCCGATATGATCGGCACCGAGACCAGTTCCCGCAATTCCGAGGTCATCCACGCCGGTATCTATTACGGCAAGGATTCCAACAAGGCGCGGCTCTGTGTGAAGGGTCGCGACATGATGTACGCATACTGCGCCAGCCATGGCATTGCGCATAAACGCTGCGGCAAGCTGATCGTCGCCACGGACGCGGGCCAACTCGACCTGCTCGACGACATCAAGGGCCGCGCCGCGGTCAACCACGTCAACGACTTGACGTTCGTCGACGCCGCCAAGGTTCTGGAAATGGAACCCAATGTGACCTGCCATGGTGCGTTGCTGTCACCGTCCACCGGGCTGGTCGACAGTCATGGCCTGATGCTGGCCTATCAGGGCGATGCCGAGGATCACGGCGCCATGATCGCCTTCAACAGCCCGGTCATCGGTGGCGAAATCCGGTCCGACGGCATTTTGCTGCGGGTCGGCGGCGCCGAGCCGATGGAGCTGCTGTGCGATCATGTGGTCAATGCCGCAGGATTGTATGCACAGCCGATTTCGCGCTCGATCGAGGGTATTCCCGAAGACACCATCCCCGGCCAGTTTTTCGCACGCGGAGTCTATTTCACGCTGGGCGGCGGCAAACCGCCGTTCACGCGGCTGATCTATCCGGTGCCGGACCCGCTGGGTGGACTCGGCGTGCACGTGACCGTCGATCTCGGTGGCCAGGTCAAGTTCGGCCCCGATGTCGAATGGATCGACAAGATCGACTACACGGTCGATCCGGCGCGCGGCGATAGCTTCTACGAATCGATCCGCAAATACTGGCCCGCCTTGCCCGACGGCGCACTGCAGCCGGGCTACGCCGGCGTGCGTCCGAAAATCCATCCCAAAGGCTCGCACGCCACGGATTTCGTGATCCAGGGCGAGGATGTGCACGGTATTAAAGGTCTGGTTAACCTCTACGGCATAGAATCGCCGGGACTGACGTCCTCGATGGC
>Ga0070727_10001791_pt1 | contig 21761 bp, 19 predicted proteins | sample tdAd472_FD_66722 | JGI IMG/M metagenome (GOLD analysis project Ga0070727, IMG submission 66722) | Marine sediment microbial communities from the Atlantic coast under amendment with organic carbon and nitrate - tdAd47.2 | ecosystem: Environmental > Aquatic > Marine > Coastal > Sediment | place...
GGGACAAGCTCGGTCAGGGCATGGTGGTCACCTGCTGCGCGGTGCTTCACGACGACGTCCAGCCCCTGGGAGTCGCAGCCGTGGACCTCTCCCTGAAGAGCCTGGCCGCCGACCTGCACCGGGAGGCGCAGGGCCTGCCCGGCTTCGAGCACGCGGTCCTGCTGGGCGAGGGCTATCGGGTGCTCGTCTCCAGCGGCCCTCGGGCGGCGTCGACCGAGGCAGAGGTTGGGGCGGAGCACCCCGCGACCAAGACCCTCCGGGCTGCCGGGGTGCGGGAGGGCGGGACCTTGCGCCTCAAGGGCCGGCTCTACGCCTGGTCGCGCGTGCCTCGGCTGGGTTGGGTCCTGCTGATCGAGGTCAACGAAGACCAGTTGCTGGCGGCCTTCGCGGTCGAGTAAGTCGCCACTGTGGCCTCGCGCCACGCGAGTGTCCCTCCGCCGCAGACGAATGGGGCAGACCTGCCCCATTCAGGGCGAATCTGTCCGCTGGGGCGCAGCTGCGCTGCGCTTACGCTCGGCGTGAGGTTTGCATAATTTGGCCTCAGCAGGAGGCAGGTATGGAGGAGCGACCTGGGTCGAGAGGATCCACCAGGGGGAGTTCCCAGCCTGCGCCTTTAGCCGACGGAGGGGCTGGAGCGAGCTCGAACGTGCTCCTCGCCGAAGGTAGTCCGATCGAGCCAATCTCGACCAGGTCGAGGTGTGGCGGTGCCAACCGCGAACACCGCGCTGCAGCGCGCAGTCGCGCACGGGGCAAGGACGTCCCGATCCTGACGCGAAGTCCAAAGATGCAAGAGTTGCTCGAGACTGCAATGCAGGTTGCCTCGACCACGGCGACGGTGCTGCTGCTCGGCGAGACCGGCACGGGCAAGGAGTTGATCGCGCGCGCGATCCACGAGTGCTCGGGTCGCGGAGGCGGCTTCGTTGCCGTGAATTGCGGGGCGATCCCCGAAGCCCTGATCGAATCCGAGCTGTTCGGGCACGTGGACGGCGCCTACACGGGGGCCAAGGGGGCGCGGCCCGGCCTGTTTCGTCACGCCCACGAAGGCACACTCCTCCTCGACGAGGTGGGCGACATGCCTGCCCAGGCCCAGGCGAGCACCTTGCGCGTGCTCCAGGAGCGCCAGGTGCGCCCGGTGGGCGGTCTGAGTGAAGTCCCCGTCAACGTGCGGGTGATCGCGGCGACGAGCGTGCCCCTCGAACAGGCCGTCCAGGATGGGACGTTCCGCGAAGACCTGTTCTACCGCCTGAACGTGATCTGCCTGCGGATCCCTCCGCTGCGCGATCGAACCGAGGACATCGAGCCCTTGTTTCGCCTGTTCTGCCAGGCAGCCTGCGACCAGCACGGGCGTTCGTTCCCGCTGCACCGAGCCAGGGTTCCTCGAGGCGCTGCGTGCGTTCGACTGGCCGGGCAACGTGCGGCAGCTGCAGAACTTCTGCGAGCGTCTGGCGCTGACCTACGAGGACGATCGTACCTACGACGGCTTCTCGTTCGTCGACTGCCTCGGCAGCGGCGCGCAGTTCGTGCCGGGCAAGGCCCCGCGCAGCGGCGCACCCCTGATTCGGCGTGACGAGCTGGGGACGCTGGCCGAGGCAGTCGCGCGCTGCGAGCGCGACTACCTCGAGCGCTTGCTGCGGGCCCACGAGGGGCGCCGAGTCGAGGCGGCTCGCGCAGCGGGGATCAGCCGGCGAACGCTGCTGCGAAAGCTCAAGAAGCTGGGCATGGAGCGCTGGGGACTGAGTCCGGCGCCGGGGGGCCTGTAGGCGCGCCGCGGTGAGTCTTCCCTGAGCGGAGCGTGGGACGCCTGGGGCGTGCAGGTTCTGTCTCGAGGGTAGCGAGGAACTCGGAGACCTCGTGGCGCCAGGTATCGCCCGGCTTTCGACGGTTGCGTGAGTGTCGGTTCATGGGGACTCCTTCCGGGGGTCAGCTTGCTGAAGAGCACAGGGTGCGCCGAGCTGTAACTCGCGTCGGAGAGGAGGCAAGCCAGAGGAGTTGGTCGGCCTTGCCGTCCCAAGCAGGCGCTGGTGTCCCCTGCCCTGTGGGGATCAGGCCTGAGCGCCGTTGCCATGCGCAGCGGCGGGGTTAAGGTGAGAGCGGGCGAGGTGAGCATGGACTTGGACGCGCTCAAAGACGAGGTCGGCCACGCGATCGAGCGCCTCGACAGCTTCGAGCAGGCGATCTTCTCTGCGCAGGATCTGATCTCGCTCCTCGACGCCGAGGGGCGCTACACCGCTGTCAACGCCGCCTACGCCGAAGCCCACGCGCGCACCTCCGAGGAGATCGTCGGCAGCCGCCCCCACGACTTGTTCCCGCTCGAGGTGGTCCGCGAGGAGATCGTGCCTCGGCTGGAGCGTTGCCTCGCTGGCGAGCCGATTCGCTACCAGGCCTGGTTTCAGTTCGCAGGGTGGGGCCGGCGCTTCGTCGACGTGAGTTACCTCCCCGTCGGGGGGGGCGCCGCGGGGGCTTCGTCCGCGGTGGCCGTCATGTGTCGGGACATTACGCCGCTCCGGCGCTACGCCGATTCGCTGAAGCAGCGGAACGCCGAGCTGCTCGAGCTCTGCGCCAACAAGGACCGCCTGTTCTCGGTCGTGGCCCACGACCTCCGCAGCCCACTGATCACCTTCCAGAGCTTGTTCTCGGCCCTCGACGGCGGCGCGCTCTCGACCGCTGAGATCGCTCAGCTGATCCAGGAGTCGCGCCCGGCCCTCGAAGCCGCGGGTGAGCTGCTCGACGACCTGCTCGAGTGGGCGACGGTCAATTTGCAGGGGATCGATCCGGCGAGCGCTCCCTTCGACCTGCGCGAGGCGGTCGCGACCAAGCTGCGTCAGCTGGAGCCCGTCGCGCAGCGCCAGAAGGTCGAGCTGATCAACGACGTCGAGGACGGGACGACCGCCTTCGCGGACCGGAGCATGATCTCGGTGGTCCTCTACAACCTGATGCTCAACGGGATCAAGTTCACACCTGCGGGGGGGAGCGTGCACGTGAGCGCCGCGCCCGAGGAGGGGCGCGTGGTCGTTACCGTGCGCGACACCGGGCAAGGAATGCCCGCCGAGCGGGTGCAGGAGCTGTTCGCTGCCAAGCAGGTCGTGCCCGAGCTCAGCGGGGCGGAGGGAGGCTGGGGCCTGGGGCTGTTCTTTTGCCGCGAGTTGATCGAATACAACCACGGGCGGATCTGGGCCACCTCGGAGCCCGACGTCGGCAGCGAGGTGTGCTTCAGCCTCCTGCGCGACCCGCCCCCCGAGGCCTGAGCGACCCATGATCCCCGAGGCTGCCGTCGGCTACGTCGAGCGCGCGCTGTATGCGCGGTACCTGCCCGACGGCGACCCGCCACCGGTGGTCAGGCTGCTGACCCCGGGCGCGCCGACGGTGTTCAAGAACTCGGTGGTCTATACGAAGCTGGGCGAGGCAGCCGCGGACGCGGCGATCGAGGCGACGATTGGCGAGTACCTCGAGCACGGGCTGCCCTTCCGTTGGATCGTGGCGCCCTCGAGCCGCCCTGCGGACCTGCGCGAGCGGCTCCTCGCCCACGGGCTGCGCCACGCGGAGACCACGGTGGGCATGCTCGCCGACCCCGCCCTGGAGCTCGCCCCCAGCCCGGGGGTGGAGGTGCTGCCGCTGACGGCGGAGCGCTTCGAGGACTGGCTACGCGTCCAAGCCGACGCCTGGAGCGTGCCCCCCGCCGGGATCGCCTACCTGCGGGCGAGCGAGGCCGAGTTCCTCAGCGGGCGCGACGCCCAGGTCGTGGCCTACCTCGATGGCGAACCCGTCGGGACGGCGTGCACTCAGCACCACGACGACTTCGCGCACCTCGCCGGCGGCGCGGTGCGCCGGGACGCGCGTCGGCGCGGGGTCTATCGCGCGATGCTCGCTAGGCGCCTGGCGTTGCTCCGGGAGGCGGGGGTCGACGTGGTCACGGTCCACTGCCTGAAGACCACCTCCTACCCGATCTGCCTCGGGCTGGGCATGCGGCCGGTCTGTGAGCTGGACTACTTCTTCGGCAACGAGGCTGGCTAGCGAGGAAAGCGGGGCGGGCCCGAGGGCCCGCCCCACCAGTCGCGGGTCAGTTGAACGTGATCGTGACCCCGCCCTGAACGATCCACTCGGGGACGTTCCCTCCGTTCTTCATCACGTACTTGTAGACCGTGATCGGAGCGGAGACGGAGAAGGTGACGTTCTCGTTGAGGGCCCACACGACGCCTGGCTCGACGAAGAACAGGTTCGCCCCGCGGCGGAAGCCCGAGTCGCCGCCGAACATGTCGTCGTAGGGCACGTGGGCGCCGACGACGCTGAACAGGAGCGCGAATCCGTCGAGGGTTGGGATCGGATCCTCCTGGATCTTCTCGCGCAGCAACCTGCCGAGCGAGAAGGTCGTACCGATCTTCCAGGTCGCCGAGTCGCTGTCCGAGTTGTACTTGTACCCATTCCCCGAGAGCTCGTTGCGGAAGTTCCGCGCCCGGGTGTTCGTCGCTGGCGTGAAGGTGTAGCGCGCCTGGAAGAACAGCCCGAGGTAACCGTCCTCGGCGAAGGAGAACGTCCCGCCGAGCTCGAGGAACCCAGCGAGGTTGCCGGTGCCCGGCTGAACCGAAACGTCCTTGTGGACGCGACGGCCTGCCTGCGACGTGAACTTCTCGTTCGAGCCGCCGGTTGGCAGCCGCACGCCGGGCAAGACGTAGAGCCGGATCTTCTGCTCTTGCTCGAAGATCCAGATCCGGGCGCCGAGACGAACGTCGCCGATCCCTGCGGCGACCATCGCGCCGTTGACTGCCACGCTGCCCGGCCCACTGCGGGTCTGGCGGCCGTAGACGAAGGGGACCTCGAGCACCGCCGAGATTCGCTCGGTGGCGTCGACCTCCAGCGACGCGACGTGCTCGTTGAGCAGACTCGTAGCCAGGGTGGCGCGCTCGATCTGGTGTTGGCGGCTCTCGTGGAAGTAGAAGTGGTCGGTGTCAGAGAAGGCGTAGTTGTAGCTCAGCCTGACGCGACCCGGTCGATTCAGCTTGAATTGCTCTCCAACGGAGGCATTGGGCTGGACGCCCGTGCTGATTCAGCCGACGGCGAAGGCCTGGCCAGTCGGCCAGAGCATGCAAATGCCCACGGCGATACCCAGCCGCGGGAGAATGCGGGAAGTCATGGTGCGGTCCCCTCAACGTCGACTCAACAGGCGACGCAATGGACCGGCTGCACGGCCGGAAGGGGGGCAGGGGCGGCGACCCGCAACGCTCACGGCGTCGGGATCGAGCCGCGCGAGGGCTGATCAGTCGGCCGCGAAGGACGAGGTCGTAGCGGAACCTCCGCTACCCTCCATGGGCACTCAGCCGGCTTCGAGCCAAACGAACAGGTGATTACTGAGAAGCACGGAGTCCTCGTCCAGCGCGAACGTTCGCATTCCCGGGTGGGTGGTGTCAAGCAAGCACGGGTCGCGTCGAGCCGATTGGTCCGCTAGATTGGGCGCTCATGACCGACTGGTTGGACTGCAGCGCATACGGCTGAGCGAGGCAACGGGGTGGCGAGTTCGCCGCCGCGGTCGCGGGGCGCCTGGCTTGCGCAGGTCCCGCTCCTCGGTAGCGCCTCGCCTCTCGCGGCCGCGGAGCGGCCGCACGGAGGACGGGTGGAGCCCGACGCAGGTTTTCGACTCGAGCAGGGGCTGGACCCCGACGAGTTCCAGCGCGCAGAAGAGCTGCTTGCGCAGCTCGCGGCGTGGGAGGGTCGGGCCTGCGCGCGCTGCGCAGGCGCGCTCTGTGGGCACGAGCTGACCATCAGCTGGGCGATGGGCTTCAAGCAGCGCCCGCTGTGCCTCTCGTGCGTGGCGAGCGGGCTGGACCGCCCGCGCGAGGAGTTCCGCGAAGACGTGCACGCCCGCGTCACTCGGCGCGACTGCTTTCGCCAGGGCTGGCTCTGGGCCAGCCAGCGGGAGGGCTACGCGGCCAACGATCGCCCGCCGTGCCTCTGGTCGGACGACGCGGCGGCGCCAGTCAGCGAAGCGTTGACCCCCACCGAGGTGGTCGGTGCGCTCGAGGCCGACGGGCACTGGGACGCTGGCGACATGAGCTGCGGCGACCTGGTGCTGGCGCTGCGCTGGAAGCTGGCGGAGCTCGCGCCGAGAGCCGTGCTCAAGCTGCGCGCGACCGACACCGGCGCTCCCGAGGACATTCCGGCCTGGTGCCGGGTCACCCGCAACCCGTTGCTCCGTGAGGAGCACCCCCACTACTGGATTCAGCGAAAGGACGCCTGAAATGTCGACCAACAAGATCTGCGTGAGCCTGACCCACGCCAAGAACGACACGGACAAGGCCACCGTGGCCTTCGTGGTGGCCAACGCGAGTGTGGCCTCGGAGCAGGAGACCACCGTGTTCCTCAGCACCGAGGGCGTGCGCCTGGCCGAGCAGGGCTACGCCGACGACGTGCACGAGGAGGGATTCGCAGCGCTGAAGGAGCTGATGGATGGCTTCGCTCAGGCCGGCGGCACGATCTGGGTGTGCTCGCCCTGCTTCAAGAAGCGCGGTCTCGACGAGACCAAGCTCGTCGCCGGGGCGAAGATCGTGGGCGGGGCGAAGCTCGTGGAGCTGCTCAGCCTGGGCGCCGGCTGCGTCAGCTACTAGCAGGCCGCGGGCCAGACTCCCCGTGAGCGATCCGTCTCCGCTCCCGCACCCCGACGCCGTCTGCGACGGCGGTGACCTGGACTGCGGGAGCGGGCTGCTCTTGATCATTCGCAACGAAATGCAGCCGCTGGACCCCGGCGGCCTGCTCGAGGTCCGCAGCCGCGAGATCTCCGTGGTCGAGGACCTGCCAGCCTGGTGCCGAATGGTGGGGCACACCCTGCTGGGGGTGACCCCGGGAGAGGGCAAGTACAAGCACTTCCTGATCCGTAAGAAGGGTGCGCGCGACGCGGAGCTCGAGACCGACCTCGAGTCGGCGCGAGAGTTCGAGTGGCGGGCGCGGATCCGCTGGACGGCTGGCATGCAGGCGCGGGCCTACGTGCGCAATCACGCCTGGGACATAGGTCAGCCCGCGAGCTTCGACACCGAGGACGCCGCCGCCAGCGCGGTGGAACACCTCCTGGCGGCGCTGGCGGGCTGCCTCGCCGTGGGCTTCCAGTGGCGCTGCTCGCAGCAGGGGATCGAGGTCTTCAACCTGGAGGTCACGGTCAGCGCCCGCGCCGACAACGTGCTGGTGTTCCTGGGGATCGAAGAGCGCGGGCATCCGGGTCTGGGAACGATCCGCGGTAAGGTCTACGTCGACGCCGACGCAGAGCCCGAGGGGCTCGAAGAGTTGTGGAGGGAGACGCTCAGGCGCTCACCCGTGGCGCAGACCCTGGGGCGTGAGACCCCGATCGAGCTGGATCTGAACAAGGTGTGAGGCCGGTGCCTCAGGAGTCTTCATGAGCGAGCTGCCCCTCTTTCCTGTGACCACCGTCGGGAGCTGGCCCCGGCCGAGCTGGTTGCGGACGGCGACCAAGCGCGGGTCCAAGGACCTGGCCGAGCTGCAGGATCAAGCGACCCTGTTGGCGATCAAGTACCAGGAAGACGCCGGCGTCGACCTGATCACCGACGGGGAGCAGCGTCGCGACAACTTCTTCTCGTTCATGGCCGAGCGCCTGAGCGGAATGAAGCTCCTGACCCTGGCCGAGCTGTTGGACTACGTCGAGGACAAGGCGGCGTTCGAGGCCTTGCTCACCGCGCTGGACGTCCCGGCCTTCGCGATCAAGAACCCGACGGTGACCGGCAAGCTGCAGGTCGAGCGCCCGATCGCCGTCGACGACGCGCGCTTCCTCCGTGAGCACACCCGGAAGCCGATCAAGGTCGCGCTCCCCGGCCCCTACCTGCTGAGCCGCTCGACCTGGGTCAAGGATCTCTCCTCGGAGGCCTACCCCACCCGGGAGGACCTCGCCGACGACGTGGTCCAACTGCTGCGCAACGAGCTGTTGGCGCTGGCCGAGCTGGGCGTCGACATGGTCCAGTTCGACGAGCCCGTGCTGACCGAGCTGGTGTTCACGGGCAAGTCGGCGACGCGGACCTTCATGTGCGCTGCGTTGGCGGCGGCGGCCGAGCCCGAGGACGAGCTCCGGTTCGCGGTGGAGTTGATCAATCGCGTGGTCGAGGGGGTGAGCGGCGCGGGGGGGCCGATCGTGGGCCTGCACGTGTGCCGGGGCAACTGGAGCTCCAAGGAGGATGTGCTGCTCACGGGGTCCTACGACGCCTTGATCCCGCACTTGAGCAAGATGCACGTCGACCAATTCGTGCTCGAGTACGCGACCCCGCGGGCGGGGAGCCTGGAGGCCCTCAGCGCGCTGCCCGCCGGTGCCCAGCTCGGCCTGGGCGCCGTCGACCCGCGGACGAGCGAGGTGGAGGACCCCGCCTGGGTCGTGGAGCGCGCGCGCAAGGTCGCGGAGCTCCTGGGGCCGGGGCGGGTGTTCCTCAACCCGGACTGCGGGTTCGCCACCTTCTCCGAGCGCCCGGTCAACGAGGCGCAGGTCGCCTACCGCAAGCTCTGTACGCTGACCGAGGCCGCGCGCCAGCTGCGGGGGTAGGCAGGGGCGAGCGGTATGATCAGCCGCCATGAACTTCGTCAGCGTCGAGTTCCTCGTCCTGTTCAGCGCCGTGTTCGCTGCGTACCACGGGCTCGGACGCTGGCCCCGACTCCAGAACGCGCTGCTGCTGATCGCCAGCTATGTGTTCTATGGGTGGTGGGATTGGCGCTTCCTGGGCCTGCTCGCCGGATCGTCGGTGATCGACTTCTTCTGCGGACGCCTCGCAGATCCGGCCCGCGCCGAGCCTCGAACCGACCGGGTCCGACGGAACGCGCTGCTGTGCAGCGTGTGCGTAAACCTGGGGGTGCTCGGGTTCTTCAAGTACTTCGACTTCTTCGCTGAGTCACTCGTCGAAGCAGCTGGGGGGCTCGGTGTCTCGGTGAGCCTCCCGACCTTGCAGGTGGTTCTGCCCGTCGGAATCAGCTTCTACACCTTCCAGACGCTGAGCTACACCATCGACGTCTACCGGGGTCGATTGGCATCGACCGATCGGTTCCTCGACTTCCTCCTCTTCGTGAGCTTCTTCCCTCAGCTCGTCGCCGGGCCCATCGAGCGAGCGAGCCACCTGCTCCCTCAGCTCTTGAGACGCCGTGAGCCCAGCTGGTCCAACGTCACGAGCGGATTCCAGCTAATGACGGTGGGCTTCTTCAAGAAGATGGTGATCGCCGACAACATGGCCTCGATCGCCAACGAGGTCTTCGATCGCCAGGAGATCGGGCTCGGGAGCCTCCTGATCGGCGTCTACGCGTTCGCCTTCCAGATCTACGGCGACTTTTCGGGCTACACGGACATCGCTCGTGGCGCGGCGCGCACCCTGGGCATCGACATTTGCGAGAACTTCAGGCTCCCCTACCTGGCGATCGACCCGAGCGACTTCTGGCGACGGTGGCACATTAGCCTCTCCAGTTGGTTGCGCGACTACCTCTACATCCCGCTGGGCGGAAATCGTCACGGGAGCCGGCGGACGCTGTTCAACCTCTGCGCGACCATGCTCCTCGGCGGGCTCTGGCACGGCGCCTCCTGGCACTTCGTCTTGTGGGGAGCGTTCCACGGGTTCCTGCTGGTGGTCTACCGCGCGCTCGGGCGCTCGGGCGCTACGCGCCCCACCCCGGTCGGCGCTGCCTTCTGGCTGCGGGTCGTGTTCTTCTTCCAATTGACCTGCCTCGGCTGGCTGATCTTCCGCGTCGAGAGCGTGACCCAGCTGGTGGCGATCTCCACCGGGCTCGGACAGCACACCTTCTTCGAGGGGCTCGACGTGTGGGAGTGGTCGCTGACCAGGCTGGCGCTCGCTGCGACCTTGCTCACCTCGTTCCAGGTGTATCAGCATTGGACCCAGCGGCTCGAGCCCTGGACGGACTGGCCCATGTGGGGCCGGACGGTGTTCTACGTGGTCCTCTACGTGGGCCTGACCCTGTTGGGAGCGACGGACCGGCATGAGTTCATCTACTTCCAGTTCTAGCCCGGCGCAGGGGGCGTTCGCCCCGCCGTGGGCCCTCCTCGCTGCCGCGGCTGTGATCGCGTGCTGGGAGGGCATCGCGCTGGCCGTCCCCGTGGCGGCGGTGGACCCGGCAGAGCGGCTCTACCTGAGAGGTGTTCCCACGGTGGGGGACAGCATCGTCTACTGGCAGCTCGAGCACTTGCACGCGTCGTCCGAGCCGCAGGACGTCTTGCTCCTCGGGGACAGCTCTTGCCTGATGGGACTCCGGCCGAAGACGATCGAGCAGGCGACGGGGCTCAGCGCGTGGAACCTGGGCACGCTGGCGTTCGCCGGCGTCGGCGGACACCAGCAGGTCTACGACGTGTTCCGCACGCAGCGCGGGCCGCCCCGCTTCGTGATCTACCACATGTCCATCGACCTGCTGCGGCAGGACGCGCCGATCATCGACCTGGAGCTGAGCCGCGGCCCTCAGCCGGTGCCTCCGCAGACCCCCCCCAGTCGGCAGCTAAAACACAGCCTCGCGCGGCTGCGCAACGCCTGGCTCCGCGATCGCTTCCTCGACGTCAAGCGCGGACCCTACCCCTCCGACGTCGAGATCGGCGCGTTCCTCGCGCAATCGAAGGGCGGACTCGACGAGCCCAAGCGTTACCCGTGGGACGGCGCCTTCAGCTTCGGAGAGCTGCACGTGTCGGAAGACTGCCGGCGTGGACTCGAGGAGCTCTTGACTCAGCTCGGGCGTGACGGGTGCCAAACGCTCCTCGTGCTCAACCCGATCCCGGAGTGCCTCGCGACGCCCGCAAACCTGGAGACGCTGCGCGTCCTCGAAGCCGAGGTGCAGCAGATCGTCGCGGGCCACCCGCTCGCCGAGGTCTACGCGCCGTTTGGGCGGGCGTATCCGAACCAGCTGCTGGGAAACCTCAACCACCTGACCGCCGAGGGCGCGGAGCGCGAATCAGCCGAAGTCGCCGCCTGGCTCGAGGCCAAGGCGGAGTAGCCCCGCGGATCCCGGGCTCGCGGCAGAACGCTGCGAGGGCAGGGAATGGAGCACGCCTCCGGGACGTCCGGGAACGGGGGAGCTCCGTTCTCCTGGAGAACGGAGCTCCCGGTTCGTCGGCTTGGGCCTAGCCCATGATCATCATGGCGAGCGTCACGATCCCCATCAGCAGGGCGGCGACGAGGGGGAACCACAGGACCACGACCATCAGGGTCACGGCGGTCTCGGGCTTGACCGCGGCCGAGGGCTCGGGGTCCGGGGTCGGGCTCGGGCTTGGGGTCGAGCTCGGGGTTGGCTTGGACGGGAGGGTTTCGTGTTGGGGGGTCATGGGGACTCGCCTTGCGTCGCCTCGGGGAGACGGCAGTGATTGGATTGGGTTGAAGAATCGAGGATCACGCGGTGCGCGCGGCACCTGCACGGGCGGCGGACGGGCAGAGGCCGTCCACGCGCCGGACGATCAGCTCATGCGGCTCGGCGGCGAGCTCGGAGGGGCTGAGGTCGAGGGAAGAGGTGCGCTAGGCGGGGAGGGGGGGCGCTCGCGCGAGCTGCTGGCGCGCTCGGCCGCTGAGCGTTGGGGTCGTGCAATCGACGACACGGGGCGGGGGACCGGAGGCCGCGCGGGAGGACCCGCCCGCGTAGACGGCGCTGCCGCCTCGCCGATCGTCGTCCAGGGTCCGCTCGCCACCGTCGGCGTCCCCGGTGGAGGCCAGATCCGCCGGGAGCTCGAACAGGCCGCGGGGGTCGGGGGTGGGGGGCGATTGGTCGAGGGGTGAGGACGGTCCGCTGAGCGCGGTGACCTGTTGAGTGTGCGCAGGCGCTGGCAACGCGAGGGCGAGGCCGAGGCAAACGAGGAGGCCCACGCCCGGCAAGGCGAGCACGCTCGTCAGCGTCGATCGTCGAGGCGTCGCGGCCACTCGGTTCTCCAGCTTCGAGGATGCCACCCGCGGGACCCGTTGGCTAGCCTGCTGTAAAGAATGGAGCGGCGCCTGCTCCAGCAGGCGCCGTACACGAAAACGCCGGCGGAGCTCGGACAAGGGTGTCGGGAGCTCGGCCGGCGGCCTCAGATTGCCGAAGTCGAGGGGTCGAACCTCGCCTTCCGTCGCGCTGTGAACGCTCCGGTGTGCTGTCCGCTACACCAACCCGGCAGGCTGGGGAGCAGGCGCAGAGGCCTGCCCCCCGGTGAGTGCTTAGCTCTTGACCTCGAAGTCGGCGTCGATCACGTCCTCCTCCTTGTTGGAGTCGTCGGTGCCGGCGCCCTGGGTCTGGGCCTCACCCGCGGCGGCCTCGGCCTCTCCGCCCTGCTGGGCGTAGAGCTGCTCGAAGAGCTTGTGGCTGACCTGGGTGAAGGCCTGCATCGCGGCGTCGATCTTGGCCTTGTCGTCGCCCTTGGCGGCGTCCTCGACCTTCTTCAGCTCCTCCTCGAGCTTGGCCTTGTCCTCGTCGGAGAGCTTGTCGCCGAGCTCGGTGAGCTGGCGGCGAGTCTGGGCGACCATGGAGTCGGCCTGGTTCTTGGCCTGGACCAGCTCGGCCCGGGCTTCGTCCTCCGACGCGTGCGCCTCGGCGTCGGCCTTCATCTTCTCGATGTCGTCCTTGCTGAGGCCGGAGCTCGACTCGATGGTGATCTTCTGCTCCTTGCCGCTCGCGGTGTCCTTGGCGGTCACGTTGAGGATGCCGTTGGCGTTGATGTCGAAGGTGACCTCGATCTTGGGCACGCCCGCGGGAGCCGGGGGGATTCCGTCGAGGCGGAACACGCCCAGCAGGCGGTTGTCGCCGGCCATCTTGCGCTCACCCTGGAACACGCGCACGTCGACGGCAGGCTGGCTGTCGGCCGCGGTGGAGAAGATCTCCTTCTTCTGCGTGGGGATCGTGGTGTTGCGCGGGATCATGACGGTCATGACCTCGCCCTTGGTCTCGATACCCAGGCTGAGCGGGGTCACGTCGAGCAGGAGCATGTCGCCCTTGTCGCCCGAGAGCACCGCGCCCTGGACCGCGGCGCCCATGGCCACGACCTCGTCCGGATTCACGCCCTTGTGCGGGTCCTTGCCGAAGATCTCGCGCACGAGCTCGTGGCAGGCCGGCATGCGGGTCGAGCCGCCGACGAACACGATCTCGTTGACGTCGCTCGGCTTGAGCTTGGCGTCGCGCAGCGCCTGCTCGATCGGGCCGCGGGTGCGCTCGATCAGGCTCTTGGTCAGCGACTGGAACTTGGCCCGCGTGATCTCGACCTCGAGGTGCTGCGGGGTCCCGTCGAGGACCGTGATGTAGGCCAGGCTGATCCGGCTGGACTGCGCCTGGGAGAGCTCGATCTTGGCCCGCTCGCAGGCCTCCTTCAGCCGCTGCAGCGCCATCTTGTCCTTGAGCAGGTCGACGCCCTTGTCCTTCTTGAACTCGTCGGCGACGTACTGGATCAGGGCCTGGTCGAAGTCGTCACCACCGAGGTGCGTGTCGCCCGAGGTCGACTTGACCTCGACCACGCCTTCGCCGATCTCGAGGATCGAGACGTCGAAGGTGCCGCCGCCCAGGTCGTAGACGAGGATCTTCTGGTCGACCTTCTTGTCGAGGCCGTAGGCCAGCGCAGCCGCGGTGGGCTCGTTGATGATCCGGCGCACGTTGAGGCCGGCGATCTCGCCCGCGTCCTTGGTCGCCTGACGCTGGGCGTCGTTGAAGTAGGCGGGGACGGTGATCACCGCGTCGGTGACGGTCTCACCCAGGTAGTCCTCGGCGTACTTCTTCAGGTACTGGAGGGTCATGGCCGAGATCTCGGGGGCGCTGTAGGTCTTGTCGTCGACCTTGACCTTGCAGACGTCGGTGCCCTGGACCTCGTAGGGGACGTACTTCAGCTCGTCCTGCACCTCGTCGCGACGGCGACCCATGAAGCGCTTGATCGAGTTGATGGTGCGGGTGGGGTTGGTGACGGCCTGGTTCTTGGCGCGCTGCCCGACGAGGCGCTCGCCCTTGTCGGTGAAGGCGACCACCGAGGGGGTGGTGCGCTGGCCGTTGGGGTTGGCGATGACGGTCGGCTCGTTGCCTTCCATGACGGACACCACCGAGTTGGTGGTACCCAAGTCGATTCCTACAATCTTGCCCATGGTGGTGGTTCCTCGTTGTTGGAAGGGGGGAGACGGTACCCAACCCCCCTGATTTCAAAGTGTTCGCTAGGGAGATAGCAACTCGGGGGCCAGTCGCTTATCGCTGTGATCAAAGGGGTTAGGGGTGGGCGTCTGCGCCCATATGGCAGAGACCCCGCCGGGCGGTGTCAGCGTGACACCCCCACGTGTGCGTAAGTCATTGTCGATAAGCGGAATAGCGCTATGCCAGGGGGATGAAGGCCCCAGCGATCAGCACGTAGACCAGGATCCCAGCGATGTCCACCAGGCAGGCCACCAGGGGCGCGCTCGTGATCGCGGGGTCGATCCCCACCCGCTGGAGGAACAGGGGCAGGAGGCTCCCGAGCATGGAGCCCACGGTCACGATCGCGATCAGGGTCAGCGCCACGGTGATCGCCACCGGCTGCCAGTCGCCGCGTAGCCAGAGGATCGAGGTCCCGACGCCGAACAGTCCGAGCAGCCCGCCGAGGATCAGGCCGGAGGCCAGCTCGCGGCGGGCAATGCGCCAGGCGTCGGAGAGCTTGACCTCTCCCACCGCCAGCCCGCGGATCACGAGGGTCGCGGACTGCGAGCCCGAGTTGCCCCCCGAGGCGATGATCAGCGGGAGGAAGAAGATCAGGGCCACCGCGCGCTCGAGGGTCGTCTCGAAGGACTTGAGGATGCTGCCCGCGAACAGGCCGGCGAGGAACAGGACCGCCAGCCACACCGCGCGCTTGCGGATCATGGTCAGCAGCCCGGTGGCCAGGTAGGGCTCGTCGAGGGGCTCCAGGCCGCCCATCAGCTGGGCGTCCTCGTTGGCCTCTTCGATGGCCACGTCGAGGGCGTCGTCGTGGGTCACGATCCCCAGCATGCGTCCGCGGGCGTCGACGACGGGCATGGCGACGAAGTCGTAGCGCCCGAGCTGCTTGACCACCCGCTCCTGGTCCATGTCGACCGCGATGCTGATCGGGTCGCGGATCATGATCTCGTGGATCAGGGCCTGGGGCGGGGTCAGGATTAGCTGGCGCATGGTCACGACCCCGCGCAGCATGCCGCGGTTGTCGACGACGTAGAGCGCGTAGATCGTCTCCTGCTCCGCGGCGGTGTTGCGCACCCGCTCGATCGCCTGCTCGACGGACATGTCCGGATCGAGGGCGACGTAGGCGGAGGTCATGATCCCGCCGGCGGTCTCCTCGCCGTAGGTCGTCAGCTGGTCGACGTCCTCGCGCTCCTCGTCGGGGAGCATGGTCAGCAGGGGCGCGCGGGTCTCCTCCGGGAGGTTGTTGACGAAGTCCGCGCGGTCGTCGTGGGACATGTTGACGACGATCGGCGCGAGGGCCTCGGCGCCGGCGACCTCGGCCACGGCTTGCCGCTTCGGCGGCTCGAGCAGCTCGAAGGCCTCGGTCCGCAGGGGCTCGACCAGGCCCAGCAGCAGGCGCGCGGCCTCCTCGTCCTCGAGCAGCTCCATCACGTCGGCGAGGTCGGCGGCGTGGAACTTCTCGAAAGCCCGGGCCACGTCCTCGGGGGAGCCCTCGTTGAGCAGCTCCCGCACGTCGGGGAGCACGAGCCGGGTCAGCGCGCTCACAGTCCGTATTTCTCGATCTTGCGGTAGAGCGTGCGCTCACCGATCTCGAGCAGCTCGGCGGCCTGCTTGCGGTTGCCGCCGACGAGGTCGAGGGTCGCCGCGATCGCGTCGCGCTCGATGTCGTTCATCGAGCGGCCGGCGAGGGAGGCGCTGCCGGGCTCAGGGGCGTCGGCGGCGGCCCCGCGGACCTCGCGGGGGACGTCCTGCAGCGAGAGCCGGGGCGAGTCGGCGAGCACGACCATGTGCTGGACCTTGTTGCGCAGGCCGCGAATGTTCCCCGGCCAGTCGTAGCGCTGGAGCGCCGCCATGGCCTCGGGCTCGACGCCGTCGTAGGGCTTGTCGTAGCGGGCGGCGAACTCCTTGGCGAAGCTGTCCACGAGCAGGGGAATGTCCGCTCGTCGCTCGCGGAGGGGAGGCAGGGACACGGCGATCACGTTCAGCCGGTGCCAGAGCTCCTCGCGGAACCGCTTGTCGCGGATCATGCCCTCGATGTCCTGGTTCGTGGCCGCGATCAGGCGGAAGTCGGACTTGGCCGAGCGGTTACTGCCCACGGGCTCGTAGCTCTGGGTCTCGAGCACCCGCAGGAGCTTGGTCTGAGTCTCGAGAGGAATGTCGCCCAGCTCGTCGAGGAACAGGGTCCCCCCGTCGGCTTGTTCGAGCTTGCCGACCCGGTCGGCGTGGGCGCCGGTGAAGGCGCCCTTCTTGTGCCCGAAGAGCTCGCTCTCGACCAGGCCCGCCGGGGTCGAGAGCAGGTGCAGGGCGACGAAATTGCGGCTGGAGCGCTTGCTGTTCTGGTGGATCGCGCGCGCGACCAGCTCCTTGCCGGTGCCGGTCTCGCCGAGGATCACCACCGGGGCGTCGGTGGGGGCGGCGCGGCGGAGGGTCTGCATGACCTCGAGCATGCGCGGGGTGGTGCCCACGATCCCCTCGAACTGGACCTCGCTCGGGAGCTGGCGGCGGCGGTCCTCGCTGAGCTGGGCCTCGCGTGAGGCGTAGATCGCGCGGGCCACGTGCTCGAGCAGGTCGCCCTCGCTGAGGGGATCGCTGAGGTAGCTGTAGGCTCCGGCGGCCATGGCCTGAGTCGTGAGCACCACGTCCTCCGGCCCCACGAGCACGATCTCCAGCCCCTTGGGGGCAGAGCGCACCCCCAGCAGCATCCGCTCGCTGGAGAGCGCGTCGGCGGCGACGACGTCGATGTCCAGCCGGCTGCCGAGCAGCTCGATCGCCGCGTCTTGCTCGTCGGCGGTCACGACCTCGTAGCCGGCCTCGACCAGCCAGTCGGCGTGCTCCTTACGCAGGGAGCTCCCCAGCAGGACCAACACGGTCCCGCGGCTCTGCTCTACGTGTACTGGCAACTCGCTCATCCGACGGTCTCACCAGCGCAGAGTCTACCGCGCTCACTCGGGGGGGAGGAAGGGCGGGGGCCTACTCCCGCAGCAAGTCGTAGAGCGCCGCGGCGCGCCCCGGGAGCTTGGCGTTGAGGATCTGGAACTCGAAGCGCAGCGCCTCTTCCCCCTGGGCGTGGGCGGCGCGGATCGCGTTGCGAGCTTCCCCGCGCTTGCCCAGCTCGAGGCAGGCCACGCTCAGCCAGAAGCTGGCCCGGGGGTCGTCGCCGAGCTCGAGCCGTTGGCGGGCGCAGGCGGCGGCCTCGGCGAAGTCCTCCCTCTCGCAGAGCAGGCGCGCGCGGTAGAGCAGCACCTGGGCCGGCGGGTTGGGCAGGGAGAGGCGCACGATCCGGGCGTAGAGGTCCGCGGCCTCCTGGTTGCCCGCGCTGGTGTCGCGGTGCCGGTTGCGCAGCACGAAGGCCAACAGGGTCAGCGCCTCGGTGGCGTCGGGGTGAACCTCGATCGCCTCGCGCAGCAGGCGCTCGGCCTGGGCGTAGCGCTGGGTCGAGTTGCAGTAGGAGCCGAGGAGCACCCGCCGCGCTTGCTCGGCGGGTCCCCAGGGGCTGGCGTTCTCGAGGTCGCTGTAGGCCTGGGCCAGCGCCTGGGGGTCGACGCCGCGCGAGAGGCCCAGGAGCCGGGCGCGGGCCACCGGGCTCCAGTTGGCGTCGTCGAGCAGGCCCTCGAGCAGCGCGACCAGGCGGTCGGCCTGATCCTGGGTCAGCGGGCGCTTGCCCGGGGTCAAGAGCGCCTCGGCCTCGAGCCAGGCGACGAAGGGGGCCTGGGGCGAGCTGGCCGCGAAGGACGGCTGCTGGTCGAGGGCCAGCAGCGCGCGCGCGCGCTGGCGGCGACGGACGAGCAGGGCCAGGCGGTCGACGAAGAGCTGGGTCCGGTCGGCGCCAGGGTGCGCGAGGGCGGCCGCGAAGGCGTCGAGGGTCGGCTCGAGGTCAGCCCCGTCCCGGGCCAGGTCCAGGGCGCGCTCGTGGAGCTCGCTCGCGCTCAGCTCGGGTTCGGCGGGCGCCAGGTCGCGGACCGGCGCAGGGCTGGGCGGCGCCTCGGCCACGGCGGCGTCAGCGGGCGGTTCGTCCCGGTTGAGCAGCACCGCGGCGTAGATCGAGGTCAGGATCGCGGGGACCGCGACCGCGAGCAGGGTCAGCAGCAGCTTGCGCGGGCTGGGCGGGGCCGCGGCGGGGCGGTGGCGCTTGTCGAAGCACGCGCGGAGCGCGTCTGCGAGCTCGAGACCGTCCGCGTAGCGCTCGGCCGGGTCCCGCGCGAGGGCGCGCATGCACACGGCCTCCAGCTTGGGCGGGAGATCCACGTAGTCCGAGGGCGGGAACAGGCTGCCCTCCAGCACCTTGGGTGCGAGCTCGACCATGGTCCGCCCCTTGAACGGGGGGCGCCCCACGAGGCACTCGTAGAGGATCACCCCCAGGGCGTAGACGTCGGCTCGCGCGGAGACGGGGCCCGCGCACTCCCACTGCTCCGGGGACATGTAGAGCGGGGTGCCCACGGTCTCGCCAGAGAGGGTCAGGCTCGTGGCCAGGTCGGGGGCGCGGGCGAGGCCGAAGTCGGTCAGGCGCGGCCCGCCGGGGGCGAGGATCACGTTGGCGGGCTTGATGTCCCGGTGCACGATCCCGTGCTTGTGGATATGCCCGGCGGCGTCCGCGAGCTTGGCCACCAGCAGCGCCGCCTGGCGCGGCGAGTAGTCGCGCTTGCCGGCCTGCTCCTTGAGCGTGGGGCCGGGGCAGTAGTCCATGGCGTAGTAGTGGACCTCGCCGTAGCGCCCCTTCTCGTAGACGTTGATCAGACCGGGGTGGTGCACGCTGCGCAGGACTGCGTGCTCGAGCTCGAAGCGAGCGTCGTCGAACCCGCGGGTGTCGGTGAGCACCTTCAGCGCGCGCAGCTGGCCGTCGGCCTCGTTGCGCGCGAGGTAGACCACACCGTAGGAGCCGCGTCCCAGTTCGCGCTCGATGGTGTAGCCCGGGATCTGGGGGACGCGCATCCGTTGGGAGGACGGGCGCCGCCAGGAAGAGGACGAGGCCTCGCTCTGGGAGATCGCTGCCAACACGACCTAGTGCGCGACCGGGGTGCCGAGGAGGTTCGTGATCCGGCTGAAGCCGGTCTCGAGGCCTTCCGCGCTGCCCGACTCTGCGTTGACCCGCAACAGCGGCTCGGTGTTCGACTTGCGCGCGTTGAACCAGAAGCCCGGCGCGCGGATCGTGACCCCGTCCAGGCGGCTGACCTCGGCGCCCTTGAACTCGCTCACCAGCTGCTCGAGGGCGACGTCCTTGTCGGGGACCTCGAAGTTGCGCTCGCCGCTGCGGAAGGTGCGCCGCAAGGGTTGGATCTGCTCGTGGAAGGGGCGCCCGTCGGCGCTGACCAGGGCCAGCAGCTTGCCGGTGGCCACCAGCGCGCTGTCGGCGAACCAGTGGTCGCGGAAGTAGTAGTGCCCCGAGTTCTCCCCAGCGAAGGGCGCGTTCTTGGCGCGCATGGTCGCCTTGATGAAGCTGTGGCCGACCCGCTCCTCGACGGGCACGCCGCCGTTGGCCTCGATCTCTTCGCGGACGACCTGGCTCGAGCAGAGGTCGTAGACGATCGCCGCGCCCTGCTCGCCCTGGAGCACGGGCTTGGCCATGAAGGCCGTGATCAGGTCCGAGAGCACCACGTCGCCCTGGTCGTCGACGAACACGCAGCGGTCGCCGTCGCCGTCGAAGGCCACGCCGAGGTCGCAGCCGTGCTCCTTGACCGCCGCCTGCAGGTCTTCGAGGTTCTGGGGGACCAGCGGGTTGGCCGGGTGGTTGGGGAAGGTCCCGTCGGGCTCGTCGTAGAGCACGACGGCCTCGATCTGGGGCCAGCGCGCGAGCAGCGCGTTGAGGGTCGGGCCGATCACGCCGTTGCCGCAGTCGAAGGCGACCTTCAGCTTGCCGACCTCGCCGGCGAGGCCGGTCACGTGGTCGAGGTACTCCTCGAGGATTCGCTCCTCGCTGCCGCTGCCGGGGGTCGCCACGTCGGCGGGCTGCTCGCCCTCGACCTTGGCCTGAATCTCCTTCAGCCCGCTCTGGCTGCCGACGGGGATCACCTTCTCGCGGCAGATCTTGAACCCGTTGTCGGAGGGCGGGTTGTGCGACGCGGTGACCATCACCCCGCCCGAGAGCCCGCGGTTGCCGACCGCGTAGTAGAGGGTCGGGCTGGTGCACATGCCGATGCCGACGGTGTCGACCCCTCCAGCGTGCAGACCGGCGCGGAGGGCCGCGGCCAGGCCCGGCGACGTCTCGCGCATGTCGAAGCCGACTCCGACCTTGCCGCTGTTGCCGAGGAAGTCCGCGTAGGCGCGACCGAGGCGAGTGGCAAAGGCTTCGTCGATCTCGCCCGGGCACTTGCCCCGGACGTCATAGGCCTTGAAGATTCCCATGCTATTCCTCCCTCCAGCCCTCTTCCGCGCCAAGATCTTACGACCTTTTGTGGCGACTGGCGAACACTGGCTCAGGGGGGAGCGGTGGCCACCCCCCCCGCGAGGAGAGGCGCCGCGACACACGAAAACAGGCGACGCCGTGAGCGTCGCCTGATCGGTGGTCGAGCGGACGGGCTTGGCTTAGCAGCCCGTTGAAGAACGGCTGGTCTGCGGAGCCCGGCTGCGCCGGGCTCCTGCTAGCCCGCGAACGCGCTCCAAATGCTCTCGGTGACTCCGGTCAGCGCGCGGCTCGCGTCGCCGATCCAGGTCGGCGAGCTGCCGAGGATCTCGCTGAAGTTGATCCCGAACTGGAGCGAGCAGAAGATGATCACGAACAGCAGGCCCATGGTCCAGGCCGCGTGGCTCTGCTTCTTCTCGATCTCGAGGGCGCGCATGCGCGCCGACTGCGACATGCGCCGCGAGCCCGCCGCGCGGCGGCGCGAGGCCGCCGGGCGATCGACCTCTTCGGAGTCCTCGCCGACCTCGGCCATGCCGTCGGTCTCTTCGGACTCGCTCATGAGCTCGAAGGCTTCGGTCTCCATGGACTCGTCGGAGCCCACCTCGACCAGCGCGGCGTCGGAGTCGGTCTCGACCAGGCCCATGTCCTCGGAGATCGAGGGCACCTCGACGGTGGGGATCGCGGCCTCGGGGTCGCTGTCCTCACCGTGGGGCGAGACCGAGTATTCCTCGGTGGTGTCGAAGATGATCTCTTGCTGCGACCCGGAGCGGGCGCCGCCCATGATGTCGCCGATGTTGATCACCGTGTCCGAGGTCGAGTCCTCGAGGATCAGCTCGTCGGACGACTCGGCGATCCCCATCTCCTGATCGGAGTCGGTGAGGATGATCGTCGGCTCGGTCTCCCGGCCCTGCTTGAGGTTCATCACGTCGTCGCGCTTGAACTTCATGCTGGAGCCGGCGCGGAACCCACGCAGCTCGGCCGTCGAGACCAGGCGCTTGAGTTCCTCTTCGTCGATCTGCAACTCTTCCAGCACGTCCTGGAAGGTCATGTATTCGACAGCCATGGGCTTCTCCGCGTTAGGCTTGGCCGGTCACGCGCGCGCCGGCCGAAAGCTTCCCAACAGTATAACTAACGGCGCGACTTCTTGTCGTCCTCGTCCGCTCGCTCGCTGTTCTTCTTCTGCTCCTTGACCGAGGGCTTCTGCTGGTTGCCCTTCTTGGACCAGGACTCGAAGCGCAGGTCGTAGTCGATGTTGCGCACGGCGCCCAGCTCCAGGCGGCCGCCCGCGTACTCGTAGATCGCCAGGCGCTTGCCGAGGTCGGTGGACTCGACGAGGAACAGC
>Ga0070727_10001792_pt1 | contig 21757 bp, 23 predicted proteins | sample tdAd472_FD_66722 | JGI IMG/M metagenome (GOLD analysis project Ga0070727, IMG submission 66722) | Marine sediment microbial communities from the Atlantic coast under amendment with organic carbon and nitrate - tdAd47.2 | ecosystem: Environmental > Aquatic > Marine > Coastal > Sediment | place...
GGGGCGGGCTGGGAGGCTATCCGTTCACACCTTGGACGAACGTGCCCTAGGTATGAGGGGAACGGAAGTTCCTCCTTCCTGCATGCATCGCGCTTATCGACCACTGAGAGTGGTTCCTTGAGCGCTTTCTCAATTTCTTTTCTGGCTCGACCCGGATGTCATCTCTGTGATGAAGCGCGCCCGCTGATTCTGTGGGCGGCCGCCAAGGAAAAGGTTGCTGTGGTTGAGGTGGATGTGGACCGGGACGACGAGCTTCTCGGCGTCTACGGCTTGAGAATTCCGGTGGTTCTTGGATCAAATCGCGATGTGCTGGCCGAGGGTGTGATCGACGATCGTCGCGCTATGAGACGGTCTATTCGAAAGGCGGCGAAGTCTCAGCCTGAATGAGCCGAGGAAGCTTCGACGTCCTCGCCACTGTCAGTGCCGGCATCGGACGTGTCGCCCTCGGTCCCCGGAGACTCCTCGGCGAGCCCGCAGTCCGCCAGAGCCCCTGCTTCGTCTCCCCCACCGAATTGAACTCTCTCGAATGCGGTGACAGCTGCGATTTGCTCGTCGCTCAGACTCGAAGCGAACCCAGGCATTCCTCCTGCGATCGTCTTCCCTGTGTCCCCGTAAGTCGTTTCTCCGTTTGATTGGAACCCGGTGGAACCGAGACTCACCCACTCGACCTGATCGTTACACGATCCAAAGGTTGTTTCCACGCCGGTCATGGGCGGGAAGTTGCCAACACCCTGCCCGTTGCCACCATGACAACCTGCGCAATTGACACCGGCAACTGCGGCGCCCGCATAGATCTCGCCACCAAGAGCGACGTAATCAGTGCCGCCACCTCCGATTTGTGAGCCGGTAAATGTCGAGCCATCACAGTTGACGATCTCGCCCGTAATGACGTCGGTCGACAATTCGGTCGCCTCGCCGCACTCTCCTGTTGATGCACCGCCGAGGGCGAAGAGGGCGAATAGCGGGACGATGAGCATCGCTCCTGTCAGCCACTTCGGGATTACGAAGTTGGTTCGCTCTCGGATCCCCACCGTCGGCACGGTGATCACTTCGGGCAGGTGCGCCGCCTCTCCTGGAGTGACTTCGTCGGGAATGGGTGCCCGAGAGATCCCTTGACTGCCTTGGCTAGGTGCGGCGATGACCGCTGCAGTCTCGGAGACTTGAGCTGCTTTGACGGGTTCGGTTGGCGTCGGGGCCGGGGAAGGCTCAACCGCCTCAGTAGTCGTGGCCGCCGGAGCCGCAGTAGGAGCTTCCGTACCACCCGCCCAAGCGGCAATTACCGCGTCTGTGGTGGTACCTGTCTCGGCTGCCCGAGCTGCAGCCGACCTTTGCACCAAGGCCTCCGGAATCCCGAGGTTTGCGGCCGCAGCGCTGAGCTGGTCACTCACGATCAGCCCTCCGCCGTTCGGGATTCGGTCATGTACGAGACTAGGTCTGCCATATCAGTGTCATTCAGATTGTGCGGGGCGTGGTCGGTGCCATCGCCGGCGATAACTGCCTCTATCTGGGCCGCGTCGAGGCGACTGCCTACGTTGGATAGGTCGGGCCCGAACCGTCTCGTACCCAGAATCTGGTTGCTGTCATTGAGAGAAACAGCTCCGAGGCCCACGTCCGCAATCACCGGACGGACCATCTGTGTGTGGCAGGCAGCGCATCCGAGACTGGTGTACAACTCCTGTCCGTGCTCGGCGGCACCTGAGAATTCGATCTCCGAGGATCGAGCGCCGGTGCTGTCGAACGAGATTGCCGGACCGACTAATCCGACCATCATCACCAGCAGGAAGAGGGCTATTGCTCCAGTCACGATTCTTGCCGGATTGTCTCGCGCGCCGATCAACACCGGTGGCTTGTACGGCCCGACTGGGGCGACAACGACTGGTTGAGCAACGGCAGCTGCTTCAACTGTCATTGCGGAGGGAGTTGGTTTGGCGTCTTCGGGGATGGAGGCAGGTTCCGCGGCCGACTCCACCGAGGGAGGCTCAGTCGGAGCAGTTGTTGCGGCCGCCACTTCGCCTCCTGCCCACGCGGCAAGGACGGCGTCGGGGGAACTTCCGGTTTCCGCCGCTCGCGCTTCAGCCGATCGCTGAACGAGGGCTTCCGGGAGACCTAGAGCGGCAGCGGCAGCTGCTAGATCACTCATCTTCTTCTGCTTCGTTGGCCGGCTTGCTGACGAGAACTTCCTGTTCGACTGCCTTTCCAGTCGCGGCGGTGCCGATGACTGCGGCGCCGTAGGTGAGTTGGCCGACGAACGTGATCACCCCAAAGATCACTGCGATGAGGAGGAGGGTGTCGCCGACTCCGTCGAGGCCTGCGGCCCATCCTTCGCCGGCATCGATGTAGGCAGCCGAGTTGGATCCGCCGACCCAGGAGTACCCGGACAGGGCTCCAGAGGCTGCCAGGAATACCAGAACACCGACCGAGCCGATGAGGGTCAGTCTGTTCGACATCCGGGCACGGGACTTGATCAACTGCCGTCCCAAGAGACGTGGAAGCGACGAGAAAGCGCTGCTCGCTATCAGGAGGGCTCCCACCCCGGCAATAGTTGTGTACTCAATCGCCTCCCAGAATCCGGTGAGCGAGGTGACCGAAGCGACTGTGCGAAAACCGGCCAAGGCGGCGAGCAGGGCTACTCCGACCGCCAGGTAGAGGCCAAGCACGCCTGCACGAAGGTCAGGTCGATCTCTGGTGCGATCCCATGATCCATCGAGAGTGAGCGAGACATTGGCGGCGTTGGCGAGAGCACCGATTGGGAAAGCCAATCCCAATGCGGCCCCGACACCCGAGACCCAGTCCGGTCCCGGACCAAAGAGAACCTGGGCCGTACCCCACCAGACTCCAGCGAACCCGAGCGACCAAAAGCCGACGACTGCCAACTGCCGGCTTGCCAGCGGGATGTCGAGTTCCTTTACGACGGTGTAATAGAAGAGCCCTGTGCCAACAGTGATAACGAACATCGTCAGGAATCCCGCTGAGAAGAACACGCTGATGTATTCGCTGGCAACTGAAGAGAAGTAGGGCATATCGCCCGAGAAGTAGGCGAGGTACAGAAGCGGTAGCCAGGTCAATCCACCTAGTAGAAACCAGAGCGTCACATAGCTGTGATCCTCGGTTCGATTGCGGATGGTCCCCAGTGCGATGAGGAGGGGCAAGACAAGGAGAAAGACCATCGGAATGTGAAACCACCATGGTGTGCCGAAGGGCGCCCGTCCCTCACCCAATCCAAATCCGACTGCAATCACACCCACGAAGGTCATGGCCGACATGCCAAACAATCCCACCCAGGCGAGGTCTGCACTCCAGAGTCGGGCTCCGGTGAGTCGGGGAAGCACGTAGTAGGCCCCTCCAATGAGGGAGATTGCAGCGAACCCGATGAACAGGCAGATGTTGGCCATCGCTTCTAGCCGCCCGTAGCTGATTGGGAAAAGCTCGTCGAAGTAGAGACTGAGCAACTGGAGAAGAAGAAGCTCGCCGCCGAGGATCAGAAATCCGGCACCGACCATGAAGTGAGTCGCGGTTACCCGACTGGCATCTGCGCCCTGGTCGGGGAGCGTTTGGTTGTCAGCTGTTTTCGTATCGGTCAAGCGTCTTCCTTGACGGAGTCCAGACGGGCGGCAGCATAACTAATCAGATCAGCCACTTCGCCGGAAGCCTGAGCTTTGGGTGAATGGACCGGTTGGGTTAACTAACGAGGGTCCGTTGTGGTAGAAACCATCCCACAGCAAGTCAAACGCGCCCGGACACCCACTGAACATGTATCGCCTTGGAGAAATGAGCGACGCCAGTCGCAAAAGCATCGGTGGATTGCTGCTGTTGTCTGGACTCCTAGGTCTGATTCTTGGAGTCATTTGGATTCACTGGTCAAGCCTCCCTCAGACAGAGGTCATCGACGGAGTCGAAGTGGACGTCGTGGTCGACTATCTCAACTGGTGGCCGAGGGGGACGATGTGGAAGGCTGTCGGGTATCTCATCGTTCTGGGAGCCTGGACTCTCGCCCTTGTCGGGGCACTGTTGCTCTGGGTCCTGAATCAGAGAATGACCTGGGCACGGGCCACTATTGCCGGAATGATCCTGTGGCTGGCGTTGGTCTTCTACTTCGGAATGGTCCCGTCCGAATGGCTCAACTTCGCAGCAACAGATCTGGAATGGTCGTCGCAGCGGATTGCGTTGGTGATTCCTCCGATTCTCGTTCTTGGCAACGACGTGGAGATCAGCTACGCGGTCCTCAAGGATGCGATTTCCGGGGGTTACCACATAGTGATGTTGGTCGTCGCTGCTGTCTTCGCATTGCAGGTGCAAAAGATCAAGGACGGTCGCCCCGCCAGGGCAGTTCGGGTCGAACCCCAGTCGCCATACGGTCGTCCGCTGGTCAAGGGAGGGGAGTGATGCCACGTGGTGTCATTGACGAAACCCCGCCGATCCGAGATGACTATCAACTCGCCGTCGTTGAGGGGGATTACTTCAAGGACAAGCTTCGTCCCAAGCAATTCCTTCACATCGATCAATCCGAGTGCATCCTTTGCGAAGGTTGCGTTGATATCTGCCCGTGGAAGTGCATCCACTACTTGTCGTTGTCGGCGATCGATGAAGGAGTCAATGTCGATCACCCCGCCGCGGACGACCAGAACCATGGTTTCTTCATCGTCGACGAGGATGAATGCACTCGGTGCCAGCTGTGTATCGACCGGTGTCCGACAGGCGTCATATCCTTGGGCAAGTTCGAAGGCTCGCTCGCTGATTCGGCGGCGGAACTCGGACTTGATCGGCGGCCATGGGATTTCGATACCGGCCAACGTGACTTCAAGAATGGCTATTCGTACGGTGTGCGCTGGTAGGAGGGAGTGAAGAACTGATGACAGACACCAAACCGGGTATCTCCGACAAGATCAAGGAAACGAACGAGAAGCTGTGGAAGTCACAGGTCGTTGAGTCGATTCTCCGTCCGGGCTCCCCCTTCAAGTCGGGATACAGCGACAGCCCGAGGAATCGCTCCTACGTGGTGATGAACAACGTGCTCTATCACCTTCATCCGGTGAAGATCAAGCGTCACGGAGTGAAGCTCTCCTACACACTCTGCCTCGGTGGTCTCAGCTTCTTTCTCTTCATCTTGCTGACCATCACGGGAATCTTCTTGATGTTCTATTACACCCCGACAGCCGAGCTGGCATACGCCGATACGGCAGCGTTATCGACCGACGTTGCCTTTGGTTCTCTCGTCCGAAACATGCATAGGTGGGGTGCTCATCTCATGGTGCTGTCGGTTTTCCTCCACATGAGTCGTGTCTTCTATCACGGTGCCTATAAGCCACCTCGTGAGTTCAACTGGATAGTGGGCGTAGTTCTGCTTCTGCTGACGCTGTTGCTGTCATTCTCCGGCTACCTGCTCCCGTGGGATCAACTGGCGCTTTGGGCCGTGACGGTAGGAAGCAACATGGCCGGGTTCGTGCCAGTCATCGGTGCTCAGGTGAAGTTCGGTCTGCTCGCAGGCGTAGAGGTAAGTTCCGCCACTCTCTTGCGGTTCTACGTACTACACGTCCTCGCATTCCCGTTCATCATCGTGATCTTCATGGCCGTTCATTTCTGGCGTGTCCGTAAGGACGGCGGCATTTCAGGACCTCTGTAAGGAGCATCTGTTGGTTGAAATTCCAGAGAGTCTCCTAAGGAGATCGGCAGAAGCGAAGGCGAAAGCCCTCGGTGTGCCGGTCGAACAGGTGCTTGCCGAGATGAAGGGCGAAGGTCCCCCGGTGGACGTCCCCGAGTCTGAAGCTGTCGCGGAAGAAACACCAGTTGTCGAAGTGGAAGATCACGTGGACGAGCCTGAGGTGGAGGTGAGCCCAGCCGAGGAGTCAGCGCCAGCCGAGGAGTCACCGGCAGCGATGGTGGCTGAAGTCCCGGAAATCCAAGACACTGCTGTAGCCACAGTCGTCGAGGATGAGCCTCCGACATCAGATGCCGACAGCAATGGCTCTGAAGGCGGCAACGGCAAGGTTGCCGGGCTGGTGAGTCCAAGACCTACCGTTCCGCCGACCGGTACTCCTGAAGGTGTTCGTACCCAGAGACTCCTCACGGTCGTCAAGGCCCGGGCCATTCAGAACGTCAAGGCCGAACCCATTGATAAGGTCAACACCTGGCCCCATTTGATGTTGATCGAGTTCGGGGCGCTGCTGGCGATCACGGGGTTGCTGGTGATCATGGCGGTGATCATTCACTCTCCTCTGCTCGATCCGGCGAACTTCAACGCCACGCCGAACCCATCAAAGGCTCCCTGGTATTTCCTCGGGCTCCAGGAACTGTTGAGCTACTTCGACCCACAGATTGCCGGTGTCATGGTCCCGACCTTCACAGGAATGATCGGTTTCATGATGGTTCCTTATCTCGATCGCAATCCCTCGACACGGCCCAGTGACCGGAAATTCGCGATTGTGGCCTTCTCGTTCTTCATTGCCGGTTCGGCGACGCTCACGATCATCGGAGTCCTGTTCAGAGGTAAGGGGTTCAACTGGTCTTATCCGTGGAAGGACGGCATCTTCTTCGATGACTTAAAGGACTGGGTGCACTTCGAATGAGTTTCACCAACATGGTCCTCATTGGCGTCGCCCTGTTCGCGATTCTCGGCGCCGTTGGAGCGTTCACAATCGCGTTCCGACGTTCTCAAACCGCCAAGATCGACCCAACGGCCGGCGTTTCCGCCGAGACCAAGGCGGCCGATAAGTCGATGGCCGGAGTTCGTGTCGAGCCGATTCCGACGTTGCCCGAGCCCGAATCTGAGATCGAGGTCGTGGAACCGGAGGTGGTCGAGGAACCGGAGCCGGTTGGTGTCGCCGTCGTCACGACGCAGAGAACCGTCGAGGTCTCGCCCGAGGAATCTGGCGTAACCCGCCGTCAGTTCTTCAACAGAGCAATGAATGCGACTTTCTTCTCGTTCCTTGGAATCCTGGGAATCAATTCACTGGCTTTCTTCTGGCCCAAGTTGAGTGGTGGTTTCGGCACCGATGTCGACGCAGGGGCCATTACCGACATTCAAGCCGCCCTGCGCGCACCCGATGGCTCGACTATTCCTCTGTTCGTCCCAGAGGCTCGTGCCTATGTCGTTCCCGCTCCATCAACTCTCTCGGAGCAGTACGTAGGAAAGAATGTCGAAGTAGAGGGATTGATGGGTTTGTTCCAGCGGTGCGTGCACCTGGGTTGTCGCGTGCCGTGGTGTGCCCCATCCCAAGGCTTCGAATGCCCATGCCATGGTTCCAAGTACACCGCGATTGGTGAGTACTTCGCCGGTCCAGCACCTCGCAATCTAGACGTTTTCGAGCTCGAGTCCGCAAACGGACGTCTCATTATCAAGACAGGCTCGATCATCCAGACGCCACGAGCTCCGACCCTTTCGGTCAACTATCCGCAGGGACCGAGCTGCATCGGCGCCGTCGCTGAGGGCGAGGCCTAGCTGTGAACATGATCGTTGTTCTGGCGATCGTTGCCGGTGTCCTTTGGCTCGGTCTGATGATGGTTTCTGCCCTGAGGAACAGGGGCGGTGAGGAAATAGCCCCGAATCTGAAGCCAGGCATCAACGATCAGGAACTAGAGACACGGCGTCTCGAGAAGGGCCAGAAGGTGGCAATCATCGGTTCGGCATTCCTGGCGATCTCACTTCCGCTGTACTTCCTCGGAGAGCAGAACCGACAGGAGGGTTTCGTAGAGGAATTCGCTCATGACTCAGAGCTACGTGGAGAGCACCTCGTAGAGGAATTCGCCTGCTTCAGTTGTCACGGTCCCCTCGGCGTGGGCGGAGTGGCTCCCTTCGTCGAACCCCGCTCTGGCGTGTCGGTCGACTGGGCGGCACCTGCACTTGACGATGTCCTGTATCGATTCGATGAGGACGAACTCAACTTCTGGATCACCTTCGGACGTGGAAACACTCCGATGCCGGCCTGGGGGCTGCCCGGCGGCGGTCCGCTGAATGAGAACCAGGTGGTCGACGTGATCAACTATCTAAGGACGATTCAGGTCAGTCAACAGGAGGCAGTTGACCGGACGGTTGGAATGCTCGCGACTCAAGAGATTCGTCTCGTGAGTGGAGACGCCACGATGGCTTCGACGATTGTCGATCAAGAGCAGATCCTTGCCGAGATTGACCAAGCGCCAGCTGACTCAGACTTCATTGGACCGCTTTCAGAGGAGGCTAGATCCATCCTCGAAGATGCCGAGGAAGGGATCGATACCGACGGTGACGGACTCTCCGATACGTCGGAGGTCGAGTTGTCAGCCATCTCTGAGGAGTCGGCCGAATACTTCCGAGAAGTCGATGCGATCTCGCTGGACCCCAATACTCCCGACGCGGAAATCATTGACGAGTTTCTGGCCGCACTGGATGCTGCATCGGGCAAGGACCCGATCCTCGGAAGCTACGCCGACGCAATCCGGAGCACCGTGGAAAACCAAGAAGAAGGTGAGGACACCGACGGCGACGGTCTCACCGATGCAACCGAGGCATCGGTTTCTGGTCAGTCGATAGAGGCGAGCGCATCGACGATCCCATCTGGCATCGAGACCATTTCTCTCGATCCAAGCAATCCCGAGTCATCGGGGGAACCCGATCACGCGACAGCCAATCGGATGGTTGGTGGCCTCGGCTCAGTTGCCATTTCGACGAACGTGGCGGACGAGAACTCAGTCAAGCTGAAGGATCAAGAGGGAGCCGGCCTCGAATTCCTGCTCGATGCCGATGCTGAGAAGGCGTGGGAGATCGACGTTGCGGGTGTGGCGGCCTCAATGGAGACATCTGAAGACGACGCAACCAGGGCGGTGACTCTCTTCAATGCTCATTGCGCCCGTTGCCATACGGCCTCATTCTCCGCTGGCTCGCCATTCACCCTCGAGGCAGGTTCTGGTGGGTTTGGCCCTGCACTGTGGGACGGACGACCGATCGTGCAGTTTGGCGAAGCACCAACGAGCGCAGAGGAAACCGATCTGCTGGTCGAGTTCATCATCAAGGGTTCCGAAGCAGAGAAACCGTACGGGCTCAACGGGTTCGGGTCTGGCCGGATGCCCGCATTCGGCGCCATTCTCTCGATGGATGACATCGATCTCCTGGCGCAGTATCTGCGAGGCAGCAACTTGGACGGGGTGGTGGAGTAGGCATGTTCTTTCGCGAACTCTTTCGATCCCTGTTCTCGGCGAATCTCTTCGTAACCGGAGTAATCCTCACCATTGCTGCCGCAGTGTTGTTCTACGGTTCGATATACCTGTTCAACTACACCAATCTCGGAAAGAAGCTCGGCTTCTTGGTCACTGGTGCAGCTTTGTTCGGGTGGCTGAGCATCACATCACTTCTCTTCGTCATCTATGCGCCGCGTGGTCCCAAGCCGGATAGCATCGAGGGGCTGAATTCTCTTGAAATCCGGGTGATTCCAATCACCTATCTGCTGGTCAGTGTCGTTCTCTTCCTGGCCTTCCTGGTTGCTCTCCACCAGTACGAGGACTCCCTCGAAGGGAACACGACCTAGCCGTAGTAGCTGAGGATCTGCAGTTCGGTTGAGAGATCCACCTGGTGCACTGCGACCTCGTCCGGAACGTTGATCCGCTGAGGGGCGAAGTTGAGAATCGATCTGATTCCCTTCTCGACCAGAATGTCTGTCACCTCCTGGGCGGCGTCGGCGGGAACGGCGAGAATCGCCATATCGAAACAACCCCCCTCACAGTCGTCCGGCATATCTGAGAGATGCTGGATTTCGATGGATCCGACTGTGTTTCCAACACGTGAAGGGGCGTTGTCGTAGATGGCCACGACGTCGAAGCCGTTTCGGCTGAGACCTTGGTATCTGCCAAGCGCTGTGCCGATGTTGCCAGCCCCAATGATGGCGACGAGCCGACGCTCTTCGATCCGGAGTTCGCGGCGGATTCGTTCGCGCAGGTCGGACACCGAGTAACCGACACCTCTGGTGCCCTGGAAGCCGAGGTCGGAGAGGTCGCGACGGACGTTGGCAGCGTTCGCTCCGGCCGCCTTCGCTAGAGCTTCCGAGCTTACGGTCTCTCTTATGCCTTCGGCATCCTCCAATAGCCGTAGGTAGCGCGGCAATCTCGAAACGGTCGCACGCGAGAGCTCGCTCATCGATTGGACGATACCGCGGCTGTTCGATCTATCCGACACCGCCATCTACGCTCGTCACTCCTCATGACTAATCCTTCGATACTCGTGGTCGGTGGTGGCCCCGCAGGCTCAGCAGCAGCCCTTTGGCTGGCTCGCGACGGTCAAGATGTCACTCTCATCGAGAAGAAGGAGTATCCCCGAGAGAAGACTTGTGGCGACGGCCTGACTCCTCGTGCGATCTACCAACTCGATGAAATGGGTTTCGACTTCGATGTGCCTGAGTTCCATCGGATCACGGGTCTTCGGTCGTACGCCGGAGACGACCTGATGCTGGAGATGAACTGGCCCGACCACTCCAAGTACCCCAATTGGGGCGGTGTGATTCGTCGGGCTGATTTGGACATGCAAGTGGCGAGGCTCGCTGAGAAGGAGGGCGTGACCGTCCGACAAGGAACAACTGCCACTCCCGTGATCAACGAAGGTGTCCTCACTTCGGTTGCCTTGGCCAACGCAGATGGATCCGAAAACGTTGTGCCGGACATCACGATCATCGCTGATGGCTCGATGAACCGGTTTGGCCGTGACCTCGGCACAGCCCGCAGGCGGGACTACCCGATGGGCATGGCGGCTAGGGGCTATTACTCGTCGCCGATGTCGAACGACCCCTTCCTAGAAAGCCAACTTGATTTGCGCGACTCCAGCGGCGCCACCATGCCCGGCTACGGATGGGTCTTCCCGCTTGGCGACGGAACCGTCAACGTCGGTGTCGGCTTGCTTTCGACTTTCAAGCGTTGGAAGCACGTCAACACGACAAACATGATGAACGACTACGTGGCGACGGCGCCCGATCACTGGGAACTGAACGAAGAGGGCCGTTTGTCCAAGCCCATGGGCGGAAAGCTGACCATGTCTCTGTCAAAGGGTCCCCTGGTTGGTGCCAATTGGGTCACGATCGGTGATGCCGCCGGAGCAATCAATCCTTGGAATGGCGAGGGGATTTCCTACGCGTATGAAACTGGACGCATCGCGTCTGAGTACGTCGGGGAGGCACTTGGGAGTCATGACCTTTCCCTCCTGCGGCGCTACCCGCAGCGACTCGAGGATGAGTTCGGCCTCTATTACAAGATGGCGCGGATCTTTGTGAAGGTGATTGGGAACCCATCGGTAATGCGTACGCTCGCCCATGTTGGGCTCCGCAACCGCACATTGATGGAGTGGACGCTGAAAGTGATGTCGAATCTCCTCGACGAAGACGAGAAGGAGATGGGAGAGCGCACTTACGACGCCCTCGCAAGCATCGTCAAAACGCTTCCGACGACCTGACTCGGAGCCGATACCCTATGGGGTATATGGCACGCCCTGCTCTTCTTGCGTTCGATGTAAACGAGACTTTGCTCAGCCTCGCCCCGCTCAAGGATGAACTCGACGGAGTATTCGGTCCGGGAGCTCCGATCGGCGAGTGGTTCGCCAGGCTGCTTCACGGATCCCTCGTCGCGAATCACGTCGATGCCTATCGAGATTTCGGCGATATCGGTGTCGAGGCGCTGCTCACCGTCGCTGCCAAGCGCGGCAATCCACTCAAAGGCGAACAAGCCCTGGCGATCGTGGAGAAGATGAGGTCGCTTCCCCCTCATCCCGATGTCTACAACGCCTTGGAGCGCCTGTTTGATGCCGACTACGCGATGGTGGCGTTGACGAATGGTTCAACGGAGGCGGCGAACGCCCAGATCGAGACTGCTGGACTCCATCCCTTCATTCGCCGGGTCATCTCGGTCGAGGAGATCGGACGGTTCAAGCCGGACCCTGCTCCGTACTTGCATGCAGCGAAGATCATGGCGACGCCTATTGAGAACATGATGCTCGTAGCGGCTCATGATTGGGACTGCGCTGGGGCTTTGGCTGTCGGAGCGCAGTCAGCGTTCGTCGCTCGAACCGGAGTGGTTTGGAGTCTCCCGTCGGAGCCTCCACCGATCGTGGTCGGCGACATCGCCGGACTCGCCGATTTGCTCGCCGCCTAGGGCACGTCTCTAGGATTCTGCCCGTGCCCATCTATATGGATATGCATCCCGATCTTGGCGATGTGACAGACGAGGACCTCCAAGCTGCTCATCAGCGTGACCTGGAGGTTCAGGAGGAGTACGGCGTCCAGTTTCTCACCTACTGGTTCAACAGTCCGGGAAGCCAGGCGTTTTGTCTCGTGGAGGCTCCCGACCCCGAATCAGCGGTAGCCGTTCACAAAGCTTCCCATGGTCTGGTTCCTCACAAGGTCGTCGAGGTTGAACGGCCCACCGTGACTCAATTCATGGGGGACTGGATGCAAAACGTCCCGAACGAGGCACGAATCGAAGGTCCCGGATCGGAGATCGACAGTGGGCTGCGTGCGATTCTCTTCACAGATCTGGAGGGGTCTACAGATGTGAGCACGAGTCTCGGAGACGAGCATGCTCTCTTATTGATCAATAATCACAACTCGATTGTGAGGGATGCTCTTCGTCATTCAGGGGGACGTGAAGTGAAGCACACCGGTGACGGCATCCTTGCCTCGTTCAGCCATGTGAGCAGGGCCGTCGATTGCGCCATGGAGGTCCAGAAGGGCTTTGCTACGAACCCTGCACTGGAGGATGTGCGAGTTCGCATCGGTGTCAGCGTTGGGGAGCCGATCACTCAGGAGAACGACATATTTGGGGCCGCTGTCAATCTTGCCTCTCGTATATGCGCTCACGCTGAAGGTGGACAGATCTTGGTATCAAACGCGGTAAAGGATCTTTGCGTTGGCAAGCCCTTCAGGTTCGCGAACCGTGGACCAATTGCCCTCAAGGGCTTCGATGAACCGGTGCCGCTCTACGAGGTGGACTACTCGGAACGCTGATCGGCAGTATCGGCTACCTCCTAGACCAGGCGAGCCAGCACCGCGAGCGTCCTGTCAACTTCCTCCAGGGTGTTGTAGTGCACGAATCCGATTCGAACGAGGCCGCCCTTTTCCAGAACCCCCAAGCGGTCCATGACATTGACTGCGTAGTAGTGGCCAGACCAGACATAGAGGCCAGCATCGATCAGCTCTGAAGCGACCGACGACGGGGTGTGTCCATCGACCGAGATGGCGAATGTGGTTACTCGATCGGCCATGGTCGGGGGCCCATACAGCCGCACCCCTTCCATCTCGGCGATACCTTCGAGGAAACGTTGGCCCAATGCAGTCTCGTGGGCATGGATCCTTTCGTAGGCAGACTCGAGGCGGTCACGGATTTCGCTGGCTGGTTCGCCCAGGTCGGCCAGATAACTGACTGCAGCCGAAACTCCGGCGATCGACTCAAAGCTCTGTGTGCCTGTCTCCCATTTTCCCGGCGGGTCCGACGGTGCCGGTCTGACCTTATAGGCGTCCAACTCTGCGAGCAGTTCGAGTTTGCCAAAGAGGATCCCCGTGTGTGGTCCGAAGAACTTGTAGGCGGACGCAGCAAGGAAATCGCAACCCAGCGTCTTTACGTCAGGAAGAAGATGGGGTCCGGCGTGAACAGCGTCGACGTAGACCAAGGCGCCGACCTCGTGTGCGGCAGCTGAGATCGCAGCTACATCGACGACGGTCCCCAGTGAGTTCGATGCCAAACACACCGCTACCAGGCGTACGTTGTCGTCCAGGAGTTCCACGACCGCCGACGGTTCGAGGATCCCAGTCGATGGTTCTATGTCTGCAACGCGGATTTCGACACCTGCGTCGGCTGCAGCTCTGGTCCATGGCGTGTAGTTGGCATCGTGGTCGAGCTTGGTGAGCACGATCGCATCTCCAGCGTTCCACGTTTGCCCGAGGGCTCGGCTCGTAGCAAAGGTGAGGCTCGTCATGTTTTGCCCGAAGACGATCTCTGCGGGCTCACAATTGAAGAATGCTGCCATCGCCTTTCTTCCGGCAGTTGTCGTTGCCTCGGCTAGGTCAGAAGCTCCATACCCGCCGCCCAGATTCGATATCCCGGTGGTGAGGATGTCACTCATGGCGTCGATGACGATATCGGGAACCTGAGTGCCGCCTGGGCCGTCGAGATAAGCGGCGAGGGTCTCGCCCTCAGTTCTCGAGAGGGCCGGGAATCGTGATCGGACGTCGTCGATGGAGAAGTCGTTGGTCATGCCGGCACGATAGGGCTGTGTCACCCCGACCTCGCCGGCAAACGGCGTCGGATTGCCAGGATTCGTATGCAGATTCGCGTGTTTGCGAATTACCTCACAAGCTAAGGCCGTTCTAAGCTCCGAAGTCGTGACGTTGGCCGACTACCTACCCATTGCGATCATGCTGTTCTTGGCCGGAGCGTTCGTGACGGTGTCGCTCCTCGTATCCAGGATGATGAGCCCAAATCGGCCGACCCCCGAGAAGCTCGACCCATACGAATGCGGGATCGTTCCAGAGGTAGAACCTTCGCAGCGTTTCCCCGTCAAGTTCTATCTGGTGGCCATGCTTTTCGTCATTTTCGATATTGAGATCATCTTCCTCTTCGCCTGGGCTTCGATCTGGACATCCTTGGGTTGGTTCGGTGTGGGGGCAGTTCTCATTTTCACCTTCTTCGTGGCTGAGACACTCATGTATGTATGGAAGCGGGGAGCCCTGGACTGGAACGTGAAGCGCCGTGCTCGGTACATCCCTGATCAGGTTCAGGACGCCGCGTAAATGGCAACCACAGCTCCCGGCAACCTGTTGATGACAACCGTTGGCAAGGCCGCTAGTTGGGCCCGCACTCGATCAATGTTTCCGGCGACGTTCGGACTCGCATGTTGTGCGATCGAGATGATGGCCAGCGGCTCTGCCCACTATGACCTCGCCCGGTTTGGCATGGAAGTGTTCCGTGCGTCTCCACGCCAAGCTGACTTGATGATCGTCGCTGGCAGGGTGAGCCAGAAGATGGCGCCAGTTCTACGGCAGGTATATGACCAAATGCCGGATCCAAAATGGGTCATCTCCATGGGAGCGTGTGCGTCCAGCGGTGGAATGTTCAACAACTACGCACTGGTTCAAGGCGTTGACCAGATCGTTCCGGTCGACATCTATGTCCCTGGATGCCCACCTGGCCCGCAGAGTCTGATGCACGGAATACTGACGCTCCACGACAAGATCATGTCTGGGGAGATCGCCCAGTGAGCGAGGTCTACGACACCCTCGCCTCGAAATTCGAAGACTCCAGTTGGACGGTGTCTCATTCTCAAACTGTCGTGTCGGTTCCGGCCGAGGGGTGGTTCGCCTTTGCCGAAGCCGCCAAGGAAGCCGGATTCGAACTGCTGTCAGATGTCACAGCCGTGGACTGGATGCGTCAGCGAGAGAAGCGGTTCCAGGTGGTCGCCAACCTGGTTTCAATGTCTCTCAGACTTCGACTCAGGGTGGTCACCTATGTCGATCGTGATGAACCGTCCGTGGCTTCCCTCTGCCCTCTGTGGCCGGGAGCCGCATTCGCCGAACGCGAAGTGTTCGACATGTTTGGAGTGGTTTTCGAAGGCCATCCCGATCTGACTCGGATTCTGATGCCGGACGAATGGGAGGGGCACCCTCTTCGCAAGGACTTCGGCGTCGGTTCCGTTCCGGTCCAATTCAAGGCATCGAACCAGGTGAACTGAATGAATGACTCAAGAAATCTCGAAACCGAGTCCGTAGACATCTGGATCGCGGGCACCGAAGAACCCCAGTTTCAACCGACGGACGAAGGTGACCAGGAGATCCTCGAGACGGAGTCGGATCTGCGTATGGACACTCAGATGGGCCGAGTCGTTGAGGATGACTACGTCTTCGACGACGAAACCGACGAAGACGAGCGGATGATCGTCAATATGGGGCCCCAGCATCCGTCGACACATGGTGTGCTTCGCCTGCAGCTTGAACTCGAAGGCGAAATCGTTAGGCGCTCCAAGCCAATCATCGGATACCTCCACACTGGAATGGAGAAGACGGCGGAGCAACTGACCTTTGGTCAAGGGCCCATGAATGTGACTCGCATGGACTACCTCGCCCCACTCCACGGCGAACTCGCATATTCGCTCGCTGTCGAACGTCTCCTCGATGTCGAGGTGCCTCCACGAGCTGAGGCGATTCGTATTCTCATGACGGAACTGAATCGGGTCTCATCCCATCTTGTAGCGCTCGCCACGAACGGCATGGACATTGGCGCTCTTTCGATGATGATCTACGGCTTCCGTGAGCGCGAGTCCATCCTCGATTTCTTCGAGAAGACAACCGGACTTCGAATGAATCACAACTTCATTCGACCGGGCGGGGTGGCGGTTGATCTCCATCCTGGTTGGAAAGACGACGTGGCGGCGATCCTCGACGACTTGCCGAAGCGACTCGCCGAGTACGACGACTTGCTCCAGGCGAACCCTATTTGGCTCGCGAGAACGAAGGGCGTCGGAGTCATAACCAAGGAGGAGGCCCTCGCCTACAGCATCACCGGACCACCTTTGCGGGCAGCCGGAGTCGAATGGGATCTGAGGAAAGCCTTCCCGTATTCAGGTATCGAGAAGTACGAGTTTGATGTCCCTGTCGGTGAGACCGGCGATGTTTATGACCGGTATCGAATCAAGGTCGACGAGATCCATGAGTCGCTGAAGATCGTTTCTCAGGTAATGGATGCGATGCCCAAGGGGGACTATCGAGTTCCCGATCGCAAGATCACTCCACCGCCTCGGGGTCGTATCGACGAGTCAATGGAGGCGTTGATTCATCACTTCAAACTCTTCACCGAAGGCTTCAAAGTCCCCGCCGGCGAAACCTATGTTGCCGTGGAGTCCCCGCGTGGGGAACTGGGCTGTTATCTGGTGTCCGACGGCGGTGCCACTCCGTACAGGATGCATACCCGTGCCCCATCGTTCTACAACCTCCAGGCATTGCCGATCGCGATGGCTGACAGTCTGATGGCTGACACCGTGGCCACCGTGGCTTCGATGGACCCGGTGATGGGAGACGTCGACCGATGACGCGCAATGAGATTGCGTTGAAGAGCGATGTAATCGCTCTTCCCCTGGTCCCCCGATTTGTGCGCAGCGAGATCCCGCCCGATGAGATTGCGTTGAAGAGCGATGCGATCGCGCGAGATGAAATCTCATTGAAGAGCGATGCAATCGCTCTTCCCTTGGTCCCCCTTGGGTATGGGGGCGATGTGACCCTGCCAGATGCAGTAGCTCACGGAGTCGGAGGTCGAGACCGATGAGCGTTTGGCCGGAGTCAGTTCAGGACCGTGCCCGAGACATCATCTCGCGTTATCCGGAGAAGAGATCGGCGGTTATGCCGTTGCTCTACCTGGCGATGTCTCAGGACGGCCACCTGACAGACGACGGCATGGAAGAGGTCGCCTCGTGGGTCGGAATCACCCCCGCTCAGGTCCAATCGGTCGCGAGCTTCTACTCCATGTACAAGCGGGAAAAGACCGGTCAGTACCTGGTTTCGGCCTGCACCTCGATCTCCTGCATGCTGCTCGGTGGCGATGATGTCCTACACGCCGTCGAAGATGAGTCAGGTGTTCCGCACGGGGAGACCTCCGAAGACGGCCAGCTGTCCGTTGAGCATGTCGAATGTATTGGTGCCTGCGGAGGTGCCCCCGCGGTCCAAGTGAACTACGAACTGATCGAGGGCGTCACGCCCGACAAAGCACGGGAGTTGGTCCGCTGGCTGTCAACTGCCCGTCCAGAGGTCATCAACACGGACGAAATGCAGGAACTGTTTGGTGGCAGGAGGAGCTTCGACTGGGCGATCCGCGAGGAGACTGGCGCCGTTGGGCCCTACCCGGCGTTCCAGCCCCTTGGGACAGTGGAAGGCAGCGAATGACCACTCCGCTCGTTGTCACGCGTCGTATGACTGAGCATCCGAACGACTCCCACACCCTCGATCGTTATCAAGCGACCGGTGGCTATTCGCAGGCCAAGCGTTCGCTTGGGATGTCCAGAGATGAACTCGTAGAAGAGGTCAAAGCCTCGGGCCTTCTCGGGCGCGGTGGTGCAGCTTTCTCCGCCGGGTTGAAGTGGAGCTTTCTCGCACCGGCTCGTCCGGCCTATTTGGTGGTCAACGGCGACGAATCTGAACCCGGAACATTCAAGGATCGGCAGCTACTCGAACGTGATCCGCATCAGATGATCGAAGGCATCATCATCACGGCAATCGCCAACGAGGTTCATCACGCCTTCGTGTACATCCGGGGTGAGTACCCCAAGCCGGCGCGTCGGGTGCAAGCCGCTGTCGATGAGGCGTACGCTGCTGGATTCCTCGGTGAAGGGATATTCGGATCCGACTACGACCTCGAACTCACCGTTCATCTGGGTGGAGGGGCATACATCTGCGGTGAAGAAACAGCGTTGATCAACTCACTGGAAGGCCAGCGCGGAGAGCCGAGACTCAAGCCCCCCTACTTTCCGGCTGCCAAGGGCCTCTACATGAAGCCCACGATCGTCAACAACGTCGAGACCGTTTCCAACATCCCCCACATCCTGTCGATGGGAACAGACGAATACACAGGTTTGTCAGACTCCGCCGACACCGGCACGTTCATGATGTCGCTGTCAGGTCACGTGAACCGACCCGGCAACTACGAACTGCCGCACGGGATTACGTGGCGTCAACTGATCTATGAAGTGGGCGGTGGAATCCGCGATGACAAGGAACTCAAGGCCTGGATTCCGGGCGGCGCCTCTGCACCGTGGTTTGTGCCTTCAGAGCATCTCGATCTAGAGATAACGAAGGATGCCACCGCGGCGGCTGGCTCGATGCTCGGCTCAGGGGCCGTAATCGTCATGGACGAGGACACCTGCATGGTGAAAGCCGCCGAACGGTTGGTTCGGTTCTTTGCTCACGAGTCGTGTGGCCAATGCACCCCCTGTCGGGAAGGCACGACCTGGTTGGAAATGATTCTGCGTCGCATCGAGGAGGGCCAGGGGAGAGCCGTCGATCTCGATCTACTGGTTGACGTCTCTGACGGGATAAGCATCGGACTCAGTTGGCCACCGAAGATGACCACCATCTGTCCGCTTGGACCCTCGGCCGTGTCGCCGATCTTGGCTTTGAAGGACCACTTTCGAGACGAAGTGGATGACCATGTCACCCATGGTGGGTGCCCTTTCTCTGCAGCCGACAAAGCGGACTCCGCCGAGTCCTCTGATCCCGATGATTCGGGTGGTTCCACATGAGCGATCCACAGGTAGTCAACATCACCATCAATGGTGAGGAACACCAGGTTCCAGAAGGGGAACTCCTGATCAAAGCGGCCCAGGATGAGGGCACCTACATCCCTCGATTCTGTTGGCACGAGAGGATGAATCCGGTCGGAATGTGCCGAATGTGTCTCGTAGAGATCGAGACCCCCAGGGGACCAATGATCGTCACGGCATGTACGAACAACGTCTCCGAGGGTCTCAAGGTCGACACCGAGAACGCGGAAGTAAAGAAGGCCCAGGAAGCGATTCTCGAGTTTCTGCTGGCGAATCATCCGCTCGATTGTCCGATTTGCGACAAGGGGGGCGAGTGTCCACTGCAGGACCAGGCATTGGCCTATGGACCCGGTGAAAGCCGCTTCGTCGAGATCAAGAGATCGTATGAGAAGCCGATCCCGATCTCCGATCTTGTTCTTCTCGATCGCGAACGCTGCATCCTCTGTGCCCGCTGCACCCGTTTCTCCGACGAGATCTCGGGCGACCCGCTGATCGAGTTCAAGGATCGCGGCAACGCCACGGAGATAAGCACGTTTCCCGATCTTCCCTTCTCGTCCTACTTCTCGGGAAACACGGTTCAGATCTGTCCGGTCGGGGCACTCACGGCCAAACCCTTCAGGTTTCGAGCCAGGCCCTGGGACCTTCAGAAAGTTGAAAGCTCCTCCCTTCAGGACACTGCCCATCCCCGTATCGAGATCCATGCATCTCAGAACCAGATTCTTCGGTACATGGGGGTGGATAACGACGCCACGAATCACGGATGGCTGTCGGACAAGGCTCGGTTCGGCTTCGAGTACCTCGAGTCGGCAGAGCGGCTGACCACACCGCTTGTTCGACGCGGAGGAGAACTAGTCGAAGTCGACTGGAACGAGGCCATAGAAACCGTGGCCAATCGTCTCGACCTGATTCGGGACGAGGATGGCGGCGGAGCCTTCGGAGTGATCGGCGGGGCACAAGGAACCAACGAGGACGCGTATGCCTTGTCCAAGTTCGCCAGGGTTGGGCTCGGCACGAACAACGTGGACGCTCGAGTCGGCGACACCGTGTCCTCTCACTTCTTGGCTGCGACGGTGGATCGAGCCCTGATAGCCGACCTCGACTCGGCCGACACGATCTTGGTCTGGGGTCCCGACCTCAAAGAAGAACATCCAACTCTCTATTTGCGAGTTCGGCGCGCTGCTCAAGAACTTGGTGTCGAACTAGTAGTCATCCATCCTCGGTCGACAGGGCTCGATGACAAGGCTGACCACAAGCTGACGTACCGACCAGGGGGAGGGTTCGATCTCTTGGACGAGATCGCCGACGGCAAGCACCCGGAGATTGCTCATGCCCTGGCTGCTGACAACGTCGTAGCCCTTGTCGGCATTGCCAGTCACGCAGACGGCCCCAAGCTCGCAGAATCCGTGGCGGCCTATGTGCGGCAGAAGGCGACGCATCCGAAGCTGCTGCCTCTAAACAGCCGGGCCAACACGTTCGGTGCGCTCGACATGGGTTTGGCGCCTGATCTGTTGCCCGGACGCTTGGATATCTCAGCCGGTAAGTCCCTGGTCGACGACTGGGGAGAGTTTCCCGTAACGGCCGGTCTCGACACCGTGGGAATCCTCGAAGGCGTTGACCAAGGCACGGTCCGTGCCCTGATCCTCGTAGGCGCGGATCCGGTCAGGGATTCCCTCGATCCTGGACTGGCCAGAGATGCGATCGAAAGTGCCGAGTATGTGGTCGCGATCGATCTGTTTATCAACGATTCGAATCGTCTCGCCGATGTCATCCTCCCCGCCGCCGGATTCGGTGAAAAGGAAGGGACGGTCACCAACGTCGAGGGTCGAGTCCAGAAGGTGAATCAGATCTCTCCAGCACCTGGACAGGCGCGGCCCGACTCGGCGATTCTCGATGACATTGCACTCCGCATGGGTCGACCTCTGGGTTTGCCGTCGGCCGAGGCAATCACAAAGGAAATCGCTGAGCGAGCTCCGGCATATGAGGGAGTGTCATGGGAACTCCTGGAGTGGGACGAAAGAGACGGCGCAGTGGTTCCTCTCTCGGGCGGGCAGCCGATACAACACATTCCGGTCCCCACCGACGGACCGAAAGCCCCTGGGGCTGACCTCACCCTCCACGTGGCCCGGACCATGTACGACGATGGTGTGAGGGTCAGAAACAGTGCATCCTCGGCCGCTCTTGCGGTGGGTCCGGTAGCTCACATCAATCCTGGAGATGCTCCCAGGCTTGGGGCCAAGGACGGAAGTTCGGTGAAAGTGGTCACCAAAGACGGCGAGGGCGAGTTCAGGGTCGTGGTCGACGCTGGGACGCCGAGCGGCGTTGTGTATGTGCCGTTCAATCAGCCGGGTGCTGCATCATTGGGGAGTGATGCCGTTGTACGAGTGACGGCGGTGAGCCAATGAGCTGGGCCGACGCAGGCATTGTGACCCTTCGCGTCGTTCTGACATTCGTGCTCCTGCTGGTAGCAACCGTGATCAATGTATGGGCAGAGCGGAAGATCGTTGCCGACATGCAGAG
>Ga0070727_10001795_pt1 | contig 21736 bp, 18 predicted proteins | sample tdAd472_FD_66722 | JGI IMG/M metagenome (GOLD analysis project Ga0070727, IMG submission 66722) | Marine sediment microbial communities from the Atlantic coast under amendment with organic carbon and nitrate - tdAd47.2 | ecosystem: Environmental > Aquatic > Marine > Coastal > Sediment | place...
CGATCTCAATGGTTCCTGCGCCGTGACCGACTGAACGATCCCAGCGGCCATGCACCGTATCGAACTCAAGCAGGTGAGCGGCACATTCAGCACCACCTTTGATCTCGTTGATATGGACAAACTCTAGGCCCGGCGCATCCCATCCGGCACGAAGTGCCAAGCGGCCCATGCGACCAAACCCGTTGATCCCAATCTTTACGGTCATATTCCTAATTTCCTTCGTGACAGCAACGCCTAACCTTCGACCCGAAGATAACCCATCATGCCGCTGGCGGCATGCTCCAACACATGGCAATGAAAAGCCCAGTCGCCAGGGTTGTCGGCGACAAAGGCAACGTCTACTTCTTCACGAGGGTAGACCAAAACCGTATCCTGATAATCCTGATGTTGGAGCTCTTTGCGATTGCGGCTGATCACCTTGAAGACATGACCGTGCATGTGGATAGGGTGTGGCCAAGCCGTATCGTTTTTCAGGGTAAAGCGATAGCTTTGCCCTTTTTTGAGTGTCAGGAGAGGATCGCCAAAACCATCGGCTTCGGCCTTTAAGACCTTGCCATTAACCGCCCAAACCATGCCGGCATCGACCAAATCGCGCATGGACTGATATTTACCATCCATTTCGGCCCCTTTGAGCTGCCCCATGGCACCGCCAGCAAAAACAAAACCATGCGGTTCAGCGTTTTTAAGGTCCAAGCTCGCAACCGGGTTGGGCGCTAAAGCTGGTGGGGCAGTGCGCTCGACCTTCATGGGCGCTTCTTCCCCATAGGCAAGCTTGGTTAAAGGATAGGGGCGGCGACTATAAAACACATCGCGCACGTCAAAGCTCTCGCCTTGCTTGTTGATCATATCGATCACCAGATCCATGCGCATGCCCGGCGCAATGACCAGCGGTTCTTCCCCTGCTTTGCGGGGTGTGACAGGGTGGCCGTCGATGGCGATGATCCAAGGCGCATGTCCTTCGAAAACTAAGCCAAAAACTCGAGCGTTTGCAGCATTAATCAAGCGCAGACGTAAGCGTTCACCGGATCGCACCTGAAATTTTTCTCGGTACTGCCCATTGACCGTCGAAGCATTGCCGATCCTTCCTGCATGAGCCATGTCGTGGAGTTGCCCGAAAGTTCCGGCAACCTGGGCTTCCTGATCAAACAACCAGTCATCGATGGTCCAGACCACATCTCGATCAACCGGATAGGGGATGGGCTCATCGACGATCAGTGGACCGGCCATGCCGCGCCCGACCTGCTCCATAGTATTGACATGGGGATGGTACCAATAGGTACCCGCGTCTTTCGGTGCAAATTCATAGGTGAAGGAGCCGCCAGGCTCAACGGCCTTTTGGGTCAAGAAAGGCACCCCATCCATGGCGTTGGGCAGGCGCAATCCGTGGCTGTGAATGGTGGTTGCTTCATCAAGGGCGTTTTCTAGATGGAAACGCAAAGTCTCCCCTTGGCGGCACCGCAGTAACGGCCCGGGCACCTTGCCGTTGTAGCTCCAAACCCGGGTGGGTGGATAGGCCTCACCCACAATAGACACATCAGCTGGGGTTGCAGCCAAAACCGTGCCTTTAGAATCAGGTTTTGCCCAAACAGGGGCGGGCAGTGCGGAAGCTGCGGCAAGAGTGACGCACCCCTTCAAAAACCCGCGTCGCGTGAGGAGGTGGGGATGTCTATGTCGCATGGGTTGCCTTTCTGCCGCGCTGTTTATTAGAAAACTCAAATTAGGGGAAATCGATTGTTCTTATTCATCGTTGGCCTTGAGACTAGCCCAGGCATTTCTTATCTACAAAGAGGTTTCGGTGAAGACCAGAAGGTCTTTTTGGGAACCTGGATAGAAGGGTGAGAAGCACCCCATTCCAGACTTGCTTTCCAGGGACAGACAAAATGTTGGGATATAATCTTAAAGACGTAAGTTTTCTAATTGTCGATGATTGCAAATTCATGCGACAGACGCTGCGGACGGTTTTAAAGTCCCTACAAGTTGGCGAAATTCACGAAGCGTCCAATGGCCTTGATGCCTATAAGTTTTTAATGACCGGCATTAAGCCTGATATCATTTTGGCCGATTGGGTAATGCCGACCATGGACGGCATTGAGATGACCGAAATGATCCGCACGGCCCATGATAGCCCTTGCCCCTTCGTTCCCATTATTCTGGTATCGGCCCATACAGAGGCAACCAAGGTTCTGAGGGCGCGTGATGCAGGGATCAACGAATTTTTGACCAAGCCGATCTCGGCAAAGGCTCTTTATAAAAGGGTTAGCAAAGTGATTGCCAAGCCCCGGATTTTTGTCCATTCGCAGGAGTTTCTCGGCCCAGATCGTCGCCGACGCAGTGCAGATAATAGCAATTCAATAGAGCGACGCGGCCCTCAGCCCCGGGCGATCAGTGCTTAAAGTGTTTTGTTCTCATTTAAAACCGAGCGCAGCGCTTCTAAAACCTCGGGCACAATAATCGGCTTGGTGAGATAGCAGGCAAACCCAGCCTTTTCACCTTTTTCGATGTCGCGCTTCGTTGCAGCGGCACTCAATGCCAAAACGGGGATATTCTTGGTCGTGTCGTTGCTCCGCAATTGCTCGATTGTCTCAAAGCCATTGATCCCCGGCAGATTAATATCGAGCAGAATGACGTCCGGCTTCTTCTTTCGTGCGAGTTCGACCCCCAATTCTCCGGTATGGGCCGAGATCATTGAAAGCCCCCCGACTTTTCCAACAATCATCTCCATGAGCTTCAGATTGTCTGGGTTATCTTCTACATAGAGCAACTTGCCATGGACTTCTGGAAGCCCAGACTGCTCCATTTTCTCTTCGACCGTCTCTTCAGCGATGTCTTCTGGCGCTTTATAAAGCGGCATATCGACCCAGAAGGTAGAGCCTTTTCCAACCTCACTCTCCAAATCAAGGGTTCCATCCATCAACTCGACCAGATTCCGAGTAATAACGAGACCAATTCCCGTCCCTTCAATGTTTGAGTGATCAGCATCGAGTCTATTAAATGGCTCAAAAAGATCCTCCCTTTTACCTTCGGGAATACCATGTCCCGTATCGGCAATAGAAAACCGTAGTTTTCCACCCGTAATTTCTTCGATGGTGAGGGTTACGGTTCCTTGGTCTTTATTGTACTTCACCGCGTTGGAAATGAGATTTAGCAAAACCTGCTTCAATCGGGTGTGATCAGCCCAAATCTTTGGGAAAACCTGGGTGGGTTCCGGGAATTTGAGCTTTATGCCCCGAGATTCCGCAAGAGAGAGAACCAGCGGCATACATTCGTCAATGACCATGCTTGGCGAAACCGCTTCAGTAGAGATATCCACCTTACCAGCCTCGATTTTGGCGAGGTCAAGAATTTCATTGATCAGGTTAAGGAGGTGGCTGCTCCCTTTCATGATGTGATTGACACAATTATTTTGACTTTCGCTTAAGGGCTCCTTTGCGTTGAGTTGAAGCATCTGACCAAACCCAATGATGGCGTTCATTGGAGTTCTTAACTCGTGACTCATGGAGGAGAGAAATTCCGACTTGGCTTGATTGGCCCGTTCGGCCATTTCCATCGATGCCTTCAGGATTTCCTGGGTCTTAATACGGTCTGAAATATCGTGCATGATACCAACGAACTTAAGCTCATTGTCTAGCATCATCCGCGAGACGTTCAACTCGATGGGAATCTGGCGCCCGTCTTTGCGTTGACCATAAAGGTCTCTCGCGCTGTTGATAATGCGCGACGTTTTTAAATCGGATTGCTGAACATAGGCGTCGTGGTCTGTGCGTTCACTTTCCGGGACGATGACATTGACATTCTTTCCCACCACTTCATCGGCAGAGTAGCCAAACATCTGCTCGGCAGCATGGTTGAAGGTTTCAATGTCGCCTCGGTCATTGATGGTAATAATACCTTCGGCAATATTTTCAACTACGGCTCTTTGTTTGGCCTCGCTCACCTCCAACTCATGGGTCCGCAACTTAACTGTTTTTTGGATATCGAGCGTTCGGCGCTGGTGAGAATAGAGCACGTAGAAAAGTAAAAGGCTCAGCACTAGCCCAAAGGATAAGACGGCGGTCGATTGGTATTGCTGGCGGATTTCAAAGAAAGAATTTACGGGGACGATCAGCAGCTTCCACTGCCGACCCGTCACGTCAAGGCTGGCCTTATAGACAAAATCTTTGAGCATCCAAAGCTCAGGGAAGGTCAACCTTTGGATTGTTGCATCGGCCAATCTGGATCGATGATAGTAAACGATTTCAGACCCATCATCGCCTTCCACATCAGCCACATACATGTCAAACCCTTGAGGATCAAGACCTCGCAAGGAGGCCTCAACTGCTTCGCCGATGTCATACTGAAGGACAACGTAGCCCAAGTGAGCTTCGCGTCTCGCCTTGATTGTTTTAAGCGACTTGGCCGTATCATAAACAGGCTGAATGAGCGTTATGCTGGAGCTGACGTTGTCTTCAGCATAATGATTGGGAGCGCGAAACCCGGTAATCGGAACAATAATCCCTTCGTCCCGGGCTAATTCAAGCAGGGCGACGACTCGTGAATCCACCGCCATATCCGCACCAATCAGCTTTGCCATTGCCGACATTGGTTCGGCATAGAGGATGGGAAAATGCTCTTTCCTTTGGGGCGAAGGTTTGCCTGAAATTTTTCGATCTGAGGCCGAACGATCAAAAATGAACTGGCTGCCAAAGCCGTCCTGCAAGTTTTGTACTTCAAATGATTTTCGCTGCGCACTTTTGATGCGCGCCACCCAGGATATGGCTAGAATCTCGTCGGACGACGAGACAATTTTGGATACAAAAGAACTAAATTCCTCTCGATCTACTCGGGTTGAGCCATGGAAGAATCGCTGAGTAGATGCGAGTTCAAGGGTAATGTTTCTAAGACGGCTTGAGAGCAGCTGATGATAGGCATCGGCTGAATGTCTGAAGTCACTTCTCAAGCGCTCTGATTCCCAGCCCTGGACATAGATCGTCGCGCCGAAAACAACGGCGATAGAGATCACAGCAGCGAGTATGGCCTGAAAATAGAAGCGCAAAATAAATTACCCCTCACACGCTGGATTTCACTGCTTTTTTTAGTTCTGCAGCTTGCCCAGGGTCTGATTGAAAATCTCCTGATAGGTTCCGTCTTTTTTCATTGCTTTAAGAGCACCAGAGACTTTTTTGACCAGCCTCATATGCTTTTTATTGAGATACATGAACATCTGCCGTTTGGCTAAGGGCGGCTCTGAAGCTTTGAGGGTGATCCCCAACTGCTGGGCCCGCCAAAGCCCTTGCCAACGCTCATAGAGAATAAGGTCAACTTTTTTGGCTGACAGTAGATCAAACATCTGCTGGGCATTCTTGGTTCGAGTCGTGTTCTGATGGCCTTTGAGGTTGTTTTGAAAAATCTGCCAGCCATTGATATGGGCGATACGCGACTTGGCTAACGCAGCCCAATCATTTGTCACAATGGGATCGCTGGTGGAATAGGCGATGAAATCATTCTCCATCATCAATTCAGGAACCCGGATCAAGTTTGGAAACTTCTTCTCTAGCCCCTTGATGCGTAGCGCGACGCCATCATCAATGCCCACATTGGCGTTGCTCAACGATTTCGCCGAGTTTTGATAGACGATGACCTTGGCCGATAGGCCAGCACGTCGGAACGCTTCTTTAACGATCTGGTCAACAAATCCGTTTTGCGTATTTGTTGTGAAGGGGTCTCGAATGCCCGTATTAAGGACGATCTCATCTTTGGCCTGAACGGCTGAGACCCATGAGAATGCCAGCAAGAAGCTCACACACATAAAGGATGCAAATTTCATTTTTCCCACTCCTGCACAAGACCCGACCACTTCTTGTTGATCATTTTATCGACACGAGCCTTGAGATTGCTTTCGCCATCTAAGGGATAGCTTAGCTTTTTATTGCGTGGCATCGCCAGAGTGAATTTATTTTTTGTATTTTTCCTAAGTGCGTTACAGCGCTTAGTTATTTGAACTCGCTCTGTCCTTCGAAGGGCCTTAGGATATGGTCAATTGCTTTCGCTTTCGCTGCAAGGGTCCGTATGTCTTCGCAATTTTCCAATGCTATCCTCGTTACCGGCAAGGTTGATAACCACGCGCATCAGGCTTTACTTGCTGGCTTGCACGAAGCCTTTCTTGATATGGGATACACGAGCCAGTTTTTCGCCCTCAACCTGGATGGGTCGAACATTGGTGAGTTCCTGAAGGCGATCGAAGAGGCGCTCGCCCATAAGTCAGACAGTACCTTCGTGCTCGATATTAACGGTCGGATGCAGTTGCCCCAGGCGGCCGCCCTAAAGAGGGTGTCCTTTTATATTGATCACCCTTGCGAACACTTGGAACGGCTGGATGCACAGGGGCCTCACGATATCATCACCTATCTTGACCCCTCTCATGTGGCGGCACTCGACGCGCTTGGTTTTAAGCAACAAAAAATGCTTCTGCCCCACGGCGGTCCAGAGCCTGGTGAAATGCCGCCCCTTGAAGAACGTGATATCGATCTGCTGTTCTCGGGGCGCTTGGAGCATTCTCCCCGGATTGCTGACATGCGCGAAGGGCTGGCTGACAATCCGCCAATTGTTCAAAACATCGTTCTAGAAACGGCTGAAAGGGTTATGGCGGGTGAGTTCTTGTTTGAGGCCTTCGCTGCGGCGTGCGAAACCCAATCGGTCCACTACACCGACTTCGACCGGGCCGGATTGGGCACTGCTATTGTGGTCGCCGACAAGTTCGTTCGAGCCCACGAGCGCCACCGGCTTATAACCAGCATTAAAACCCGGAAAATTCACTTGATCGGTCATGTGGACGATGGTTTTTTTGATAAGTCTCCTGACAATATCACTTTTCTTGGCCCAAAATCCTTTGCCGAGTTTGAAATCTACCTGCCACGGACGAAAATCTTGCTCAACACGGCCCATGTGTCACCCGGCGGCACCCACGAGCGAGTCTGGTATGGCATGGCCGCAGGCTGTGTAATGGCGACGGACCCTGGCGAGCTCATAGAGGCCGATTTCACCCATGGCGAAAACATTCTCTATTGGCCAAAAGAGGTCAGTTCCATCGAACCAATGTTGTCAGATATTTTGGAAAATCCAAGCCAAGGTCAGGCCATTGTCGATGCAGCAACGCCAATCTATACCGAGCAGCATACTTGGAGCGCCCGGGCAAAGCACCTTGATGAGATTTTAAATAACTAGGAAAAGAACCGCGAAACTAAGCTTTGCTGGTTTTACGAATTATCTGAAGAAGAGGGAGTGCCATTGTTGGTTTCAACAAGTTTGAAGCTGGCATTTTCCAAGTCGTCACTTAGCAATTCGCCTTCTTCGCCGATGTCTTCATCGTCAAATAGCCATTCAATCGAGACATCGTTCCCTGAACCCGCGGCGCGATCAAGAAGTCCGAGCAGCCCGAAAATCACTCTTGATGAGCTGCTATTAAAATATGACATTTCAAAAGTGAACGTAATGGTCTCACCGTTTGCGCCGGCAAGGTAAGTCTTCAGTTGTTCAATAATGTTCTCATAAAACCCTGCAGCGTCCTCCATGTAGGACATGCCAGAAATCTTGAAACTGTTGGCCGAGAAATCAAAGTCGATTTCTGGTGAGTTTTCCCTCCCTTCAATTTTAATCGGTTCCAATTTTCCGTACTCCGCTTTTCTTAGGTGTAGGCTCTTAGGTAGAAGAACTTGTGAGCATCATCGACATCTTTAAACCTGAAGTCAAAGCCGCCATTTGCTCTTCGGGCAATATCCATAAAACCAACGCCGGCCCCTTTGCTGTTTTCTGGCGGAGGGTTCCGTAGCGTTTCTTTATAGATTTGCTTTATGGCTGCTATGTCCATTTTCTGCAGATTTTCCAGATGCACGCCCAATCGCTCGGCATCTTCATTTAAGACGAGGTTGCCGCAGCAAACGATGTAGCCTTTTTCTCGCCGCCCGATAGAGAGGAAGCCATGGCGTAGAGAATCGGCATCTTCATTTGAGTTTTCAGGACTTTGCAAAACACTTTTTGAATACCGAATGATGTTCTGAACTTCTTCGACAAAAATCGCGAAAACCGCGCGTGATGTTTTTCGATCAGCTTGAACAAGCTCTAGCTTTTTCTTAATCGCATTGCCGACACTGAGCAACAGTTCTTCAGTGATGAATCCTGAATAGAAAAAGAAAATCTCATGTTCAGCAAGCTCTTGTTGAACAGCATGGATCGCGTCAATGGTATCAAGAGACTTATCCAACTTTAAATCCTACGATTGCCATATCATCGAGCCTTGGCGCAGCTCCTTGGTGCTCGGTAATCATATTGTGCAAGGCCTCGGCTTGCTCCTTCATTGGCTTGTCTTGCAGCGTTAGAAGCATTTCGTTGAAAGCTTTTTTGCCAAGGCGTCGATTGTTGTTTGAGCTGATTTGATCGACGGCTCCGTCCGTGGTCATGTAGAACCGCGCACTCTTGGAAGGTGTGAGTTCTTCAGTCTCATACGTATGCTTTAAGGGAATTTCACGATAGCCCAGCCCTTTCCGGCTGCCCTGAATACGTTCCACCTTGCCTTCATCGACAACAAGAAGATCAAACTTTGCACCGCCAAATTTCAACTGATTTTGAGCGTCATCAATATAGCAAACGCCCAATTCAAGGCCATCATCGGCTTCTCCGCTCTCATTGCTCTGCCCGAGGGAAATCCGCAACAATTCGTGCATGCGTTTAAGCAGAGCCGAGAGGTCGCCCACCTTCACCTCGCTCATTGCCCGCTCTAAAGCTCCGGTTGAGATAAGCGTCATGAAGGCTCCCGGCACGCCGTGCCCAGTGCAATCGCCCAAAGCAAAGAGAGCGCCCTCACCCCAGCGGTAGAACCAATAGATATCGCCGCCGACCACGTCGCGAGGCTCCCAATAGACGAAGTGATCGTCAAAGGATTCAATGAGCAACTCCGGGTGGGGCAAAATGGACTTTTGGATTTTGCTGGCATAATTGATGCTGCTGGAAATGTTCCTAAAAGCGCTGCTCAGTTCTTGTTCGGCTTTTCGCCTTTCCGTGACATCAGAAACGACAACAATCGCACCGCCATTGTTTAGCGGGGACTTGCGGGCTGAAAGAATTTTGCCATCAGGAGTAAATGATTCCAGCTCACCATAGCCCTCAGATTTTATGACTTCTAGGCGATGGGCAACAATCTCATCAATGTCACCTTCTCCGAAGGTTCCCAGCTCTGCGGCTTTGCGTAAGGTTTCTTCTACTGACTTTCCATGCTCAAAGAGTTCACGGGGTAAGCCTGTGAGTTCGATATAGCGCTCGTTGAACATTGTGTATTTCAGGTCAGAATCAACCGTGTAAATGCCGTCAGACATGCTCCCCAAAGCAACATGGAGCTGAGCATCTTTCTCTTCCAACTCTAGGGTTCTTAAGCGGACTTTCTCTTCAAGGGTCTCGTTGGCATCTCGAAGGGCGTTGCGTGCTTTTTCTAACTTTTCTTCTGTCGTTTTTCGCTGGTTGATCTCTGTTTCAAGACTGGAGACCTTGTCATCAATGGCTTTGCGCATTGCTACAAAGGCTTTTGCCAAGGTGCCAACCTCATCAGAGCGTTTAGTATCAATGTCCTGGTCCAAGTCTCCCGCAGCCATCGCTTGAGCCGCTGTCGTTATGGAGCGAATGGGGCCTGATACGCCACTGGCAATGAGGGTTGCGATGATAGCGCCCACAATGACGGCTCCAACAGAGGCCATCGTCGTAATGTTTTCCGCTTGTGACAACGCCTTCTGCGCTTTAGGTCCCAGAGTGTCCTGTTCTTTTTTGATAGACAGTTTCAATCGCTCGGTCCGATCTGCCACGGCTGGGCCGATCCGGTCCAATTGATATTGGATAATGGTATTCCGCTGGCCAATAACTCTTCGGACCTTAATGAAAGCGTCCATATACTGGGCCTGTAGCGTTTTTACGTTTTCTGCAATTTTCCGGCGTTCTGGGTTTTCAAGCTCGGTTAAGAGTTTTTCGATATTGAGTTCTAAATCTCGAAACTCTCGCATGGCGCGGTCAACCGAAGAGTCGTCATTCTTAATCAAAAAACGGTTTGCATAAAGACGCCCCAATAAAAGGCTCCGCAAGGACACGCCAGCCTGATGAGCGGCAATCGTATCGCCGTCTTTAAGCGCGCTGTTCATAATGCGAGTCAGCGCGCGTTCTGTTTCTGGACCGAGGACATTTAAATGATTCTCGACGAGATCATTTCGTTTGGCCTGCCATTGGGTGACCTTGTCAAACTCGGCAACATAGCGTTTCAGGTCTCGCTGAAGATCCTCCACCAAAAGCTTTCGTGCGTCGCTTCCCGTCGTCAGGAGATTGGCTTGATCGATCATTTCAAGCGTGCGTTCGGCGCGTTCTTTCACGCCTTTAATATTTTCATCTGTCGCGTTGATGACAAAGTTTTTGGCAAATATTCGGGTCATCAGCATGTTCGCCTGCACCCGCCCATCGGCATTGGTTTGGCGTGCTAGGCCGCGATACTGTTCAAAAGTATCTGTTGCTTCGCTCAGGCTGCGGACACCAAAAAACGCCACGACAGCAAGTAGAATAAGCACGGCCGCAAAGCCAAAATATATTTTGGTCGTAATATTCAAACCAAAGCGATCCCACAAAATTATTAGATGACCGCCAGCTCTGAGGCGGGAATCATTTTCATTCTTTTTGAGTTCTGCATGTGGAGTTTATCACGCGGTTTTCAAATGGAAATTTGTTTTTCAGTTCCACCCGTTGCAACCCAAAAGGCTTGCTGCAAAAACACGCCAAAAAACCATTTGGCAGTTCATGGTTTCTTTATGGAGCCGGTTTGGCTATCTTCGGCCCGAATTTTGGGGCGCTCCGGGAGCGTTGGCCCCAGTGTGGCTATTTCGCCATGCATTTTTATGACAAAGGGATGATTGAGAAAGATGGTTTCGAGCGCCGCGCATTTCGAGAAATGGAAAGAACAACAAAGTTCAGCTGAGCAGATGATACCTCTGGTTGGCCAGTTGTATCGTGAGAACGGCGTGACGGTCAGAATCTTCGGGCGCCGGATCCTCAACAACTCTGCCATCGATATCATCAAGGCCCACCGCTATGCCCTTCAGATGGTCGGTGAAGAACTCAATATTCGCAAGAGCCTGGAATTGGTTCAGGCCATGGCCAGCATGAGCCTAGCGCCAGCGAGGGTCGACCTTGGCAAACTCTGCCACAGCTTCATGCAAGACGGCGGCGATGCGGAAACCTTTTTGACCGGGCAGTTGGCAAGCATCAACACCGGCAAAGGCTCTATCCTCGAAGAACCGCAAGACATCGTCCTCTACGGCTTTGGCCGCATCGGTCGCTTGCTGGCACGCATGCTGATCGAGCGGGTTGGCGACGGCAACAAAATGCGCCTGCGGGCCATTGTGGTGCGTGGCGGCAAAGATGGGGACTTGAAAAAGCGCGCCAGTTTGCTGCGTCGCGATTCAATTCACGGCGCTTTCAGTGGCTCCATTCAGATCGATGAAGACGAAAACGCCATCATCGCCAACGGGGTCTACATCAAGGTCATCTACGCCAGTTCTCCAGCAGAAGTCGATTACACTGAATATGGGATCGACAACGCCTTGGTGATCGACAACACCGGCATGTGGCGCGATGAAGAGGGCCTCGGACAGCACATCAAATGTCCTGGGGCTTCCAAGGTGATCCTCACCGCTCCGGGCAAGGGAAGCATCAAAAACATCGTCTATGGCGTCAACCACGACGATATCGCTCCAACCGACACCATCCTGAGCGCAGCCTCCTGCACCACCAATGCCATCACCCCGGTGCTCAAAGCAATCAATGATGAGTTCGGCATTAATAACGGTCATGTGGAGACCATTCACTCCTACACCAACGACCAGAACTTGATCGATAACTATCACAAGGGTGACCGTCGCGGCCGTAGTGCGCCGTTGAATATGGTGTTGACCAGCACGGGGGCGGCCAGCGCTGTCGCCAAGTGCCTGCCTGAAATGAAGGGCAAGCTCACCGGCAATGCCTTGCGTGTTCCAACCCCCAATGTCTCCATGGCGATCATGAACCTCAATTTGGGGAAAGAGACCACCAAAGAAGAGATCAACGACTATCTGCGCAACATCTCGCTTAACTCTGCCATGCAAGACCAGATCGATTACACCGCGTCTTCTGAACTGGTTTCGTCTGACATGGTCGGCTCAGTCCATGCCGGTGTGGTTGACTCATTGGCCACCATCGTCGATGGCAACCGCTTGGTGCTCTATGTCTGGTACGACAACGAGTCCGGCTATAGCGCCCAGGTGATCCGCATGATGCAAGACGTGGTCGGCTTAAGAATGATCACCGTTCCTGCCGCCTGATTAAAAAAAGTGAGGGCTTTGCACACTGCAAAGTCCTCTCCTCAGGGCGACCGCGCATGCTGAATGAAACGACGCAGATAGAAACTCCAAGGCTCCTCTTGGCGCCGCTTACCCTTAAAGACGCGCCCGATCTGCAACGGATCACCAACACAGCCAAGATCATTGAGTCAATCTCGTTTCTGCAGAGCGATTTCACCGTTGAAGACGCTAGAAATCTCATTTCGCAAAATGGAGAAGACGTTTGCTTTCTCGGCGTTTGGGAGAGAGAGGAAGCCTGTCTGGTTGGCTTGTTCGGTGTTCATAAGCAAGACGGCGATGAAGTCGAAATCGGATACTGGTTTAGTCAAGACCATCAGGGTCGCGGCTTCGCCTCAGAAACCTTAGAACATGCGACCCTCTATTTAGAGCAAAAGCACCCGAAGCTTCAAATCATCGCCGAATGCGCTGACGAAAATCAGGTTTCCCAACATGTGCTGCGAAAGAACGGATTTAAGTCCACCGGAGAAGACGGCAAACGGCCCGGACGCAAGCGCTATATTTGGAGAAATTGGCGCACCCGAGAGGATTCGAACCTCTGACCTCTGCCTTCGGAGGGCAGCGCTCTATCCAGCTGAGCTACGGGTGCTTTGGCCAATGTGGGCGCACATTACTCAAAGGTTGGGAAGAGGTAAAGGATTAAACGCCAGCCGAATGGGCGGTCTTTAGGCGACGTTTTTACGGTCGGAGCTGATGTGTTCGATGTAGGTGAAGGTCTCATTGATGATTTCGTTGCACTCAACCTTGGTGAGGCAATTTTCGCAGCCGTCGTCCTTCTTGCCACCAAAATAGTTTTGGCAAATGGTTCGAACGATATGCGCCTCAATCCTTGAGCGGTTCATAGAGAGTTTTTCCACCAATTGGTCTATCTCCGGGCGCCGTTTTGAGCCCCGAATCGGACGCATTAGACACGGTATCTAAAAAAGTCTGCCACCCCCAAATAGGTGAGGTCAGGTGAAAAATTTATGAACTTATTGGAGAAAGCCCGTTTGGCGAGGCTCGATTTTCACGCCATTAAGATCGGCTTTTGAGGGCAGGGGAAGCTTGGAATTGTTGAGCCAAGCAAGGATATCATTGAGCACCTTGTCGCCCTGAAGGTCACGCAGAAGCATGTGATAGCCGTTTTGATAGAGCGCGACCTTTTGCTTGGAAAGGACTGTTTTGGGTCGGGCGGCCAAGAGGTCTTTGGTTGGCTCCCAAGGGATGATCTCGTCTTTCTCACCATAAAGGATGAGGGCGGGTCCGCTAAAGGTCGGTCCTGCCTCATAGGCTCGGTCCATGAGGTTTGTCAGCCCATAGAGCGTATCGATCCTCGCACCTTTGATAACCATGGGGTCACGCCCTAAGGCGATTAGCATTTCCCGATTGTCCGATGGCGTAATGTTGAGGCCTTCGCCGGTCACGACCCAGCCAGGGAATAGATGCGCGGCAAGGCTTAAGGGAATGGTTTGATACCAGGGCATGGCCTGCCAGCCCCACACAGCGGGGGCTGAAAGAATAATTCCGTCGCTCACTGGCGGGTTAGTACTGGTGGCTGCAACCAATATCACCGCGCCCCCCATGCTTTCGCCCAACAAAAAGAGCGGCACGCCCGGGTGTTGTTTGCGGATCAAACGACTGATGGTGGTGAGGTCGTTTGTGTAGGCATCACTACCCGCCCATTGCCCGGTGTGGGGCGATCCGCCAAAGCCCCGTTGATCATAGGCGTAGGTGGTTACGCCCCTTTCTGCCAAGGTCCAGGCTGACTTTGCAATGAAGGTGCCGTAATCGTTGAAGCCATGAAGTGCTAAAACGATAGCTTTTTCAGGTTTCGCCTCGGCTTTCCATGAGCGTAGTGGCAGACGAACGCCATCAGCCAGGTTCACATGATTGGCTTCTAAAACGGGTGTTTGGGTGAGTGGGCCTGGAAGGATGAAACGCGGTGCGCAGGCGGTCAGCAGGAAAACCGCCAAAACAATGGCAATACCCCGACCAAATCGCATCATGAAGCGGCCTGTTCCTCATTGTTGCCTCGGGTGAGTGAGAGGAAGATGTCTTCCAAGTCACTTTCCTCGGTCGACAGGTCGAGAATGGTCAATCCGTTTTCATTGACGGCGCGCAAGACGTCGCGGATCTGCACCTTGCTTGGGTGATAGCGGAAAACCAACCGGCGTCCAGCGCGATACTCCACGTTGAACTGATTAACCAAGGCATCTGGAACAGCGTCAATATCTTCGCCAACCACCACCGTTAGCTCTTTCGCATCGAGGCGACTGAGCAGCGCATCTTTGGTGTCACAGGCGATCATTCGGCCATGGTTGATAATGGCAATGTGGTCGCAAAGCTGCTCGGCTTCTTCGAGATAGTGCGTGGTCAGCAACACGGTGGTCCCGGCTTCATTGAGCGCCTTGATCGACTCCCATAGCTGGTGGCGCAACTCCACATCGACCCCAGCCGTGGGCTCATCGAGCACCAGAATGGGAGGCTGATGGACCATCGCTTTGGCGACCAGCAAACGACGACGCATGCCGCCCGAGAGCGCTCGGGCATAGGAATTGGCTTTATCGAGCAGGCCAACTTGCTCCAAAATTTCATCGGTCCGGCGCTTGGCTTTCGGCACCCCGTAGAGCCCAGCCTGAACATCAAGCAGCTCACGCGGGGAGAAAAATGGATCAATATTGAGCTCCTGAGGGACCACGCCAATGGAGCGCCGCGCCTCGCGCATTTCGTCCTCAATGTCGTAACCCCAAACCTTGGCCTCACCGGCTGACTTGTTGACCAGTCCTGCCAAGATATTGATCAGGGTCGACTTGCCCGCCCCATTGGGTCCAAGAAGGCCAAAAAACGACCCTTGAGGAATGGTCAGCGACACATCTTTCAGCGCATCTTTTGGCGGCATCCGACCCGACCCGGCATAGGTCTTGGAAAGGTTCTCTGTCTTAATCGCGGCTTCAGGCATAGGGGGAGGCGATCCTGTATTGAATATTAGGCCACAATCGCTATCATCCGCCGATCCTATTGGTCAATCTAATCCTTGAGGAAATCCATGGACACCCAAGCCATCGAAACCATTGAAGTAGAAACCACCACTGTTGGCTGCTGCGGCAATGTTGAAAGCTCGCGCCACCCGCAGGTCTCGCTGCACATCGGCAAAGACGGTTCCGTCACCTGCCCCTACTGCAGTGCTCACTATGTGCTGAAAGAAGGCGCTGACGTCGGCGGCGGACACTAGTATTTTTATTGTTCTGTTCCATCCCTCTCCCCCACCCGGCCACCCATTTCAGGATACTCACGTGGCTGGCCGGGTGGGGGAGAGGGATGGAACAGCAAAACTCACGAAAGAGAGTTTTAAATGACCGATTCGGCCCCTCCGCTTAAGCACCTTTATCTGGTCGATGGATCGGGTTTCATTTTCAGAGCGTTTCACGGCCTACCGCCGATGAACCGGGCCGATGGTACGCCAACCAATGCCGTCTTTGGCTTCTGCACCATGTTGATGAAGCTCATCGACGACACAGATGCCGACCATATTTGCGTGGTGTTTGATACCTCGCGCAAAACTTTCCGAAGCGATATCTATCCGCAGTACAAAGCCCACCGCCCGCCGCCGCCCGACGAGCTGATTCCTCAGTTCGCTTTGGTCCGTGATGCGGTTAAGGCGTTCAACGTGGCCGCCGTCGAGCTTGAAGGCTATGAGGCGGATGATTTGATTGCCACCTATGCGCGGGAAGCTGCCGAGCAAGGGGCCGAAGTCACCATCGTTTCGTCAGATAAAGACCTTATGCAACTGGTCAACGACCGGGTGACCATGTTTGACGCCATGAAAAATAAAATCATCGGCCGCGAACAGGTGATTGAGAAGTTTGGCCTCGGCCCGGAAAAGGTCATCGAAGTTCAAGCGCTGGCTGGTGATTCTTCCGACAATGTGCCCGGTGTTCCCGGTATTGGCGTTAAAACCGCCGCCCAATTGCTCGAAGAATATGGCGACTTGGAAACCCTTTTGGCCCGCGCTGGCGAGATCAAACAGCCTAAACGCCGCGAAAAACTCATCGAATTTGCCGAAGATGCGCGGATTTCGCGCGAATTGGTGACCCTCAAGGATGATGCGCCGCAACCCATCGCTTTGAGCGACATGGTAACCCGAAAGCCCGATCCGGACACTCTGATTGCTTTCCTGGAAGAACAGGGCTTCAACCGAATCATTCCTAAAGTCAAAAGCCGCATGAACGGTGGCAACGGCAGCAGCGCTGGAGCGGCTAATGGTGCGCCTGCCCCTGTTGCACCCGAATCCATCGAATACACCTTGGTTCAAGACATCGAAACCCTGCGCGGCTGGTGCCGTGAGGCCTATAGCGCGGGGCAGGTGGCGGTCGATACAGAAACCACCTCGCTCGATGCCATGCGGGCCGATCTGGTCGGTGTTTCGCTTTCCATTGAGCCGGGCAAGGCTTGCTATGTGCCGTTGCGCCACAAAAGCCCCGAAGTTCAAGGCGATATGTTTGGCGGTGGCAGCGACGAAAGCACGCCAGAACAAGTCCCCTGGGACGACGCCATTGAGCTCATCAAACGACTGCTCGAAGAGCCTTCGGTGCTCAAGATCGGCCAGAACATCAAATATGATTCGCTTGTGCTTTTGCGTCCTGAAAATGGCGGCATCGCTGTTTCGCCTATTGATGACACCATGCTGCTGTCTTACGTGCTTGAAGGCGGAGCCCACGGTCATGGCATGGACGAGTTGGCCCTGCTTCATTTCGACCATCGCTGCATCCCGTTTAAGGAAGTGGCTGGAACTGGCAAAAAACAGGTGACGTTTGACTTTGTGGAGCTCGATAAAGCGCGCGATTATGCCGCCGAGGATGCCGATATTACGGGTCGACTACACGGGCTTTTAAAGCCGCGCCTCGTTTCAGAGCGCATGGTCACGGTCTATGAAACCCTAGAGCGCCCCTTGGTGCCGGTGTTGGTCAATATGGAGCGCAACGGCATCAAGGTTGATGCGGCGCGCTTGAAAGACCTCAGTGCCGATTTCACCCAGCGCATTGGTGATCTGGAAATCGAAATTCATAAGTTGGCGGGCAAAGAATTCAACGTCGGCTCGCCAAAGCAGTTGGGCGAAGTCCTTTTTGATGACTTGCAGCTTCCGGGTGGCAAGAAGGGAAAAACCGGGGCCTATGCGACCGGCGCGGATATCTTGGACAAACTGGCCGAGGAAGGTCACGACATCGCGGTCAAGGTTTTGGAATGGCGTCAGCTCTCCAAGCTTAAGAGCACCTATACCGACGCTTTGCTAGCCCAGATCAACCCGCAGACCGGGCGGGTCCATACGTCTTTTGTCATGGCGGGTACCACCACGGGGCGTTTGGCGTCATCGGATCCCAATGTGCAGAACATTCCCATTCGCACCGAAGAAGGCCGCAAAATCAGAACGGCCTTCATTGCCGAACCGGGACAGACACTCTTAGCCGCTGATTACTCGCAGATTGAGTTGCGGCTTCTCGCCCATGTGGCTGGGATCGATAGCATGAAGCAGGCGTTTAAGGATGGCATCGACATTCACGCGCTGACCGCCAGCCAAGTTTTCGGCGTGCCGGTCGAAGGCATGGACCCCATGGTCCGCCGTCAGGCCAAGGCGATCAACTTCGGCATCGTTTATGGCATCTCAGCCTTTGGCCTCGCCCGCCAGCTCGATATCGGGCGCAAGGAAGCGGCTGATTTCATCGAAGCCTATTTCGAGCGCTTCCCCGGTATCCGCACCTATATGGACAAGACCAAGGAGGAAGCTCGCAGCCAAGGCTTTGTTTCGACCTTCATGGGCCGCAAATGCCACGTTAAGGGGATCAACGAAAAGAACCCCAACATGCGTAACTTCGCCGAGCGCGCCGCCATCAACGCCCCGATCCAAGGCGGAGCCGCCGATATCATCAAAGTCGCCATGCTCAAACTGCCGGGTGCTTTGAAGGAAGCCAATTTGAGCGCCAAAATGCTTCTCCAGGTCCACGATGAATTGGTCTTTGAAGTGCCAGACAACGAGCTTGAAGAAACCAAAGCATTGGTCAAGAAGGTCATGGAAGCCGCAGCAGATTTAAGCGTGCCCCTGGTCGTCGATACGGGAACCGGAGCCACCTGGGCTGAAGCCCATTAGGGAAGGTAGAAACCCAATCCCTTTGCCCTTGGCTCGGTTCTCCTTTATGGTCCCGCCGCCATGAAAAACTCTGTTGATCCTAACCTGACACTCGATCAGTTCGATTTTGAGCTGCCTATTGAAACCATTGCCCAGCGGCCTGTGAGCCCGCGCGATTCAGCACGTCTGCTGCTGGTTGGCCAAGAAGGGCTGGAAGACAAAGGTGTGCTCGATCTGCCAGGCCTTTTAGAGCCGGGCGATCTTTTGGTGTTTAACGATACGCGGGTCATTCCAGCTCGACTTTTAGGCAAGCGCCGTGATGCCAAGATGGAGGTGACCCTTCATAAGAGGGAAGGCCCCAATGTTTGGCGTGCTTTCGCGAGGCCAGCCCGCAAGCTCAAAGACGGCGACATCATCGATTTTGCCCCGGAGTTTTCAGCCGAAGTTGTTCACAAAGGGGATGCAGGTGAGGTGACCCTAGGCTTCAACCGCGAAGGGGTGGCCTTGATGCAAGCGCTTGAGGCCCATGGGGCCATGCCCTTGCCACCCTATATCAAGCGTGAAGGCCTGGCCGATGAGCAGGACAAGAGCGATTATCAGACCCTGTTCGCCGACAAAGAAGGCGCCGTGGCGGCACCCACGGCGGGGCTGCACTTTACACAAAGGATGATTGAAGCACTCGATGGGCGCGGCATAAAACGCGCGACCGTGACCCTCCATGTGGGGGCGGGAACTTTTCTGCCGGTCAAGGTCGATCGTGTGGCCGAGCACAAGATGCATGCCGAATTTGGCGAGGTGAATGCCGAGACGGCCCAGCTGATTAATGCGACTAAGGCAGCGGGCAAAAAGGTCGTTGCTGTGGGTACCACGTCGTTGCGCCTGTTAGAATCAGCTGCAGCCGATGATGGCGCCATGTCATCCTGGTCGGGTGATACGGATATCTTCATTACGCCCGGCTATCGCTTCAAGGTTATTGACCGGTTATTGACCAACTTTCATTTGCCCAAGTCGACGCTCTTCATGCTGGTTTCAGCCCTTGCAGGCCTAGAGACCATGCAAGGGGCCTACAAACATGCTATTGACGGCGGCTATCGGTTTTATTCCTACGGGGATTGCAGTTTGTTGAGTGTGAAGAAATGACGGCATTTGGGTTTGAACTTTTAGGCACCGATGGCGACGCCCGGTGCGGGCGGGTCACTACCGGTCGAGGCACCATCGAAACGCCGGCTTTCATGCCGGTGGGCACCGCCGCTACAGTCAAGGCAATGATGCCGGATTCGGTTAAAAGCACCGGTGCCGAGATTATTTTAGGCAATACCTATCACTTGATGCTGCGCCCCACGGCCGAACGCATTGATCGGTTGGGTGGCCTGCATAAGTTCATGAACTGGAACGGCCCGATCCTCACCGATAGCGGTGGTTTCCAGGTGATGAGTTTGGCCGATCTGCGCAAGATCACCGAAGAAGGTGTACGGTTCAGATCGCACGTAGATGGCAGCTACCATGATTTGACGCCTGAGCGATCCATGGAAATCCAGCATTTGCTTGATGCCGATATCACCATGGCGTTCGACGAATGCCCGAGCTTTGATTCGACCGAAGAGCAAGTTATTGAGTCCATGCGTCTCTCCATGCGCTGGGCCGCGCGCTCCAAAGAAGCCTTTGTTGAGCGCGAGGGCTATGGCCTGTTCGGCATCGTTCAAGGCGGGGTCAATAAAGAGCTGCGTGAGGAATCCGCCAAGGCGCTTACCGATATTGGTTTTAACGGCTACGCGGTTGGGGGGTTGGCTGTCGGCGAAGGTCAGGAGTTGATGTTCTCAACCCTTGATTTCACTTGCCCCATGCTGCCAACCGACAAGCCGCGCTATCTTATGGGCGTGGGCAAACCGTCCGATCTGGTCGGCGCTGTGGCGCGCGGCGTTGATATGTTTGATTGCGTCATGCCGACCCGCTCGGGGCGCACCGCTCAGGCATTCACTCGGCGTGGAACGCTCAACCTGCGTAATGCCCGCCATGCTGAAGACCCTCGCCCGATGGACGAAGAATGTAGCTGCCCCGCCTGCACCAATTACAGCCGCGCCTATCTTCATCACTTAGTCCGTACCGGCGAGATTTTGGCCTCCATGCTTCTGACGTGGCACAATCTCCAGTATTATCAGGATCTGATGAAGGGCTTACGCGACGCCATTGAGGCGCAGAGCTTGCCCAAGTTCACCCAAGACTTCGAAGCTCGACAGGCCATGGGAGATATCGAACCGCTATAAAGGTGAACAAAGTGAACCGTATGGGCCATTGAGGCCCCACGAGTTAATACGAGTGAGCCCAGGCCGGAGGCCGACCGGCGCTTGAGGTCCACTTCGTGAGCAAAGTGAGCGAAAGAAAATGAGCAACGATCAATATCAAACCCTGACCCAACTTGGTGGGTCGTCGGAAACGCCCAGCTCGCCGGACGAGGCAGTGCTCGAAGTGGTGCCTAATCCACAGGCTGATACGGACTATGTGGCGCGCTTTACGGCCCCTGAGTTCACCTCACTCTGCCCGGTGACTGGCCAGCCCGATTTTGCCCATCTGGTCATCGACTATGTGCCGGGTGATTCGTTGGTTGAGAGCAAATCTTTAAAGCTCTTCCTGACCTCATTTCGCAACCACGGTGCCTTCCATGAAGACTGCACGGTGATGATTGGCAAAAGAATCGTTGAGGCAACCAAGCCAAAATGGCTGCGTATTGGGGGCTATTGGTATCCACGCGGCGGAATTCCTATCGATGTTTTCTGGCAGACCGGCGAACCTCCAAAAAGTGTCTGGCTACCCGATCAGGGGGTAGCTACTCATCGCGGAAGGGGATAGTATTTCTTCCATTCAAGGTCGGGGGGCGTTGGGTGGAATTGGGTAGAACATTATTTTCTTTACTGTTGATCTGTGCCGTCTGCGTTTTCGCACGGCCGCTGGCGGCTGAGGAGTCGGGCAATACGATTACCTGGCTCTATCCGTTATATCCACCGGTCTTTATGCCCGAAGGGACCGACAAAGGAAGCGGCATTTTAGAAGTGCCGCTGGCGCGTATTCAGCAGTTGATGCCAAACTACAAGCACGAAAACTCCGTGACCAATATGAAGCGGCTTCTAAAAACCATTGAGGCCGAACGCTTTGCCTGCAGCAATCTTTTGCTCAAAACGCCGGAGCGCGAGAAATTCGTCGCCTTTTCCAAGCCCTATATTTTGACCCATGCCTATCGCATTATCGT
>Ga0070727_10001801_pt1 | contig 21696 bp, 15 predicted proteins | sample tdAd472_FD_66722 | JGI IMG/M metagenome (GOLD analysis project Ga0070727, IMG submission 66722) | Marine sediment microbial communities from the Atlantic coast under amendment with organic carbon and nitrate - tdAd47.2 | ecosystem: Environmental > Aquatic > Marine > Coastal > Sediment | place...
AAAAACCTGCAACAGGAAATTCGGCGTCCCGTTCTGATTCTACTATGCGGTTTCGGTCTGGGGTTCCTGGCGGACCGGTTATTCGGCACCGCGGGTCCTGTCGGCCTGGGATTCGCACTCTGGTCGCTGGTCTTTGCCGGGGCATTTGTCACCCTTTATAACCATCTTCATGGTGGTACCGACTGGCAGACGTTACTTGCCTGGCCGCTGATCGGTGTTTGCGCGGCGGGCCTGCTGCTGATTCGTACCACGCCCATACTGGTTCTGGGACTGCTGTTCACCATGGTGATAGCCATGACCATGACACTCTTCGTTCATGATGGCAATTCCTTCAGGGAGTCCAGCCTGGGCAATCTGCTGAAGTCCCTGTTACGACTGCCGGTTCAGGCACTTTGTGGCGGCCTGGTGGTGGTTGGCAATATCGATTTCAAAGCCGGCTACAACAATCCCCGTTTCTGGTCCGCTCTGAAAGGCGCACTGCTGGCATTGCCGCTGTTACTGGTATTCGTTGCGCTGTTTTCCTCGGCAGACGCGGCGTTCGATCGGCTTGTGGGCGATTTATTCTCGCTGTTCTCTACCCGTTTCGTCCAGCACCTGGTCCTGACCCTGCTGTTTGGCTGGTTCTGCACGGGCCTGCTGGCGGCAATCGCCGGGCAAGGCAGAACAGGAGATATCAGCACTGGTAACGGGCCATCGCTGATCAGGCTCGGCACTGAGGATACCGCCGTGCTCATGGGCTCCCTGTGCCTGCTGTTCCTGGTTTTTATCGTTCTCCAGCTGGGCTACCTGTTCGGTGGACAGGCCACAATTGAAGCCACCAGCGGACTTACCCTGGCAGACTACGCCCGGCGGGGATTTTTCGAATTACTGGCAGTAGCAGGCCTCACCCTGGTGATACTGATACTGGTTTCCGGATCGGGATGTAACCCACGGGTCTTTCGTCCCCTGGCGGTTGTCCTGATTATCTGTGTACTGATCATGCAGGTCTCGGCAATCCAGCGACTGCTGCTTTATATCCTTGCTTTCGGATTGACCATCGATAGACTGATAGCCTGCGCCGTCATGGCCTGGCTGGTAAGCGGAATTCTCCTGTTTTCCACTACCCTGTTGCGCGGCCGGGTTCGCGATTTTGCCGCCGGCCTTACACTGTCCGGGCTGGTCGTTGTACTCGCCCTGGTACTGTTCAATCCCGCTGCCGTGGTCACCCGGTTCAATATTGGCCGGGCCGATACCCACTATCACGTGCTGGACACCGGCTACCTGCTCGATCTTGGCACCGATGCGGTACCGGCACTGATTGAGCATTTTCCCCGGCTTCCGACACCCCAGCGCTGCACCCCGGTTACCGCACTTTACGCAGCATGGTTTCACCGGCCTGGCGGATATACGGGGGAGACACGGGACTGGCGCGGCTGGAACTTCAGCAGGCATCGGGCCAACGTGATGATCGACGACTTTGAAGAGCAATTGCAGCAGCTGGGCAGCGCCTGCCTGGTAAACGGTCGATTCCTGGATTCCAGCGGCTCGGAATTCACCGGAATGACTTACTATCGCTATGAAATAACGGACTGGCAGCTGATTACATGGCTGGATTCCACGTCAGCGCCCTGACTGTTTTCCCGCGCCTCTATAACCTGCACTAAGCTTGGATACAGAACCACGAAACCCTATACTCCCGGTGAGCAAGGGTGCGGATCATGACCAACGACAATACCGGTGCCGAAAACCAATCCGGAAAAAATCCCGGCAGCAGTTCTCCACAGTCGGATGATACTGCGGCTGCAGAGTCATCGATGACTATCGAACAGGCCCTGGCTTCAGCCGCCAGGCTGTTCAGCAACCGCCGCTTCGCGGAAGCGGAACAACTTTACCGGCGTATCCTGCAGGTGGATGCGGAGAATCCGGTTGCCCTGCATCTGCTGGGACTGATAGCCTTCGAGGCCAGGCAGCCTGAGGCGGCAATCAAGCTGATCAGGGCGGCCATTGACAATGCGCCGGATTATTTTGGCGCACACAACAACCTGGGCAATATTCTTCGCGACCAGGGCAGGCTGGAAGAAGCACTGGCCTGTTATCGCCAGGCCACGCAGATCAAGCCGGACTATTTCGAGGCGTTCAATAACCTGGGTACAACCTGCTACCTCATGGGTAATCCTGAAGAAGCCGCGGACAATTTCCGCAAGGCGGTCAGTCTCAATCCCGGATTCGCTGCCGCCTACAACAACCTGGGCAATGTACTCAACGAGCTGAATAATACCAGCGAAGCCGTCACTTGCTATCGTCAGGCCATCGACAGGCAGAACGATTTCATCGAGGCGTATTACAACCTGGCCGCCGCCCGGAAGTCACTGGGGCAACTGGATGAGGCCGTGTCCACCCTGCATCGTGCCCTGGCAATCAAGCCGGACCATGCCGACCTGCACAACCTGCTGGGTACAACGCTGCAGAAAGTGGGTCGAATGGACGAAGCCGTGTCCCATTACCGGCAGGCTATCAGCCTGCAGCCGGACCTGGCTGTTGCCCACAGCAATCTTGGTAATGCCCAGGAGTTATTGGGCAATCTTGAGGCAGCCGCCGACAGCTACCGCAGGGCCCTGGACATTCAGCCCGGCTTTGCCGAAGCCGCCGGCTCCCTGGGTTCGGTCCTGTTGTCACTGGGGCGGCTTGACGAAGGACTGGCAATGGAGCAGCGGGGCTTCGGTGTCATCCACTTCGATAGCGTCTCCGGTGTTGCAATCGATCCGGGCATGCCGGAACAACCGTAGACAACAGGATGTCCATTATGCAGCGAGTCGAACTGGAAGCACCCGGCGCCATTCCGCATTTCATCGGCAGCTGGATCATGGAACCCCGGTCACTGTGTGACGATCTCATCGGATTTTTCGAGTCCCATCCGGAGCTGCAGACCCGGGGCAAAACCGCTGGCGGCCTGAGCCTGGATTCCAAGAATTCCACGGACCTGGCGATACGTCCCAGGGAACTGGAAAAGGAGGGTCATCAACCGCTACGCGACTACCTGCAGGCCCTGTACCGGTGTCACCAGGATTACCTGGAACAGTGGCCGTTTCTGCACAGCGTGTTGCCGACGGTGGATATCGGTTCCTTCAACCTGCAGCGATACGATCCCGGGGGGCACTTTCAGCTGGTGCATTCCGAACGAACCACGGTGCGCACTTCCCACCGGGTACTGGCATGGATGACCTACCTTAACGATGTAAAGGACGGTGGAGCCACCCATTTCGTACACCAGGACATCGAAGTGCAGCCCCGCAAGGGCACCACGTTGATCTGGCCGGCGGAATGGACCCATGCCCACGCCGGCAGGGTTCTAAACTCAGGAGTCAAATATATCATCACCGGCTGGATGCATTTTCCGCCGGCCAGGACAGCACAACCACTGGCAGGGCCTGAATGAAACAAGGATACCGGATGTTCAATTCCCATCGCAGCGGAGCAGTGAACAAAGCGTTGGCTGACCTGGTGCTGACCGGCCACCTGATCATTGTTCTGTTCGCCGTGTTCGGCGCCTTCCCGGCATTCGGCAATCCGCTTTTCACGCTGCTGCACGTCATCGTCGTGGCCTGGAGTTCCCTGGTCAACCTGGCCGGCTGGACCTGTCCATTGACTCCCCTGGAGCAGAACTTGCGGAAAGCCGCTGGCGGTGACAGCTATTCGGGTGGCTGCCTGTATCACTACTTCAACCCCCTGGTCAGGCCGTTGGGTATGCCCAGGCGCATGGAGCTTGTCGCCGGCTTCACCATCGTGTTCTGGAACCTGATCGTGTACCTGGTGCTCTTACTGCGTAACCCCTGATTACCTGCCGGCCCCCTCGAACTGCTGCCAGCGTGACCTGGCATCCTCCAGGTCAGACTTCTGCGTCAGCGAGCTGCCTGCCGTGTCCATGACGATTTCCGCATGACTCCGCAGGACATCGCGATATTCCTCGTTGTCGGTGTTGTCGAGTAGGGTCTTGAGCACTTCCAGCATCCGGATCAACACGGCGGCGTTACCTGAGGCGTTCTGGCGGATCTGATTGAATCCTGCGGCAACCGCTCCGGCAAAGGTCAAAGTCGGTAGCGACACCCTCATGCAGCCCTGGTCATCCAGGAGCCGGTCGGCGGGAAACCGACGCCTGACTATCTGTGCAAAGGCGCTGCCGAGGTGGTCGATACAGGCCATGGCGGTATGCGGATCGTTTATTCCCGGCGACAACGCCCGGACTGCTATTTCAACCAGCTGGTGAATGGCATATTCGATATCCTGTTCCGGCGAGCGCTGACTGCCGATAACAAACGCCCGGGCCAGCCGTCGCAACAGCCTGGTATCGGGCTTTTCCAGGGCTTCGATCCTGGCCAGGCGTTGCCCGATGGAAACGAAATTCCCCGGTTTCTCGGTGATGTCGAGAACCAGATTGCACTGGCAGGCCAGGTGCAGCAACGTCCCCTGTTCCAGTGCCTGGATGTAGCCCCAGCGGTCGGATTCCAGATCATAGGTTTCACTGGTTTTCCAGTTTTTCGTGGATCCGGCTGTCCGCTCCTGCGTGGCGGACTCCTGGTCCTCGAGTTCCGGCATCGTTGCCTCTATCTGGGCAAGCAGCATGGCCGTCACATCCCGGATAACATTGTCTGCCTGAATGGACACGGCAACGTGGTGGATGAAATAAATCAGCAGTCCCACGTTGACCAGCGCCAGGACAATGGCAACATCCACCGCCAGCCTGGGGACGAAATCCGGGTTGCCCTGTGGCTCGATCGTGGTGAGTACTGCCAGGGAGTAGATAAACGTGGCGATCAGGCTTCCCAGGACGAACTGGTTTCCCCGGCTGCGGATAAAGTTCTTGAGCAGGCGGGGTCCGAACTGGCTGGATGCCAGCGTCAGGGTAAGGATCGTAATGGAAAATACCGTACCGACAATGGTGATAGTCGATCCGGCGATGGTGGAAAGAATGACTCGTGCGCCGGTTGCACCCACGGGTTCGAAGAAGTTCAGCGCCGGGACAGAGCCCAGCGCGGAATGCCGGTCGAGGTAAGTGAGCAGCCCGAATAGAAATATGGCCACCAGGGACAGCAGCGATGGAATGACCCAGAAACTGGTGCTGAGTCGTTCCCAGAGATTTCTGCCCCTTACCTTGATGAAGGATAACACCCGCGGTCCTCCCCCTTCAGGTCAACCGGTATTGATGGAATTTATCCGGGCGAATCATTCCAGCTTCCCGGTTTCAAGGTCACCCGTGGGTCGTTGCAGCGATCAATCGGCAGATGCCTGTTCCCGCTTGGGGTGGGCATAAAGCCATTCCACCAGCTGTTCGCCATAGGTATCGGACAATACCGGCGAATGGGCACCGGATGAAATGGTCCACAGTTCGGCGGATCCCCCGGCCCGGCAGCCAATGCTGAATCGGTAAACACCGGTTTCATAACCCGGCAGGCTGGCGTCGAGATCCCGCTGCTCCCTGGCACGTCCACCTGATTCACAGCCATTGAACCCGGCCCAGCGGCGCACGGAATTCAGCGCACTGGTATAGCGATTGTCATCTATCTCGCCGCCACCGTATTCAATCACTGCATCGGCGGTGCCATGAATCTGCAGAACATGAACCGGGGCGGCCGGGGGATCGGTGCGTCCTGCGTCATTGGCGCCGGCCAGGCTGGCAATGGCAGCGATGGTTTGCGGATGCTCGTAAGCCATGCGGTAGGACATGAAGCCGCCATTGGAATGCCCCACCAGGTACACCCGCAACGGATCGACATTATAGCGGGCTTTCATTTCCTCGATGATGGACATGATATAACCAACGTCATCAGTCTCCTCGCCATAAAAATTGCAGCAGGCGGTGGAGGCGTTCCAGTAGGAATTCTGGTTGCCTTCCGGTTCCCGCCTGCCATTGGGCGCAACCAGTAGAAAATCATAATCGTCCACGGCATTCAGGAGCCCCATGTAACGGGCGGTACGAACACTGTCGCCGGTGTATCCGTGCAGGACGACGATCAACGGCGTAGGCATATCTTCCTGGTAGCCGTCGGGCACTGTAACAGGTATCTCGCCTCGTCCAAGGTCGAGTGATTGTGCCAGGCTTGTGGAGGTCATAATCGCGGTGAAAACAAACAGCAGGGTAACTCTATACTTCATAATGCAGTCTCGTCAGTCTTTTCAAAAATTCATAGAAAAGGTTGTAGCGGCGTGAAAAGTAACGCTAAACGGGGATAAAGTCCATGGGGATGTGCCGGTGAAACCGCCAGGTGCGCCGGGCACACCGCACGCGCCTCACCGGGGGCAATTGCGACGGCTGAAAGCTACGGGTTACCTGTCCCGGGTCAAGCCGGGGCAGGCCAATGGGAACGGCTGGAGTTCTTCAAGGCACCGCGGCGCGGGCGATGTTGCTGATTCGCCGGGCTGATTTGCACCGGGCTGATTTGCAGGAGTCCAAGCCGATCTGCAACAGCCCGGGCCGCAGGTCGGCACCCTGTTCCTTTTCCTGCTGAAACGCAAGGGTGATACACTGCCCCATCCCTGCACAGTACTGTATTTTTACTCTGACCCCATTTATTACTGCCATGATCATTATCATTCATGAAAACAACGAGTGGATTTCGCCATTCGAGTCTGCCCTGCAAAAAATCGGAGCCGATTACCGGATCTGGTATGTGCCTGAGATGAGCCTGGATCTGTCCGCGGTGCCTCCCGATGCCGTGTACTGGAATCGAATGAGTGCGTCCTCGCATACCCGGGGTCATCGCTATACGCCGGAACTCGCCGCCGGCATGCTTACCTGGCTCCAGCGTCATGGCAGGAAGATTGTCAACGGACCCGGGGCACTGGACCTGGAAATCAGCAAAATGCGGCAGTACCAGGAACTGGAAAAATTTTCCATCAGAACCCCGGGAACATTCTGCGCAATCGACCGGGAACAGCTGATTGACGGCGCGGAACGGATCGGCTATCCGCTGATCACCAAGCACAATCGCGCAGGTAAAGGTCTCGGCGTGATGAAATTCGAAAACCGGGAGGCGTTGCGAAACTACCTGTTCGGCGACAATTTTGACCCCTCGCCGGACGGGATAACCCTGCTGCAGGAATACATCGATGCCCCTTCCCGCTCGATCTTTCGCATGGAATTTATCGATGCGGAATTTTATTATTGCGTGGAAGTCGACACGTCCCAGGGTTTTGAATTGTGTCCGGCCGATGCCTGTGAAATCGAATCGAATTGTCCCACGGAAGAGTTCAACAAATTTACCATTCGGGACGATTTCTCGATTCCCAACATCGGGGATTATGAAGCTTTCCTGCGCCAGAATGATATCGGCATAGCGGGCATCGAAGTGATATTCGATGCCGGGGGCGATTACTGGACCTATGATGTCAACACCAACACCAATTACAATTCCCAGGCGGAAGCAAGGGCCGGTCGAAGTGCCCCGGATGAAATCGCCCGCTACCTGGCCTCGCTGGCCGATGATCCATAGCGGTGCATTGGTTACGGAACGCCCGGTTTGCTCCTTATTCGTGAACGCTGTCTCTGCCGAGGAAATACCTTACGTACTTGGTGTTGACATTGGCCATGTCCACCAGCACCAGTATGTCCGCACAATTGAAGTCCGCGTCATAGCAGGGCTCACCACAGGCCTTGGCGCCCAGCCTGAAATAGGCTTTCAACAGGGGAGGTAAAGGCGCGCTGACGATTTCCTCGGAGTTGGGGGGAAGTGGAGGCAGCGGGCTTTTTGGAACGACACTCCAACGGGGGTCAGCCATGCCCTTCTTACGTATATTGTTCATGATTGCCTGCGCAAGCAAGCCCCCGTCCTTCATCTCGATACTTGCACAGCCAAAAAAATAATCGATCTTGAAATCGATGACGAACCTCGACAATCCCGACCACAGCACGGTAATCGCCGGACCCTGCCTGTAGTCGGGATCAACACAGGTTCTGCCTACTTCTGCCGAGCGACCCGGCAGGTCGTACAGGCAGGACATGTGAAATTCGTTCTCGGAGTAAAAGCCGCCGGCCTGTTTTGCCGACTCATTTTTCAATAGCCGCGTGGATGCAACGACGGCCCCGGTATCGGCATCCTTCACCAGCAGGTGATAACAGAAATCATCGAGGTAGTCGCGGTCAAGCCCTGCCTCCATGCTGCCGAGAGAGGCGCCCAGCTCGCGCGCGAAAACTTTGTAACGCAGTGCCTGGGAAGCACGAATATCATCATCCGTATCCGCCAGGTGTGAGTACAACCGGGTTCTGCTGCGGGCTTCGGTAACCTGTGGATTCAAAGGCATAATGGTAGATAAACCATGGCGTTAACCCAGACCCGCAAGCCGTGACTGATACATCAACAGGTAGCCTCTGATTGATCAGAGGTGATCTAAGTAAACTGAGACTTTAATATATCGTAAAGACACCTGCAAGGTCTCTGCGGGCTTTCCATTTCACCGCACTGGAAGCCGATATTTTACCTTCCGGATTAGCCGGGCATCATCAGGCACCGGTTTGCCTGTCGCCATAGTCCCGGTTTCACTCGACGGGATCACCAGATCCTGACTTAGCGCCTGCCAACCTGAAAATACGCCTCGGCTTTGATCAGGCTGGCGGCACGTTGCGGTATTCGTGCTCCCTGACCCAGCAGGTGATCACCCATTTTTCACCTGCGATGACCGGCTCAGAGCAGTGCACCATTTCGGACTTGATGAAGCCAGCATGCTGGACTCCGACAACCTGTTTCGCGATCCTGCAATGACGGATTCACATTCCTGCTTTGACAGCACCTGGTCCAGGCAGATGATACCGGAACAGAGTTGCTGCATGACAACCTGTAGTTCAGGCTCGGACCAGCAGGCAGCAAAAGCATCCCGATCACAGCGGCTGACCCTGTTGAAAACCCGATCAACCTGTCGATGCTTACGCCTGGCGAAACTGATTGCCCGGTAAAACCGGGTATCCATGCTGACGACAGACATACCGTCATTCCGGAAGCTTCAGCGTTTACCAATCAGTTCGAGGGTAGCAGGAACTGTTGCATCGGTAACGGCTCGTTCATGGTGAATGTTGGCTACCGGCGTTGAATTGAAAAGCTGATTCGCATTCTGTTGTCACCTGGAATATACGCAGTCGATCACCACTTTATTCCGGCCTCCGGGCAGCCAGGACGGAACCTACGATCATTCCAAACGTGGAATCCACCTGAAAATCGAGGTCAAGCCAGAATGCCCCGACTTTGCCGGCGGCATTGAAAGCACCCAGGCCCTCAATACCAACGTTTTCGATACTGTAACTGTAATTTCCACGGGTAGAAAGTGTATTGGTAACAGGTCCGGCGAACAAAGGATCATCAGTGGTAAAATCAACGTTTCCGCTGAAATCCGCCAGTGGCATGTCACGAACGAGGGGAAACGGATCGTCGTCACCATCTACGAATCCATCCAGGTCGATGGTGTATTCCAGCATGCCGGGAGCGACTTCACGAATTCTGAAGCGGGCAATTCCTGTTGAATCGAAAGTCGTGTTATCCCAGCTGCCGACAAAATAACCGATATTCGACCTGATACTGTTTTCCAGTATGCGCATTACGATTATCTGCGATTCCATGATTTCCTGGGTGCCAGCCCGGATGGCGGCGAAAGCGATCTGATAGTCACCAGCCGCTGTATCGTCCGGCAATGTCGCACTCAGGTAAGGCATAAGATCGGAATTACCCATATCTTTCAGCATTACACCCTGCTCCAGCGGCGTCCACGTGGCAGGATCTGTCAACTTCCCCGGCGTAATCACTGGCGCCAGCGCGTCTCCGGAAATAAACAGTACCGTGTTTCCGTCAGGGAAAAGTACCGCGAAATACAGGTCAACCGGAACGGTCTGATTTTCGGTATCACTGAAACCCAGGGATATATCCAATGTATCACCCGGCCCGAAATGAATGCCGTTGATGTCGAGCAACAGCTCTCCCCGCACCGCACCGGACGTTAGCAAAAGCGCAAAAGCAAGCTGTTTTACCATGCCGATTTTCATGATCACTGACGTTTCTCCATCTGAATGTGCTATGCCGGGTAAATCCAGGGAAGTCAAAGAAGGCATGACGGGTGGAAAAAAGTACCCGTACTCCGCCCTGGTTCAATCAGTTGTCGACTGACTGCCTTACTGCCTTTGCAGTGGCGCTCGGCAGTCACCATTGTGATTATACATCAGGGAACCACTGATTAATCAGGGATTCCTCAGTTTTGAAAACTGAAGCGGGCATTGAACTGCAGCATGTCATTATTGCGGAAGGCGGAGTAGATGGACTCGCGCTCAGCACTGTAGTCCACCCACAGCAGACCGAAATTCCAGTTGTCGGACCAATCGTAGTCGACGGACAATCGGGCCAGATAGCCCTGATCGTCGGCCAGCCTGTTCCAGACTGAAACCAGTTGTACCCTCTCGTTCCACCCGCTCCAGTAAATACGTGCGCCGAAACTTGTCAGGTTGCGCTTGATCCCCAGGTCACCGACATCACCCCGGGTATGGATGTTGTCGACCTCAAGGCTGAGCAGGGTATCGCGTAGCCCGCTGTATTCAACGCCAATCACACCGAGGACCCGATCACGTTCCTGCCAGCCGTCGAACCGAATAAAATTCTCGGATTCCAACGGCATCACCGGACTGTTGCCATGCAAACCAAGTTCACCAAAGACCAGCCAGGGGCCGGTCACGCGATTGGCCGCAACACCCAGCGCCTGCATGCGTTCCTGGGAAAAATAAAAAATCGGACTGTCTGAATCCACGATCCTGATACGATCGAAAGTCAACTGATTGTTGTTGAATTCCCCCGCTACCAGCTGTATGTCACCATCGGCGTAACGGGTTGATGCGCGAAAAAATAGTTCAGAGTCGTTCTCGGGATCCTGCCGTTTGACAAACCAGTTGTCTCTGCGCAGGCCGATAAACTGATCGAACTCATCGCCATCGGGTGCCATGTCATTGAAACCGGCGTGATAGGTAACCACGCCATCCAGTACCCAGTTACCCCATGTGTAGCTCAATTGCAGGGCAGGCACCTGCAGGCGCAGATCCTCCAGATCCTGTTGACCGAACGTGTACTGATCTTCGGTATTGACAAGGTCGGTAACACGCAGGTATTCGGCAAATCCCCAGGCCTGTATCTGATGGCCGGCTTTCAGATAAAGTCCGTTATCGAAGGTTTTTTCCAGGTAAAAATCCCGTACTTCAGTGCGATTTCGATGCAGGTCACGTTCGGAGGTCGTAAAAGGCGTATCGTCTTCTATCTCGTATACCGCATCGTGATAAACCTTGCCGCTGAAGCGGAAGTTCAGCGACTCTGTCGCCCGCCAGTCAAGCTGCGCATACAGGCTGGTTTCCACCTGGGACAACTGGCGATCCGTGCGACTGAAAAAGGCGGGTGGCTCCTCGATACCGTAGGATAGCTCCTGAGTTAACCAGCCCAGGACAGAGAAAGGTGAATCCTGATCAATGTCTTCACCGATATCCACATTCAAATCGGAGAAAAAATCCTGTTGCGCCACAGCATTGCTGGAAGTTGCAACCAGAACAGACAGCACACTGCAGAATGCGTAAATCAGCCGGAACAGCTGTATGCGCGACAGGAACAAATGCCCGCGTCCGCTATCCGGGGCTGCATTCACAAAAAAACCGTTCATGGCAATGAAATTTTCATTCTCACAAGGTAAGAAGTCGGGATATTTTACGGGATCATGAGCGGTCCGATTGCCATGCACCCCGACAATTGTAGTGGATGACCTCTGGTGCGCGCCCGGAAAGTTCCGGAAACAGGATGATAGGGCGTTGCAGTCCGGCGCAAACAGCAGCAGACGAAAAGCTGGTATCCGGCAAAGGTTATCTCCGGGGGCGGGGTATTGTCCAGTTTCCGTGCTTGATGGCGGCAATCGACCCCGGTCAGCCGGTAGAATCTGCCGAGGTTAAGCGCTGGCTCCCAACTTCGCCCCCGTCAACTGCATACAGAATGGCTGGCAGGAGAAACAGATCGCCCAGAAGGGCAGAAATCATAATCAGGGAAACAAATACTCCCATCTGGATCTGGTGGTAAATGAGGCCAAAATAGGGTCATGGCAGCGGCCAGGATCAAACTGCGGTACCTGACCACGGACTCTGCCCAGACGTTGACCAGCGAGGCCAATCTGGCAGTCCAGTTGGCGCTCTCTGCTCTCGCTATTGCCTTTGCCATGCCGTTGGCCCAATTCTGACCGCCGGCCACCGGCGAATGTCGGCATCGATGAAACAATACCGGCCAGGTTCACTGAACAGCTGGTCTGGCCGTTTAGAACCAACCGTAATCACGGCGTCAGGACACCGGAGGAGTCAGCCTGACCACACCGACCACAGCCATCGATCTCCTATGTGCTTCGTCCTGAATGGACAGACATCAATGGCATTACCCGGACTGCTGTGGGGAACGAGGGTGGTGAAGGCAGTCTGTGGGCCGGCAGTGGCGTGGGTCCCACCTACGACGGTCGTGTCGGCATTACCGTCAGCGCTCCTGGCAACCAGGTTATTGCGTCTTACGGTCAGAGTTCGTACTGGTCGACATTCGACGGCAAGAGCAGATGAATTCACCGGTCAGCTGCCCAACCCTTCGTGGGGCCATGGCAAGCTGTACTTCAAATTTTTGAGAGCAGGTGAGTCGCGCTATTCCGGCGCCCTGTCCCTGATAAGTGAAAATCCGGTTCGTTTCCAGCTGTTCAGTGCATTCGAACACTAGCAGGTGAGCAGTTCTATTGACGATCTACCGGGACTTCTGGCTCGATCGCTGGCGCAATGTCGCGATTACGGATTCCAGGGTACGATTGAAAAGAGGCCACTCGCCGACCATTTTCGCTGTCCCGTCCTTCAGTTCCCGGGCCAGGCCTATACGGGACTTTTCAATCATCCTGACTCCATGCTGGCTGACGAAATAAAGCTCACTGCCGTCTGCCATTCGACCTGCCAGGGTACACCTTGCATTAGCTTCGCCAGGCACCGTGAATTCAACCCAGGTACCAACCGGCAGTTTATCCACCTGCTGCAAATAGTCAGGATTTTCGGCAATAAATGCCTTGGCCAGCTGCGGGTCACTGTCTGAACGAAGTGGCACCTCAATTGAGTTTCCCTGGTCGAATACCTGCCTGGCCGTTTCCATGGCAGTCTGGTCACGCTGGGTTCGCTCGGCCTGTGCAAAGGCGTCCAGCTGCAGTTGCAACAACTTATCAAGCAACGTGGTGATTTCGTCCTGGGAGACGCCCACGGACTGCAGCACTTTTTCAAGGTTGGCCTTAATACGCGGGTTTATCTTTTCGAAGAAGCTTCTGTCGCCGGGCTCCTTCTCTTTCCGCAAGGTCCAGAGTAACTTTTCAACGGTATCGATCACGTACTTCCAGCTGTTGCCACCTGCGCCTTCACGCAGTAGCAGTTTTTCCATGAATTTAAGGAAATGCGTATTGAGAATTTCATCAACCACGGGATCGAGCTCCCCCGGCATGCGCTCCTGCAATTTCCGCCTGGCCACCTGTCTTACCAGTTGAACACGGTTCTGCTGTTCGGCAGATTCCGCGGCCATCGCCGAAGTCCCCGAGCGAAACGTTCTGAGTTCCTCCAATAACGAGGTTACAAAATTCCCGTCAACCCGACTTGCTGAATAAAGCCTGTCCACCAGCTCGGCAAGTTTCAAATAGGTCGCATCGCGTTGCAGCCTGGCTGGATCTGTCCAGGCGAAACCGGTATCACCAATTTCATTAACAAGGTCTGCCAGGGGAAGAGCATCCCGACTGAAAAATTCCTTATCTGCCAGGATAAGCTTCAATGCTGCCACACGAGTCCTGTTAACCAGCGCTTTCAGGGGTTCCGCCAGTGCCGCGTCTGCGTCGATCGCCTGGAAAAACAGCGCCAGGATCTCCACATCCTGGCGTACCTGGGGATCGATACCGAGCAGCACGGACGACTGTCTCTGCGCCAGAAGGCAGTGGCAGACCAGGTCCAGCAAACCGGTCTGTTCGCCATTATCCGGTGACGTCTGTTCCCGGAAAGATGCCTGGCCGTGGGCATTGGTAAGGAGGCTTTCCAACAGCTGATCCCTGGACAGCCTGCGCAAGTGGTAGCCGCCAACCGGTTTGCCGGACGGAACACGCAGGGTTATCAGGCCTTCACGCGGTATCGCGTTCTCGACAGAAACCTTGTCGGCCAGCGGCCCGGCCGGCACGGACAGCAACATACCTTGATCATTGTGAGCTTCCAGCCGGGAAAGATTGCTACTTCTTGAAGTCGTGCCTTCACCACCCAGGCACTGCTGTATGGTACTGAACAGTTCCGACAGACTTGCCTCCGAGTCCATGGAGTATTGCCCGCCATCGACATCAAACGCCCGTTCCAGGGGATGCGACGCAGGTCGCCTGCCCTTACGTTTGCCAAAGACGGTATCGCGACTCCGCACATAAACATCAAGACTGGGTTTCACCTGCTTCTCAACCAGCACCTGGCTGGCTTTTTCCAGGGTCTTGTCCAGGTGTCGCAATACCAATTGATTGAATCGCTGGTAAACCGGGTGCTGGTGCCTTGGCAGAAGTTTCAGTGGCAACAGGGAGTCGGAAAAAGCCCGACAGATCTGTTCGGGATCAAGGGGGTTATTGGTTTCATCGATCCCGGCGTCGTAGAAAAGTGCACCGAACCGCGTGGTGAAAGCCAGGTACTCTTTCATATGCAGGTTTCGGCAATACCCGACCATGCCTTCCAGCATGTTCGCCACTTCCAGGTCTTCTTCGTCCACCAGGGAAAGGGAAGCTGCTCCCAGCAGTGACAATTTACTTACTGACGGCTTGATCAGGGCGTCAAAATTCAAGCGAAGGAACTTACCGAAACGTTCACAGACCAGATCAATTTTTTCGAACAGCCCAGGCGAATCCGACTGCGCCCGCTCCCGGTTTGTAATGGCTTCGGAGGCGCGGGTCAGAGCCTCTCTTGCCTGGACCTGCAGAATTTCCACCGCGACATCACGGACCTGTTCGACCAGCTGTTCTTTCATCTACCTGTTTACCGGGGTTTCCGAGGCTACTGGCTGCCTGTTCAGTTCGACTGCAAATTACCAAACGTAGTTTGTTCTTCTTTGCGGCTTGATTGATCTCGTTACGATGGAACTACTGCCGGAATGCCCGGCCGGATCCAAAAACGATTCGGATTATATAATTACAATTGCTGTCTGCGTTACTAAAATGTGACCTGTCGCCTACCGGACTTGGCCGGTTTCAAGTCTGCGGCGGACTTGCGACATCCTGAATACCGGATTCCGGCCTCCAAGTGATTTTCCGTAGAGATTTACAGGACAGCAATGGTCCCGGGACATGGCAGACCTGGTTGGAAAACTGAAATAATTCCAGACCGGGTCCGATCAACTGTCCGGGTGATGGAAATTGAACGGGATACCCTGGTGAGAAAACTTTTCAGCCAAAAAAAGGAAGTTGATTTCTTTCGCAGCGCGTCCACCGAGGAAATATTCACCCATATCTATCTGACCAACAAATGGGGTGACGAAGAGACCCGTTCCGGCAAAGGCTCCCGGCTGGATTCAACCACCAAACTGCGAGCCGCCCTGCCCGACATGCTGCAACAACTCGATATCAAGACCATGCTGGACATCCCCTGTGGCGACTTTCACTGGATGAAAGATGTGGAACTGCCCTTGGCGCACTATCAGGGTGCCGACATCGTCAAAACCCTGATCGAGGAAAATCGGCGGAGATACGGCAACGAAAAGCGAGAATTCCTGCACATGGATCTGTTAAAAGACCCCCTGCCGACAGTGGATGCAATCTTCTGTCGCGAATGCCTGGTTCATTTCAGTTATACGGATACAGAAAAGGCCTTGCAGAATATTAAAAAAAGCGGTTCCACCTACCTGTTCGCAACCCATTTTCCGGAGCGACGATTCAATGAAGACGTGGTTACCGGGAAACACCATTCACTGAATTTCAATCTTCCGCCATTTAACTGGCCGACACCGATAACAGAGTTAACTGAATGCTACGCAGGCAAGCGGCGAGGCAACAAATGCCTTTCCGTCTGGAGAATTGCTGATCTGCCCTGACGGGTTTTCCGTCGGTACAGCCCGTCGATGTTCGGGTATTGGATTCCCGGGACCGGCAAGCCGATCCCGGGAATCCTCCGCTATCTACAGACGCCTGACAGACCCCTTTAGAAGTTGGGCACCCAGTCCACCGATAACCAGAACTGCCGGTACCAGGGTGTGGACAGGCGGGTCTCGAAGCCACCGATTATGGGCAATCGCTGTGGTTTTCTGTCAAACAGGTTGGTGACACCACCGCTGACGGTGACGTCGCTGTTGAAGAAATCGTTGAACGCGTAGGAGTAACGGACGTTCACCCGGGTTTCCGCCTCGATGATACCGCCCGGGGGTGCCGTCCAGCCATCACCGTAGTTGTCAAAGACCCGGGAATCGAATTTCACGTCACTCCAGTAATTGGCCGACAGCGATGCGCTGTGGCTTCCCATGAACCAGTTCAGCCGGAAATTGGATTTCCATTCCGGGAGTGGCGGGACGATGCCTGAATCGGCATTCTGCCAGCCCAATGCTTCCTGCACACCACCAGTCAGGTCTTCGAATTCGTAGGTCTCGAATTTGGTGGCCTGCAATGTAGCCCGGAAACTGCCCCAATTGTCGGTATCCAGGTCGTAGCTGACCTTGGCGTCGAACAGGTCGACCCACACCGAACTGATGTTCTGCGCCTGCCGGAAAACACGATCCAGTTCAAAGTTGTCAAATCGTTGTACCGGGTTGCCGGAGCGCGAAGCCCGCGTCGCATACCAGGCTTCCGCCTGCTGCCGGGTGGCCGAGCCCGGGGTGGGATCGTAGCCACTCTCCGAGAGACCGGTCTGGGCCAGGAAGGACTGGAATTCAAACCGCAGGGTATCCTGCTCGGTGAGGGTACGGATACGGTCCGTGTACTCGATCTCCTGGTAATCCAGGCTGACTTCAAATCCGCTCAGCACCCCTTCCGGCTGCCAGGTGAAACCGAAGTTGGTGATCTCGGAGGTTTCAGGCTGCAGGTTCGGATTACCCGACGCACAGTTAGTCGAACCGGTCATGGGCAGCCCGGTGAAATCATCGGTGCCGGAAAAGGTTTCGAAACAGTTTTCATTCCTGATGAACGGTCGCGCCTGGGTGGGCGTCGGGGCCAGGAAGGATTCGCCCCAGGAGGCTCGCAGCGCCAGCGAGGGCAGCGCTTCCCAGCGCAGGGCGATCTTGGGCGTGGTGGCATCCAGACCGAAGTCCGTGAACTCCTCGTGACGCACCGCCAGCTGGGCATCCAGAGTCGCCAGAATCGGCACCTCGAATTCCATGAATACCGCGCGGGTCTCCGAGAAGAACTCGGTTTCGAAAGGCGTGGGGGCACCTACCGCCGTATTGTAGTCGTGGCCGACAGCGTCCAGCAGAATGGGGAAGTCCTTTTCGGTCAGATCCCGCCATTGATAACCTGCCGCCATCTGCACCGTGCCTGCCGGCACATCAAACAGTTCGCCGGTAGCAGCAAATTCAAAAATGTCCAGGTAATCCCGTGCCTCCAGCGCGTTCATGGTGTGGGCAAACAGCCATTCCATCATTGCCGCCGAGTTGTCCGTGTAGCGGCCGTCGCTGCGGTCGTCGTCATAGAGGGGGGAGCGGGGGTCCTGGGACCCGAACGGGTTGTAGTACTCGCTACCGGAGGGGCCGCCCTGGCCCGCCAGGGCCAGCTGCAGCTTGCCCAGGTGGATGGCATGATCGTCCCGGGTCTCCTTCTGTTCCGAATCCAGGTAATAGGCATAGCCCGTCCAGGTGTCGGTCAACTCCACATCGGCACGCAGGACAAAGCGGTTATTGACATCGTGGGACTCGTACTCACGGGCGCCGGTGGAGTCCTCGATATGGCTGGGGCGCTTACTTTGATCGTAGGCCTCGGTCATCATCCGCCAGTTCCAGGGCGATACATCGACGCCGAAGGGATTGGCCGGGTGGTCGGCGTCCACTAAAAGAACCCGGCGGTTATTGGTGGAGGTCGCTGTGGTGGAGGTGGTACGGCTGTTGGTGATCCGGTAGGAATTGTAAGCACTTAAATTAAAACTCAGCCAGTCTGCCGCATCCCAGGTGAAGCTGTTGTAGAGCAGGTAGTCGGTGTTCTCCCGATTGTACTGGAACTGCTTGGTGTATTCGAAGCGACAGACGGTGCCGCCGTTGGTGAGTACGCCCGATGGTGTATTGAAAGCGGCGGTGCCATGAGGCGGACCATCCACCAGGCCGCAGGCAGGATCCACCATGTTGCCACCGACGGGCGTGCCGCCGTGAAACTGATAAACGGCGGGGTCCCCGCCGACAATCTCTCGCCAGGCCCCCGGGTTACCCGAGGACGACGAGCCGTTGTCCTTTTCCCACTCCCGGGTTCGTTCGTACTGCATCAGGGGTGTCGTGGTCTTGGCGTCGAACGCCCCCACGTAGCTGATACTGTTGCCGATGTTGGTGCCCCACAGGTACGAGGAGGTCATGTCCTCGAAGGTATTGTCCTCGTCACGCTGATAGTACTGGCGGGTGCGGAACCCCTGGAACTCCTTGGTGGCGATCATGTTGACCACGCCGGCCACCGCATCGGAACCGTAGGTCGCAGACCCGCCGTCCAGCACCACTTCCAGTCGCGATATTGCCAGATCCGGCAGGGCGTTGTTGATGGACTGATCGATAGAACGGACGCCGTCCACCAGTTGCAGGGTGGAATTCTCGCCCAGTCCCCGCAGATTGAAGCTGGCACCCACTGAATTCTGATCACCGTCCTGGCTTCCCAGCACGTTGGATACCACGTTGGTGTTCTGGGTATAGGTCAGGTCCCTGATGTACCGCGCCATGCTGGGCGTGCCGGACTCGATAAGGTCTTCCTGGGTAATGGTGTCGACATTGGCCTCGTTGGCAAAGGCGCTGTTGCGAATGTAGGAGCCGGTTACCACGACTTCTTCAACTTCCGGATCGGTATTCTGCTGCGCCCTGGCGGCCGCAGAAAAAACCAGTGAAGTAGTCAGGCAGGCATGAATCAGGTGGCGCAGATGGCCACGTCTACTCAGGTTTGGCATTTCATTTCTCCCTTGGAAACGATTGGTTTTTATGGGAATTTCTTCTTATTAACAACTGTTTCTAACCAGCTTTTCTTTTAAAACGTGTCTTTTAAAACGTGTCTTTTAAAACGTGTCTTTAATAACGTGGCCGATTTCTTCCCGGCCATACAGCTAAATCACGTACTTCACTGGGTGCTCGTTTTTCCAGGATGCATTTTTTATCCCGGAAATACCGAGACTCAGGCGCAACAGCCATCGTTTACCTGCATATCCGCTTCACCGCCTGACTCACGCAACGGCTTCCCGGACAGCCTTTTTCTAGCGGGACCAACTGTAACAAGATGTGACAGCCGAGAAAACACTTTTTATCTTTTTTATTCGTTTGGTACATTTTTTTCCTACAAAGAAAACAGCTGCTTCCCTTTTAAGGGCGCATCAATTCACCATAACTGTACAACCGTTTTTTACCTGTCGTACTATTTTCCATCTAGCTGTTTATTCTTATTGATTTATTGGCTTATTGACTGAATCACCTCCATTTTTTATGTGCCAGGATCAGGCCATCCCTGATAAGCAGGGTCCCTAAATATTTCAACGGCCTGTTGTCTGTAATTCCAGAACTCAACTGCTGGAACCCTCCGGGGGGTAAACGAATCGCATTGTTATATCGCGCACTTTTCGCCACCTGCCATCGATGAGTGCCGGGCGGAATTGCAGAACCTTGATCGCATCCTGGGCGTCGCTGCGGACGGATCCCGTATTCGGCACGTCCTGAATCGTTCGTGGCGACCTTACCCTGCCGACAGAATCCACGGTAAAGCGCAGTGTCGCGATCTTCGGATCACTGTTTACCAGGGCAGGCAGGTCAGGCGCTGCAAGGATTCGCGCAGCAGGTAAGGAACCTGTCCACGCAAGAAAGTCGCCGAGATGTGGTTCGCCTCTCGTGAACTCATTCTGCTCTGTGTGATTGGCAGGGGCGGCCTCTGCTACACGCTGTTCGAGGGCTGCATCCAGCGACAGGTGAAACCGGGAGGCCGGCAAAGGCATGGGGCGGGAAAAGAAGTCACTTATCTTGGTTGCATCGACGCCGGAATCCTTCAGCATCTCGATTGCCCGCCGGTACGTTCGGTCAGCGCTGCCGCGGGTACTCACCGACAACCTGCCGCTGTGGGACGAACGGACTGATTCCCTGCGCAACAACTGAAAGTCGGCAAGCAGGATAGTGGCCATGGCCTGCGCTTCGGCATTCCCGCTGTAATCGACTATTGCCTGAATGCGTTTAACCAGTTCCAGTGTTTCCTCCCGCCCCACGTGATTGCTGGCGCCTTGGAAAAGGATGCCTTCTGATTCCAGATAGTTGACTACTCGATAGGACTCGCTGGCTATGCTGTAAAGCCAGGGTATGAGTCGCTCACTGTTGGCTCCGTAGCTTTTTTCGGCCAGTAGGAAAAGGCGTTCCTGAATTTTCCGGGAATGCGCGGCGTGTTCTATGCGCCTTTCCGGTAAATCGAGGTACATGGCCAGTAGATGCCAGGCGCGAAGATCGTTGAGGCTGTTCAAGAGCGCATCAGGCTCCGTCTGTGGATTTTCGGAATGAATGAAGTAAAGATATTCAAACCGTTCCGTCACCGAATCCAATAGGCCTCGTTGGAGATCGATACGCAGCAGGTCAATGATGACTGGTATCTGCGAGGGGGTTGCGGGTCCTTCCGCGATATGAAGTAACTGTTGCCGTCTATTCAACAGCCTTTCCATAGCCTCTAATTTGCCTTCCTGGCGGACGATTTCAGTGAGACCGGTCAGCGGTTCGAGTAGCCTGGCGTCGAACGGGCCGTGTTGGGATTCCAACTCACTGATTCTCTGTTCGTGCGATGTTTTGTGTTTTATCAGGTCAATGCTGGCGCTGAGCGCCGGATTATTCGGGATTGTTCCGTTGGTTGACTGTGCCGCAGTACCGGAGACAACCAGCATCAGCAGGAGCGGTAGTAGGCCATGGGCTTGAAAAGTCATCACAGCTACCTCGGTTTGTCGTTATAGACTGTTATTTTTTTAAGCTGTTGAAGACACTGGTGGGCGAAGGCAGTTCGCCGCCCCGTCAATAGCTGTTCGACGAGGTCACTCGCAACGCTGCAATACCTATAAACTGCCATTGCGGAGAGAAATGTCCCAGGTAACTACTAAGGAACCTCTGATTAATTATGGAAATACTCTGGCTTTCAGGCGAGCTCGCTGACAAGGCGCCTTGCCGCCGGCATGTGTCGGACAGTGATCGTCGCGGGAATTGCACGGAAGTCAGCTAAGCCTGAGTGCCGAGTCAGTGTCAGACAGGGTTTGCAGTTAACCGTGCGTGAGTTCCTCACTGTGGCTTCAGGCGAAGCCAGCGGAGACGGTAACCATTCAGGAGCGGGCAGGAAATTGACGGGACATCACAGTTCGATATGCAGCGGGGACTCCGAGTTTGCTGCTCGGGCGCCGGATCGGCCCGATCTGAGAGCGTGCAGATTTCAGGTTAGGCGAACTGTTAGCCGAACTGACAGTGAGTGTGCCTCAGGGTTAAGATCCCGGGCGGACAGCAGTGCATCAGGAATTACCGGTATTCCGGTGGTCAGTAC
>Ga0070727_10001803_pt1 | contig 21685 bp, 19 predicted proteins | sample tdAd472_FD_66722 | JGI IMG/M metagenome (GOLD analysis project Ga0070727, IMG submission 66722) | Marine sediment microbial communities from the Atlantic coast under amendment with organic carbon and nitrate - tdAd47.2 | ecosystem: Environmental > Aquatic > Marine > Coastal > Sediment | place...
GTTTTGTGGTCGTTGATGGACAATGCCGAACCGCAGTTGCTGGCGTGTATGCTATTGGCGATGTAGTACGAGGTCCGATGTTAGCGCATAAAGGTTCAGAAGAAGGTGTTATGGTGGCGGAGCTGATCGCGGGTAAAAAGGCACAGATCAATTATGATCTGATTCCTTCGGTGATTTATACCCACCCTGAAGTCGCTTGGGTTGGCAAGACGGAGCAACAGCTAAAGCAGGAAGGCGTGCCCTATAAAGTAGGCGTGTTTCCATTTGCGGCTAGTGGTCGAGCGCTTGCCGCCAACGATGCAGATGGCATGGTGAAAATAATCGCTCATGCAGATACGGATCGTGTGCTTGGTCTGCACGTTTTGGGGCCGAGTGCAGGTGACTTGGCTCAGCAGGGTGTTATCGCGATGGAGTTCGGTTCCAGTGCTGAAGATATTGGTTTGATGGTCTTCTCGCATCCGACATTATCAGAAGCGGTGCATGAAGCAGCGCTTGCCGCAAACGGACATGCGATCCATATGCCTAATCGTAAAAAGCATTAAAAATAGTCTGTAATAGATTGTAATATAAGTATTTTTAAAGGTTGAATTTTCAAGCTTGTGGATGGGGTGAGCACCGGTGTTGCTAATCATCAGTTCGCAATCAGCTAGGATTTTCATTTAGTGTTAAATAAACTTGGTAGAGAAATATGAATTTACACGAGTATCAAGGCAAACAATTATTTGCCGAATATGGCTTGCCTGTATCGCAGGGTATAGCGGCTGAAACCGTTCAGGAGGCCGTTGCGGCAGCAGGAACTATCGGTGGTGATAAATGGGTGGTAAAAGCCCAGGTACACGCCGGTGGGCGCGGCAAAGCAGGCGGGGTTGCGCTGGTGACCAGCAAACAAGAGATAGAAGAGTTCTCACGTAAATGGCTAGGTAACCGACTGGTAACCTACCAAACAGACGCGAATGGCCAGCCGGTCAGCCGAATTTTGGTGGAGACATGCACTGATATCGCGCAGGAGCTGTATCTTGGTGCTGTGGTCGATCGTGCCAGCCGTCGTATCGTGTTTATGGCATCGACCGAAGGTGGTGTGGAAATTGAGAAGGTGGCGCATGAAACGCCAGAAAAAATCTTAAAAGCCATTATCGACCCGTTAGTTGGTGCTCAGCCTTATCAAGGGCGTGAATTAGCGTTTAAGCTAGGCCTCGAAGGTGTTCAGATTAAGCAGTTCACCCAGATTTTTATGGGCCTTGCCAAATTATTTAAAGAAAAAGATTTGGCGCTGATCGAAGTAAATCCGCTGGTCATTACCACTGAAGGAAATCTGCATTGTCTTGATGCAAAAATCAACGTGGATGGTAACGCGTTGTATCGCCAACCTAAGATCAAAGAAATGCACGATCCTAGCCAGGAAGATGAGCGTGAAGCCAATGCCGCCAAATGGGATCTTAACTATGTAGCGTTGGATGGCAGTATCGGTTGCATGGTGAATGGTGCTGGCTTGGCAATGGGGACGATGGATATCGTCAAACTTCATGGTGGTTTCCCAGCCAATTTCCTTGACGTTGGGGGCGGTGCGACGAAAGAGCGCGTTACGGAAGCCTTTAAAATTATTCTGTCGGACGACAATGTCAAAGCAGTGCTAGTCAATATTTTCGGCGGAATCGTACGTTGCGATTTGATTGCTGAAGGTATTATCGGTGCGGTAGAAGAAGTTGGCGTGAAAGTCCCAGTTATTGTGCGTTTGGAAGGTAATAATGCCGATAAAGGATCGGAACTTTTGGCAAAAAGTGGTTTGAATATTATTGCTGCAAATAGTTTAACTGAAGCGGCTGAGCAAGCCGTGAAAGCAGCGGGGAATTAATAATGAGTATCTTAATCGACAAAAACACCAAAGTCATTTGCCAGGGTTTCACCGGATCGCAGGGCACCTTCCATTCAGAACAAGCCATTGCCTACGGCACACAAATGGTGGGTGGTGTGACGCCCGGTAAAGGTGGGCAGACGCACCTTGGTTTGCCAGTCTTCAATACAGTGAGTGAAGCCGTGGCTAGTACTGGCGCCACCGCCACGGTGATTTATGTGCCTGCTGCATTTTGTAAAGACTCTATTTTAGAAGCGGCTAATGCTGGCATTGAACTGATCGTATGTATCACCGAAGGCATTCCAACTTTGGATATGTTGGATGCGAAAGTTAAATGTGATGAGCTGGGTGTGCGCTTGATTGGGCCTAACTGCCCTGGTGTGATTACCCCCGGAGAGTGCAAAATCGGTATTATGCCTGGTCATATCCATTTGCCTGGTAAGGTCGGAATTGTTTCGCGCTCAGGCACGCTGACCTATGAAGCGGTAAAACAAACCACAGACCACGGTTTCGGGCAGTCTACCTGTGTTGGTATTGGTGGTGATCCAATTCCGGGCTCTAACTTTATTGATATTCTAAAGCTCTTCCAAGACGATGATAAAACCGAAGCGATCGTGATGATCGGTGAAATTGGCGGTACCGCAGAGGAAGAAGCTGCAGCCTTTATCAAAGCCAATGTCACTAAACCAGTGGTTTCCTATATCGCTGGTGTTACTGCTCCTGCTGGTAAACGCATGGGACATGCCGGTGCGATTATCTCCGGTGGTAAAGGCACAGCTGACGAAAAATTTGCTGCGTTGGAAGACGCTGGTGTTAAAACGGTCAGAAGCTTAGCGCAAATTGGCGACGCTTTGGCGGAGATAACAGGCTGGTAACAGTCAGCACCCTCGATGACCCCAAAAAAAGGCAGCCTTGGCTGCCTTTTTTGTTTATAGTTATAATTTTACGGTAATATTAGTTGTATTCTTGTCTCGTGAAGTAGTAAATAGCGATTGAGGAATGACAATAGGGCTGTGGATTGAGGAGAATAAAAGTATGGGGATTCATGAAGATCACATATTACCCGCGATTATGGATATCGCGCTTTCCGGTCTTAAGGAAGAGCGAAAAGAGATGGTCAGGAACGCTACAGGAAAGGTGCTAGAGGTAGGGATTGGCAACGGTAGTAATCTGCCGTTCTATACAGATGCAGCCGAAAAAATAGTTGGTCTAGAGCCCTGTGTGGCGGTGGTTGAGAAAGCGAAAAAAAGGCTCGGTAAAATTGCCGATCAAGGTAGTTTAAACATCGCTGTTGATCGTTACGAGTTTGTGATCGGCGGTGGTGAAAGTATGACGTTCGAGGATAATAGCTTTGATACGGTAATTGCTTGTTTAGTTTTTTGTACCATTCCTGATGCTGAGAAGGCTGCGAAGGAAGTCTTTCGGGTGCTTAAGCCTGGTGGGAAGTTGCTGTTTTTTGAGCATGTCCGATATCCGAAAGGCAGAATGCAGCGGGTACAGGAATTTATTAACCCTGCCTGGAAGGTGTTTGGATGCGGTTGCCACCTAAATCGAGATACGGAAGCCATTTTCAGTAAAGCGGGTTTTGAATTTAAAAATATTGAGCGATACCGGAACCCTAAAATGTCGCCCCCTTTTGCCGCATACATGATCAAAGGTGAAGCGATAAAGCCTGTATAAAAAGCCTGAAAAGAGGGAGTGCCTAAACTAGCGTCGCCCTGTTTTTGTCTGTGAAGGTGATTCGCCAAACAATGCTTTATAGTAGTGGGAAAATTTGCTGAGGTGAGTAAAGCCGTGGGCAAGGGCGATATCGGTGACGGTTAAACCATTGGCAGCGGCGCTCAGCAAGGCGCGTCGGACTTTATAAAGGCGCTGATGACGCAGATAGAGGGTGAGGGTGGTATTGCGATAATGTTTAAAGGCATTCTGTAAAGACCTTATGCTTGCTCCACTGGCGGCAGCTATCTCCGAAATACTGATAGGTTGTTCAAGATTAGCATGAATGTATTCTTGGGCGCGTTTTAAAAAATAGGGCGTAAGCCTGTCAAGGGGACTTTCAAGCTTGTCAGAATGGTTATGGTTGAACTCGGTTAACAGGAGGTTAACCAAGGCTTCTTCCAAGTGTTTTGATACGGCCGGATGGGCTAAGCCTTCTAAGGGGTTGCGCATATCTTCACAAATGGTTTTTACTAAACGGGCGAAGCTCGCGGCCTGGCCATTGATCAAATAAGCGACAGGAGCGAACTCCAACGGTTGTTTTAACTCGCGATGACTTAGCTGTAACAGAGAACGGCGTACGGCATCATCAGCAATTCTTATCGTTAATTGCTCAAAGTCGTTTGAAAGTTCGATGTTTAAATGCCGGTTTGGATTCAGTACACAGAAGGTTCCTGAGTCCGCGATAAACTGCCGATCACCCTGATCGATCCGAGCTTTTCCGGCAAGGGTAAACATGGCGAGAAATATTTCTTTTGCCGGTGGTGCTTCCACCCGTGCTGCCGTTCCGTAGCGTACTAGATTGATGGTGGTGGCACCGAATTGCAGGCTATTGTGCCGGAAGGCAACGGGAAGGCTTTTCCCTCGAACGATACTTTGGTTAGGCCGAAAAGCGTTCGACATATAAGCGCTGATGCTGGCGGGATCATTGATCTCGAAGCTGGGTGTTTGTGCGAGGGCTGATGAATCTAGGTTAATCGTCATAATCCTAATCTCCTCTATCCCTTATTGGTAGAGGTGTAGCCTAAAAGGATGCAATAATCGTTACCAAAACGCAATCTTTTGCGGAATTGGGCTAGTGTTGGCGTGAGTTTGATATCGGTGAATTGGAATGATGTTTTAGTCTGGCAGTATTATTTTGCCTTTAGCAAGCACAATTTTTACCCTTATGTCAGGCCTAGCTTTTATCAATGCGAGAGATGTTTATCGCATAACACCTTGAGGAGGATTTATGGAGATCGTGGCAGCGGTAGTCAGAGAAAAGTCTGGAACATTCGAAGTGGAGGCGTTAGAAATTGAAGCACCTCGATCCAATGAGGTGCTGGTGCGTATCGTAGGTGTTGGTGTTTGTCATACAGATTTGAGCTGTCGTGATCAAATGTATCCGGTGCCGCTTCCTTCGGTACTCGGGCATGAGGGTGCCGGTGTTGTTGAAGCTGTCGGCGAACATGTGACTAAAGTGCAACCAGGAGATCATGTGGTGTTAAGTTACCGCTCCTGTGGTGAGTGCCGTAATTGTCAAAAGGATGATCCTAGCCATTGCTTAAAGATATTCGAGTGTAATTTTTCCGGTACACGTGATGATGGTTCCTGTACTTTGCATAAGGGTAGTGAAATTTTGCATGGTAATTTTTTTGGACAATCCTCATTTGCGAGCTACGCCTTAGCAACGGAAGCGAACACCATTAAGGTTAATAAAACTGCGCCTCTGGAACTGCTTGGGCCATTGGGCTGCGGCATTCAGACTGGCGCGGGCGCGGTGATGAATTCGCTACAACCGGAAGCAGGGGAGAGCCTGGTTGTTTTTGGCTGTGGCTCAGTTGGTCTATCGGCGGTGATGGCGGCCAAAATAGCGGGTTGCGAACCGATTATTGCCGTGGACTTAAATGAAGAAAGACTTGCTTTAGCGCTCTCCTTAGGGGCAACCCATGGCATTAATCCAAAGCAAGTTGATATAGTCGAAAAAATTGTTGAAATGACTAACGGCGGTGCTGATTATTCACTCGAATGCACCGCCTCACCGCAGGTTTTCCGGCAGGCCGTGGATTGTCTGTGTGTGACAGGTGTTTGTGGGTTAGTTGGCGCCGCACCGATGGGGACAGAAGTTTCGCTCGATATGAACAGCATTATGTTCGGTCGCACCGTGAAAGGGATTATCGAGGGAGATAGTATTCCTGATGAGTTTATACCTAAAATGGTGGAGCTGTATCTTAAGGGTGTTTTCCCGATTGATCGTTTAATCAGTTTTTACTCATTAGCAGAGATAGATCAGGCGGTTGCTGACTCAGAACAGGGTAAGGTTGTTAAAGCGGTATTACGTCCCTGATGACCTGAAATATTCTTAGAGGCGAATTAAATTAGGAGTATGCAATGCACAGAGAACATCCGCTTCCGCTTTGTCATACCAGCACTTGGGCTAGCGATAAAATTCAGTCCTATTTGGGTTCAGCGGTTATTCCAATCAGGCTTGCCTGTAATGATCAGAGCGGGTTTCCACTGGTGTGTTCGCTTTGGTATCTCTATCGCGAAGGCTATTTCTGGTGCGCGGTTCATAAAAACTCAAAAGTCTTCAAATTACTTTCTTACAATGCCAAGTGTGCGTTTGAAATAGCGTTAAATGAAATGCCCTATAAAGGCGTTCGTGGTCAAGGGGTGGTGAGCTTATTGCACGATGAAGCTGGCGTTGTGCTGCCAGATTTGATTGATAGATATTTAGGTGGAAAGAACCAGAAACTCAAAAACTGGCTGTTAAGCCGTGTTGATCAGGAGTTTGCCATCCGGATTGAGCCGACTTGGCTTACTTCCTGGGATTTTAGCGAGCGGATGTCTGGCTAGATTTCAATAAAATAGGCGGTTTTTTCTTCTGGTCTTTGGTTATCGCTGCGATCTGTGTTAGAAATGCGTCATGAATTTTGGCAACAACGGCGCAATGTAATCTACTATGACAAAAATGCTCGCAGTTAGACTCGTTTTATTTTTCATCGGTTTATTCTTTCATCAAATGCTGGCGGCTTTTGATCTGTCCGAAGATGTGACGGGAGCCTCTGATTATGCAGGAATCAACCGTTACCCCGACGCCAAGATTGAGCAGTATAGCAGCCCTCAACAGGTTGATTACACATTGGTGTTGGGCAAATTAAAAAGGGTGAATAATGAATTAGCGCCTGAGTACGTCAAACATCTTAACGGACGACTGACCCGAATCACTTACAGAATTCCAGAAGGGTACTCGTCACTGGCAGCCTTCCAGCATTACGCCAATCAACTCGCGTCAGCAGAACTATTGTTTAATTGCGATGCTAGAGAATGTGGAAGCAGCAGTTACTGGGCAAATGAGATTTTTAAAATTTCAATACTCTATGGGCCTGACCATCATCAGCATTACTCGGTCTCCAGAATTAAGCTGGATGATAAAGAGTTGTTGGTTATTCTCTATAGCATTATGCGCGGGAATAAGCGCGTCTATGTGCATTTGGATTTGTTAGAAACAAAAATAAACCGAACACGAGACTTGAGTATCAACCCGGATACGCTGTTAAAAAGTTTACGACAAAATAAGCACCTATTCCTTGCCGAATTGGTATTTAATGAGCAGGATGAGTTGGAACAAGAGTCTGTTGCATCGCTCAATACCTTGGTTAAGGCACTGAGTAAAAACATTCGTCTGAAGCTCTATGTGGTCGGACACCTCAACTCAAGCGGAACGCTGGATACCTTGGTGGCAAGGTCACTCAAACGTGCTGCCTCAGTGAAGCGGGCGTTGACGAGTCTGGGTATCGAAGAGGCCAGACTAGAAGCGCACGGCATCGGGCCGTTAGCGCCGATGGGTAATGCCGGCAAAGAGCCCAGCCGTATTGAGTTAGTGTTACAAGGCGATTAGCCGGTTAGCTGATCAAAGCAAGAAACTCACTGCGAGTTGACGCATTATTCCTGAAAGCGCCTAACATCGCAGACGTTTTCATAACAGAGTTTTGCTTCTCAACCCCACGCATCATCATACACATGTGTTGCGCTTCAATAATCACCGCAACACCTTTAGCATTCGTGACCTGTTTGATTGTTTCGGCAATTTCCTGAGTTAACTTTTCCTGAATCTGCAGACGGCGGGCGAACATGTCAACCACGCGCGCTACTTTCGATAGTCCCAACACCTTTCCTTGCGGGATGTAAGCAACATGGCATTTACCAATAAAGGGTAGCAGGTGGTGTTCGCACAGAGAGTAAAGCTCAATATCCTGCACAATCACCATTTCATCGGAATCTGAATCAAACAACGCGCCATTCACCACATCGGTAATGTTTTGGGTATAGCCTCGATTGAGAAAGGCGAAGGCTTTTGCCGCTCGGGTGGGGGTATCTTTTAAACCATCTCGCGTTAGGTCTTCGCCTATTGATTCGATGATTTTTGCAAAGTGCTCTTCCATCAATACATCCTGTTCGGTCAAAAATATTACCCTACGACATGGTCGCAGGCAGGTAAAGCGCTTTATTTTGATTGTTTATTAATTTGCATGCAATAAGCAGGATATTTATAACGAGATTGGTTAGAATTGCTGGACATTTCTTACCTTGGATGCCCGGTGAGCCAGACAAAAAACCAACCAGATTTTCCGCTCGATGAACTCCACACCCTGCGTGATTATATTCGCTGGACCGCTAGTTATTTTAACCAGGCGAAGGTGTTTTTTGGGCACGGCACTGATAACGCCTGGGATGAGGCGGTTCTGTTAGTGTTAGGTTGTTTGCATCTACCGTGGGATACAGACCATACGGCGATGGATGCGCGGCTGACACGACAGGAAAAAGAAAATATCTGTCGTGTAGTGGTAAGAAGAGTAAACGAAAGAATACCACTGGCTTACCTGACCAATGAAGCCTGGTTTGCTGGCCTGCCCTTTTATGTTGATGAGCGGGTGTTGATTCCACGCTCACCCATTGCGGAACTCATTGAGCGTGGTTTTACACCTTGGTTGTGTGGTGATGAGGTACATCAGATTTTGGACCTTTGCACCGGTAGCGGTTGTATCGGAATCGCTTGTGCTATGGCCTTTCCAGAAGCCAAGGTTGATCTTTCTGATGTGTCTGACGATGCGCTCGCGGTGGCCGAAATTAATATCCGCAATCATCATCTGGAAAAACGCGTATCGCACCTCAGGTCGAATTTGTTTAATGAGATTCCTCTGAAAGTTTATGATTTAATTGTCACCAATCCGCCCTATGTGGACGCTCAGGATTTCGCCGACATGCCCGAAGAATACCAACACGAGCCACCGCTCGGTCTTTCTGCTGGTGCTGATGGTTTGGATTGTATTCGAGAAATTTTAAAAAAGGCTGGCGACTATTTAACCGAATATGGGGTTTTAGTTGCAGAGGTAGGTAACTCTGAGGCCGCATTGCGTACAGCCTGTGAAGGTGTGCCGTTTTTATGGTTGGATTTTGAGCGGGGAGGGCATGGTGTATTTGTGCTCACAGCGGCCCAATTAAAACAATATAAGTCACTTTTTTAACTAACAGTATCAGCAAATAGTTTTGGAAATCTATGTCCGGTAATACGATAGGTAAATTATTTACAGTGACCAGTTTCGGTGAAAGCCATGGTCAAGCATTAGGGTGCATTGTGGATGGCTGTCCACCTGGATTGGAAATTTCAGCGGCAGATCTACAACGGGATCTGGATCGGCGCAAACCAGGTACATCGCGTTTTACGACTCAGCGCAGAGAAGCTGATGAAGTAAAAATTCTATCTGGTGTGTTCGAGGGTAAAACCACCGGAACGCCGATTGGGATGGTCATTGAAAATACCGATCAGCGTTCGGCTGATTATTCCAAAGTAATGGATCGTTTTCGTCCAGGGCACGCTGATTACACCTACACACAAAAGTATGGATTCCGCGATTATCGCGGCGGTGGCCGTGCCTCTGCACGAGAAACGGCGATGCGTGTTGCCGCCGGAGCCATTGCGAAAAAATATCTGGCCGAAAAACTAGGCATTAGCGTGCGTGGCTATCTATCGCAGTTGGGCCCGATAACAATGGATAAGCTGGACTGGGATGTAGTTGAAACCAACCCCTTTTTCTGTCCGGATGCCGATAAAATTCCTGAGTTAGAAAAATATATGGATGCGTTACGCCGCGAGGGTAATTCTGTGGGCGCAAAAATTACGGTCACTGCCAGCGGTTTACCTCCGGGGTTAGGCGAGCCGGTATTTGATCGCCTTGACGCCGATATCGCTCACGCTCTCATGAGTATTAATGCGGTGAAAGGCGTGGAACTAGGCGCTGGCTTTAAATCGGTGGCGCAGAAGGGTACCGAGCACAGAGACGAAATGACACCGCAAGGATTTTTGTCAAATAATGCAGGAGGTGTTTTAGGCGGTATCTCAACAGGTCAGGATATCGTTGCGCACATTGCGCTGAAACCGACCTCCAGTATAACCATTCCAGGCCGTACGGTTGACCTCAATGGCAATGCCGTTGAAGTCGTCACAAAAGGGCGTCATGACCCCTGTGTCGGTATTCGGGGCACCCCCATTGCCGAAGCAATGCTGGCGATTGTGCTGATGGACCACCTGCTACGTAATAGAGGGCAAAACAGCGAAGTAACGCCAGGTGCACCGGTTATTCCGTCCTCACCCGATCAATAACTCATGCCAGGGTGCGACGCCTCCACCACAGGGCACAAGGTGCCCTATTGGCCGCTTTCCCGCTTTTATTTTTTTTATTTCGCTGCTCTTGGCGCAATGCTGCCTTATTGGAGTCTGTTTCTCAAAGATTTAGGTTTTGATGCGAAACAGATCGGGTGGCTGATCGCCGTTATGACCTGTACGCGCATTGTGGCACCAAATATTTGGGGTTGGCTGGCCGACAAAACTAATCAACGGCTTTACATCATTCGTGTGGGTGCGAGCCTAGGATTTCTTTTCTTTCTCGGTATTTTTATATCTCAACAATTTATTTGGTTGGCCATAGTTATCTTTTGCTACAGTTTTTTTTGGAATGCCATATTGGCTCAGTTCGAAGTCATCACCTTGACACACCTGGCTGATAAGCGCAGCACCTACAGCCATGTCCGGCTTTGGGGCTCTATTGGCTTTATTGGAGCCGTTGCGTTGATGGGGGTTATTTTTGATTACCTTAATATTAGGTATTTACCCCACGCGATTGCTTTTTTTATGCTGATGATTTGGCTTAGTACAATCTGGGTGAAAGAGAGACCGGCGCAGGCTCATTTGGAAGCAACTCAGGGATTGTTGGAAATTGTTAAGCAGCCGGCGGTCATCGCATTTTTTCTTGTTTCATTTTTGTTGCAGATATCACACGCGCCTTATTATGTCTTTTTCAGTATCCACTTAGACGAATATAGCTACAGTCGCGCACTCATCGGGCAATTGTGGGCCTTGGGGGTGTTGGCAGAAGTGGTGATATTTATTTATATGCACCGAATAATGCGGAGCTACAGCCTGCGTACTATTTTTCTTATTAGTTTTTTTATTACCGCTATGCGTTGGTTGATCATCGCTTATTGCACCCAGTATTTAGGGTTGGTTATTCTGGCCCAATGCGCCCACGCCTTTAGTTTTGGCGCTTTACATGCGGCTGCCATTGAGGTGGTGCATCGTTATTTTGGTGGAGGCCATGAGGGGCAGGGACAAGCTTTGTATAGTGCATCGAGTTTCGGCGCCGGTGGGGCGGTTGGCGCTGTGTTAAGTGGTTACTTATGGGCGAATTTAGGGGCAAGCAGTACCTTTGCTATGTCGGCGGTGGTTTGTCTGCTAGCGTTAGCCATCGCTTTCATCTGTTTCCGATCTCAAGAGTTCCAAAAAAGCGATAGCTGAATTGGAGAGGGTACGATCTCGGTGGTAGATGGCGCCCAGGTTGCGGCATAGAGAAACGCCTTCTACGTCCAATATTTTTAGCTTCGAGTCTACCAAGGTTAGCGGTAACAGGCTCCAACCCAAGCCAATACTGACCATCATATGGATGGTTTCCAGGTAATTAGTGCACATGCTAACCCTTAACTGGACGTGATTTTCCTCAAATAGTGTTTTTGTCATAGCACCAGTGAAAGTATTCAGTTCGGGGAGAATAGCGCCATACACCGCAAAGTCTCTGAGAGTCACTTTTTGCTTTTTCGCTAAAGGGTGATCCAACGCGGCAACGAAATATAGGGGGTCGGGCCAGACCGCTTGTATTTTGATCTTATCAACAGGCTCCTCGGCAAGTGTGGTTAAAGCGAGCTCTGTTTTGCCCTGTAGCACTTCGTCATAGGCGGTTTCTGACGCCAGAAAGCGGATATCTAGGTTGACCTCCGGGTAGCGGTCAGAAAAGCGTTTTAGCACGGGCGGTAGTCTGTGCAGCCCCAAGTGATGGCTGATTCCCATATTTAGTACGCCCGTTATTGTGCCCGACAGATTGGTTAGGCTGCGCTGGGCATCCTCAATGTCTGTTAAAATGGCAATGGCTCGTGGTAACAGGTTGGCGCCGGCTTCTGTCAGTGATAAGCGACGGCCAATACGGTCTATCAATCGCAGGCCCAGTTGATTTTCCAACATGGCAATTCTTTTGCTGACGGCGGGTTGGGTAATATGTAAACGCTCAGCAGCAAGCGAAAATGACCCGGTTTCAGCAACTTGTATGAATGCCTTGAGAGCCTGAATATCCATTGAAAATCGTGATTCTCTATGTTTTCTAAGAATTTTGAATTCCTATTTGGAATCAAAACTATAAAAAATATGAATTTGTGTTATTTTAAATGTAAATGTAGCATATTCACTACTTACGGGAAATAGGCTTGTTGACTCTGTTCTGGCGGGTTAAACAGGCGGTCAAACGGTTCAAATGTAGTCGGGACACTAGTTAGGAGTGTATGGAATGGTGGGTAAAACCCTTTACGATAAACTTTGGCAGGATCATTTAGTAAAGCAACGCCAAGATGGTACGGCGCTAATCTATATTGATCGGCATTTATTACATGAAGTCACCTCTCCACAAGCCTTTGAGGGGCTGCGGTTGGCTGGACGTAAACCCTGGCGAATCGATGCCAATTTAGCCACGGTCGACCATAATGTGCCTACGACAGGACGTGAGCAGGGGGTTGATGGTATTGAAGACCCTGTCTCAAAAATACAGGTCATGACACTGGATGATAATTGTGACGAGTTTGGCATATTAGAATTCAAAATTCGTGATATCCGGCAGGGTATTGTGCATGTGGTTGGTCCGGAGCAGGGCGCGACTTTACCCGGTATGACCTTGGTCTGTGGTGATTCCCATACTTCAACCCATGGCGCGCTAGCATGCCTGGCGCACGGCATTGGCACCTCTGAGGTGGAGCATGTGTTGGCGACACAGTGCCTTATTCAGAAAAAAATGAAGAACATGCTGGTTCGAATCGACGGCAAGTTACGACCCGGCGTCAGCGCCAAGGATGTCGTGCTAGCGGTTATCGGTAAGATTGGCACTGCCGGTGGCACAGGCTTTGCGATAGAGTTTGCGGGTGAAGTAATTCGTGATATGAGCATGGAAGGGCGGATGACCATTTGTAATATGGCGATAGAGGCAGGTGCTCGCGCTGGCATGGTTGCAGTAGATGACACTACCATCAACTATATTAAGGGTCGGCCCTTTGCGCCAACAGGTGATGAATGGGTGCAGGCCGTCGCTGCATGGCGCCAGCTGGCTAGTGATGAGGATGCTCATTTTGATCAAACTCTCGTCTTGCGCGGTGATGATATTAAACCTCAGGTGACCTGGGGTACTTCTCCAGAGATGGTGTTACCTATTGATCAGTTGATTCCCGACCCGGCTCAGCAAGATGACCCTATTAAACAAACGGGCTATGCGCGTGCGTTGCAGTATATGGGGTTAAACGCGAATATGCCGCTCACTGATATCTGGCTTGATCGTGTTTTTATTGGCTCGTGCACAAATTCGCGGATTGAAGATATACGTGACGCTGCAGCGGTTGTTCAGGGGCGTAAAGTAGCCAGTTCGATCAAGCAGGCGTTGGTGGTTCCGGGCTCGGGGCTGGTTAAACAGCAGGCGGAAGAAGAAGGCTTGGATCAGGTTTTTATAGAAGCAGGGTTTGAATGGCGTGACCCGGGTTGTTCCATGTGTCTGGCGATGAATGCGGATAGATTGGGCGCGGGGGAGCATTGTGCCTCGACTTCGAATCGCAACTTTGAAGGCCGTCAGGGTATGGGCGGGAGAACTCATTTGGTCAGTCCCGCCATGGCTGCGGCAGCGGCGATAGCCGGGCATTTTGTTGATGTATCGCAGAAACAGGAATAACTGTCATCGGCCACTCAAAATACTATTTGATATCTGCAATGTAAGAGAAAGAAAATGGAAAAATTTATTCAGCATCGTGGACTGGTTGTTCCCATTAATAGAGCCAATGTGGATACCGACCAGATCATCCCTAAACAGTTTCTAAAATCGATAAAGCGCACGGGCTTTGGCGTTAACCTATTTGACGAATGGCGCTATTTGGATGAGGGTTATCCTGGCCAAGACAGTAGCAAGAGGCAGCTGAACATGGATTTCGTGCTCAACCAACCACGTTATCAAGGTGCAAGCATCTTATTGGCGCAGGATAATTTTGGCTGTGGTTCGAGTCGCGAACATGCGCCTTGGGCGATTTTAGAATACGGAATTCGTTGTGTGATCGCTCCCAGTTTTGCCGACATATTTTTTAATAATAGTTTTAAAAATGGACTGTTACCTATTGTTTTAGAAAAAAATATTATTGATAAGCTGCATGTGGAAGTGGAAGCTGAAATTGGGTATGAGCTAACCATTGATCTTGAAAAACAAAGCGTGACGACGCCCTCAGGAGCATCATATCTGTTTGAAGTCGATCCATTTCGAAAACACTGTTTGCTCAATGGGCTCGATGATATAGGTCTTACCTTGGAGGATGCCGATACCATTAGCGCCTATGAAGAAAAGCGCAGGCAAACCTCCCCTTGGCTGTTTAATAAGAATGTTTAACTTTTATTGTTAACTATTTGATTGGGATAATTTATGCCACAAAAGATACTGGTTTTAAAGGGCGATGGTATTGGCCCGGAAATTATAAATGAAGCGCTCAAGGTAATCGCTGCGGTTCAAGCTAAATTCAGATTGGATATTGAGCTCTCCGAAGCGTTAATCGGTGGGGCTGCCTTTGATGCGACGGGTACACCATTGCCTGATGCTACTATGGCAAAGGCAAGAGAGGCAGATGCAATTTTACTCGGTGCTGTCGGTGGTCCCAAGTGGTCTAGCGTTGATGGTTCACTCAGGCCTGAAAAAGGCTTGTTGGGATTGCGCTCAGGGTTGGATTTGTTTGCAAATTTTCGCCCCGCTAGGCTGTATCCCCAGCTCGCCGAAGCTAGTTCGCTGAAGCCAGAATTGGTCGCCGATCTAGATATGTTGATTGTCAGAGAATTAACGGGCGGTATTTACTTCGGTGAACCACGTGGTATTCGTTCCCTCGAAAATGGAGAGCGTGAAGGCTTCAATACCTATGTCTATTCTGAAAGTGAAATCAAACGTATTGCCCATGTCGCCTTTCAAGCAGCGCAAAAGCGTGGCGGACGCTTGTGCTCTGTAGACAAAGCGAATGTCTTAGAAGTTACCGTGCTATGGCGAGAAGTTGTTGCGACGGTTGCGGCGGAGTATCCCGACGTTGAGTTGACTCATATGTATGTGGACAACGCCGCCATGCAGTTAGTGCGTGCCCCCAAACAGTTTGATGTGATGCTGACGGGTAATATGTTCGGTGATATTCTATCGGACGCGGCTGCCATGCTCACGGGTTCAATCGGTATGCTGCCTTCAGCATCACTCAACAGCCAAAACAAAGGGATGTACGAGCCTATTCATGGTACAGCACCGGACATTGCCGGAAAGGGTATTGCCAATCCCCTGGCCACCATACTGTCGGTTGCAATGATGTATCGTTACACCTTTAATCGTGCGGATGTCGCTGATGCCATTGAAGAGGCCGTCAATAGTGTCTTGGATCAGGGCTATCGAACGGCAGATATTGTTGGTGGTGCGGGCGAAACAGTTGGTACAGCGGCGATGGGCGATGCGGTTGTTAAGGCGTTACAATAAAAGTTTGTACAAAACTGTTTATTGTTTTAATCGTTTTGCTCTAAAATCGACTTGATGAAAAGCGACTCCGAATGCTATTTCCAAGCACCCGGATGTTTGTTTTTATTCAATTTATTTTAGAAATATTTAAGGAACGGCGAATATTTTAATCATTACTAATGAATTGCTTGCTATCCAGCTAAAGGGCGGTAGGCTGTTCAGGTAAAAGGTGAATTCCTAAGTGTATTGAATATTTCTGTACGTTATTGCTGGCAGAATTTTTTTACAGGTAATTTAAAACATGACAAAACTTTATGATGTGGCAGTCGTTGGCGCAACTGGCGCTGTCGGCGAAACAATGATCGAAATTTTGGAGCAGCGTAATTTTCCGGTGGGCAATTTGTATCCTTTGGCGAGCAGTCGTTCTGCTGGAAAAACGGTTGTCCTTAAAAACAAATCATATAGCGTTCAAGATCTTGCCGATTTCGATTTTAGCAAAACTCAAATAGGGTTGTTTTCTGCCGGCGGTAGCATTTCCGAGGAGTTTGCGCCAAAAGCTGCGGCCGCAGGGTGTGTTGTTATCGACAATACTTCTCATTTTCGCTATGACGACGATATCCCCTTGATTGTACCTGAAGTAAATGCTTGGGCTTTGGACCAATACAAGCAACGCAATATCATTGCCAATCCAAACTGCTCGACCATACAACTGTTAGTTGCACTCAAACCTATTTATGATGCGGTTGGCATTGAACGCATTAACGTTGCCACCTATCAAGCCGTATCGGGTACGGGTAAAGAAGCAATTGAAGAATTAGCAACTCAGACCGCAGCTTTATTAAACGGGCAGCCAGCAAAACCGAGTGTTTATCCGAAGCAAATTGCTTTTAATGTGTTGCCGCAAATTGATGTGTTTATGGAAAACGGTTACACCAAAGAAGAAATGAAAATGGTGTGGGAAACTAAAAAGATATTTGCTGACGATGCTATTGAAGTCAATCCAACCTGTGTGCGCGTGCCCGTTTTCTATGGCCACTCTGAGGCAGTGCATATTGAGACACGGGAAAAAATCAGCGTTGAACAAGCCAGCAAATTATTGAAAAAGGCGCCGGGTGTTAAATTAATGGATAAGAGAGTTAACGGCGGGTATCCAACTGCGGTCACGGAATCAGCGGGCAAAGACCCTGTATACGTTGGTCGTATACGTGAAGATATTTCACACCCAAGAGGCCTAAATCTCTGGGTTGTCTCCGATAATGTGCGCAAAGGAGCGGCACTGAACAGTATCCAAATTGCGGAAATGCTAATTGCGGATAAATTGTGATCTAAATATTGGAACTCTGCATAGATTAGACTAAGCTTTCCAGTAATCAGAATTGTACGATTATGAGCCAGGAATCATCTTGGCCAGAGCTGATTTGTATGTGGACATGGCTCAATAACGGAGAAAAAGGATGGGTCTTATGATGCGCAAGCTTGCAGTGGCGTTAGCTTTTATGGGCGCTATGGGCAGTAACTTAGCGAACGCTGTGGGTTTGGGTGAGTTAAAGCTTAATTCGGCGCTCAATCAAAAATTTGAAGCTGAAATCAAATTATTGAATGTGGGCGATTTATCCAAGAATGAACTTCTGCCAAATCTAGCGAATCACGAAGATTTTGCCCGTGCTGGTGTCGAGCGTGTCTTTTTCCTAACCGGAATGAAATTTGAAGTCCGTTTTAGGAAAAATGGAGATGCTTACATTAAGGTTGCAACGGATACTATCGTTCGTGAACCTTTTCTCAATTTTTTAGTTGAGCTGCATTGGCCAAGTGGTCGTATTTTAAGGGAGTACACGGTACTGCTAGACCCGCCTATTTTTTCAGAGGCTCCCGCAAGCAACGTGCGTCAGGCTTCGACCGGATCTCAAGATGGATCTGGCAGCCCAAAACCAAGCTCTAAAAAAAAGACTGAAATAAGCGTTAATAGGCCTTCCTATGAAAGTGCAAGGTCAAAATTAACAGGTGAAAATCGTACAAGTTCAGGGACAGATGGGAGTCCTGTTCGTGTAAAAAAGAACGATACGCTGTGGGGTATAGCGAAAGAGAACAGACCCAGCAACGAAGTCACTATCCGACAAACAATGCTGGCGATTCAGCGACATAACCCACAAGCGTTTATCCGCAATAATATCAATCTATTAAAAGCTGGCCAGATTCTAAAAATCCCCAATGTCTCTCAAATCCGAGCACTTTCGGCAGTCGAGGTGCAGGAGGAGATTGCGCGACAAAATGAAGCTTGGCGTGGTAACCGGACTATAGATGCCAGCCAGGAAGAAGATTTCGCTACTCGTACTGAAGACCATGTAGAAGAGCCTACTTCAGTACCTCAAGGACAATTAAAACTACTAACGGATGATGCACCAGAATCTGCAGATGACTTGGCAGCAAATGCCTCCGGCGCTTCACTTGAGGGTGATAGTGATGATGAGGCAAGCGAGTCGAATAATGTTTCTGCACTATCAGGTGAGCTCAGCGATATGGATGATGGTGCCTCCTCGAGTATTTCCTCGACGGACGTTGATGATTTGCAAGGACAGATTGACAGTTTAAAACGGCTGTTAACCTTAAAGGATCAACAGTTAGCGATATTACAAGCAAAAACCACTGGGACAGGTAGTGCATTCGGTACCGATCAAGCCGCTGCAGGGCTAAGTGTTGCAAGCCAAGATGCTGAGGTTCTCAGTACATCGAATGAGGGTTCTGAGATAGCGGGTCAAAACGATAGCAAGCCGACCCCCCCCCCGACACCAAAACAAGAACAAGGGCTCATAGCAACTTTGTTGAATAATCCTATTTATATTGGTTTGATTATTTTGTTGGTTTTGGTTGGCTTAGTTATTTTGGGTGCGGTTTCTCGAAGACGAAGCGAGGAGGCTGAGTACCCGCAAGACCTCCAGCGAGCCATCGGTGGTAGTGCTCAGCCGGATGTGCAGTTGCCGGAAGATTTAGAAAGCGAACTTGAAGATGATATAACGGTCGAGCCAGCAATCCAGCAAAAGCAAACGAAACAGGATTCAGCGACACTCCAAAATGAAGCAGAAATCCGTAAATTAGTGGAAGAAGCCGATATTTATATTGCATATGGCCGCTATGAGCGCGCCTTGGAAATGTTACGTCCTGCGGTGAATAAGAATCCGACCAGCGCTATCTTGCGTCTTAAACTGGTGGAAGTATTCCTCGCTACGGGCGATGTGGCAGGGTTATCTCAGCAAGAGGCTGATTTACAGGCTATCGGAGATGATGATGCCTTGTCAAAATTAGAGGAACTCAAAGCAGAAACAACCATTGCTAAGGCCGGTGCGATTGATCCTGATAGCGATACCGAAGATACCGAGTTTGATCTTGCCGATGACGATGGTATTGATGAGCAAGAGAAAAATACTGATTTGGACGAGGGCATTGAGTTTACGCTCGACGAAGCTGAATCTGATGAGAACGAAGCAGATGTTGTCGAAGACATAGACTCCTCAGCGGATGATTTGGATTTTCTTGGTGATACGGATGAAGCGGCGACAAAATTAGAATTGGGTCGCGCCTATATCGATATGGCGGATAAGGATGCAGCAATAGAGATTCTCAACGAAGTAATAGATAGCGGTAGCGAAGAACAAAGAGATGAGGCAAAAAAACTGCTAGAGAGCATTGCGTAAAATCAATTAGACAGGAAGCTGGGATAAAACTTAGCGACAACTGAGGCGTCCACTGGGCGCCTCATCAATTTTAATCATCAGTCATTCATTACTATCGGCAAAAATCTCTTGAGTGTTCCTGATTTTACTACCCCCGATATCTCGATAAGAAATAACACCGAGCTAGGTGTGCGTGTCGCACTGGGTGTTGAATATGATGGTAGTGCCTATCACGGCTGGCAAATTCAAGGGCACGATGCAAAAACTGTCCAGCAGGAGTTAGAAGGCGCGCTTTCTAAAATTGCTGCGCAAAAAATTCGTGTGATTTGCGCAGGTCGAACTGATACTGGTGTGCATGCAACGGCGCAGGTAATTCATTTCGATACGCAAGAACCACGCAATGAGCGTGCATGGGTGCTGGGCACCAATACGCAATTGTCAGAACATGTTCGTGTGCGCTGGGCCAAATTTGTCAGTTCAGACTTTCATGCACGTTTTAGTGCCACGGGGCGACGTTACCGCTATGTTATTGATAATAGGGTTGTACGACCTGCTATTATGTCGTCTTTACTTAGTTGGCAATGCCAACCGCTCGATGTGGAAAAAATGCAAATTGCGGCAAAGAGTTTAGTGGGAGAGCATGACTTCACCTCTTATCGTACTGTGCATTGTCAAGCAAAGAGTCCAGTCAAGACAGTTCATGGCATTGAGCTAGAGCGGCGCGGCGAACTGGTCATTATCGATATCCATGCTAACGCGTTTTTACACCATATGGTGCGCAATATTGCCGGCGTGCTAATGGCGATTGGTTGCGGCAAGGAAGATGTAACCTGGGCGAAAAAGGTTTTAGCAGCGAGAAATAGAGCACTTGGCGGTGTAACCGCCCCGGCACGTGGCCTGTATTTAGTGGCTATCGATTATCCGGAACATTTCGGGATCCCAAAATCAACGGCAGACTTACCCTTCTTGCGTTAGCGAGACTAAAAAAATTGTATCCTTAGGCGACGCAATGAGCTGATATGGGTACAATACGGCTGTTCTTGCTAGGTCCTCCTAGGCATTGTTGAGTTTCTTGATATCAGATAAGGGTTATACAAAAAATGAGCAGTTGGTTAGAGAAAATTGTTCCTTCCGTCGTTCGCTCCAACCAAAAGAAGCGCAGTAGCGTTCCAGAAGGTTTATGGGAGAAATGCCCTAAGTGCGACGCTGTATTGTACCGTCCTGAATTAGAGAATAATCATGATGTGTGCCCTAAGTGTAATTACCATATGCGCATTAGTGCACGTCGGCGACTGGATCTGTTTCTCGATCTGGATCAACGAGAAGAAATTGGCTCAGAGCTGGAGCCGGAAGATAAGCTCAAGTTTAAGGACTCAAAAAAATATAAAGATCGATTGTCTGCCGCTCAGAAGTCGACCGGAGAAAAAGACGCACTGATCGTAATGAAAGGTGCAGTGAAAGGGGTTCCAGTGGTTGTTGCTTGTTTTGAGTTTAACTTTATGGGTGGCTCAATGGGTGCTGTTGTTGGTGCTCGTTTTGTAAAGGCAGTTAATGTTTGTCTTGAACAACGATTACCCTTGATTTGCTTTTCCACCAGTGGTGGCGCGCGCATGCAGGAGGCTTTAATTTCGCTAATGCAAATGGCGAAAACTAGTGCCGCCATTGAAAGAATGAAACGTAAATGCGTTCCCTATATCTCCGTGCTGACGGATCCGGTTTATGGCGGTGTTTCTGCCAGCCTTGCGATGCTAGGTGATTTGAATGTTGCTGAACCGAACGCCTTAATTGGTTTTGCCGGGCCTCGTGTGATTGAGCAAACCGTTCGTGAAAAATTACCTGAAGGCTTCCAGCGTAGCGAGTTTTTACTAGACCATGGGGCCATTGATATGATCATTAATCGCTATGAGATGAGGGATAGGCTTTCGGAGATTCTATCGAAATTAGTCCCGTCAAGTTCACACCTCAATGCCTCCAATCAATGTGAATTGGAGTTGGCAAGCAATCAAGTTGATTTAAGCTCCAGCAAAGTGACAGAGTAATTACCGTTATCAGAGCACATAGCTTTTGTCGTTACCTTACTAAGTACGCAGTATGAATCTGGATGAGTGGTTACAACGGCTAGAGTTACTCCATCCGAAAGAAATCGAGCTGGGGTTAGGGCGTGTAGCCAAAGTGGCGCAGCAGCTACCGGTAACAAAGATTGCACACAGAGTAATTACCGTCGCGGGTACCAATGGCAAGGGAACGACGGTTCGATTGTTAGCTAATATTTTGTCAAATGTTGGATTGAAAGTGGGCTGTTATTCTTCCCCGCACCTGCACCACTATAACGAACGCGTGATAATTGAGGGGCTACCTGTCGAAGATCA
>Ga0070727_10001805_pt1 | contig 21650 bp, 18 predicted proteins | sample tdAd472_FD_66722 | JGI IMG/M metagenome (GOLD analysis project Ga0070727, IMG submission 66722) | Marine sediment microbial communities from the Atlantic coast under amendment with organic carbon and nitrate - tdAd47.2 | ecosystem: Environmental > Aquatic > Marine > Coastal > Sediment | place...
GGCAATTCGCGTCGGGCCCGCTCCTTCTTTTCCAGCCAAGCAGGCCGGAGTGGATCACGCGGCGGATTGCCCTTTCCGGTTCCGCGCCAGGAAACCCAGCCCGAAGAGAGCCGAGAGAAAGATCGGCAAGGCACCCGGAAGCGGGACAGCGGCCACAGCCCCGCCCGCCGCGACGAAGGAGAAATCCGAATCGCCGGTATTGCCGCCGATATTGTCCTGGTCCAGCCCGCGCAGCGTCAGCGTGATGAAACTGCCGAACAGGTTGTCGCCGAGGATCTGCCAGACGCCGCCCTGATTGCTGGTCTCGTTCACGATATCGCCAATGCCGTCGGCGCCGTCATTCTTGCCGTCGATCGCCGGCTGAAGATTCACGACAGTCACGAGGGGAACCAGATCGCCGGACGTGAAGGACAGGGAGGAATAAAGGCTGGCGGTCGTTTCGCTGTCGGGACGCAGGTAGAAACTGTCGACCGTCAGGTTCGCGCGCGTCACTTCAATGACGCCGACTTCCCCGAAGGAGTCGTTATGCTCGCCGGCCGGATACAGATGCGCCACGGTCAACTGGTTCAGGAAGACCTGGTTGCTGAAGTCGAAGCTGAGGCCTTCGCTGTTGATCTCGCCGCTCGGCGGGGCGCTGGTGCCGAGCACCTTGTTGATGCTGCCGCCATCCGTCTCGAGCAGAGCGGACCGGGAGAGCGAGGGGATCGCCTTGCTGGCAAGCTTCAGGCTGCCGGGTGCGGACACGACCACGGAAGGGCCGTCCGTATTGCCGTTCAAGCTGCTGATGTCGATCGAGCTGGATACCGACGTGCCGAGGCCGAAACCGATGATATCCTGGGAGTCGATGACCCAGCTTGCCGCGGAGGCCGGTGCAAGCGGGACCAGGAAGGCCGGCGCGGAAACGGCAATGACTTTCAAAAGAGACTTCATGGATACACCCGAAACGACTGTTGTGATTACCTTGTTCGGATGGATACGTCATTCACGCCCAGGCGCGTATGATGTGGATCACTCGGTCAACACCCGTTGACAAAACTGGCAAAAAAATCATGGAACCGGCGGCTATTGGACCACCAAGGGCTCCACCGCGGCGCGCACATGGGCCGGAATCGGCGTTGGGGTCATCGTCGCGCGTTCCACATAGACATGCACGAAATGACCGAGTGCGGCGGGCTTCTCCTCGCCCTGCCGGAATATTCCGATTTCGTAGGCAATCGAACTCCGCCCCAGCTTGGTGACGCGAATCCCGACCTCAACGGTCTCCGGGAAGGTCAATTCATGGAAGAAGCTGCACTGGGTATCGACGACCATGCCGACAACGTCGGTGCTGCGCGGATTGAGGCCGGCCGACTCGATCAAATGCTGGTTCACCGCCGTGTCGAAATAGGAATAGTACTCGACATTGTTCACGTGCCCATAGGCGTCCTGGTCCATCCAACGGGTGGTGATCGGCCGGAACAAAGGGAATTCCCGGCGGCCGGGGGCGTCTTCGCGTTTCATCGATCGTCACTCGTGATTGCTGAAGGGGAACGGCTGTAGAGCGCTATTGAGTAAATCAGCCGGCCGTTTTGACCAAGCCCCCGACATCGTGAAGTTTTATATAGTCGGACAGTTCGTGCTTCAGCGCCGTCGCCGCCTGGATCGGGATCTTGTAGGCATGGGAGCCTTGAAGGATCCGGGCATCCTGCATCAACCAGAATGCCGGGGTCTTTCCCCGGGTCGACAGGAAGACCGCGTGCGGCAGGTCGGGTCCCTTCTTGTTGACGATACTGAAGCGGATGCCGTCCTCCCGTTCCTCCCGCGCGACGTCCAGGTCCCACTTTTCCTGTTTGAAGACGTAGTGGATGGCCGCTTCCATCAACTGGGCCGGGTCGGATTTGGAAACGTCGCTCAACAACTGGCTCAACAGGATTTCGACCGCAGCCGATGTCGACGGCAAATCCTCCATGCCGATCATCAAGGCCGCGTTCAGAAGGCGGGCTACCGAACTGGCGACCTGTTCGTCGGTCAGCAGGGCGAATGCCGCTAGATCTTCGTCCTCCGGCAGATCGGACATGGTGTCCGCGGTCTTGTATACTTCGATCACGAATGAACCCGCGGCGGTCGCAAGGCTGTCGTTGCCGTCGTCCTGCTTGACCATCGCGATACGGGCGCCATCGGCGATAAAGCGCGCCTTAGCCATCAAACGTCCTCCCCCCAGAAGACTCGGTAATATACGGGCCGACCCATGCCGGCCGGAGTTGTGGCGGCCCAGAATGTGCTGCCCAGATTTCGGCTGCCCCGGTTCGGCTGCCCCGGTTCGGCTGCCCCGGTTCGGCTGCCCCGGTTCGGCGACCCCGGTTTGGCGGCCACGCGGCCTATCGGGCTGCGGTCGTTTCCCGGCAGAAATCGTACAATACCCGCCGGGTTTCCTGTTGCGCCTCCAGCATCATCATATGCCCGGCATCCTCAATCACGTGGATTCGGGCATCGGCCAATACCGCCGCCAAGGGCGCCGCCGCCTTCACCGGCGTCATCTTATCGTAGCGGCCGCTCACGATCATCACCGGTACGTTGATTCTCTCCGCTGCGGCTACCGCGCCTTTATAGGCAGCGCATGTCTTCAACTCCGACGCGATGACGCCCGGGCGGGCGCGCTCGAGCAGCCGCACCGCGCCGCCGATCAGCCAGACGCCGCTGGCGATGTTGCCGCCGCGATGCGCCTTCGGCCCATGCCCCCAGGCCGACATCAGTTCCGGCGCCAGGATGCGGTTTTCCTCCGCTGCCTGGACCAGGACGGGATGAACGCCCATCTGGGCGGAACTGCCGCAGAGCACCAGGGCGCGGGCCGCTTCCGGTTTTCTCGCCGCGGCCTCGAGCGCCACCAAGGTGCCCATGGAATGCCCGATGAGAATCGCCGGCGCCGCGCCCGCCGCCTCGACGAAGCGGTTCAGCCAGTCGGCCATGTCCTCGATCGAAGGAAGCGGATCGCCCGGCGTCTTGCCGTGGCCGGGCAGATCGACCGCCAGCACGTTGAACCCATGATGGGCCAGATAGCGCGTCTGCTGCCCCCACACCGTATGATCCATGCCCGCGCCATGCACGAAAACGACGCTGGGTTTCGCGGCATCGAATGCCTGCCCGCCATCCGCCACGAAGGCGGGAATACCATCAACACTCACAAACATCGTCGGCTCAGTCCCTATTTCCGGTGCGTCGTCCCGTCGTTGCACTCGTTCCGGCTCACTCGGCGGCTTGCGGCACCGCTTTGGCGGCCGCCCGCAATCCGCGTTCGAGATCCGCGATCAGATCTTCCGGATCCTCCAAACCGACGGACATCCGTATCAGATCCTCGCCGACGCCCGAGGCCTTCAACTGCGCCGCGCTCAATTGCCGATGCGTCGTCGTCGCCGGGTGCAGCACCAGGGACTTGGCATCGCCGACATTGGCGAGATGGCTGAACAGTTCGACGGCCTCGATGAAGGCCGCGCCGGCAGGCCGACCGCCCTTCACACCGAAGGACAGCATGGAGCCGGGCCCTTTCGGCAGATACTTCTTGGCCAGTTCATGCCCGGGATGGCTTTCGAGCCCCGGATAGGAAACCCAGGCGACGTTTTCATGCGCTTCCAGATACTTCGCCACCTTGCCGGCGTTTTCCACATGGCGCGCCATGCGCAGCGGCAGCGTCTCCAGCCCTTGCAGCAGATAAAAGGCGTTCTGCGGCGACAGGGCCGGACCGAAATCGCGCAGGCCTTCCGCGCGGGCGCGGGCCACGAAGGCATGCGGGCCGTATTCGTCGGCGAAGACGATGCCGTGATAGGCCGCATAGGGTTCCGTCATCGTCGGGAACCGGTCTTTCCCTTCGGCGTCCTGCGACGCCGTCCAGTCGAAACGTCCCGCATCGACGATGATGCCGCCCATCGCCGCGCCGTGTCCGCCGATCCATTTGGTGGCCGAATGCATCACGATATCGGCGCCGAAGTCGATCGGCCTGCACAGGTAGGGCGTGCTGAAGGTCGCGTCGATGACCAGCGGCAGACCGGCGTCATGCGCGACCTTCGCGACCGCTTCGATGTCCAGCACGTCCAATCCCGGATTGCCCAGACCTTCGGCGAAGAGCATGCGCGTATTCGGCTGAATAGCGGCCTTGAACGCCGCCGGGTCCCGGGGGTCGACAAAAGTGGTCTCGATCCCGAAACGCGGCAGGGTATGGCCGAACATATTGATCGACCCGCCATAGAGGGATTTGGACGCCACGATGTGGCTTCCCTGGCTCATCAAGGTGGCGACGATCAGGTGCAGGGCCGCATGCCCGCTGGAACAGGCAAGCGCGGCAACGCCGTTGTCGAGCGCCGCCATGCGTTCTTCCAGCACCGCCACGGTCGGATTGGATATCCGTGAATAGATGTGGCCCGCGGCCTCCAGATTGAAGAGAGCGGCCGCGTCTTCGACGCTGTCGAAAACGTAGGAGGTCGTCTGGTAGATCGGAACCGCGCGCGCCCCGTAGACCGGGTCGGGCTGCTGCCCGGCATGCAGGGCCAACGTATCGAATTTCAGGAAGTCCGGCTTGACCATCCTAATCCTCCCTCCCCTTTGGTTTTCGGTAACCCGTCATCGGATCCAGGCCGTCCATGGCCGTTCGGACGAGGCCTGCGCGGAAGGTAACGAATGGAATTGGCCACGGCAAAAGAATTGCGGAAAAGGCGGCCCCTGGGGGTGGGAGGGGGGCGGATCGAACGGCCGCGATTAAACTGGAGGGCGGCAGACAAAAAAAGGGGTCGCCGAAGCGACCCTAAAGCAAGCCTAACCCCTTTTAATCGGGACCCCTGTTCAACTTGCGTCGGGAGGGACGATAGCAAACGCGAAACAATTGTCAAAAGGGAAATAGACTGTTTCTGGCCACGCCGGAACATTTTTGGGATTGACCCGGTTCATGGCGGCAGGGGTCTGGAATATACTGCCAATTTCCGGGATTACGCGAAATCGACCGGCGACCGGCTGGCTTGAAACCATCCGCCCTGAAAAAGAAAAGAGCCGCAACGCGCGGCTCAGTTGAACAGGGGGTCTAAGAGTGCCATGGCCCGTCGGGAGTGTGACGGGCTGGGGTCAAGAGCATTTATAGGGCGGATTCGCTAACAAATCGTTAAAAAAATCGACCTACAGACAAAAGTCGTACATTTTGTCAATATTAGTCGATCGTGATCTGCGGATCGTTTTCCCTTAAAGCGTCGGGTCGTCCGACACCTGAATCAGCTGTTTCCCCATATTCGCGCCGGTCAACAGTCGCAGGAACGCTTCCGGCATCGCGCCGATTCCGTGCATCATGTCTTCCTTGTGGCGCAGCTTACCCGCCTTCGCCCAGGAAGCTATTTCCGCCCGGGCGGCGTCGAACCGGTCGGTATGGTCGAACAGGATGAAGCCCCGGATCGTCGCCCTGGCGATCATGATGTTGCGCAGGAAGCGCTCGCCGATATCCGGCTCCTCGAACTTGTCGGCCAGCGCCACGGTCCCACAGATGACGGTCCGCGACTTTTCCGCCAGATTCCGCATGACCGCGTCGTGGATCGGGCCAGCCGTATTGTCCAGGAACAGGTCGACGCCGTGCGGACAGGCCCGCTTCACCGCTTCGGTCAGGTCCGGCGCGGTCTTGTAGTTGATGCCGTCGTCGTAACCGAGTTCCTTGCACCAGGCGACTTTCTCATCCGTCCCGGCGACCGCGACCGGACGCGCGCCCTTGATCACGGCGATCTGGCCGGCCACTTGGCCCACGGCGCCGGAGGCGGCGGAAATCAACACGTCGTCGCCGGCCTTCATTTCGCCTGCCGCCAGCAGCGTGAAATAGGCGGTCAGCCCGGGCAGCCCCAGATAGCTGAGCGCGGAATGGATGGGCCCCATTGCGGGATCCACCTTGCGCAGGGCTTTCGCCTTCTGGACGTTGTATTCCTGCCAGTCGAACCGGAAGCTTTCGACAATGTCGCCGGGCTTGAGCGCCGGGTCGTTGCTCTCCACGACGACTCCGACACCGCCGCCATGCATCACATCGCCGATGCCGACGCCCGCGGCATAGTTGGCGCGCGGGCTTATCCGGCCGCGCATATAGGGATCGACCGACAGATAGACGGCGCGGGTCAGGACCTCCCCCGCACCCGGCTCCGGCATCGGCGCGGTCTGCAGCCGCCAATTGTCCGGCACCGGCATGCCGGTGGGGTGCGAGGCCAATACCCATTGCTTCATTTCGTTCGACATTGTCGGTCCTCTCGAAAGGCGAGCTGCGTTCCGGTTCGATGAAAAAGGGCGCGCCGCGCCCGTTCAGGATTTGAAGAAGGTCTCCGCCACGCCGCGGGCTGACTGCTTGCCGGCGATTTTCGCCCGGGCGCGGTCGATTTCCGCCTCCCGCTCCGCGATGTATTCTTCCAGCGCCTCGATCGACATCATGTCGAGGTCAGCGGCTTCCAAGGTCTTCGGTTTCGGCGGTTCCAGGTCGTCGGGATTCATGCCTGTCCCTCCCTCATGTCTTCTGCGAGTCTTCTAAGAATTGCTCTTCCGGCTTTCAGTTCGGCGTTCCGAACGCTAACTCTATACCCTGAAGATAGATCAAATCGAGGGGATGAAGGAATGAGCTTGCCGGAAACAATGCGTGTCGTCGAAATCGCATCCTTCGGCGGTCCGGAGGTATTGACCCCGGCCGAACGCCCGGTTCCCGCACCCGGCCCGGGCGAAGTCCTGATCAAGGTCGCCGCGGCTGGGGTGAACCGGCCGGACATCTCGCAGCGCATGGGCGCCTATCCGCCGCCCCCGGGCGCCAGCGACCTGCCTGGGCTGGAGGTCGCGGGCACGGTTGCGGCGGTCGGCGACGGGGTGCTCCGCTGGTCGGAAGGGGATGCCGTCTGCGCCCTCACGCCGGGCGGCGGCTATGCGGAATACTGCCTGACCCCGCAGGAACAATGCCTGCCGATCCCGCAAGGCTATGACATGATCAAGGCCGCCTGCCTGCCGGAGACCTTCTTCACCGTCTATCTGAACGTCTTCATGCGGGTCGGCTTGAAGGCCGGGGAGAAGTTCCTGGTCCATGGCGGGTCGAGCGGCATCGGCACCACCGCGATCCAGCTGGCGCGGGCTTTCGGCGCCACGGTCTTCACGACCGCCGGATCGGACGAGAAGGTGAAGGCCTGCACCGAGCTCGGCGCCCATCATGCGATCAACTACCGGACGCAGGACTGGAAAGAGGCCGTCAAGCAAGCGACCGACGGCAAGGGCGTCGACGTCATCCTGGACATGGTCGGCGGCGACTATATCCAGGGGAATATCGACAGCCTCGCCTTCGACGGGAGGTTGGCGATCATCGCTTTCCTGCAGGGCTCCAAGCGCGAGATCGACCTGATCAAGGTGCTGGGCAAGCGGCTGTCCATTTCCGGATCGACCCTGCGGCCGCAGCCGATTTCCAAGAAGGCCGAGATCGCCGCCAACCTCCAGAACCATGTTTGGCCGTTGCTGGAATCCGGCAAGGTCGCCCCCGTGCTGTTCAAGACCTTCCCTCTGGACCAGGCCGCGGCGGCGCACCGGTTGATGGAATCCAGCGATCACATCGGCAAGATCATGCTGATCGTGGATTGACCGTGGACTGACCGAAAAGCGCGCAGTCAGGTCCGCAGGGAAACCCATCCGGTGGAGAGGTGGATGCCGCATTCGGTCTTGCCGCTGCCGCTCCACCGTCCGCCGCGGCTGTTTCCGCCGTCGGACGTCGCGGTGCAATGCCTGCATCCGATGGAGGTGTAGCCATGGGCAACCAGGGGATGCCGCGGCAGGCCGAAATTCTCCATGTAACCGTCGATCTTCGCGGCGCTCCAGTCGAACAGCGGATTGATTCGAAACTGACCGTTGGTGACGTTGATCAGTTCCAGGTCGCTGCGCGCCGCGCCGTGCAGCCGCTTTCTTCCCGTGATCAGGGCGTCGAAGGACCGTATCGCTTCCTGATAGGGGCGCACCTTGCGCAGGGCGCAGCAGGCGTCATGGGACGACGCCCAAAGGGTTCCGTCCGGGTCTTCACGGCCGATCTCCTCCACCGACGGCGCAACGGTCCGGACATTGGTCAGCCTGAGGCGGTCCACCAGAAGATCGCGATAGGCCAAGGTTTCCGGAAAAAGCTGCCCGGTATCGGCGAACAGGACCGTCACGCCGCGATCGATGCGGGCCAGCAGGTGGAGGAGGACGGCGCTTTCGGCCCCGAATGACGAAGCAACGGCGATCCGGCCCCGAAAATCCTCGAACAGCCAGCCCGTCAGATTGTCTTCAAGACTGTTCTCGAGCGCCCTGAACCGCAAATCCTCGAGACGGGTCGTCGCCCCGCCCGCGCCACGCGCCAATATTCCGTACATCCGAACCCCGCCCCCGATAGATCGTCTGGAAGGGCAGGTATAGCCATTCGGCAGCGCCATTCAACAGATATATCTAATTTTCTTGATAACAGGATGTTGAGTTCCCCGTTGCTCAATGCCGGGTCGGTTTGCGGGGCCCAATGATGGCATTGAAGAAGGCCCGGCCGTCCGCCGCGGCCTCCTCCATCAGGGAGAGGTAGTTGGGCCAATGCGGCCACAGGCTGCCTTCGACGCCGCCATTCTCGAAGATCAGGTTCGCATCGAATCTGCGGGCGATTTTCTGCATCTTCCGGTTATCCAGCAGGCACATCATGTAGACGCGGGCGACATAGCGGTTCCGCGCCATGGTCAGGACGTGCCGCAGCAGCAATGTCCCAATCCCGCGATTTTGCCACGGCGCTTCCACGCTCAGCGCGATTTCCGCGACCGGCCTGGGAAACCGCGTCACCATCGCCAATTCGCCGACGCCGCGGAGTTCACCGTCGATGAACGCGCCCAGGACGACAGTGGAAGGCCATTTCAGGCCGGCGCAATAGGCGCGGACGCGGTCGTCGCACACGGTTCCCATGAACCGGTTGCACCGATCGGATGGCGTCAAGCGCAGCAAATGTTCCTGATACAGGCCGACGTCACGCGAAGTGAGCTTTCGCAGCGTAACCGGCGACGCGGCCGGCAGCGCGGCGCGGTCGGGTATAAGGGCAGGAAACGAAAACTCGGACTTCGGGAGGGGCATCGCGGCTTGTCCTCTAGGTGATTTCTAAGAACACCCTCCCTACCGCTTAGATAGGCGCGTTTATGCTGCACCGCAACATCGACGCATGCGAATTTTCGGAAAATCCGCCGCAAAGGGATTCCTGCCCATCGTAAACCCGATGATCCCCGGCGGACCGCGACGTACCGAAGCGCCGCGCCAAGGTCAGAACGGCACAAATCCGGTTCCCCACAGCCATACGGCGGCGAAGAACATCGACAGCAGCGCGATCGGAACGCCGCCGCGGGCATGATCGGCAAAAGTGAGGCGAACGCCGCAGGATTCGGCGCGCTCCGCCACGATGAGGTTGGCGAGGCTTCCGACAAGAAGAAGATTGCCGGCAAGGGTCGAGAGCATGGCCAAGCCGATCAGGATGCCCTGCGGGATGCCTTCCCAGACCTCCAGCAGGAGCACGACCGCAGGAACATTGCCGATGCTGTTACTGGCGACGAGCGCGAACCCCGCCAAGGTGGAGAGTCGATCGGGCAGCAAGCCGGCATCGGCCAGCGATACGACCGCGCCTTGCGCAAATCCGGTGGCCGAAAAGGCGCCGGTCACGACAAACAGGCTGGCGAACAGCAACAGCAGCGGCACGTCCACCTCGCCCAGAAGCTGGCGGCTGGAAACATGGCGGCTCAACACCAGGACCGCCGCGACGATCAAGGCCGATAGTTCCCGGGGCAGCGGTGTCGCAAACAGACAGAGCAGAAGAACCAGGCCGCCTAGCCCGATGCCCGAAGCCCAGGGGTCCACCGTCACGCGCGGAAACGCCTCTTCCCGCGCCGCAGGACTACCCGGCGCCTCATCCAAAGCGCGCGCCCAAACCGCCGCGATACAGAGATAGACAATCACAAGCGACACCGCCGCGGGTATTGCCGCAATCGCCAGGTATGACCAGAAACCAAGCCCCCCGACCTGCCCGATCAGCACGTTCTGCGGATTGCCGATCAGCGTCGCCGCCGATCCTGCATTGCTGGCTGCCGCCAAACCGAACAGAAACGGGCGCGGGTCCAACCGGCGCGCGGCGAGGCCGGCGCAAAGAAGCGGCGTCATCGCGAAAACGACGATATCGTTGACCAGCACGGCCGACAGGGCACCGCCGACCGCAACCGTCCCGGCGAGCAGCATTTTCGGGCCGCCCGCGCGCCGGGCGATCCAATAGGAGAGCGCGTCATACAGGCCGGAGGCCCGAACCCGCGCCGACAGGATCATCAAACCCGCCAGCAGAAGAAGGGTCGGGAAATGAACGGATTCCGCGGCCGCGCCCGCTGGCACGGCCCCGGTCGCCACCAGCAGGACCGCGGCGATCATGGCAATGCCCGCACGGTCGACCTTGAGGCCCGGAACCCGCCCTATAGCCATGCCGGCATAGGTCAGGGCGAACACGACCGCGATTAGCAACGCCATTTCCCTTTCACCTTTCCCGAACCGGCCAGCCCTGCAGCGACCGTATCGAAAAAGCGAGGCCGCCTCTACTGGAGGAAACTGACGATCATCGGTTCCGGCCCAGAAGGCGGAGAGCGCAGGTCAGTTCGATGGCAAGGCAGAGCATGTCCTTCGCCTTCCTGACTTCATCGACCAATGGCAGCGTCGGGGCAATGCGGATGATCCGGTCGGACGAGGTCAATATGTATCCCCCACCGACTGACGGACATTAGCGGGTTGCTAAACAACCCGATCCAAATTGGTCGCGTGTTTCGCAAACGGAAACTCTGTCATCGCTTTGCACCGAACTAGCATATATATCCAATGCTCTGCCATTCCGGCCTGCGATCTGTAATAAAGCACTCGAGATGCGCAAAGTACAAATTATGACCAGTGATTTCCCTTTTGTGCAGCACCCACGGAAAATGAGTCACAAATCCGGCGCGGAATAGAGCATTTTTTGTTCTGAGAACGACTTTCTCCTCACAAATTTCATGCTCTATGCAGTACGCAATCTCGTCCAAGTGATTCAGAACTATTAGGAGATTTTTTTGGTAACCTTCTTCTTCTTCCACAATTCTGACGATCTCCTTCGCACGATCAGATTCTGCCACACTAGAGCGATCGTATTTTCTCCAGAAGTTTGAAATATGTTCGATCGAATTGTTCACCTCTTTGGACTCAAGGCTATTTACGTACTTCATTGAACGCTCAATACGCTTGGCTTTTTTTGCGTCAGTATATTCGTGATATCCCCAGAATGCGCTGACTATGAGTCCCACGAGGGCGACAATTTTGAACGCGCCGTCACACCAATTCGAAAAATCATCGGCAGACATGATAGTATCTCCATATCGACTTTTGATCGAAAAGATAATACCACGAATACGATCATCTATGAAACATTAGAACGGTTTAGTAAATTTTCGAGAAATTCTTACCGGTTCCTGCCCAATAGGCGGCGCGCGCAGGTCAGTTCCACCGCGACGCAAAGCACCTCCATCGCCTTCTTGATCTCATCGACCGACGGCAAGGTCGGGGCGATGCGGATGTTCCTGTCGGCCGGGTCCTTCTTATAGGGGAAGGTCGATCCCGCCGGCGTGCATTTCACGCCCGCTTCGCCGGCCAGACGAACGACTTCCGACGCACAATCGTCCATCACGTCCAGGCTGACGAAATACCCGCCCTGCGGCGCGGTCCAGTCGGCGATGCCTTTTTCGGCCAGTCGGCGGCTCAAGGCTTCCTCGACCGCGTCGAATTTCGGCTTCACGATGGCGGCATGCTTTTCCATATGCGCCAGAATACCGTCCATGTTTTCGAAGAAGCGGACATGGCGCAGTTGGTTCAACTTGTCCGGCCCGATCGTGGCGAAGGACAGTTTCTTCACCGCGTCCGCGATATTGGTTTCGGAGGCCGCCATCAACGCGACGCCCGACCCGGCATAGGTGATCTTGGAGGTGGACCCGAACATCAGCACCCGGTCCGGATTCCCCGCCTGCGCGCAGAGGGCCATGATATCGGGGATTTCAGCCGGGCCGCCGCCCAGGTGATGCACCGCATAGGCGTTGTCCCACAGGATGCGGAAATCGGGCGCGCCGGTCGTCATCCCGGCAAGGCGCTCCGAAACCGCCGGCGAATAGACGGCCCCGGTCGGATTCGAATATTTCGGCACGCACCAGATGGCCTTCACGTCCGGGTCCGCCGCCAGGGCTTCGACCGCGTCCATGTCCGGGCCGTCGTCCAGCATCGGCACAGTGACCATTTCCAGCCCCAGCCGCTCGCAGATCGCGAAATGGCGGTCGTAGCCGGGAACCGGGCAGATCACCTTGGCCGGGTTCCCGCCGGAACCGATCCGCGGCCAGGGGCCCTTCCCGCCCGGCATGCCGAACAGCACCGCGCCCGCCAGCGTGTCGTACATCATGGTCAGGCTGCCGTTGCCGCCGACAATGACCTGCGACGGCGTCACCCCCATATAGTCGGCGAACAGGCGGCGGGCTTCGGGGATGCCTTCGACGATGCCGTAATTGCGGTAGTCGGTCCCGTCCTCGCCCGCGGTATTGCCGGGCCCGACCAGGGAAAGCATGCCGTCGGCCAGGGTCAGTTGATCCGGCGCCGGCTTGCCGCGGGTCATGTCAAGCGACAGACCTTCGCCCTTCAATGCCTCGAACTCCTCGAGCAGGCGTTGCTCCACCGCCTCAAGGTCGCTTTTCTCCATATCCGCCAGTTTCATGACCCGACACCCATTCAATTTTCATGTTCCGGACGCAGCAGCGCCGGCAGCCTTGTAGAGCCGCCGGCGCTGTCAGGACAAGGCCCAAGCCTTGCCGTTTCCGGAAAATCTTACTTGTTCGCGTAGCCGACCTGATGGAGCGACTCCTCGATCTCGTCCAGGATGGCGGGATCGTCGATCGTCGCGGGTATCTTGTACTCCTCGCTATCGGCGATCTTCACCATGGTCGCCCGCAGGATCTTGCCCGACCGGGTCTTCGGCAAACGCTTGACGACGGTGGCGGTCTTGAAGGCGGCAACCGGCCCGATCTTGTCGCGGACCAGTTTCACCGCTTCCTTGACGATCTCTTCGTCGCTGCGCTCGACCCCCGCCTTCAGGACCAGGAAACCCAACGGCAACTGGCCCTTCAACTGGTCGGCGACCCCGATCACCGCGCATTCGGCGACATCGGGATGGGAGGCGAGCACTTCCTCCATCGCCCCGGTCGACAGCCGGTGGCCGGCGACATTGATGATGTCGTCGGTCCGCGACATGACGAAAAGGTAACCGTCCTCGTCCATGTAGCCGGCATCGCCCGTCTTGTAGTAACCGGGATATTCGATCAGGTAACTGTCGATCCAGCGCTGGTCCGCGTTCCACAATGTCGGCAGGCAGGAAGGCGGCAGGGGCAGCTTGATGCTGATCGCGCCCATCTCCCCGCGCGGCATTTCGTGGCACCCCTCGTCCAGGATGCGGACATCGTAGCCGGGAACCGGCTTGGTGGGGGAGCCCGCCTTGACCGGAAGCGTTTCGATCCCGAGGCAGTTGGCGACGATCGGCCAGCCGGTTTCCGTCTGCCACCAGTGGTCCACCACCGGCACCTTCAGCTTGTCCTCCGACCAGTGGAGCGTATCCGGGTCGCAGCGTTCGCCGGCCAGGAAGAGCGCGCGGAACTTGGACAGGTCGTATTTGCCGATCAGCGCCCCGTTCGGGTCTTCCTTCTTGATGGCGCGGAACGCGGTCGGCGCGGTGAACAGAGTCACGACGCCGTGGTCTTCGATCACGCGCCAGAAGACGCCCGCATCCGGCGTTCCCACGGGCTTGCCTTCGAACAAGATCGTCGTCGCCCCGTGCAGCAGCGGCGCGTAGACGATGTAGGAATGGCCGACGACCCAGCCGACATCGCTGGCCGCCCAGAACACCTCACCCGGGTCGATATCGTAGATGTTCTTCATCGACCATTTCAGCGCCACCATATGGCCGCCATTGTCGCGCACCACGCCCTTGGGCTGTCCGGTCGTGCCGGAGGTGTAGAGGATATAGAGCGGATCGGTCGCCGCGACCGGAACGCATTCGGCCGGCTCCGCGGCCGCCATGCCGTCGTTCCAGTCGACGTCGCGGCCGGCCCGCATGTCCCAGCCCGCCTCGTCGCGCTTCACGACGATGACCTTTTCGACGATGCCGGGCGCGATTTCCAACGCGCCGTCGATCATCGGCTGATAGGCGACGACGCGGCCGGGCTCGATCCCGCAGGTCGCCGTGATGATGGCTTTCGGCGTGGCGTCCTTCACGCGCGTCGCCAATTCGTTGGCGGCGAACCCGCCGAAGACCACGGAATGCACGGCGCCGAGCCGGGCGCAGGCCAGCATGGCGACGGCCGCCTCGGGTATCATCGGCATGTAGATGATGACGCGATCGCCCTTGGCGACGCCATTGGCCCGCAGCATGCCGGCGCAGCGGGAAACCTGATCCTGCAAGTCGGAATAGGTCAGCGTCCGTGTCTTGCCGGTGATCGGGCTGTCATAGATGACGGCCGCCTGATCGCCGCGGCCGCTTTCCACATGGCGGTCGACCGCGTTGTAGCAGGTGTTGCATTCGGCGCCCGCGAACCAGCGATAGAAATGCGGCGCCTTGCTGTCGTCCAGAACCTTGTCCCAGGGCTTCACCCAGTCAATATCCTTGGCGGCGTCCGCCCAGAACCCTTCCGGATCGCGCAACGACCGTTCATGCAATTCATCCATCAAGCCCATCGACGGCATCCTCCCCAGATCCAACGCGACCGGCTTTGCGCCGATCATTACCAGTCCCTTATACCGCCCTGTTATAGCGTCCGGACGGCGGATGCCAAAGTCTCTACAGGCAGGAAAGTTTCCTGCCCTTGATCTGGCTCAACCGCGGCGGATTCAGCACCCGCCCCTTCGCGCCCCTTGACGGACGGGAAGCCAGTCGCCGTAAATCCCCCTCACGACGGATGAATAGGATCCGCACGCTTAGGGCCGGACGCTGAGGGCCGGACGCCGAGGGAGAGAACGATGACCAGCATTTACGACCGGGACCTGGACAAGAACGCGGCAAATCACGTGCCGCTGTCGCCGCTGTCCTTCCTGAAGCGCGCCGCCACCGTCTACCCGGGCAAAACCGCCGTCGTGCACGGATCGATCGAGCGGAATTGGGCGGCGACCTATGACCGTTGCCGGCAACTGGGATCGGCGCTGGCGCAACGCGGGATAGGCAAGGGCGATACGGTCGCGGTCATGTGCCCGAACATCCCGGCGATGATGGAGGCGCATTTCGGCATCCCCATGACGGGTGCGGTGATGAACGCGCTGAACACGCGGCTGGACGCGGCGACCATCGCCTTCATCCTGGACCATGGCGAGGCGAAGGTGGTCATCACCGACACCGAACTGGCCCCGACCATGAAGGCGGCCCTTGCGGAGACCAAGCGCAGGGACCTGCTGGTCATCGATGTCGACGACCCGGAAGGAAACGGGGGCGAGCGCCTGGGCGAGATCGAATACGAGGATTTCATCGCCGGCGGCGACCCGGGCTATGACTGGTCCCTGCCCGCCGACGAATGGGACGCGATCACGCTCAACTATACCTCCGGCACCACGGGGAACCCGAAAGGCGTCGTCTATCATCATCGCGGGGCCTATCTGCTGGCGATGGACAATATCGTCACCTGGGGCCTGCCGAATTCGGCGCGCTACCTGTGGACCCTGCCGATGTTCCATTGCAACGGCTGGTGCTTCCCCTGGACGCTCGCCGCCGCCGGAGCGACCAATGTCTGCCTGCGCCAGGTGAGCGCCGCCAATATCTACCGCGCGATTGCGGATGAGGGCGTCACCCATTTCTGCGGCGCGCCCATCGTGCTGGGCATGGTGATCAACGCAACGGAGGACGAGCGCCGCCCCCTGCCCCGCACGGTCGAGGTCATGACCGCCGCCGCGCCGCCGCCGCCCGCCGTCCTGAAACGGATGGAGGAACAGGGCTTCCACATCACCCATGTCTACGGGCTGACCGAAGTCTACGGCCCCGCCGTCGTCTGTGCCTGGCAGCCGGAATGGGATGCGCTGGACGCGGACGAACGCGCATCGAAGAAGGCCCGCCAGGGCGTCGGTTATACGGCGTTGGAGGATCTGGCGGTGCTCGACCCCGACACGATGCAGCCGGTGCCGAAGGACGGCCAGACGATGGGCGAGGTGATGTTCCGCGGCAATGTGGTGATGCGCGGCTATCTGAAGAATCCGGCCGCGTCGCAGGACGCCTTTGCGGGCGGCTGGTTCCATTCAGGCGACCTCGGCGTGTGGCACCCGGATTCCTATGTGGAACTGAAGGACCGGTCGAAGGACATCATCATCTCGGGCGGCGAAAACATCTCCACCATCGAAGTGGAGAACATTCTTTACCGCCACCCGTTGATCGTCGAAGCTGCGGTCGTCGGTCGGCCGGACGAGAAATGGGGGGAAACGCCCTGCGCCTTCGTGCTGCCGAAGGCCGGTGCGTCCTTGACCGAGGCCGACGTGATCGCCTTCTGCCGCGAGAACATGGCCCGCTTCAAGGTTCCGAAGACGGTGGTGTTCGGCGAGTTGCCCAAGACGAGCACCGGCAAGGTGCAGAAATTCGTGCTGCGCGACCGCGCAAAATCCCTCTAACCCAGCTTTGTTCCGGAGAATCCGTGTCATGCCCGCCGATCCCCAGTTGCACAACGAACGCGTCGTCTACCTGAATGGTGAAATCGTGCCGGAAAGCCGGGCGCTGCTGTCCTTCCGGGATACCGGTTTCGTTTATGGCGACGCCGTCTTCGACACCGGCCGCACCTTCGGCGGCAAGGGCTTCCAGTTGAAGGAACATATCGACCGGCTTTACGAGACCCTCACCTATGTGCGGATCGATCCCGGCATGTCGAAGGAGGAGATGCTGGCGAAGACGGAAGAGGTCCTGGCCATCAACGCCCAATTGCTCGGCCCGGACGAGGATTATTGGGTGACGCAGCGCGTTTCCCGCGGAATCTCGCCGGTCGACGGCGAAGTCCCGGAACGCGACGGCGCGACGGTGCTGATCGAATGCATGCCGCTTCCCTTGCGCGCGCGGGCCGGGATGTTCCGGGACGGGATCGACGCCGTCGTCTCCTCGCTGAAACGCACGCCGCCCAGCGCGCTGTCGCCGAACGCGAAGACCAACAACTACATGAACATGATGCTCGCCCAACGGGAGGTCGCCTCCTATGCGCCCGGCGCCTGGGCCGTGCTGTTGGACGAGACCGGCAATATCTGCGAAGGGGCCGGCTGCAACATCTTCGTGGTCAAGAACGGCACGGTCTACACGCCGTCGACCGACTACATCCTGGACGGCATCACGCGGCAGGCCGCCATCGCCCTCTGCAGGAAGGCGGATATCCCGCTGGTCGAACGCCCGCTCTCGCTCCACAACGCGGCGATCGCCGACGAAGCCTTCTTCACCTCGACCAGTCTGTGCATCTGCCCGCTGCGCAGCTTCAACGGCCAGAAATTCGGCGCTGTGCCCGGCCCGGTCACGAAAAGCCTGATGGATGGGTTCAGCAAGATGGTCGGCCACGACTATGTCGGCCAGTATCTGAAGCACCTGTCGGACGATGAGGTCGGGACGGGGTTTTGATTTCGCGGCCGGGACCATGAGCGCACGATGAAACTGTTCGAGTGCCATAACTGCGGGCAGGTTCTGTATTTCGAGAACAAGCGGTGCGAGCAATGCGGCCTGGCCCTGGGCTACCTGCCCGAATTGACGGTGTTGACCGCCCTAACGGCAGAGGGTGGCGACCTTTGGCGCCCCATCGCCGGTTCGCTGGGCGACTACCGTTTTTGCGCCAATGCGGGTCGCGGCGTGTGCAACTGGCTGATCCCCGCACATAGTCCGGATGCGTTCTGCTTGGCCTGCAAATTGAACCGGACGGTCCCGAACCTGGACAGCCCTGGCAATCTAGACCTTTGGCAGCGTCTGGAAACGGCGAAACACCGCATGGTCTATGGATTGCTACGGCTGGATCTGCCGCTGACGAACCGGATCGACGATACGGCAAACGGTCTCGCCTTCGATTTTCTGTCCGGGACGGATGGTCTGTTCCGGGAGGGGCCGCAGGTCATCACCGGCCATGCCGAGGGTGTGATTACCATCAATCTTGCCGAAGCGGACGATGCCGAACGGGAACGCCACCGGCGCGACATGGCGGAGCCCTACCGGACGCTTCTGGGTCATTTCCGGCATGAAGTCGGCCATCATTATTGGGCGCGCCTGGTCCGTGGCGGTATATGGCAGGATGCCTTCCGGGATTTGTTCGGCGATGAGACGCAGGACTATGCACAAGCCCTGTCAATGCACTATGCCAACGGGCCGAGGCCCGACTGGCAACGCTATCACGTCAGCAGTTATGCCGCGTGCCATCCGTGGGAGGACTTCGCGGAGACCTGGGCGCATTATCTGCATATCGTTGACACATTGGAGACCGCCGCCGCCTTCGGCATGCGCATACATCCCGGCCTGGGAAACAACCCTACCACCGACATGGTGATAGACTTCGATCCCTATTGCCAACGCGACTTCGACTCGCTGATCACCGCTTGGTTGCCCCTAACCTATGCGGTCAACAGCCTGAACCGAAGCATGGGACAGCCGGATCTTTACCCCTTCGTCCTGGCATCGCCGGTGATCGGAAAACTGCGTTTCATCCACGATCTGATTCACGGACCGGACGATACGGACGCAACAGCGACGGCGGCGCTATAGCCGCTGAGTGGGAGCCGCCAAGTGGGGCGCAACGCCCGTTCCATCGGGTATTTCGCGCCTATGAGGCCGTGCTGAGCCTCAGAAGCTCCCGGTCGCATTGGCCGACACGCCCATCCGCCAAGCGGTCGTGCCTTTACACCGTTTGCAGATACGCTCACCCGCCCATTCACTGGGAAAGACGCTTCGGCATCTCAGGCATTTGCGTTTGGTTACCGGTTCGTCCGGTCTGTCGAACGGCGAATCCACTGTTGCCGACGGTGAGTCTACCGGCCGGTTGAATTGATCCATCCTATGCCTGCCCAAGGCTTCGGCGAAGACGCCGAGACCGGGTGATCGGCAATGACGCATAAGACAAGTGTGCCCCGGCCTTGCTTGGTAAGAACGGAACGGGACTTGAATATGTTTCCATGGGGATCATCGAAGTCTTTTCAGGTAACGCGGCAAGGATCTACCGCTATACCTTAAATGGGATTTTTTTATTAATTTTCAATAGTTAGCGAACAGGATGGGGGCTCTTTCCGCGATAGAGACAAGCTCTCGCGCCATCTCATTCACCGCTTCCGCGATTGTTCTCAAGGTGATGGATCCCTCGATGCACCCATCCCAAACCTCTCTGCAGACGGCCATATTCCGCCATCTGTTTCACTGACGCGGAAACAACCACCCTAGCCGAGAAACCTGTCCAGCACGTTCCGGGTGATACGCTCCACATAGGGGTCGCGGTCCTTCAGGCCGACGACCCAGTCGCAGGTGGCGGCGGTGAATACCTCGCCCCGGCCGCGCTTGAAATTGACGATCATGCCGGACCCGTAGCGCCGCTTGGCCATGGTTTCGGGTGTCGCTTCGCCGTCGATCGCCTCGGCCGTGAAGCGCAGATCGTCGTCGCCCAGGAAATGCACGGTGCCGCGGTCGCCATGATTTTCCTCCGCCAGGACGGCGACCCCCATGGCGACGATCTCGACACCCTCGGGCGCGCCGTCCGTGCCGAGCGCTTCGGGCAGCCCGTCGCGGAAGGTGTATTCCAACCCATCGACCTCATAGCCGAAAATGCGGGATTGCGGGCTCAACACGTCGCCGTAATAGAGGTCGGATCCTTCGAGCGACCAGTGATCGGAGCGGTAGACGGTGAAGCCGCCCGCATGGCGCGGCGCCGCCCCCGCCCAGCCCACATACATGCCGCGCAGGGCGTTGACGCCGAAGGTGGACGCGCCGGGACGGCCGACTTCGATGGATTCCCACGCCGTGCTGGTCAGGGCGCGCGTCGCCGGGTCGCGGTAGAGCGGGTCTTCCGCCCGCGCCCTGTACTTGTAGCAGATCTGGGTGTCGCCGCCGTCTTCCAGCCGGGTCTGCCAGACGAAATTTCCGGCAAACCGCGCGACCCGGCCGCCGCGGTCGACGAACCGGTCGACCGCGTCCCGCATCTCCCTCGTCCAGTATTCGTCATGGCCGACCATGGTGATGGCGTCGTAGCGGTCGAGCAGGCTTGGATCCGCATGCAGATCCTGCTGCGAACACAGATCGACCGCGTAGCCTACGCCTTCCGCCCAGCGGAAGAAATGCCGGTCGTAACTGGCCCAGCCGGCGGAAGCGTATTTCTTGGAATAGCCATTGGCATAGGCCCATTCGACATGCGGATGGGTCAGGGCCGCCCCCATCGGAAGCGGTTCGCGCAGGACGGCGCGCGGCGCGCCTTCGGGCAGGACGACGAAGCCGCGCGAAAAGGGCCGGTGGATCGAAACGCGCGGGGAGAATTGATCCCTGTCCGGCCCCAATATCCCTTCATAGTGATTGCACCCGCCCCAGTCGTTATAGGCAAGCCAAGTGCCGGTCGCAGCGATCTGCAGCAACCGCCCCTCCCGCCCCGCCGCGGCGCGCAGGATGAACAGATGATGCGCAGTCAGGGCCTGTCCGTCGGCCCCCTCTCCGGTCAGCGTGATGCCGTATCCGCCGGACGGCCAATCCGCCGGCAGCGGCACGCTCAGCGCGACGGGCCAACCGCATCCGCGCACCGAGCAATCCTCCGGCGTCGGATGCAGCGCCCCCGCCAGCGGGCCGAAACCCGCCATGCTTTGTCGAACCGCGCCGTCACGCCAGATCTCCACCCGATAGTTCCGAAGGCTGGTGGAGACGTGCAGATGCAGGTCCTCGCCCGGGCGGTAGGACCAGCGGTCGGTATAGGCCCAGAGCTGGGCCTCCCCCGGATCGTCGCTCGCGCGCTCGTAGAAGTTCTCGCTGATCGCCGACGGCCACTGGCCCCGGCGTGTCGAACCGCGTTTGGGATGGGACATGGATGTACCGACTGCTCCGGCGGGAAATGGGTTGACGGGACGGGGTGCCGGCCTTGTGCGACGCTCCGAAGTCAGATTATCAAAGCCCGAACAACGGGGCGACGTCAAAGCCGGCGCGGGATATGGCGCCAGCAAACAACGGCGACGACGACCAGATAGACACCGAGGGCGGCGAACACGGCGCCCAGGCCGAACAGCCCCAGCAGCACGCCGTAGATCAAGGGCGGGATCAAGTCCGAGGCGTCCAGATAGGTCCGGTAGACCGCCGTCATCTCGGGCCGTTCATGGATATGGACCGCGCGATAGAAGGTCGACCCGCCGACGACGTCCAGGGGCACGATGAAGAATGTCGCCAACAGCAGCATGCTCGCCGTGAGCCAGGGATCGTCCTGCCCGGACAGGCCCGCCAGGAGCAGCACGGCCGCGGCGGTCGCGAAGGCCAGGGCGGTCACCTTGCGAATGCCGATACGCTCGCACAGCCGCCCCCAGAACATGTTGAAGATCATCAACGCGTTGCCGGCGGACACCAAAATCCCGCCCGCTTCCTTTCCCTCGCCGGTCAGAACCATCAGGATCGG
>Ga0070727_10001809_pt1 | contig 21617 bp, 16 predicted proteins | sample tdAd472_FD_66722 | JGI IMG/M metagenome (GOLD analysis project Ga0070727, IMG submission 66722) | Marine sediment microbial communities from the Atlantic coast under amendment with organic carbon and nitrate - tdAd47.2 | ecosystem: Environmental > Aquatic > Marine > Coastal > Sediment | place...
GCCTTCTCGCGCCAGCAAACCCTGCAGCCGCGGGTCCTGTCGATGACCGATGTGCTGGGTGACCTGGCGAATCTTCTGCGCCGGCTGATCGGCGCGAATATCCGGCTGAATATGGTGCATGGCCGCGAGCTGTGGCTGGTGCGCGCGGACCAGGGCCAGGTCGAGCAGGTGATCATCAACCTGGCGGTCAACGCCCGCGACGCCATGACCGAGGGCGGCGAGCTGTCCATCGAGACGGGCAACGAGACCTTTATTTCCAGCCAGCGCCGGGGCGGCGAGACGGTTCCGCCGGGTGACTATGTGGTTGTCAGGGTGACCGACACCGGGGTCGGTATTCCGAAGGAAAATCTCGAGCATATTTTCGAGCCGTTCTTCACCACCAAGGAGGTCGGTGCAGGAACCGGGCTGGGGCTGTCCACCGTTTACGGCATCGTCAAGCAGACCGGCGGCTATGTGTTGGTGGATTCGAATGCGGGTGCGGGAACATCGTTCACGATCTTTCTGCCGGCACATGCCAAGGAAGCCGCTTCGCAAGAGGCGACCGAGGCGGCGGATTCACCCAGCGCGGCCGACACCACGGGCGCCGGCACCGTGCTGGTGGTCGAGGACGAAGATGCCGTGCGCCTGTTCTCCGCGCGTGCCCTGCGCGCCAAGGGCTACAAGGTCCTGGAGGCGCGCACGGGCGAGGCGGCGATGGAACTCATGGGAATCGTCGAGGAGCCGATCGATCTTCTCATCACGGACGCTGTGATGCCCGAAATGGACGGTCCGACACTGATCAAGAATGTCCGCGACGAGAAACCCGAAATGCCGGTCATTTGTATCTCGGGATATGCCGAGGAAACCTTTCGCAACCGCCTCGGCGAGGACCAGGATATCCATTTCCTGCCCAAGCCGTTCTCGCTCGCGCAGCTGGCGGGCAAGGTGAAAGAAGTGATGGACCGGATCCCGGTCTGACCCGCCGCACCGCCTGCACCGACTCCGGCGGCGTGCGCTATAGTTCTTACACGCTCATGAAGCATCAAATTTCCGCGCGAATAGTGCGGTTAACGGGTGTTTTCGAGTGAGAACAAAAAAAGAACTTTACAACCAGAACAAACCAAGTACATTTACGCTCCAAGCCGCGATGGTGGGGTTTTCAGCCCGCGCGGGGCCGCAGGAACCAGAGGGATCTCAGGCGAGATCTCCAGAGGAAACGGAGGAGCGATCCATGAGCAGCACACAGCTTCGCGTCGTCGAGGACAACATGAAACCCGAAGAACGCAACAAGGCCCTGGACGCCGCGTTGAGCCAGATCGAGAAGGCCTATGGCAAGGGCTCGATCATGCGGCTCGGCGACGACAATGCCGTCGAGATTGCCTCCATTTCCACCGGCTCGCTTGGCCTCGATATCGCACTCGGCATCGGCGGCGTGCCGCGCGGCCGGGTCGTCGAGATTTATGGTCCCGAGAGCTCGGGCAAGACCACGCTCGCGCTGCACGTGATTGCCGAGTCCCAGAAGATCGGCGGCACCTGTGCCTTCGTCGATGCCGAGCACGCGCTTGACCCGACCTACGCCCGCAAGCTTGGCGTCAACCTCGACGATCTTCTGATCTCCCAGCCCGATGCGGGCGAACAGGCGCTTGAGATCGCCGATACATTGGTTCGTTCGGGTGCGGTGGATGTGTTGGTGGTCGACAGTGTCGCCGCCCTGGTGCCACGCGCCGAACTCGAAGGCGAGATGGGCGATTCGCTGCCCGGCCTGCATGCGAGGCTGATGAGCCAGGCGCTGCGCAAGCTGACCGGCTCGATCGCACGCTCGGACACGACCGTGATCTTCATCAACCAGATCCGCCACAAGATCGGCGTCATGTTCGGCAGCCCCGAGACAACGACGGGCGGCAATGCGTTGAAATTTTACGCCTCGGTTCGCCTCGACATCCGCCGTATCGGCTCGATCAAGGATCGCGATGAGGTGGTCGGCAACCAGACCCGGGTCAAGGTCGTCAAGAACAAGCTGGCGCCGCCATTCAAACTGGTCGAATTCGACATCATGTATGGCGAGGGTGTCTCGAAGATGGGCGAATTGCTCGATCTCGGGGTCCAGGCCGGAATCATCGACAAGTCGGGCGCCTGGTTCTCATACGGGGACGAACGGGTCGGGCAGGGCCGCGAGAACGCCAAGACATTCTTCAAGGAAAACCCCGACATGGCCGCCGAGATCGAACAGAAGATTCGTGCCAATGCCGGGCTTCTCACCGAGGCCATGATGGGAAAACCCGAGGAGTTCAAGGACGATGAGGCCGGGTCGGATGCGTCACCGGCCGCCACGCCGGATGCGACGAAGAACGCCGCCGAGGGTGATTAGGCGGGACCGGCAAACAATCCCGCAGCGATGCGGCAGACGAGCAAGGGCCTCTTCCGGCAACGGAAGGGGTCTTTTGCATGGGGTTCCGGCATTGTCCGGTAGCCTCGACAGGCCTTCGGGCGCACGGTAAAACCGCCACCCGCACATTGTTTATTCCGGCCCGGCAGATATGGCGACAACCAGCGAAATCCGTACAGCATTTCTCGACTATTTTGCCCAGGACGGGCATGAGATCGTCGATTCGTCTCCGCTCGTGCCCCACAATGATCCGACCCTGCTGTTTACCAACGCGGGTATGGTGCAATTCAAGAATGTGTTCACCGGTGCCGAGAACCGTCCCTACAGCCGCGCCACCACTTCGCAGAAATGCGTGCGCGCCGGCGGCAAGCATAATGATCTCGAGAATGTCGGCTACACGGCGCGCCATCACACCTTCTTCGAGATGCTCGGGAATTTTTCGTTCGGCGACTATTTCAAGGAACACGCGATCGAGCTCGCCTGGAACTTGATCACCAAGGAATACGGATTGCCGGCCGACCGGCTGATTGCGACTGTTTATGCCGAGGATGACGAGGCGTTCGACCTCTGGAAGAAGATCGCTGGCCTGCCGGAAGACAAGATCATCCGTATCGCCACCCATGACAATTTCTGGGCGATGGGCGACACCGGGCCCTGCGGGCCATGCTCGGAGATCTTCTTTGATCATGGCGACAAGATCCCTGGTGGCCCGCCGGGCAGCCCCGATGAGGACGGCGACCGTTTCATCGAGGTCTGGAACCTGGTGTTCATGCAGTATGAGCAGCGCAGTGCGGATCTGCGCGAAGACCTGCCGAAGCCGTCGATCGATACGGGCATGGGGCTGGAACGTATCGCCGCGGTCCTCCAGGGCAAGCATGACAATTACGATATCGACCTGATGCGCGGCCTGATCGAGGCCTCCGCCCATGCCGCCAATGTGGACCCGGACGGCGAGGGCGCGGTCAGCCACCGGGTGATCGCCGACCATCTGCGGGCCTGTTCGTTCCTGATGGCCGACGGCGTATTGCCGTCGAACGAAGGGCGTGGCTATGTGCTGCGCCGGATCATGCGCCGCGGCATGCGCCACGCGCATTTGCTGGGGTGCCGCGACCCGCTGATGCACCGCCTGGTGCCGTCTCTGGTATCGGCGATGGGGGACGCATTCCCCGAGTTGCGCCGGGCCCAGCCGCTGATCACAGAGACGTTTCGGCTGGAGGAAGAGCGGTTCAAGCAAACCCTCGATCGCGGCCTGAAATTGCTGGAAGAGGAAACGGACCGGCTGGATGCGGGGGAAGCCCTGTCCGGCGATGTGGCGTTTCGCCTGTACGACACGTTCGGTTTTCCACTCGACCTGACCGAGGACATCCTGCGCGGGCAGGGGCGTTCGGTCGACACGGCCGCATTCGACGCGGCGATGGACGAGCAGCGTGCCGCCGCGCGGCGCGCTTGGTCCGGTTCGGGCGATGCGGCGACCGAGGAGGTCTGGTTCGACATTCGCGAGGAAACCGGTGCCACCGAGTTTCTCGGCTACGACACCGATACGGCCGAGGGCAAAGTCACGGCGATCGTCGTCGACGGCCAGCGGGTCGAGGCGGCCGCGCCGGGCCAGGATGCGGCGATCATCGTCAATCAGACGCCGTTCTATGGGGAATCGGGTGGCCAGATGGGTGATGCCGGCGTGATGTTCAGCCCGGGCGGCGCCGAGGTCGCGGTCCGCGATACCCAGAAGAAGCTGGGCGATATGCATGTTCACCTCGGGACCGTCGCCGGCCAGCTGCTCTCGGTCGGCGACGTGGTCGAGTTGCGGATCGAGACCAGCCGCCGAGACCGGCTGCGGGCCAATCATTCCGCGACCCATCTGTTGCACGAGGCGCTGCGCCGCGAATTGGGCCCGCATGTCTCCCAGAAGGGTTCGCTGGTGGCGCCGGACCGGCTGCGGTTCGATATTTCCCATACCAAGCCGATGGATCCCGCCGAGATTGCCGCCGTCGAGGCGCTGGTCAATGCGCGGGTTGCGGTCAACGCCCCGGTCAGCACGACATTGATGACGCCCGATGAGGCGATCGACGCCGGCGCGCTGGCTCTGTTCGGCGAGAAATACGGTGACGAGGTTCGGGTCGTCGCGATGGGCGGGGCTGCGAATGACGATGGTGACGAAAACCGCATGGCTTACTCGGTCGAATTGTGCGGCGGCACTCATGTGCGCCGGACAGGCGATATCGGCCTGGTCAAGATTGTCTCGGAGAGCGCGGTATCGGCCGGTGTGCGCCGGATTGAGGCGCTGACCGGACCTGACGCGCGCGCCTATCTGGAAACCCAGGATCGGCTCCTGCGCGAGACGGCCGACGTTCTGCGGACGACGCCGGACGCGGTTCCCGAGCGTGTCGCACAGCTGCTGGAGGAGCGCAAGAAGCTCGAACGCGAGCTGACCGAGACACGGCGCAAGCATGCGGCGGGCGGCGGTGGCGGGGCGTCTGCCGCCGGCGACGCGTCCACGGATATTGGCGGCGTGACGTTTGCCGCGCGGGCGCTTTCGGATGTGCCGCCGCGCGAGCTCAAAAGCCTCGTCGACGACATGAAGGACAGCATCGGCTCCGGCATCGTGGCCGTCGCGGATGCCTATGACGGCAAGGGTTCGATCGTCGTCGGGGTCACGTCTGACCTGATCAAGCGATTCAGCGCGGTCGATCTCGTCCGGATCGGCGTGGCCGAACTGGGTGGCAAGGGCGGTGGCGGACGCCCGGACATGGCCCAGGGCGGCGGTCCCGACCCCTCCAAGACCGAGGCCGCGTTGGCCGCAATCGAGGCCGCCCTGAAAAACGAGTTGGCCGTCTGACCGCCATGTGGCCGACGACCGACAAGGAGTAAGCATGCGCTTCGAAGGCACCGAGACCTATGTGGCGACCGACGATCTGCAGATCGCGGTCAATGCGTCGATCACCCTTGAACGCCCGCTGCTCGTCAAAGGCGAGCCGGGCACCGGCAAGACCGTCCTGGCACATGAGATCGCCGATGCGCTGGGCGCGCCGCTGATCGAATGGCACGTCAAATCCACGACCAAGGCCCAGCACGGCCTCTATGAATATGACGCCGTGGCGCGGCTGCGCGACGGCCAGTTGGGTGACGCGCGCGTCCAGGACATTTCCAATTACATCGTCCAGGGCAAGCTCTGGGAGGCGTTCGAGAGCGAGCAACGCCCGGTTCTTCTGATCGACGAGATCGACAAGGCGGACATCGAATTTCCCAACGATCTGTTGCTTGAGATCGACCGGATGGAGTTCCACGTCTACGAGACCAAGCAGACGATCGTGGCGCGTCACCGGCCGATCGTGATCATCACGTCGAACAATGAGAAGGAATTGCCAGACGCATTCCTGCGCCGCTGCTTCTTCCATTACATTGCGTTTCCGGACGCCGATACGATGACCCGGATCGTCGACGTGCATCACCCGGACATCAAGAAACGCCTGCTGCGCGAGGCGTTGACGTCTTTCTACGACCTGCGCGAGGTGCCGGGGCTCAAGAAGAAGCCTTCCACGTCGGAACTGCTCGACTGGCTGAAACTTCTCATGGCCGAGGATATCGACCCTGAGGAGCTCCGCACCAACGACCCGGCGAAGCTGATCCCGCCGCTTTACGGCGCCCTGCTGAAATCGGAACAGGATGTGCAGCTGTTCGAACGGCTGGCCTTCCTGAACCGTCGCGAACGCGCCGGCAGTTAGGACGCGGGCCCATGTTCGCGGATTTCTTCCAGACCCTGCGAAAGGCCGAGATCCCCGTCTCCCTGCGCGAGTATCTCGATCTGCTGACGGCGATGGAGCACGGGGTCGCCGAATACAAGGTCGAGGATTTCTACTATCTCTCCCGCGCGCTGCTGGTGAAGGACGAGCGCCATATCGACAAGTTCGATCAGGTCTTCGGCCATGTGTTCCGGGGGCTGGAACCGCCCGAGTTCGACGACCTGGATGGAGAGATTCCCGAGGAATGGCTGCGCAAGCTCGGCGAGTTGGAACTGACCGACGAGGAAAAGGCGCAAGTCGAGGCCATGGGGGGCTGGGAGAAGCTCATGGAGACCCTGCGCGAGCGTCTCGCGGAACAGGAAGGGCGCCACCAGGGTGGCAAGAAATGGATCGGCACCCAGGGCACGTCTCCCTATGGCGCGAACGGCTATAACCCCGAGGGCGTGCGCATCGGCCAGGAGGGCAACCGGAACAATTCGGCGGTCAAGGTCTGGGACCGGCGCGAATTCAAGGATCTCGATGGCGGGGTCGAAATCGGCACCCGCAATATCAAGGTGGCGTTGCGCCGCCTGCGGAAGTTTGCCCGCGAGGGCGCTGCGGACGAGCTGGACCTCGACGACACGATCAACTCCACCGCGCGCAATGGCGGCTGGCTCGACATCAAGATGGTGCCCGAACGCCACAACGCGGTGAAGGTGCTGCTGATGTTCGATGTCGGCGGTTCGATGGATCCACATATCCGGATGTGCGAGGAGCTGTTCTCCGCGGCGCGGACCGAGTTCAAGCATCTCGAATATTTCTATTTTCACAATTGCGTCTATGAATCCCTGTGGCGGGAGAACCGCCGCCGTCGCGCCGGCGGCACCGGCACTTGGGACGTACTGCACACCTATCCGGCGGACTACAAGCTGGTGCTCGTCGGCGATGCAACCATGAGCCCGTACGAGATTTCACATCCCGGCGGCAGTGTCGAACACTGGAACGAGGAGGCCGGGGAGACCTGGCTGCGCCGCCTGGTGCGGACCTATCCGCAGGTGGCCTGGCTCAACCCCATGCCCCAGGACCGGTGGCGCTTTTTCCCGTCGATCGGCATGGTCAGCGAAATTCTCGACGGACGCATGTACCCGCTCACGATCGAGGGGCTGGATGACGCCATGCGTGGTTTGAGCCGGAAATAGCATTTATTTCCAATCATTTGAAAAAATTGGAATGGTTTCGCCCCATAGAGTGTTTATCTCTATGTAACTACCTGTGTTCACCAACGTCCCAATAGGAGACAGATCTATGTCCATTACTCGTATTATCGCCGCCGCCGGCATTGCCTCGATCGCCTTCACCGGTGCCGCTCTCGCGCAGAGCAACACCAATCCGCAGCAGTCCGCCAAGGATGCGATGATCAAGGAAGAGGCGATGAAGAAAGACGCCATGAAGCATGATGATGGCATGAAGAAGGACGAGATGAAGAAAGATGCCATGATGAAGAAGGACGAAATGAAAAAGGACGCGATGAAGAAGTAGCGTCGTTTCGTTCAGGCCCCTTCGCGCCGGTCTCCGGTGAGCACAGAATCCAAACGCCTGGCGGTGACCGCGGAATTGCCGCGGCTCCGCCGGTACGCGATCGCGCTGATGCGCGATCGTGTCGAGGCGGATGACCTCGTCCATGACGTGGTCGTCCGGGCGTTGGATAAGCTCCACCTTTGGCGCGAAGGGACCAACATGCGAACCTGGCTGTTCACGATCATGCACAACCTCCATGCCAACGAGATGCGCCGGCGCAGCCGGGCACTCGATTCGGTCCCGCTTGACTCAGCGCCGCCGCGCGCCGAGCCGGCCGGACAGGAAGCGGCGGTCGAATGGTCGGAATTGTCCAATGCCATGACGGGTCTCTCGCTCGTTCATCGCCAGGTGCTGCTGCTCGTCGGTCTTGAAGGCATGACCTATGCCGAAGCGGCGGGCGTTCTCGAGGTGCCCGTCGGCACCGTCATGTCTCGCCTGTCGAGGGCACGTGAGGATTTGCGCCGGCGGATCGACGAAGGATCGCAACATTCGACGATCCGGAGGATCAAGTGATGGGGGAGGATCGGGTGTCCGATAGCGAACTCAATGCCCTCGTCGACGGCGAGCTCGATCCGGCACGTCAGGCAGAGATTGAGGCATGGCTGGCCGAAAACCCGGAAGCCGCGCAGCGCGTGGCACGTTATCGGGCCCAGAGTGCGGGTCTTCACGCCCTGTATGACGATATTCTGAACGAAGAACTGCCGGTCCGTACCGCGGCCTTGCTTGAATCTCGGCGCACGGGTGTGCCGGCATGGGCCGCGATGGCTGCCGCGGTCGCGTTGTTCGTGGTTGGTGCCGCCGGCGGCTGGATCGTGCGCGGCGAGGGCATTCCGGACTCCGGCGCTCAATTCGCGTCCGCGACCGCCCCGGCGACGACCCCGCCCATTGATACCCAGGTGCTGATGCAGCGCGCCTCGATGGCCCATGTGGTCAGCCACCAGGATGAACTTCGCACTCCCGCCGTCGGCGGACCTGCGGCCATGGCGGACTATATTGCCGATCGCATGGGTAAGCAGGTGCGTGTGCCCAGTCTGGAGTCATTCGGATACAACATGGTTGGCGGTCGCGTGTTGCCGGATACAGACGGGCCGGCGGCCCAGTTCGTGTTCGCCGATAAGGACGGCCAAAAGGTATCGCTCTATGTCCGCAGCGAGCAGGCCAACGGGGTGGATATCACCTATGCGCTGGCCGACGACTTATCGATGTTCTACTGGAACGATTCCGATCGCTCCTATGCCCTGGTCACCCGGATCGACGACGACTCCGGCCGCGAAGCCTTGCTGACCGCGGCAAAGGCCGTGCACCGGCAACTCAGCCAATAGAGCTTCGCAAATAGCGGTCGTTCCGGGCCATTGTGTGACAGGCCCACTTTTCAACAGTTCGACGCGGCTTGAGCCGGTCAGCCTCTTTACAGAATGGCCCGTTCGCAGCATACAGAGGCTCCGCGATCGGCCTTGTCGTTTCTATATTCACCTGAACCGGCCGGGTCGGCCAAACCGCACGTACAATCATCGAAATTAAGAGGCGAAAATGATCGATCTCATGTCCATTGCACGAACCGAAGCCGAAGGCGGCGATCTGTTCGGAATCCTGCAGGGGCTTTATGAGCCGACCGATGTCCGCCCTGAAGGCTTCCCCGACGCGGTGGTCTGGCAGGGGGGAAGTTTCGACAGCGGCGTGAACCCGGTCGGTCACTCGATGACCGATGCGTATGCGCTGCTCGGCACGATCGCGGCGATCGATATTCTTGGTCTGCCATTCTATGCGGTCCCGATGTGGTCGCAGTATCGCCACGACACCAAGCTCGAATGTCTCGGCTGGTTTGGCAACCTGCCCTGCACGTCCATCAAATGGTCGACGGCCGGCGACGCCTATGTGAACGACGGCGACGGTTCGAAAGTGGTCGTCATGGGCAAGTCGGGCAATGCCCCGCTGCGCACCCAGGCCGGCGTGTATTGCAACGTGCGCCCCTATGGTCCGATTACGGTCGTGCGTTGCATGCCCTGCCTGCCGTATTCCCAGAATCGCCCGCTGTTCAACGTCGACCCGGAAACGGGTCTGGTGCATTCCGAGATGAACTCTCCGGGTGTCCAGATGGCCTATGCCAATCGGCTGTTCCTGCAAATGGTCCATGAAAGCGGCAAGCTGGGCCGAGTCGCGATGAAGCCGACCCAGGCGATGGAAGACGGTATCAACGCGGGCTTGCACGCCTGGTTGCTGAAGGGGACCAAATTCGAGGTCGGGCGGAAATACGCTGTCGATCCTTATGAGGAGCATAAGGAGAATATCGACCGGATCGTTGCTCTGCTGCCCGACGACTTCAAGGACGGCATGGAGAATTGGGGCGGCCGGATCGAGCAGCATATCGCCGATACGAACTATGGCTTGCTGCTGTGGGACCTGATCGAGCAGCGCGACTGCATCGTGTTGGCCACGGATCTCGACGGTGATCGCCTCACCGATCTGCTGGCGGATGTCTCCGATCCCCTGCGTGCCTACAGCAAACGGGTTGCTGAGAAGCTTGGCCACGATGTGGATACCGGCGCGCTTTGGAACGACATGGGCTACACGACCGGCAACGGGCGCGATATGACCTCCGTGATGCACCGCATGTCGGGTCCGCCGATCCACGAGCAAACGCTGGGTTCGGCCGATGCAATGCTGCTGCGCCTCCTCGACGGCGATGAATGGGTCGGTGGCACCAAGCAGCCCTACGATCCGCGCATTCATTTCGTGCTGATCCGCGACGCCTATATCGATGCCAACCCCGGCAACGACAAGTTGAAGGCCTGGCTCGACGATGTGCTGGCGAAGTTTGATGAAGTCTATGCCGGTGACCGGCCGGGCTTCCTCGACGGCTATGCAAAGCTCAAGGAAGCGATTACGCCCTGGGGCGGCTGAGGTATGTGGCTGCCGGGCGCCTAGGGGCGTTCGGGCAATAGGTTCGGGGCGCCTTTAGAGGCGCCCCGTTTCTATATGGGTCTCGCCCGTCAACTGCGCTTCGATCGCCGCAAGTGCCGCGGCCGGATTCGAGACGAAGTGTGCCAACCTGGCATTTTCCGGCCGTGCGTAGCCCGCGGCCACCAGATCATCGACCAGTTCGCGCAGGCGGTCCCAATGACCATCCGGATTGATCACAATGATCGGCTTGTCGTGCAGCCCAAGCTGACGCCAGGTCATGATTTCGAACAATTCCTCGAGCGTGCCGAGCCCGCCGGGCAGCACGATAAACGCGTCGGACAGTTCGGCCATGCGTGCCTTGCGCTCGTGCATGCTGGCGACGACTTCCAGATTCGTAACCTCGTGATGGCCATGTTCGCGCCGCATCAGGAAATCGGGGATGACTCCCGTCACCGTGCCGTCCCCATCAAGGACGGCGTCGGCAATGGCGCCCATGACGCCCACACGGCCGCCGCCATAGACCAGCTGGATCCCGTTGGCGACCATGTGCCGGCCGAGTTCGCGGGCGAGATCACGGTGGACGGCAGGGCCGTTGTCCGACGATCCGCAATACACGCATATGGAGTTGAGCAGCGAGTTCTGGGTCACTTCTGAATGATCATCCTGTTCGGTGTCGATTGCGTTGAATCAGGTGCCGTAATACGTTGTTCATATAACAGAAATCTAGCGGGACAAGGCCTTTGAACCGTTCACTTCTCTTTGGTGGAATAGGTGTACTCGCGCTGGCGATTATCGTCGGGGCGTGGCTGTTCTTCCGGCTTCCGGAGCCGGGCGAGCCTGTGGTGGCCCCCGCGAGCACGGGTGGTGAGACGCCGGCCGGTGCCGAGACGTCCGTCGACCCAATGCGCCCGGACTTTGATGTCGTACGCGTAGACAAGGACGGCAATGTGGTGATCGCCGGACGCGCGACGCCGGGGTGCACCATTATCGTTCGCGATGGCGAGACGGAAGTCGGCCGCACGTCGGTCGATCGGGCGGGCGAGTGGGTGTTGGTTCCCGATGATGCCCTGACTCCGGGCGCACGCGAACTCACACTGGTGGCCGAGTGTGAGGGCGCTGAACCCCTGACCGCAGATCGCGTCGTGGCGCTGGTTGTGCCCGAACGCAGTGCCGGTGGCGCCCTGGCTGTGGCGGTGCCCCGTGACGGAGACGTGCAGGTTCTGCAGCAGCCCGGAAGTCCGGCCGTGGTCGGCAAGATCGATTACGACGAGACCGGCCGAACCACACTTTCGGGGGTTGCGGCACCGAACAGCACGGTGCGTATCTATCTCGACAACAAGTTGGTCGGCACCACGCAAGCCGATGGTGACGGGGCATGGTCACTGACGCTGGAACGAGAGATTCCGGTCGGCAGCTACACCCTGCGGGTGGACCAGGTACATCCCGACGGCACAGTGCTCGCGCGATCGGAGTTGCCATTTGTGCGCGGCGAGCCCGTGCTCGATCTGCCACCGGGTCGCATTGCGATCATTCAGCCGGGTGATCATCTTTGGAAAATCGCGCGCCAGCGCTATGGCTCCGGCTTTCAGTTCACCCTCATTTATGAGGCGAACAAGGACCAGATACGCGATCCCGACCTGATCTATCCCGGTCAGATATTTACGCTGCCGGCCGTAAACTAAGCGGGCTGGGACGCGGATCCGGCGTCTCGGCGCGCTTGGCGCCGGGCCACGAAATTCTCTCGCAGCATCAGCGCGCTGGGCGTGATCACCAGGGTCAGAATGGTGGCAAAAGTCAGGCCCGCAACAATCGCCGTTGAGAGTTGGACCCACCACTGGGTCGACGGCGCCCCCTGACTGATCTCGCGCGATACGAAGTCGATATTGATCTGCAGAACCATGGGCAGCAGGCCCAGGACCGTCGTGACGGTCGTCAACAGGACGGGCCGCAATCGCTGGGCGCCGGTCATCAGGATGGCGTCGAGCGGGCTTGGGACCTGTTTTCGTAGCCTGTCGAACGTATCGATCAGGACGATGTTGTTGTTCACGACAATGCCGGCCAGTGCGATGACCCCGATGCCGCTCATGACGATTCCGAAGGGTTGCCCGACAATCAGCAGGCCGAGCATCACGCCCACCGTGGACATGATAACGGCGGAGAGGATCAGGAAGGCGGAATAGAAGCTGTTGAACTGGGTGACCAGGATGATCGCCATCAAGAACAGCGCGACCCCAAAGGCCTTCTGCAGAAATGCCTGTGCCGCCTTCTGTTCCTCGTCCTCGCCTCGGAATTCCACCTCGACACGCGGGTCGATACCCGCCTCGGGCAGCCAGGCACGAATCTGTTTCACCATGTCGTCGGCGAGCACGCCGGGCAGCACATCGGCGCGCACCGTCATCACGCGGACCGCGTCGACCCGGCTGAGCTGACCGGTGCGTGGCTTGGCGACCCGCTCGACGAAATTGCTGATCGGGACCAGTCCTTCGGATGTTTGCAGACGAATTTCATCAAGCTGGTTGATCGTGCGGTCGTTGTAGGGATAGCGGGCCACGATATCGATTTCTTCGTCGCTGTCGTCGGGCCGGAAGTCGGTGATTTTCATGCCGTTGGTGACGAACTTAACGGCGTTGCCGACCATGGTGACGTCGGCACCGAACTTGGCGGCCTCGGCGCGGTCGACGTTGATTTCCCATTCGATGCCGGGCAGGGGACGGCTGTCTTCAACATCCTTCAGGCCGTTCAGGGTATCGGCGAATGCGCGCACCTTCGCGACCTCATTCTCAAGCAGGTCCGGATGGCGGGAGCTGAGCTGTACCTGGACCGGTTTGCCGACCGGCGGGCCGGATTCTTCCTTGCGAGTTTCGACCAGGATGCCGGCGAGATCGCCGGACCGGGTGATGATGTCTGCAAGGATCACGTCCGCGGGGCGGCGCTGGTCCCATTCGGTGAACTCGACGCTGATCGTGCCGATCACATCCTCGGCGACGTCTTCCTGCTGCTGGTCGGGGTTGCCAGACAGGGAATAGACCGAATCGAACTCGCCGCGCTCGGCCTGGAGTTCGAGGATGCGTTTCTCGACTTCGCCGACGAGTGCGGCCTTTTCAGATACCGAGAGGTTGCCGCGGGCGTGAATCTGGACGGCGGCCTGTTCGGGCTCGACATTGGGGAAGAATTCGACGCCCTTGCCAAGGGCGCCGTATAGAACCCAGGAACCGATCAGGGTGGCAAACGCGATCGAAAGAATAATGCCCGGGCGCCCAAGCGCGCCGCGCAGGACGCGGACATAGGCGGCCGTAACGCCTGTCAGGGCCGAGAGATCAACGGGGCTATCCTCATTGCCGCCGCTCGCCGCGCTGGCGCCGGTGGGTGCCATCGGCCGGGAGAGGCTGCGGTCGACGATGGCCGCAAGGCGACGGCCGAGCCACCAGCCGCCAACAGCACCGGCGGCGACGAACAGAAGCTTGGCCAGTGTCTGCACGATGGCGGGTGCGGCCGGATCGCTGAAGACTGCCGTCAGGGTGGCGTTGCCGACGGAGGCGCCAATGATCGCCCCCAGGACCGCCGTGCCGATCAGGATGAAATAGCGCGACACGATCGCGAAATTGGCGCCCAGGACGGGCACAAACAAGAGTGCCATTGCCAATGACGCGGTCAGTGTGGCGACGAGTGTGATGGGCAGGAACTTCATGAACTCACCGACGATGCCCGGCCAGAACAGCAAGGGTGCGAAGGCGGCAAGCGTCGTTGCCGTCGACGCAATAATCGGCCACGCCATGCGTTTGGCGGCCATGCCGTAGGCGCGTTCGGGCGGCTCGCCCTCGCGCAGTTTCCGGTCGGCATATTCCGTGACGACGATCGCGCCATCCACCAGCATTCCGACGGCCAGGATGAGGGAGAACAGGACGACGATGTTGACCGTCATACCGAGCGCGTTGAGGACCAGGATCGCCGTCAGGAAGGAGCCGGGAATGGCGACCGCGACGAGGATGCCGGAGCGCAGGCCAAGTGCGCCGACAACCGCGATCATCACCAGCAATACGGCGGCCAGTACGTTGTTCTGCAGATCGCTCAGCATCGTGCGGACGCGCACGGATTTATCCTGGGAGAAGTTGATCGTGACCGATTCGGGCCATTCCACACTTTCCGCAATGACGATGTCGCGAACCTGTTCGATGGTCTCGATGATGTTCGAGCCTGTCCGTTTGGAGATTTCGAGCGACACTGCAGGCTGCCCGTTTACCCGGGCGACGGTGTCGCGGTCGCGGAAGGTCCGGCGCACAGACGTCAGGTCGCGGAACGTCACCTTGGCGTTGTCGTTCACCTTTACGGGCAGGCTGAGGATGTCATCCACATTCTCGATCAGCCCGGGCACCTTGATGGCGAAGCGTCCCTGGCCGGTGTCGATCGCGCCGGCGGCGACGAGTTGGTTGGATCGGGACAGGAGCTCCAGCAAGGCGGCGGGGTCGACGTTGTAGCTTTCCAGGAGTTGGGGCTCGACGACGATCTCGACCAGTTCATCGCGGTCCCCACCGATCGTGGCTTCCAGCACTTCGGGGATGGCCTCGACCGAATCCTGAAGGTCGCGCGCCAGTCGCATCAGCGTGCGTTCGGGAACATCACCCGAAAGGGTCACGACGAGAACCGGGAACAGACTCAGATTGACTTCGTTGACGGTGGGCTCGTCGGTGTCGTCGGGCAGATCAGGGCGGACCAGATCGACCTTCTCGCGGACATCGTCGATGGCGGTGTCAGGGTTGAACCCCGCCTCGAATTCGAGCACCACATTGCCGCCGCCCAAATAGGATGTCGCGCGAATTTCCTTCACGCCCTCGATCGAGCGCATTTCCGATTCCATCGGGCGCACCAGCAGGCGCTCGGAATCTTCCGGCGATATCCCTTCATGGTGCATCGATACATAGATGATCGGGATGTTGACGTCGGGTTCGGCTTCCTTCGGGATCGCGACAAACGAAAACGCGCCCGCGACAAGCAGCAATACCAGTGTCGCGAGGACCGTACGCGATCGGTTGAGGCCGGCGTCGATCAGGCTCATGTGTTGTTGGCTCCGACGATGCGCGCGCTGCCCGCAACGGGTTCCACGCGCTCGCCGTCGAGGACGAACTCCTGGCCGACCGTGATCAGCCGGATTGAGTCGGGCAGGCCGCCGAGCCAGACACCGTCCGGCTCATCTGCGATGATCTCGACGGGCCGGAAGGACACCAGATTGTCGGGTGTTACGACTTTCACACCGACCACGCCGTCATCGTTGAGGGTGAGGGTCGAGGGCGTGACGAAGTGTGCCGCGGCCTCACTGACCGGGATTTCGATTTCGGCCGTGAGCCCGTCGCGGATGGCGACGTCTGCGTTGTGAACTTCGAGTTCAACGCGATAGGTCCGCGTGCTCGGCTCTGCGACAGGTGCGACGAACCGTATGATGCCATCGCGCTCCGTCCCGTCGATCAGCCGCACGATACCGGGCATGCCTTCGTGCAGGCTGTTGACCTGACGCTCGCTGACGTTGCCCACGACCAGGATGGGGTCGAGGTCCACCACCGTCGCGGCGACGTCTCCGACTTGGACATAGTCACCCAGTTCGATATGGCCGGAATCGATCATTCCGTCGAACGGCGCGCGGAATGTTGTGCGCGCAATATCGATTTCCATTTGCTCGACCACGGCGCGGGCGGCATCGAGGCGGGCCTGGGCGGCGGCCTCCTCGGTTTCGGAGCGGAAGCCCTTTTGCCGTAGCGATTCCGCCGCCTTGAACTCGATCTCGCGCTGTCGCAGCGACGCCTTCGCTTCGGCGAGCTTCGCGGTGCGGTCGTCGAGGCGCAGACGGGCGATCGGGGAGCCCTTTTTGACGTTGTCGCCACGTTGGCGCAGCAGTTCACGGACCTGTCCGTAGGTCTCCGCCCGGATTTCCACCGTGCGTGATGCCTCGGTGCGGCCCGTGACATCGACCCGTTCCACACGCATGACGGCTTCGAGGTCTGTGACTCGAACCTGCATGGGGCTCTTGGCGGCCCGCTCGGTTTCTGCCGGCGCGGCGTCACCATTGGTTGCATCGCTGGTCTCGGCGGCCTCATCGGCTCCAAACTGACCCGACGCGATCCAGCCGATGCCGATGACCGCGAGGATGAGGGCGGTGATGATGGATTTGCGCATCGTGTTGTTCCCGGCTGTTCGGCTGTCTATTCGGCGACGGCGCGCGATGGCGCCAGGGCGGCGGCGACAAGCTGGTGGCGGTGTTCTTCTATATAGTCCGCCATCGCCCGTTGGACGGTGGCGGCAAACCCGTTGACGAACGCTTCGCCGGCGCTGTCGAAACCACCCGCAGCGCGAGCCTCGATCCGGGTGAGGCTACCTTGAATTTCCTCCATACGCGCATCGATCATCGAGTTGATCACCGATGGCGGCAGGATATCTGCGAACAGCATGCGAAACAGAAAATCGGACCGGACACGATCCGATTCTGTCGGATCCTGCAGCGCGTTGAGCAACGCGAGACGGCCATCGGACGTCAGCCGGTAGATTTTCTTGTCGGGCCGACCCTCCTGGGCCAGCTCCGTGACCGTGACCAGCCCATCGTCGCGCAACCGGGACAGGGCCGGGTAGATGGAGCTGAACCCGATATCCTGGATGTGGCCGAACGGGCCTTCCTCCACGGATTTGCGGATTTCATACCCCGACGCCTCACCCTGGCTCAGCACGGCCAAACAAACAGTCTTCGCATCCATTAAAAATCTCGATGTCTCACTTATGCCGGTGAGGATAATCTCATATGATATGATACAAAACAATATATATCATTATGATATATATTAAAGAGTGATTTGGTCCGGCCAGCTGGTCGGACGGGCGTCACGCACGAAAAACCCCGAGAGAATCGATATTCTCTCGGGGTCTCACGGCCTGTGACCGGTTTCCCGGCAAAGGAACGCGGCTGTCCTAGGTCAGATGTTTGTCGAACCAGTCGACCGTGCGGGTCCAGGCCAGCTCGGCATTTGTCTCGTCGTAGCGCGGGGTCGAATCATTGTGGAAGCCGTGGTTCGCATTCGCATAGAAATGGGTCTCGAACGTCTTTCCGTTTGCCTTCAGGGCATCGTCGTAAGCTGCGGCCCCCGCGTTGATGCGCTTGTCGAGTTCGCCATAGTGAATGAGCAGCGGCGCCTGAATCTTCGGCACATCCTCGGTCTTCGCCTGGCGCCCGTAGAAGGGCACCGATGCGTTGAGCTCGGGATAGGCGACCGCCAGCGCGTTGCACACGCCGCCGCCATAGCAGAAGCCGACGCAGCCGACCTTGCCGGTGGAATCGTCGCGCGCGGCCAGATGCTCGTAGCCGGCGAAGAAGTCATTCATCAGCTTTACGCGGTCGACTGTTTTCTGGAGCGCCTTGCCCTCGGCGTCGTTCCCCGGGTACCCGCCGACCGATGTCAGGCCGTCGGGGGCCAGCGCCATGAACCCCGCTTTCGCGACCCGGCGCGCCACATCCTCGATATAGGGGTTGAGGCCGCGGTTCTCGTGAATGACCAGCACGGCAGGGAGCTTGCCTTCGGCCTTCGTCGGTTTGACCACATAGCCGCGCACCGCGCCGTTGCCGTTGGGCGAGTCATACGTCTCGTAGCTTGCGACGATGTCCGGATCGTTGAACGACACCTGCTCGGCCAGCGCATAATCCGGCTTGAGCATGTTGAACAGGCCGAGCGCCGTGACGCCCCCGACGGCGTATTTGCCGGCGCGATCGAGAAACTCGCGTTTGGTCAGTCCGCCATGGACATAGAAGTCATAGAGATCGAGAAGCCCTTGGTCGAAATCCTTCGCCGTCATTCGTGTCATCACTCTTGCCCCTTGTTTTCGCTAAAGTTTGTGCTCCTGGCCAATCTTGAACCGGCAAGTGTTCAGATACTTCGAGTGCGGCCGCTATCGGTCCAATTCTGGACCGAGAATTGCCCAGATTAAAAGGAAATTTCGATTGTCGCGAGATTGTTACGGATTTGGCCGGCGTTTGAATCCATGTGTCTGCGACAACGCGGACTGGTCGCGAATTCTGGTCCCGAAGGTTTTTGGGGGGCTGGAGTGGCTGGCTGGGGGAGAAGGATTCGAACCCTCACTAGCGGAGTCAGAGTCCGCTGTCCTACCATTAGACGATCCCCCAATGGCCAACTGGGCGCGGTCTTTACCATACCTGCGCCAGCCTGTGTAGATGAACAACGTGGCACAGAAAAATTATCGACTGATTGACGAAACCGGCCACCCATATGAAAGCGCGGCGCCGGGCACGGTGGGTGGGCATCGCAAGAGCCGAATCTTCGGACGCCTGGATTGCCCCAACGCGCTGCGTTGGCTGGCGAAGGGATATTATGCGCCACACCGGGTGTTCTTTCGCGATGAAGAAGCCGCGCGCGGCGCCGGGTATCGGCCATGCGCTGTCTGCCTCCCCGATGCCTATCGTGCCTGGAAGTGCGCACGATCGACGAAGGGTTCCTGATCGCGCACGGCCCGTGTAGATTCAAGCGCTTGGGATTGCAGCGATCCCGACCTTGGAGAACCCGGTGGCATCGAGACGCGCCAGACCCAAACACAGTGAGACCCGCCATGGTCGCGACGGACGCTGGCGGCATGTCTATGGTGCGCTGGATCTCGGCACCAACAATTGCCGGCTTCTCGTGGCCAAGCCCAATCAGGACGGGTTTCGGGTGATCGACGCATTCTCGCGTATTGTGCGGCTGGGCGAGGGGCTGGGAAATTCCAGTATTCTGTCCGAACATGCGATGGATCGCACCATCGAGGCGTTGCGTGTGTGCCGCTCGAAGGTCGAACGCAATGGGGTGACCCGGCTGCGCGCGGTGGCAACGGAAGCGTGCCGCAGGGCGGAGAATGGCACGGCGTTCATCGAACGGGTGCGGGCCGAGACCGACATCGACCTTGAAGTGATCGCGGCGGACGAGGAGGCCGAACTGGCCCTGATCGGCTGTTCGACGCTCTACGACGCGCCGCAGGGCGACAAGGCATTTGCGCTGTTGTTCGACATCGGCGGCGGCAGCACCCAGATCACCTGGCTCAAATTGCATCATGCCGCGGCGGCGGCCGATCAGGTGGACACCGAAATCATCGACTGCATCTCGGTGCCGTGCGGCGTTGTGACCCTGAGTGAGCGGTTCGGTTGCGGCGAGGACGCACAGGGCCGGGCATCACCCGAGCTTTACAGCCAGATATGCGAGCATGTCCGCGATTTGCTCTCAGCGTTCGATGCGCGTCACAAAATCTCGACGCTCGTCGCCGACGGCGCCGTCCAGATGGTCGGGACCTCGGGCACCGTGACAACCCTGACGGGGGTCTTCCTCAAACTCCCGCGCTACAACCGTGACCGCGTGGACGGCCGCCAATTGGATTTTGCGCAACTGGGGAGCGCGCGAGACCATCTGCTCGGGCTCGACCGCCAGGATCGTGCCGCGCATCCCTGTATCGGGCCCGAACGCGCCGATCTCGTCGTTTCGGGTTGCGCGGTGCTGGATGCCATTTGCGGGCTCTGGCCCGTCGGCCAGCTTCGCGTCGCCGACCGCGGGTTGCGTGAGGGTATTCTCCACGGGCTGATGCGATCCGCCGACCGCGAAGCCTCGCAGGCCGGGACCTGAGCCGGGCGATGGCGCGGGGCCGCAAGACAACCGGGGACGACGGTTCGCGGATGCGATTTGAACGCGTGCGTTCCGCGCGTGGGCGCAGATTGTCGTCGACGCGCTGGCTTCAGCGGCAGTTGAACGACCCGTATGTGCAGGCGGCAAAGCGCGACGGTTATCGCTCGCGGGCGGCCTACAAGCTGCTGCAGATCGACGAACGGTTCGAACTGCTGACGCCGGGGTTGCGGGTGGTTGATTTGGGTGCCGCACCCGGCGGCTGGACCCAGATTGCAGTCGATCGGGTGCAGTCGGAGGACACGGCGAAGTCGGTCGTCGCCATTGATATCCTTGAGATGGAGCCGCTGGCCGGGGCGGAAATCCTGGTCGGTGACATCGAGGATGAGGCAGCAGTAGCGCGCCTGCGGCGGGCCATCGGGATGCCGGTCGAGCTGGTGCTGTCGGACATGGCAACCTCGACCACGGGGCATGCGTCCACCGACCATTTGCGCACACTGGCGCTGGCCGAAGCCGCATTTGTGTTCGCCTGCGAGGTTCTGCTGCCGGGGGGCGGATTTGTGACCAAGGTTTTCCAGGGCGCCGACGAACCGGCACTGTTCGATGCCATGACGCGACGGTTCGAGTCCGTCCGCCGATTCAAGCCGAAGGCGAGCCGGAGCGACTCGGTCGAGATGTTCCTTGTCGGGACGGGTTTCAAGGGCGCCGGATAACCGGGGTTTTTCTGTCCACCGGACGAATGCTTGTCCATGCGTGCCCCTTGTGTATATAAGCCGCGTCAACTCTCGATTCCGCTGAGGCTGGGTTGACATGGAAATCCGTGACGCACTGACGTTTGATGATGTTCTGCTCGAACCGGCGGAATCGCGGATATTGCCGTCCGAAGCGAGCACCTCGACACAACTGACCAAGACAATACGTCTGGGTATCCCCTTGCTGTCCGCCGCGATGGATACCGTGACCGAAGCGGAGATGGCGATTGCGCTTGCCCAGGCGGGCGGTCTTGGCGTGGTCCACAAGAATTTGGAACCGGACGAGCAGGCCAACGAGGTCCGCAAGGTCAAACGCTTCGAATCCGGCATGGTCGTCAATCCGATCACGATTCATCCCGATCAGCCCCTGGCCGATGCGCTTGCGATCATGGACCGGGAATCGATCTCCGGCATTCCGGTGGTGGCCCGCGAAAATGGCAAGCTTGTAGGCATCGTCACGAACCGGGACGTGCGATTCGCCAACGACCCGGCCCAGCCGATCACGGAACTGATGACCGAGAAGCTGGTGACCACCGGCGAGGGCGTTGATATGGAGGCGGCCAAGCAGCTGCTCCATCAGCACCGGATCGAGAAGCTGCTCGTGGTCGATGATGACGGCCATTGTGTCGGGCTGATTACGGTCAAGGACATCGAGAAGGCGAGGGCCTAT
>Ga0070727_10001810_pt1 | contig 21602 bp, 12 predicted proteins | sample tdAd472_FD_66722 | JGI IMG/M metagenome (GOLD analysis project Ga0070727, IMG submission 66722) | Marine sediment microbial communities from the Atlantic coast under amendment with organic carbon and nitrate - tdAd47.2 | ecosystem: Environmental > Aquatic > Marine > Coastal > Sediment | place...
GGCCCCCTGAAAGCGCGAGCCTTCAGCCCGTTGGGGGTGAGCCCGAGCAGCTTGCTGCGAGGGCGAGGGGGCCTCGGAGAGGCCCCCTGAAACCAGGGTAGGGGGCCTCGGAGAGGCCCCCTACATGCAAGAAGGCAGCTCGGTGCTGAGCTGCCTTCCGCGGTTGACCCCAAGGGGATTTGAACCCCTGTTTGAAGCTTGAGAGGCTTCCGTCCTGGACCTGACTAGACGATGGGGCCGGACTTCTGCGAACGATACGGGCGGGCCCGGGGAGCGTCAAGCCCTAACTTCGAGGAGTTTGGGGGGCTGGAGGACGCTTTTTGCCCCCTCGGCCCGGCACTAGAATGCTCCCCGCAGGAGGTCCCACATGGAGACCGCAGACGTGGTGGTGGTCGGCGCGGGGGTGATCGGGACGTCGGTCGCGTATCACCTGGCCAAGCGCAACTCGGGCCTGAAGGTCCTCGTGCTCGAGAAGGAGAAGGCCCCCTGCACGGGCTCCACGCCCTTGAGCGCAGGCGGGATCCGCCAGCAGTTCACCACCGAGGTCAACATTCGCCTCTCGCGCTACTCGGTGGACTTCTTCGAGCGCATGTCCGAGGAGCTGGGCTGCGTGTTCGACTTCGAGCAGCACGGCTACCTGTTCTTCACCGCCCAGGACGCCACCGCCGAGCGCGTGCGCCAAAACGTCGCGCTGCAGACCTCGCTCGGGGTCCCGGTGGAGACCCTGACCCGCGAGCAGATCGCCGAGCGCTGGCCGTTCCTCAAGACCGACGACCTGCTGATCGGCACGTTCTGCCCCACCGACGGCTACGCCGACCCCTACGAGGCCACCATGGGCTTCTACCAGGCGGTCAAGCGCAACCCCGACGTGAACTACCGCTTCGCGACCCCGGTCACCGGGATCGAGGTCGTCGGCGGCAAGGTCAAGAGCGTGACCCTCGGCAGCGGGAGCACGATCCAGTGCCAGTGGGTGATCGACTGCGCCGGGCCCTGGCTGCGCGAGGTCGCGCAGCTGGCCGGGATCGAGATCCCGGCCTACCCGGTGCGGCGCTGCCTGTGGAACACCGAGCCCTTCGAGCCGATCGGCACGATCCCGCTCACGATCGACATGGACACCGGCTTCTACACCCGCAGCGAGAGCGGCGGGCTGATGCTCGGCCTCGCCAACGCCGACGAGCCGCCGGGCTTCAACGACGTGCTCGACGACGACTGGCTGCCCGAGGTGATCGAGCGCGGGATCATGCGGATCCCGATCCTGGAGGAGGCCGAGATCAACCGCGGCTGGGCCGGGCACTACAGCATTACCCCCGACCACCTCCCGGTGCTCGGCCCCGTGCCCGGGGTCGAGGGCTTCCTCTCCGCCGGCGGCTTCTCGGGGCACGGCTTCATGCACGCCCCGGCGACGGGACTCCTGATGTCCGAGTGGGTCCTCGACGGGGAGCCGCAGACCATTGACGTCTCCTCGCTCTCGATCGAGCGCTTCACCAGCGGCGAGGACCTGGTCCACGAAGTCAACGTGATCTGAGGACCTTGCCCTCCTCGCGGCTGCAGCCCGCGACTACCCTCCACGGGTGAGCGACCCCTACACCACGCCGGGCAGCGAGCTGAGCGATCCGCCTGCGGCGTCTCCGTTCTCGGGGCGGCGGCACCCCACCGGGCGGCTGTTCGGGGTGCTGAGCGTGCTCCTCGGGCTCTACTTGGCCTCCGAGCTCTCGAGGGTGGTCGTGCCCGCCGTGCAGGCCGCCTGGCAGGGGACCTTCAGCTGGGACCTCGTGCTCTATGGGGGCCTGCTGCTGATTCCGCTCGCGCTCCTGTTCAAGGGCGGCTGCGAGCTGATCGCCCCGGGCTGGGTCGCCGGGCTCTGGCGGCGCGAGCCCGAGGACCATCAGGTCCGATGATCCCCGGAGGCGCGCCGCGGGCCTAACGTGGCGGCATGCCCTGGCGCCCGCCGAACCGCTGCCGCGACTGCAGGCACGGCTGGAAGCCGCGCCGGCGCTACCGCTCCCGCGCGTGCCCCGAGTGCAACTCGCCCCACGTGCGCTTTGGGATTGGACTCGCCGAGGCCCTCCTGCTCCTCGCCCTGGCCGCGGCGGCGGGCGCCCTGGTGTGGGCCCGCGGGTGAGAACGACCCGCTTCCGCTGACAACGGCGTGAGCAGTTCGGGTCCTCGTGGCAGGGGTTAGCGGCCGGCCCGCGCCGTGCAGCGGTGTGAACCCCCCGGAGAGACCCCCTGAACCCTGCTCTGCGCAACCGCCGTCCGATCGCTCGCCCGCGCCAGCGGCAGAGCTTGCGTTGTCCGCTGTGCTTCGAGGGGCTGGCGGGTCTGGAGCACGAGGCCTGCGCCGCCTGCGGGGTCGCGACCCACGTCGCCTGCGCCCAGGAGTTCGGCGGGTGCGCCTGCCAGCGCCGGCGCCCGCGGCCCCGGACTCCCCGTCCCGCGCCGCGGCCTCCCCGTCCCCCTCGGCGGAGCATTCGCCAACAGCGAGAGCGGCTGCGCCGCAGCGCGCCGGTCAGCTACAGCGGCGAGGACTACCTGCGGTTCTTCGCGATCCTGATCTTCGTGATCTTCAAGCTGCTGACGTTCGCCTTCTGAGCGCCCGCGTGGCTCCGTGCCTCCGGCGGGGGGGCTGCTAGGCGGCGAGGACGAGGCCGAGGGCGATCGCGCCGGGGAGGGCCTGCACGAACAGGATCCCCTTGGAGGCGGTGAGCGCGCCCACGACTCCGGCGACGACCACGCAGCCGAGGAAGAACAGCTGGAGTTGCTGGGCGAGCTCCGGCGCGACGACGTAGCTCCACCCCAGGCCGCCCGCGAGGAACAGGTTGTAGAGCCCCTGGTTCTGCGCGAAGACCTTGCAGGTCTCGGCGTCCTCGGCGCTGAGCTTGAACACCTTCAGCCCGGTGGGGGTCGTGAACAGGAGCCCCTCGAGCACGGCGAAGGCCACGTGCAGCGCGGCGACCACGCCGACCGCGATCAGCGCGGCGGTGTGCACTGGGCTAGACCACCGGGAGCGCGGTGGCGGGCTCGGCCCAGCGACCGTGGTCCTTGATCAACTGCACCAGGCGGTCCGGGGCGTCGTCCTCGGGGACCTCGCGCACGACGCACTCCTTGCCCACGTAGAGGTTGACCTTGCCCGGCTTCCAGCCGACGTAGCCGAAGTCGGCGTCGGCCATTTCGCCGGGGCCGTTCACGATGCAGCCCATGACCGCGATCTTGACGCCCTTGAGGTGCGAGGTGCGCTCCTTGATCTGCTGGGTCACCGGCTCGAGCTCGAACAGGGTCCGCCCGCAGCCGGGGCAGGAAATGTACTCGGTCTCGGTGGTCCGCCGGCGCGCGCCCTGGAGCACGCCGTAGGCGACGTCGACGGCGCGGTGGGCCGGCGGGCCCTCGATCCGCAGCGCGTCGCCGATCCCGTCGATCAACAGCGACCCCGTCGCCGTCGCCGCGTCGACGAGGTTCTGCTCGGTCTCCCCGCTCTCGGGGTCGCTGGCGACGAGCACCAGCGGGAGGTCGAGGCCGCGGGCGGCGAGCTCGCCGACCAGGGCGCGGGTCCAGGCCGGGTGCAGCAGCGGACCGGCGCTGGGGAGCAGGCTCAGCGCCACGTGCTCGAGCTGGGCCACCGCGGCCTGGGCCCAGGTCGCGAGGGCGGCGGGGTCGTGCCCCTCGAGCAGGAGCGCGGTGTCCTCGTGGCCGGCGACCGCCTGGGCGAGCCCGGCCACGTCGGCCTCTGCGGCGCCGCGCGGGGTCAGCCGGTCCGCGCACTCGAGCAGGCGCCCGAGGAGCGCGGGGTCGCGCCACACGGCGGCGGCGGTCCAGGCGTCGAGGGCCACGTTGACCTCAGCGGCGACGTCGCGCAGGGCGCAGAAGGCCTCGACGTCGGCGGCGTCGCTGACCTCGATCCGCGCCAGCTCCAGCCGGCGCTCGCCGGCGGCTTCGCCGCCGAGCTCGCGCAGCTGCTCCGGGGTCACGTGGTTCGCGCGGCCGAGGTGCGCCTCGACGCGCACGTCCTGCTGGTCGCCGAGGGCGGCGGCCGCGGTGCCCTGCTCGATCCGCCGCGTGGCGCGGCGGGCGTAGCTGCAGGGGTCGGTGGGGTCCGTGCCCTCGAGGGCGGGGGCCTCGAGGCCCGGCCCGCCGCGGCGCGCGATCGCGAAGCCCACGGGGACCTCGGCCACGGGGTCTTCCGTGAGGCTGACGCGGATCGTGTCGCCGATCCCGTCCTGCAGCAGCCCGCCGATCCCGATCGCGGACTTGATCCGCGCCGGGTCGCCGTCGCCGGCCTCGGTCACGCCGAGGTGGAACGGGTAGTCCATGCCCTCGGCGTCCATGTGCTTGGCCAGCAGGCGGTAGGCCTCGGTCATGACCCGGGTGTTGGACGCCTTCATCGAGATCACGAGCTCGTGGTAGTCGTGCTTGCGGCAGATCCGCACGAACTCCAGCGCGCTCTCGACCATGCCCAGCGGGCTGTCGCCGTAGCGGTTCACGATCCGGTCCGAGAGCGAGCCGTGGTTCGTCCCGATCCGCATCGCGATCCCGCGCTCCTTGGCGCGCAGCACGAGCGGGGTGAACTTGGCCTCGATCCGCTCCAGCTCCTGGGCGTACTCCTCGTCGGTGTACTCGCGCTGGGCGAAGCGCTTGGTGTCGGTGAAGTTCCCCGGGTTGACCCGCACCTTCTCCACGTGCTCGACCGCGAGCATGGCCAGCTTGGGCGAGAAGTGAATGTCGGCCACGAGGGGCACGCGCAGCCCGCGCTCCGCCATGGCGTCGCGGATCTTGGGCAGCGCCTGGGCGTCCTTCAGCGTGGGCACGGTCACGCGCACGATCTCGCAGCCGGCGGCGATCAAGCGCTCGATCTGGCCGAGGGTGCCCTCCACGTCGTGGGTGAAGGTGGTGGTCATGGACTGCACCCGGATCGGGTGCTCGGCGCCCACGGCCACGTCGCCGATCATGACCTCGCGGGTCGGGCGGCGGCGCGGGGCGAGGCGGGTTCCGGGCTTGGACATACAGACTCCGTGTGCGCGAATCCTACCGGCTGCTGGGGTCCGCTCAAGCCGAATCGCAGGCAGAGGCGCGGTGTGTAAAGGGGTTGTGAGCCCTCAGCCCGTTGGGGGTGAGCCCGAGCAGCTCTGCTGCGAGGGCGAGGGGGCCTCGGAGAGGCCCCCTGAAAGCTAGAGCCCTCAGCCCGTTGGGGGTGAGCCCGAGCAGCTCTGCTGCGAGGGCGAGGGGGCCTCGGAGAGGCCCCCTGAAAGCTCCTGAAAGCTAGAGCCCTCAGCCCGTTGGGGGTGAGCCCGAGCAGCTCTGCTGCGAGGGCGAGGGGGCCTCGGAGAGGCCCCCTGAAAGAAAGCCAATGAATCTTGCCGGTCGCGAGGGCTTTGCGCGTACCCCCTGTAGGTCGCAAGCTACGAGGAGCGTCGCCTGACCCCGATCGCCCTGAAACCCCTCGAGCGAGACCGCGTGGAGAGCCCTCCCCCGCCGCCAGCCGATCCCCGGGAGGGGCTGCGCCTGCTCTACCTCGAGCACGGCCCGGCGGTGCTGCGCCTGCTGACGCGCCTGGTGGGGGACGCCGCCGCCGCCGAGGACGCGCTGCAGGAGACCTTCCTCCGGGTGAACGTCGACGAGCTCGACCCCGCGCGCTCACCCCTGCCGTACTTGCTGCGGATCGCGCGCAACCTGGGGATCGCGGCCCTCCGCCGCCGCGCGGTGCGCGCTCAGCTGCGGGTCGGCCCCGCGCACACGAGCGAGGGCCCCGCAGCCGCCGCGCAGCGAGGGGAGGCGCGCGAACGGATCCAGCAGGCCCTGGCCAGCCTGGCCCCCGGTCTGCGGGCGGCCCTGCTCCTGCGCCACGACCAGAAGCTGAGCATGAAGGACCTCGCCACGGCCCTGGGGGTCAGCGAGCGCACCGCGCGCACCCGCCTGCGGGACGCGAGCGTGAGCCTCGCCCGCGCGCTGCGCGAGCGGGGCGTCTTCGTCGGGAGCGACACATGAGCAAGCACTACGACGACCCCCTCGACCTGCTGGCCCTGGCGGCCGCGGGGTTGATCGAGCCCGAGGAGCTGGAGCCGGTGGAGCAGGCCCTCGCGGCGCAGCCGGGGCTGGCCGCCGCGGTCGAGGACGCCTGGGTGGCCCTGGGCGAGACCGACGACCCGCCCGCGCTCCCGGCCGGCGGCTGGGCGCGGCTGAGCGAGGCCCTCGACGCGCGCGACGCCGCGCCGGCGGAAGAGACGCCCCCGCAGGAACCCCGGATCGTGATCGCGCTGGCCTGCGTCTACTGCCACGACGGCCTCGAGCGGCGCCAGGCCCGCTACTGCGCCTCGTGCCTCGCGCCGCACCACGGCGAGTGCTTCGCCGCTCACGGGCACTGCGCGGCCCCCGGCTGCAGCGAGGTCCACACGGTGCGCGCCGAGTCCACGCCGGAGGCTCCCCGACCCCCGCGTTGGCGCGGGCTGGGCCTCGTCGGGGCGAGCCTGCTGGTGCTCGGCGGCGCGGTCGCGGCCTTCCGCGGTGGCGACGAAGGGAAGCCACCGACCGCGTTGCGCCCGCCCGCGCCGCGCGAGTCCGTTCCTCCGGCGCCCGCAGAGACCGCCGCGCCTGAGCCGTCCGTGGAGGAGCTCTACGTCCGCGAACTCGAGCTCGGTCACGCCCAGCTCGCCCAGGGTCACCTGGAGCGCGCTCGCGAGCACTACCGCGAGGCGATCGAGGTCGACCCGACTCGCTGGGAGGCTCACGCCGCTGAAGCTCGCGTGTGGCGCGCCGAGGGGCGAGACGAGGAGGCGCGCAAGTACTTCGAGGCGGCGTTGAAGCGGGGAGGGGGACAGATGCCGCCCCTCGAGCGAGCGAGGATCCTGCAGGCGCAGGCGGCCCTGCTCAGGGACGCGTTCCATTACGAGGCGGCCACCCGGGAGGTCGCGCAGGCGCGAGAGCTGCTCCGGGGCGTGGACCCCTTCGAGAACGAGGACCGGGAAGAGCTGGACGCGGCCTGCGAACAGCTCGAGTTCGAGCTGCTCCTGCTGCAGACCGACGGGCTGGAGGGGGATCGGAGCCCGGCGGATCTCGACGTCGCCATGCGCCTGCGAGGCCACGGCTCCGGCGAGGGGCTCCACCCAGCGTGCTGGCGGAACGCGGTCAACTTCGCGATCCGCACCGAGTCCTGGTCCGAGCTGGAGGGCCTCGTCCACCTCGGGCTGAGCAACAGCTCCCTCGAAGACGTCGACCGCGCCCGCGCCTACGCGGCCCGGGGGGTGCGGGGCTGCCTCGACCCGAACTGGGTCGCGCGCTCGCCCGAGCTGACCCAGGCCGACTTCCAGGTGGCCCTGGCCCTCGACCCGGACTCGGCGCTGGCCAAGGCCGGCATGCGGATCCGCGACCCGCGCCGCTCGCGCAGCGCCCTCGGCGACGCGGCCGAGCCCACCCAGAGCGACGCCCTTCGGGCGCGCCGCTGGCTGCGCGAGGGTCGCCGACTGAGCGCGTTGGCGCGCCGCTCGGGGAGGGAGGTCTTCTCCGCGCACGCGCAGCGTGCCTTCGTCCGCGCGCTGCAGGAGCACCCGCTGTTCGCCGAGGTGCACCTCGCGCGGGCGCAGCACTTCGCCGCGTTGGGGCAGCCGGAGCTCGCGCTGGAGTGCGTGCGCCTCGCCCACCGCCTCGACCCGGGGTCCAGCCGCGCCTTCGCCGAGGAGGGGTGGCTGCACCTGGAGGGCTTGCCTCCCGCCCAGAGGGATCTCGGGCAGGCCCGCCGCGCCTTCGATCGGGCCGCGGCCGCCGCGGCTCCTGGCGAAGAGGGGCCAGCGCTCTACGGCCTGGCGCGCACGGCCCTGGAAGAGCTGAGGGCGCTCGACGAGGACGCGCCAGGCGGCGCGACGCTGCGCGACGGGCTGATCGCCGAGGCGCGCCGCCACCTGGAGCAAGCGGTGCGTGTGACCCGCGACCGCTACCCGGAGGCCCACGCCGAGGAGGTCGAGCGGGCCCTGCGCTATCAGCGTGCGCTCCACGCGCTGTGCGCGGAGCACGGTCCCCGCGCGGAGGCCAAGGCCTGGGCCGAGCGAGTGGCCGGGACGGAGACCGCCGCGCGGGAGTCCGCGGCGCGCTTGCTCGCGCGGGCCCGTGAGCTGCGGGGGCACCTGCAGTACCGCGAGGCGATCGAGCTCTTCGACGTGGCCCTGGCCCTCGATCCCAACAACGCCGCCGGGTTCAACGAGCGGGGCAGCGCCTACCTCAAGATCGGCAACTTCGTCCCCGGGATCCTCGACCTCGCGCGCTCCCTCGAGCTCGATCCGCGGCGGGCGGACCATGTCTACACCAAGGTCTACCAGACTAGCTTCGTGGTCGACCTGAACCGTGTGATCACCGAGCTGAACAAGGTCGTGGCGGATCACCCCGGGGAGGCGCACGCGGTGTTCCTCCGCGGGTTGTTCTACGTGGCCAAGGTGGAGTTCAAGGAGGCCGACCTCGCGGACCTGGGGCGGGGGGTCGTCGACTTCGACCGCTGCCTCGAGCTGAACCCCCAGTTCGTCGTCGCCCGGATCTACCGCGGGTACCTCGGGCTGCAGTACGGCGGGCAGGATCCCGCCGCCCTCCAGGCCGCCCTCGCCGACTTCGAGGCGGCCGAGGCCCTCGACCCAGAGTCGCCGATCGTGCCCTATATGCGCGGGATCTACTGGTCCCTGCGCGCGGGGGAGCCCGGGCTGAGCCCCGACGCGTTCGTCGAGCGGCGCGAGCGGGCGATTCGCGAGCTGGAGCTCGCCGTGGAGCGCGGCTACGACGCGTCCGAGCGGCTGCGCAACGAGCCGGCCTTCGAGCCCCTGCGCCATGCGCCGGCCTTCGAGCGCCTGCTGGAGAGCCGCTGAGCTACTCGCCGCTGAGGTCCGGTGGCTCGCTGAACGCCTCGCTGAACTGCGACTTCAACGGGCCGGGGAGGATCAGGCTCGGGTTCAGCGACTTCGCCTCGCGCCAGAAGCCGAGCACTCGCTCGCGGTCGGGTTCGGGGTCGCGCAGCGCCGCGGCGCCGAGGAACACGTAGGTCTGAGCCCGCTTCGGTTCGCGCGCGCGAGCTTCGTTCAGCATGCGGAACGCCCAGGGGAGGAACGCCTTGAAGCGCAGGCCGGGCTGGGCCCCCGTGATCCGCGGGGAGCTGCCCCCGGTGAGCGAGCGCAGGTGCTCGAAGCGATACAGCCGCTGCAGGCACGCGTCGACCGAGCTGTCGGGGAGCAGGAGCTTGCTCTCCAGGATCGCGCGCATCATGAGCACCCGCGCGTCGAACACGCCCTGGCGCCGGAGCAGGTCGTCCAGCAGCGGACGGGCGTCGTCGAGGTCACCCAGTTGGATCGAGCAGATCGCGCGCCCGAGCAGCGCGTGCCGGTTGGTCGGGTCCAGCTGCAGCACGCTCTGGAATCCGTTGCGCGCGGCGACGAAGTCGTCGAGGCTCCTCGCGGTCTGCCAGGTCACCTCGGCCTGCCAGAGGGTGGCCCAGTTCCCTTCGGCGAGGCGCTCGTTGGCGCGCAGCTCCTTGACGGAGTCCGCCGGCGAGACGTGGCGGATCAAGACCTGCGCCCGCAGGTAGCTCGCCCAGGCGCGGTCGGCGCCGAGCGCGACCGCGCGCTCGAGGGAGCTCAACGACTGGGGGTAGCGGCCGCGACCGACCTCGAGCAGGGCGACGCAGCGGGCGACCCCCAGGTTGCCCGCGGCCGTCTCCTTGGCGGCCTCCAGGTGGGGCTCGATCGCGCTCCAGGGTCGCCCCGAGGTCGCCGCCTCCAGCGCGCGGTCGATCGCGGGCTGCGCCTCGGGGGCCACCCCCGGGGTGGGGATCGGCTCCTCCGCGGAGTAGGCAGGCCGGGGGAAAGCGCGGACACCGGCGGCCTCGCGGACCTCGGCGGCGGGCAGCCACGGGCAGCGCTCGAGGGTCTCCTCCACGAGGAACGCGTCCTGGCCGTAGGCTTGCCCGTAGAGCTGCCCCGCGCGGAGGGGGTCGTCCTTGCTGACCGCGAGGCCGTGGAACAGGAGCGCCCGCGCGTCGCGGGAGGCGTGCAGCGCCTCCGCCGGCGTCTGCGCGTCGCCGCCGCGCTCGAGCTCGAGCTCGACCCGCAGCAGGTGCAGCTCGAGGGGGGGCTGGGGGTAGCGCGCGGCCGCCCGCTCGAGGCACGCCTGGCGGGTCTCGAAGTCGGGGTCGCCGCGCAGGGCCTGGGCCAGGATCAGGTCGGGGCGCGGGTCGCGCCCGTCGGCGAGCTCTCGGGCGACCTCCTGCGCGGCCGCGGTGTCGCCGGTGTCGATCAGGGCCTGGGCCAGGAGCAGCCGCGCCGGGACCAGCTCGGGGTCGACCTCGAGCGCGCTGCGGGCCGCGCTCAGCGCGAGGTCGTGGGCGCCGAGGGCCGCGGCCCGCTCGCCGCGGGCCACCGCGGCCCAGGGGTCGGGCTGCGTGGCCAGGCGCGCGCAGGCCTCGAGGCAGCGCTCGGTGTGGCCCAGTTGGCGGTGGGCGCGAACCTCGGCCCACTGCGTCCGCGGGCGGGCCTCCAGCTTCGCGGCCAGCTCGAGCGCCTCCCTGGCCGCCCCGCGCCGCACGAGGGCTTCGAGCAGCGCCTCCGGGCTGGTCTCCTCTTGCTTGGGGAGCAGGCGCTGAGCGAGGGCGTAGGCCTCCAGCAGCTGCTGGGTGCTGCCGCCTTCGAGCTCGAGGCGCTGCGCCTGGTCGCGGGTGTCGCGCCAGCGGAGCTGGGCGATCAGCGCCTCGAGTCGCTCGCTGAGCAGGGGCTCGTCGCGGACCTGGGCGCGCAGCTGCTCCAGCTCGACCTGCAGCGTCGGCCAGTCGCCGTCTCGTGCGCGGAGCTCGAGGTCGGCGAGGAGCTCGGCGGGTGAGGTGCGCGCTTCGACCGGCGGCGTGGGGTTCGCGACCACGGTCTGCTCGCCGATCCAGCCCGCGGCCCAGGCGCCGATCCCGGCGGAGAGCAGGGCGCCGACGGCGAGGAGCGCGGCGGGCTTGAGCCCGCTGCTGGGGCGCACCGTCGCGAGGGCCGCCGCCAGCGCCTCCGCGTCGGGGTAGCGCACCTCTGCGTCGCGCTGCAGGCAGCGCGCGAGGACCGCGCGCAGCTCGCGCGGGAGCTGCTGGACGGGCGGGAGCTCGGCCCAGTTGGGGCTCGTGCCCGGGGCGACGCCGGTCAGCCACCAGAGCAGGGTCGCGCCGACGCCGTAGACGTCGATCCGGCGGTCCGAGTGCCCGCCGACTTGCTCGGGGGCCATGAAGGCGGGGGTCCGGATCGGGACCCCGGTGCTCGTCAGCCCGGGGTTGCTCTCGGTGTCTTGCAAGCCGGCGATCCCGAAGTCGACGAGGAACACGCTGCCGTCCTTGTCGAGGAGCACGTTGGCGGGCTTGATATCCCGGTGCACCACCTGCTGGCCGTGGGCGTGGTGCGCGGCGAGGGCCACGTCGCGCATGATCGCCGCCGCCTCGTAGGGGCCGACCTGGCCGGGGCGGTAGGAGTCGAGGGCCTTGCCCTCGACGAACTCCGTGACCACGTAGGCGAACCCGCCGATCTCGCCCAGGTCGTGGACGTCGACGATCGCGGGGTGGTTGAGCGCGGCGAGGGTGCGCGCCTCCCGCAGGAAGCGCTTGCGGGCGTGCTCGGTGCGCCGCAGCAGGATCTTGATCGCCACGAAGCGCTCGAGCCGGGTGTCCCAGGCGCGGTAGACCCTGCCGTGGCCGCCCTGGCCGAGGAGGGTCTCGAGGCGGTAGGGGCCAAAGTTGGCTCCCGCGCGCAGCTCGTCGATCGAGCGCCCGAGCTGGGCCTCGGGGATCAACCCCTGGGCGGCGGGCTGCTCTCCTCCCGGGAGGGCAGAGGCGGGAGTCAGGAGCCCCAGCCCCGAGGGCTTCGACGGGGGCGGGGTGAACTGTTGCTCGGGGGGCAGCGGGCTCGCCGGGAGGATCGTGAGCGTGGCGGCGCCTGCGTGGAGGGTCGCGCCGACGGGCACGTAGCTCGACTGCACCGAGTGGCCGTTCAGGGTCGTGGGGAGCTGGGTGCGCACGGCGTAGCCCTGGGCCGTGAGCGCGAGGCTCAGCCAGGGGCGCGCGCCCTGGGGCAAGACCGCACCCGCGACCACGCTGCCGTCCGGAGTCAGGCCGACCTCGACCCGCGGACCTGGGAGGGCGACCTGGGGGGGGCCAGCGCTGGGCTGGAGGTGCAACATGAAGCCCGGAGGGGAGTTCTGCACACTCCCGGTCTACTGCATTCTCCAGGGAGGCGCGAGGGGATCGGCCCGGTCAGCGCAGGGGAGGGAACGGGATCAGCGTCGTCCCAGGACGAGGGACGAAGCTGCGGCGCCCCGGCTCGAACAGCAGGTAGGGGGTGGGTCCGTTGAGGGTCCGCTCGGCCTTGCGCCACTCCTCCTCGGCGGCCTCGAGCTCGGCGACGGTCGCGCCGCGCTGTCCGAGGAGGTCGATCTGGGCTGCCCAGTAGGCGCGGTTCCAGCCGCCCCGCGACTCGAGGATCGCCTCGGCTGCGCGCAGCAGGGTGGCGCGCTCGTCGGCGGAGGAGGCGTGTCGCGCCTCCTGGAGGTGAACGGCCACCTGGAGCAGGGCCGTGGAGCTGCGCGCGTCGCCTACCTTGACTCGCGCCAGCTGGCGGCGGACTCCCTCGAGGTCTCCCGCGGCGTAGCACACGTGGGCCCAGACCACGATCGCGAGCTCGTGGGGGTTGGCCCCGCAGGCCCGCTCGGCAGCCTGCTGGAGCTCTTCGAACCGCGGCCACTCCCCGGCAGGTGCCTGCCTGGGGTACTGCACCAGCAGGCGCAGTCGAGTCCCGTAGCGGTAGAGGTCGTCTTCGTCGAGGTGGCGGCGACCGTCGAGGGCCGGCGACTGCCAGGTGACGCCTTCCATGGCGACCTGCAGGGCGCCGAGCTCGCGGTCGAGGGTCTCCTTGTTTGGCGCCTCTTCCCAGGGGAGGTACTCCCAGCACTCGAGCAGCCACACCAGGGCCCACACCCGCAGCTGGACCGAGAGCCGGTTGAGCCGCTCGAAGCAGAACGGCTCCAGTCGCCGGACGAACTCCCGGCACATGCGCGCCCGGTCCGCGTCCTTGTCCTCCCAGTGCAGAGCGTGCGCGACGCCGATCGCGGCCAGCTCGAGGGCGTCGTGGGCGACGCTCCCCGGGGTGAGGAGGTCACGCAGGGCGAGGATCGACTTCACCGGGACCGGGTTGACGAAGCTGACGCGGGGGTCGTCGTGGAGGTCGCGGCAGCGGTAGATCGCGAGCTGCGCGAGGGGCGTGACGGTCAGGTCGAGGAGCGCGGACTCCACGGGGGAGTCGGGGTCGTGATCCCGGGCCGCGCGCTCGAGTCGGCTCAGCAGGGCCACGGTGTCCTGCTCGAGCTGCTCGACCAACTGGCCCTTGCGGTCGCCCTCGTCGAGGGCGACGAAGGTGTTGCGCAGCTCGCTGGGCGCGAACAGCAGGCGGCGGGAGGTGCGGATCAGCTCCCTCGTGCGCGCCAGGCGTCCGCCGCTGCGTGGCGGGGGCCGAGGAGAGATCATGTCGCGGGCGGAGAGGTAGAGCAGCCACAGCGACTCGGTCTCGGCGTCGAGCTCGAGCGCCTCGAGCTGCCAACGGTTGGGGGTCACCCCGGCGACGAGCAAGGCCTCGCCCCGTCGCGTCCAGGCCGTGTCGCGGTCGTCCTCGCACGACCAGGCAGCCCAGGCGGCGTCGGGCAGCCCGGCGGCGGCGAGCTCCTCGGGGGAGACCTCGGGGGAGACCTCGGCGGGAGGCCGCGTCGCGGTCGTCGCGCCTCCGCGGCTGGCGAGCGCGAGCCCCACCGCCGCGCAGAGCGCCAGCGCGCTGCAGGCAACGAGGGCCAACGCCCACCCGGGCAGCGGGCTGAGCGCCAGGCCCTCGAGCTCGTCGGCGAAGGCGGCTGCGCTCGACGGGCGGTCGGCCGGTCGTTTGGAGAGGGCGCGCAAGCAGAGCGCGTCGAGCTCGGGGGGCACGCCGGCCACCAGCTTGCGCGGCGCCGGGGGCGCCTCCTTGATCAGCGCCTCGAGCACCCTCAAGGCGCTCTTGCCCGCGAAGGGCGGTCGCCCGGTGAGCATGGCGAACAGCACCCCGCCCAGGGCGTAGACGTCGGCCGCGGGGCCGACCTCCTTGGCGTCGAGGGCTTGCTCGGGCGCCATGTAGTTCGGGGTGCCGATCACGTCGTGGCTGAGGGTCAACGGACCGTGGGAGAGCGAGCGCTCTCCGGCGGTGACCAGGCCGAAGTCGGCCAGCCGCGGCTCGCCGGCGTCGTCGATCAGCACGTTCTCGGGCTTGAGGTCGCGGTGCACCAGGCCCTGGGCGTGCACCGCCTCGAGGGCGGAGGCGAGCTTGCCTGCGATCGCCCGTGCTCGCTCGGGGTCGAGGGGGCCCTCGGCCAGGAGGTCCTGGAGCGAGCCGCCCGGGTAGTGGTCCATGATCAGGTAGGGGGTCTGTCCGACCACGCCGGCGTCGTGGATCCGCACCAGGTGCGGGTGGTTCAGCGCGGCCAGCGCGCGGACCTCGCGTTGGAAGCGCTGGATCAGCAGCGGCTCCGAGATCATGCCGACCGTCTTGAGCGCGAACTCGCGCCCCTGCGGATCGACGACGAGCAGGACCTCACCCATGGCGCCGCGACCGAGGGGGCGGACCACGGTGTAGCCGGCGAAGCTCCGCGGCTGAGCCGACGCGCGGGGCGTCCTGCCGAGGGCGCGCTGCAGCTGGTCGGCGTCGGCGCCGCCGCGCTCGAGCAGGCGCCGGGCGAGGCCTAACCCGTGCCGGCTGCCGGCGCTGAGCGAGGCCCACGCAGCGTCCACCTCGGCGCGGGCGACCCCCGCGTCGAGCAACGCCTGCAGGACCGGGCGAGGCAGTTCGAGCACACCTCGACGATAGCAGCGCGCTTCCGCGTGCTCTCCTGGTCGCGACGGGCCCGCCGCGCGGCGGGCCGCAAATCCGTCAGCGCGGCGAGTCTGAAAAGCAGCACGCTGAGACCGCCCTGCGCCCTGGGATCGCCGGGTGGGGCGAGTCTGAAAGGGCTTCGTCGCCAGCGCACGCGGATTAGCTCAGGGCACGACCCTTGCGCCGGGCAAGGCGGAGGTGCTCATGTTCACCCTGATCGCCGAACTCTGGGCCGCCCTGCGCTCGCTGTCCTGCTGGCTCTGAGACGCAATCAGTCGACGCGCTGGAGCTCGGCGGCCCAGGGGTCGTGGAGCTCGAGTCGCGTGTCGTAGCGACTCCACCAGTTGCGGTAGGCGCTGTAGACCTCCTCGGCGGGTTCCTCGAACTGCGGCGGCTGAGGGACTCCCGCCCTGGCCGCGGCGTTGCTGAGCAAGACCTGCGCGCGCTCGAGGAGGCGCGCACGTCTGCTGCTCTCGCCGTCCGGCGCCGAGCGAAACACCTCGAGCAGCCGCGGGACGGCGCTGCGATCGCCCCGGCGGGCGAGGGTCAGGGCGGCCCAGGCGCCGGGGCCGCCGTCCAGCCGGCTCAGCTGCTGGAGCACCGCGGGGGCCTCGGGGTCCTCGGCGAGGGTCGCGTAGACCGCGCTCGCGACCCGCACCCAGCGGGAGCGCGCGTGGAACAGGGGGTGCAGGTCCCGCGCGCGGTCGGCGGGGACGTTCAGGCAGACCTCGGAGGCGAACCAGTAGTCGTCGTCTCCGATCCAGCCGCCCACGTGACGGACCAGCTCGCTGAGGTCGAAGGGGCCGGCGGGAGCTGGCCACTGCAGCTCGTCGCCGCGGAGCTCGGCGACGATCCGGTTCAGGCGTCGCCACTGGCGGGCCAGGCGCTCGTCGTCCGTGGCGGGCTTTCGCGGCGCGGGCAGGGGTTTGGGCTCGAGCCGCAGTTGGATCGCCTCGTGCGCCGGGTGTCCGTGGTGCTTCAGCAGGCGCAGGCTGACCTCGCGTCCGCCGAGGCTGAGGATCCTCTCTGGCAGCGTGAATTGGGGGTGGGCCTTGCGCGCGCCCAGCACCTCGCTCACCACCTGCTCGACGTCGTTCGCGGCGCGGATCCGCCGGAGGAGCGTGCCGCGGACCTCGCTCCACGCGTCGGCTGAGGAGCGCGGCGGGAGGTGGCGCTCGGCGAGGGAGCGCAGCACCTGCAGCTCGCGCTCGGCGGGGTCGGCCGCCACGAGCGCGAGGACCGCGGCCTTGAACTCCGCTAGCGACGCGTGGGTCGATTTCAGCCGCGTGAGCGCTGGCGCCTCGGCGGCGTCGCGGGGCAGGCGCAGGACGTCGAAGCGTGGGGAGTGGTCGACCTGGAACGCGCGGCCGCCGAGGGGGGTCAGGTGTCCGACGGTGGAGATCGACGCGCGAAAGGCCACGTCGCGGTCGGGGAACCGGCCGGGGCGCAGGCGGCCGTTGAGCAGAACCAGGCGATCGCCGACGAGGTGCATGCCGCCCAGGCCGAGGGTCAGCTCGCTGCCGAGCTTGGTGTTGGGGTGCCAGCTCTCGACGACGCGGTAGCGGCCCACGTTGTAGCCCGCGGTCACGCACTCGAAGACGCCGATCTGCTCGGCGTCGGCGACCCGCGACTCCCAAGTGCTGTAGTCCGGGCCCCAACAGGCGGCGGCTGGCGCGGCGAGCAGCAGCGTCGCCGCGAGGATCGTGCGCAGGTGCATGGGCCCCTCCCCCGGCCCGCGTTACCCGCCGAGCTGGGGGAGGGTTCCCAACCAACGCCAAAGCCCCCTGACGCGGGTCGCGGCAGGGGGCTTGGTGAGTGGAGATGAGGGGACTTGAACCCCTGACCTATACGTTGCGAACGTATCGCTCTCCCAACTGAGCTACATCCCCGTGGTGCCTGGAATTGTAGGAGACCGGCTCCACGGCGCAAGAGCGATTCTGACTCAGGCCTGGGGCGGAGTCCGGTGGCTCTTGTGCTTGAGCAGCAGGTCCTCGAGGGCCTCCCGCAGGAGCACCGACTCCTTGACCCCGATCCGCGCCGCCAGGCCCTTGAGGCGCTCGAGCTGGCTCTGCTCGTAGTAGCTGGTCTTGATCTGCTTGCGCTCGACGACGGGGAGGCTGGTGCGGTTGCCTCCCTGGGTCTTGGCGCGCCAGAGGGCAGCCAACGCTTGCCCCAGGAGCTCGTCCAGGGTCTCTCCGTCGCGGTCGAGCCCCGCGATCCCGGCGCTGAGGGTCGGCTCGACCTCGCGCCGGCTGGCGCCACGCCCGAGCTTGAACGTGCGCCGGGACGCCGCGCGGCGGGTCTGCTCGCAGAGCCCGAGGGCGGCCTCTACGGTGACGCCCGGGAGGAGCACCGCGAAGCAGTCGCCGCCCAGGCGACCCAGGTAGGCGGCGTCGCTGAGGGCGGCGCGCAGGCGCTTGGCCAGCTCGCGCAGGAGCGCGTCCCCGCGCTCGAGGCCGAGGGCGCGCACGTGCTCGTGGAAGCCGTCGACGTCGAACACCGCCAGGCTGGCAGGCCTGCCGCCGGCGCGCGCCTGGTCGAGGCCCGCCTGCCACAGAGCGCGCGCCGCCGGGCCGAGGGGGAGCGAGGTCAGCGAGCACGTCCCCGGGCTGGGCTTCGCCTTGGTCGTCTTGGAGCGCTTGGTCGCCTTGGTCGTCTTGGAGCGCTTGGTCGCCTTCGTCTTGGAGCGCTTGGTCGCCTTCGTCTTGGAGCGTTTGGTCGCCTTCGTCTTGGAGCGCTTGGTCGCCTTCGTCTTGGAGCGCTTGGTCGCCTTCGTCTTGGCGGTATTGCCGGAGCGCTTGGCCGTCTTCTTTGGGCGCTTGACCGTCTTGGCCTTGGAGGCCTCGGCCTTGGCTCGGGTCGAGGCCTTGCGCTTGGGGGACTTACGCTTGGACGTAGCGCTGGCGGCGCTCCCCTGGGAGCGGCCGTCTTCGCTGGTTCGGCGGGCGGGGGGGCTCGTCTCGGACTCCTTTGCGTTCAAGAGCTTACCGTCAAGGACCGTCAGCGCGTTCTGTCCGACCCCAGGCGTATGGTTCATCCTGAGATGGGACGCCGCAGACTGCTCCTGGGGCCCGTTGGACCCGGGTCCACCTTCAGCGCCCTCGACCTGGCCCTCGAGGCGGGTCGCGGCGGGCGACGCTGCGCCCTGGTGCTGCCCTCCCGCGCCGCCCGCGACCACGCCCGCAACGAGCTCGCCCGGCGCGAGGGTCGCTGCGACCCGGGTTCCGTCTACACCTTCGCCGGCCTGGCCAGCGCGCTCTTGCGCCGCCGCGGGGTGCGCGTGGCCAGCGGCCGCGAGCGCGACGCCGCCCTGGCCGCCGCGCTGCTGGATCTGGACGAGCCCGAGCACGAGCTCGCCCTCCAGTTCCGTGGCTTTCGCCAGAGCCTGCTGCGCGTGTTCCACGAGGTCGAGCACAACGGGCTCTCCCCCGCGGTGCTGAGCGGGGTCCTGCGCCGGGCGCGGGTCCCCGAGCCGCGGGCCGAGCGCCTGACCCGCGCTTACGAGGGCTACCGTCAGCACCTGCGCCGCCGGCGCTGGGTGAGCGAGGCCGACGCCTGCCGCCAGGCGGCGCAGGCGATCGCTCGCGGGCAGGCGCCGCCGCTGCCCCAGCGGGTGGTGTTCGACGGGTTCACCGACTTCAGCCCGCGCCAGCTCGACCTGATCAACGCCCTCGCCCTCGCCGCCGAGGAGACGGTGGTGGTGTGGCCCTGCGCCGAGGGCGACCCGACCAACGACGCCTTCGTCGGCGCGGCGAGGGTCCGCGAGCGCCTGCAGCGGCTGGGCTTCGGCGAGGAGCGCCGCGAGGTCTCCGGCGACGACCCGCGCCCGCCGGCCCTGCGCGCCCTGGCCCGCGACCTGTTCAGCGCAGCCTCCAGCCGCGAAGCATCCTCCGAGGGGCTGCGGGTGATCGAGGCCGCCTCCCAGGACGACGAGGTCGAGCTCGCTCTGCGCGCGGCGCGCGACCACGTGCTGGCCGAGCCCGGTCGCCGCTGGACCGACGTGCTCGTGATCGCGCCCAACGTCCGCGCCTACCGCGCCGCCCTCGAGCGCTGCGGCAGAGCTCTGGGCGTCCCGGTGCGCGCGCGCGGCGGGCTGGCGCTCACCGACGCTCCGCTGGCCCAGGGGGCGCTGGCCCTGGTGCGGGCCGCCGTGACCTGCGAGGTCCGGCCGCTGTTGACCGCCGCCGCGTGCCCGGCCCTGGGGCTGAGCCCCGAGGAGTCGGACCGCCTCGCCGTCGCCGCCCGCGAGCGGGGCCTGCCGACCCTCGACCACGAGCCCACCTGGGAGGCGCTGGCGCGCGAGCTGGGCGGCGCCAGCGCGCTGCTCGTGCGCGAGGTCTTGCACCTGGGGCGAGGGTTGGCCGGGATCAGCGAACCGACCTCGCGGCAGGGGTGTCGGTTGATCCAGCGGGCCTGGGAGCGCTTGCTGCGCCCGGCGACCCTCGGACGGTTGGGGGCGCGGCCGGGTCCGCGCGAGCTGCGCACCGCACGCGAAGAGGTCGCGGCGCGCCACGAGCTGTTGGTCCTCGCCGCCGACCTCGCGCGGCTCGACGTGCCGCTGCCGCCCGGCAGCGACCTCGGGCTGGCGCTCCTGACCCGGCTCGAGGAGGAGGTGCGGGCCACGGTGATCCGCCCGCGGGACCCGCGGCGCAACGTGCTGCACGTGGTCGATCCCCTCGAGGCCAGCGCCTGGGAGGCGGACCTCGTGCTCGTGCTCGGGCTCAGCGATCGGCAGTTCCCGCGCGCGGGAGGCGAAGACCTCTACCTCCCCGAGGGGGCGCGGCGCAGCCTGACCGGAGCGCGGGCCCGCGGGCGCAGCTCGCTGCACCTGGCCACCGCCGACGACCGCCTCGGCGCCGAGCGCTTCTTGTTCTACGCCGCGGCGACCCGCGCCCGGCGTTCGCTGTGGCTGCTCTACCCCGGCTGCTCCCCCACCGGCATGACCCAGGAGCCCTCGCGCTTCCTCGCCGCCGCGGCCGAGTGCTTCACCCCCGAGGCCTGGGAGGCGGCGCGCACCACCCGGCGCCTCGCCGACGCCGTCGGCGCCGAGCCGGGGAGCACGCGCCGTGACCTGCGGCGCTTCGCCTACCGTCACGTGTCGTCGGCGGCCCAGCCGAGCGGCGAGAGCGCGGCGCGCGCGGCGCTGGCCCGCGCCCTCCTGCAGCGCGTATTGGCCGAGCCCGGCGAGCGCGAGGGCGCGGCGCGCGCGCTGAGCTGGGCCGGGCAAGACCGCCTCACCGGGTGGGACCCCAAGCAAGCTCTCGAGCACGTCTACTCCTCGTCCGAGCTCGAGGCCTTCGCCGCCTGTCCCTTCCGGCACTTCGTGCTCTACCGCCTGCACGCGCGCCCCTCCGACGACCTCGCCAGCGCGGGCCTCGACGCGCGCCGCCAGGGCACGGTGGTGCACGAGGCGCTGCAGCGGGTCTACGCCGCCGGGCTCGAGCCGCAGGAGGCGCTGCGCCAGGCCTTCACCCACGGCGCGGGCGAGCTCGAGATCGGCCTCGAAGAGGACACCTTCTTCCGCCGCGCGAGCGAGGCCGTGCTGCACTTCGTGCGCGAGGACGACCCCGCGTTCCTCGAGGCGACCGAGCTCGAGCCCTGGGGCTTCGAGCGCGGCTTCGGCCCCGGCACCCCGGCGGGTCCCCTGGAGATCGAGGTCCCCGAGCTGGGCGGGACCGTGCAGCTGCGCGGGGCGATCGACCGGATCGACGTGGCCGAGCTCCCCGGCGAGCGGCTCGGGGCCTTCGTCACCGACTACAAGCTCGGCGCGCGCGAGGTCGACAGCGAGTATCTCAACGCCATGCACCAGGGTGACCGGGTCCAGCTCCCGCTCTACCTGCTCGCGATCCAGCGCGTGTTCGGCCTCGAGCCCCTGGGCGCGGCCTTCGCCGCCCTCGGCGTTCGCCGTCGCACCGGGCTGATCGACCCCCAGCACTCGGCGCGGGCCACCGACCTCCCCGACGACCGCTTCTCGCTCTACCCGGTGGCCCTCGAGCGGACCCTCGAGCGCACCGAGGGGCACGTCCGCCGCGCCGTGCGCGGTGTGGCCGAGGGCTGGGTCGGCGCGCGCCCTCGCGAGGCCAAGGAGTGCGACCTCTGTTCCGCTCGCGACGCCTGTCGGTTGACGCCTGCCCAGCGGCGTCGCCGCGCCCGCAATGGGCGCCCGCTGCCTCTGGGCACGCCGGGGCATATCGGCTAGCGCCTGGCCTGGCTTGGCCTCGCCTCGCCTGGCCTCGCCTCGCCTCGCCTCGCCTCGCCTCGCCTCGCCTCGCCTGGCCTGGCCTGGCCTGGCCTGGCCTGGCCTCGCCTCGCCTCGCCTCGCCGATCGATCCGCTTCGTCTTCGCTGCTGGAGTCGCTTGGCATGGTCGGTGGCGATCACTCCGGATCCATGCCCAGGCCCGACCGACCGGTCTCCGCGGAGCGATCCGGTCCACGCCGAGCGGAGCCTGCCGATCGGCCACGCCGCCCTCAGGTGTACTCGCGCCGCGGACCACGAGGTCAGCCCGGCGTGTTCGCCCCGACGCGTCGGGGAGAACTGACGCACCTGCACGCAAAATGCGTCGGGGCGAACGCGCCCAGGTCTGGGTGGTGTCTTGAACCAACTTTTAGTTGGTCGTCCACGCAGGCGGAGGGGGGTCGGGGGGCTCCGAACGGAGGCTCTGCGTGCGTCCCCGTTCTGACAGTACGGCGCCAGCCCTTCGGTGTACCTGGACGCGCGCAGCGCCGGAGAGAGG